>OLSB01002303.1_pt1 | contig 16175 bp, 14 predicted proteins | sample 1672071 | NCBI WGS metagenome assembly OLSB01 (sample SAMEA3136642, study PRJEB25190) | human gut metagenome | biome: human gut; feature: human-associated habitat; material: faeces | place: Austria | collected 2013 | reverse complement strand
TTCATCAGGGACTCGCCGGTGCGGGGGTCCTGGAGCTCGGGGAACTCCCGGAGCACGTCGGTCATCTCGTTGCCGCGCTCGCCGCAGCCGATGTAGATGACGATGTCCACGTCGGACCACTTGGCCAGCTGGTGCTGCATCACCGTCTTGCCTGAGCCGAAGGGGCCGGGGATGGCCGCGGTGCCGCCCTTGGCCACGGGGAACAGAGTGTCCACGATGCGCTGGCCGGACAGCAGAGGGGCCTTGGGGGGATACTTGTGCTTATAGGGCCGGCCCACGCGGACGGGCCACTTCTGGGTCATGGTGAGCTCCACCTTAGAGCCGTCGTCCTTCTTCAGCACGGCCACGGTCTGGGTCACGTTAAACTTGCCGGCCTGAATGGACTCCACGGTGCCGGACAGGCGGGGGGGCACCATGATCTTGTGCAGCACTACGGCGGTCTCCTGGACGGTGCCCAGGATGTCGCCGCCGGTGACCTTGTCGCCCGGCTTGGCCACGGGCACAAAGTCCCACAGCTTCTCCCGGTCCAGGGCGGGGACCTCCACGCCGCGCTCCAGGGTGTTCTTGCCGGTCTGCTTCATGATGACCTCCAGCGGGCGCTGGATGCCGTCGTAGATGTTCTCGATGATGCCGGGGCCCAGCTCCACCGACAGGGGAGAGCCGGTGGACTCCACCGCCGCGCCCGGCCCCAGGCCGGAGGTCTCCTCGTAGACCTGGATGGAGGCGGAGTCGCCGTTCATGGTGAGGATCTCGCCGATGAGGCGCTGCTCACCCACGCGGACCACGTCGGCCATATTGGCGTCTTCCAGGCCCGTGGCTACCACCAGCGGTCCCGAAACCTTGACAATCTTTCCGCTCAAATATATCGACCTTCTTTCTCGTCAGGGCAGGCTGTGCATCCCTCGCCTCGGCGCAGACGCCAAGACTCATTCGCCCGGCTGCCCCTCCTCTCCCCAACGAAATCTCGTGGCTTCGCCGGGGGTCCCATTCTTAAAATCGGGGGCGGCTCACGCCGCACTTCCTATAAAATGTCTGCGCCCACCGCGCGCTCCACGGATTTCTTCACGTTGTCCATGCCGATGCCCAGGCTGCCGCTCTTGCCGGGGATCAGGATGATGGCAGGGGTCAGGTCGTCCTTGTAACGGGCAATCTCGGGGGCGAGCCCCTGGGCCAGCTGCTCGGTCAGGTAGACGATGGCATAGCTCTCCCGGGCCAGCCGGTGGAGGGTCTCGCGGCCCTCCTCCACCGTCTCGGCGGGGAACACGTCCAGGCCCAGGGCCTTAAAGCCCAGGACGCTGTCCTGATCGCCCAGCACGGCGATCTTATAGTGGTCAGACATAGCTATCACGCAGCCTTTCCCGGATGGCGTCCGTATCCAGGCCCGCCAGCCGTCCGGTCAGGATGATCCGGATGGTGGTGAGCTCTGCCTCCCGGGCATAGAGGTAGCCGATGAGGGGGTGCTCCCCGAAGGCCACCCGCTTGCCCTGGGTCAGATAAGCGGTGACGGCGTTGTCGCACAGCCGCTCGAACTCGGTGAGGGGTCCGCCCTCCATGGCCTTGGCTCCGGCCTCCGCCGCCCCCTCCAGGGGGGTCCGGGCAAAGACGCCCGCCAGGTCGGCGCCGCCGGTGGCCGCCGCGATAAGGCTGTCCAGCTTCACATTGCCGCCCTGAATGAGCACCCGTTTGAGAAAATCAGCGCCCCGGCCCATGCGGGCCGAGCGGACCGCCGAGCGCAGGTTGGCGCTGTCGATGCTCAGGCGCACATAGCCCTCCAGGAACCGGCTGTTCACCGACCGGGCGGCCTGGAGCATCTCCTCGTAGTAAGCCCGGTCCAGGATCAGGTCGGCGGCCTGGGGGTCGGCGCTGGAGGCCAGCACGCCCCGGGCCTCGGCCACGGCCTGCCGGAACACCGGAGTGCAGTGGTCCAGGTCCTCCCGCTCGAAGTCCTCCCGGAGCTGCCGGACAGGGCAGCGCCCGGCGTCGATGAAGAGTCCGGCCGGGTCGGTCCCCATGGCGGCCGCCTTGAGCAGCACCTTGGCGTTGTGATAATCATACTTGATGCAGAACACGTCCACGATGCCCGGGTCGGGCGACGCCTTCCGCAGATCAGCAAAGAGCTCCAGCCGGGCCTGGTCCAGCAGGTGCTCGATGGCGGCGGGGGTGAGGGCGGGGAAGTCCTCATAGCCGCACTCCGTGAGCACCTTGGCCGCGTCCTCGGCGGTACGGGCGTCCAGCATCCGCTCCATCCGTTCCCGGGTCAGCATCCGGTTCTCCATGGCGTGGATGCGCGCGGAGATGTAGAGATAGTCGTATTCGCTTCTTTTTTTCGCCACTTGGCGCCCTCCTTTCCGTCCGGTGAGGGACCGTTATTCAAAAAGCGCCCTTGCCACTTCCGCGGCCAGGTCCTCCTTCTGGAGGTGGATGAGCACCTCGAAGGAGCAGTTGGTCTCCACCTTGTCGTCCCGGAGGATGAGGCCGCCCGCCATGGGACGGGTCTCTTCGGCCATGGTGAGCATCCCGGTACCGGCCAGCACGGCCGAGGCTCCGGTGACCACCTTGTCCAGCACGGCGCCCGCCTTGGTCTCGGTCAGCTCGTCGGGGAGCTTGGGGGCCACCTGCCGGGCCAGGATCTCGTTGGCCCGTGTGACCACCGCCTTGCCGAAGCGGGACCGGTCCTTCTGGGAGAAGATGACCTGCTCCCGGCCCGTGCGGCTGGCCTTGACGGCCAGGTCGGCCAGCAGAGCCACGTACTGCTCGTCGGGCAGGGCCGCCAGATCGGCCAGGGCCTTGTCAAAGGCCTTGCCTACCATCTCCTGCTTGGCGGCCAGGACCAGCTTGCGGGCCTCGAGCTGGGCCACGCTGGCCAGCCGCTCCTCCCGCTGCGCGGCGTCCTGCGTCCCCTTTTGGAGGATGGCGCCGGAGTCGCTTTTGGCCTGCGCCTCATATTTGGCGGAGATCTCCGCCGCCTGGGCCTGGGCCTGGGCGGTCAGCTCGTCGATCTCCTTCTGGACATCGGCGTCGATCTGACCTGTGATCTTTTCGATTCCGTTCATTCGGTTACCGCCTTTCCCCATTAAAGGGCGTTCATCAGCAGCAGCACGGAGGCCAGCAGGGACAGGATGGCGTAGAACTCCACGATGCCGCAGAGAATGATGCCCTTGGCCCAGTCGTCGGGCTTTTTAGCCACCACATTGATGGCGGAGGCGGCCACGCGGCCCTGGTACTTGGCAGACAGCCAGCCGCCGATGGCCATGGGGATGCAGGAGACAAAGATGGTCAGGCCCTGGGTCACGGTCAGGGGCACGATCCCCCCGGAGAAGGCGCCCATGGTGAACAGGGCGAAGAACCAGATGACCAGGCCGTACAGGCCCTGAGTGCCGGGGAGCACCTGCAGGATCAGGCACTTGGAGAAGTGCTCGGGAGCCTCGGTGAGCAGGCCGGTGGCCGCTTCGCCCACCATGCCGGTGCCCCTTGCGGAGCCGACGCAGCACAGACCCACCGCCAGCGCCGCGCCCAGGAAAGCCAGGCCAATTCCGCCAAACGCCTCAAAAAATTCCAACATGTTATTATTCCTCCTTAATATCAACATATTTGGTGTGAATGAACAGGGGTCGGAAGGGCTTTCCGCCCTCCTTGTAGAACCGTCCGAAGAACTCCAGACACTGGAGCCGCAGGTCATGGACGTAGCAGCCCAGCAGGTTGAGGGCGAAGTTGAGCATATTGCCGATGAAGGAGATGATGACGAAGCCCACCACATTGCCGGTGACGGAGCCCAAGGTGTTAAACACCTGGGCGATGACGCTGCCGGCCAGCATCAGGGCCATCAGGCGGGCGTAGGACAGGATGTCGCTGAAAAAGCCGGTGGCGCCGTTGTAGACCGCGCCGATGAGGGCGGTCAGCTTGCCGAAGCCCTTGGCGTTGCGGGTGGAACCGATGACCAGCATCACCAGGCCCACGATCAGCACCACGGGGTAGCCGCCCACGCTGCCGATGCCCAGGATGGCCAGGGCCGCGCCGCCCAGGATGATCCACCAGGTGACCTCGCTCCAGATGGCGTCGGCCACGTCCCCGGTCTGGACCTTCCGCACCACACTGATGATCATACCCGTGATGATCTGGATCAGGCCCAGCACCAGCGAGCCGATCAGGATCGCCAGGGTGTCGTTCAGCGGGGTGAACAGAGCGGGCAGCGCAAGGGTGCTGGCCGGATTGATGATCTTGGCGATCTGGGGGATGAAGTCCCCGAAGAAGCCGCCGGTCAGCGCGCCCATGAGGAAGGTGCTGATGCCGCACAGCAGCAGCAGTCCGGCGAAGTCCGCCATGCCGTCCTTGGGCTTCATCTTGTAGATGACCACCAGGGCGGCGGCCACCATCAGGATGCCGTAGCCCATATCCGCCATCATCAGTCCGAAGAAGAAGATGAAGAAGGGGGCCATCAGCGGGTTGGGGTCCACGCCGTCGTAGGCGGGGAGCACATACATGTTAGTGACCATGTTCAGGGGCCTGGTCAGTTTGTTGTTCTTGAGCTTAATGGGGACTTGAGGGTACTCCTCCGGCGCGGGGTCGTTGGCCTCCCAAGCGGCGGGGTACTGCCCCAGCACCTTTTCCAGGGCGGGGAGATTTTCCGCCGGGACCCAGCCCTCGAAGAAGATGGTGGCCTGGGACTGTAAAAGCCGGCCCTTGTACTCCTCCCGCTGGATCTCCTGGGTCATGCGGTCAATGCACAGCTTGATGTCCTCCCGGTGGGGGACTAGGGCCGCGATGGCGCCTTTCGCCTCCGCCAGCTCGCCCTCCAGCCGGCGCAGCTCGCCCTCCAGCCGGTCGGTGTTCTCCCGGGCGCTGCCGGTCCAGCCCCGCAGGGAGGAGCGCGAAAAGCCAAACTTTTTCAGCGTCTCGAAGGCGGTCTCCTCGGCGCTGCGGTGGCATAGGATCAATACGTACTGGAATTCCCGGTCCTTGCCGGCGGGGATCACCTCCACCAGCTCCGCGGCCTCCTCCAGCGCCTGTTTCACCGTATCCAGGGCGACGGTGGACATCACCGCGCCGAAGGTAGCGGACACCTCCCGGGTACCGGTGGTCTCCAGGGGGATGTCCAGCTCCAGCCAGGGGGTCAGGGCGGCCTTCTGTGCCCGGAGCTTGCCCTGTTCGTTCTGGATGGCAGAGATCCGCTTTTCCTGGGCGTTGACCGCCTGGGCCGCCTCCATGGCGGAGGCGCGCAGCCCTTCGTCGAAGAGCTGCCCCTCGGTGACCTCCGGCCGGGCCTGTAGCAGCCCCCCCTTCTCCTTGCCGATCCCCTTCAGCGTGTTCAGGGCGGCGTTCAGGAGGGCGGCGTCCGCCTTGACCCGGGCCAGGCCCGCGTCGTCCACCCGGGTCAGGGCCGCCCAGTCGGGGTCCGCCAGCTTGTCGGTGGGTTCGCTGATCTCCACGCAGCCCAGGTGCTGGAGCTGCCGGAGAAGGGTCTCCCGGTCCGCGGCCATGCCGAACAGGCGAATGTGTTTCATTTTGACGATGGACATATTAGACTCCCACTACCCTTCTGATAATGAGTGCCGCCGCGTCCTCCAACTTTCCTTCCGCCGCCCGGCGAAGGTCATCGCAGGACCGCCGCGTTTCCTCCATGACGGTCTCTGTGTGTTTGGCAGCCGCTTCCTCTGCCCGGGTCATCATCTGTCTGGCCTGGGCCTCGGCATCGGTCCGCGCCGCGGCCACCCGCTCCTTGCCCGCCCGCTCAGCGTCGGACACCAGCTTTTTGGCCGCCTCCACCGCCTCTGCCTTGCGTTGAAGAGCTCTCTGCTCGGTCTCCGTCACCATTTGGACTGCTTCCAGGGACATGTTATCACCGCCTTTCAATCTCGCTTCCATGGTATAATGCCTCCCATGATAATTAGCATCATACCTTATTCCTTTCGGAATTGCAACCTTGCCTTTTGCAGGCCCTTGTGCAGTTTTGTGCATTTTTTCTTCGCACTCAGTTATTTCGTTCCGCTCCACGGAACAGCAGTACCGGTTTCAAAAAGAAGGCGCACGGGATGCCCCGCGCGCCCTTTTTTAGGATTCCATTTTTTGTTTAACTCATACAAATCCAGCCCTCTTTTTTTCACGGCCAGCACACCCAGCTCCGATCCTTGGCACCGGGCTCGTCCTGCACGGACACCAAATGGACCTCCGGCTCCTCGAAGCCCACGGTTTCCAAGCGTTCCACGCACTGTGCCCAGCCGGCTCCGATTCCGCGCACCCAGAGGCGGTCGGCGCTCTGCGCCAGGGCGGCCACGGTCTGACCTGACCGCTCGTCCTTGCCCTTCTCCAGCGTGTCCCGATCGGTAGCCACGGAGAGCCGGACCTCCGGGTAGTCGCTCAGGGCTTCCTCTACTTCCTTGTAGAATTCACCAATGACGGCCGAGAACTGCGCTCTGTCATAGGCGGCGCCCGGCTTGATATAGCCCAGGTTGCCCTGGGTGGGGTAGCCGGTATTGTCCAGCAGGATCTCGTCAAAGCCCAGGGCGGCCAGTTCGGCGCACACCCCGGCCACATACTGCCGCACCGTCTGGCTGGTGGGGCTGGACCACTTGAGCCCCTCCGGGTCGGTCCAGCGATAGCCGCTGTTGGTGGTGATATTCAGGCTCCGGTCGGCGTCGGAGAGCTTGTCATCCTTAAAGCAGGAGACCCGTGCCACGGTATAGAGCCCTTCCCGGCCGTTGAGCTCCCGGATGGCGGCGTTGCGGTCCGGGTCCGCCGAAGAGGCCCCGGCACGGACGGCCAGATCCAGCGCCGAAACATAGGCCAGGGAGCCATCGTCCCCTTTCATATCAAAGAGGGCAGCCTGCGCCCCGGCCTCCGCCAGCCGGTCCTCCGCAGTGCCGTCGGAAAGGGCCTCCCGGGGCAGCAGGGCGGCGTGGAGGTATTCCGGCGCAGGGGCCTCCGGGGTGACCACCACCACCGTGGGGCTGACCGCCGGGGACTCCCATTCTGCAGAGGGGCTTGCAGAAGGGGTATTTTGTTCCGTCCACGGGAACACTAGCCTTCCCCCCTCAGACGAGTAAACCATAAATTGTTGTAGCCAGAGCAATGCAGCTACCGTCAGCACCAGCACCGCCGCCAACAGGGCGATGATCCATTTCAGTACGCTGCGGAGGGGAGAGCGGCCGCGGTAAGAATCATAGCCGTAATTCTTTCTCATCTCAACTTCATCCTTTGATCGCAAGCGGATGTTCATCGGTCGGGCGGAAGCAGTATATCACGGCGAGCCGCAAAAGGAAAGAGAAGGCTCTTCCCGGCGGCTATTCTGTGGCCTCCCAGGCCAGCAGGGCCTCATCCAGGCGAGACAGCGCCGCGATGATCTGGTCCTTTTCCCTCTCCGTCAGGGTATCCATCACAGAGGAAAAGTATCCCCCCACGTCGGTCTCGGTCTTTTTCCGGAGCTGTTCATACCGGGCGGTGGCGGCCACGTAGATGACCCTGCGGTCCTCACCGGAGCGCTCCCGGCGGGCCAGCTCCAGCTTTTCCAGTCGGTCCACGATGCCGGAGACGGTGGAATTGGCGCTGCCCGTCCGCTCGGCCAGAGCGCTGATGGGCATGGGGCCCTCCTCACCCAGCACGGTGAGCACCAGCGCCTGTGGAAAGGTCAGGTGCAGCCGTCCAAAATGCTCCCGAAAGAGACGGGACATGTGCTGTGTCACCTTGAGGTATCGCATCAGAATATCGCCGGAACCCTTCATGTCTGCCGCTCCCTTCTGGCCGACTGCTTCAAATACGAACAAATCATATCGCTTTCGGGGCTCTTCGTCAATTCAAGCCTAAAAAGATTCATGAAAAGTTAATAAAGCGGGAGCGCCCCTCCTTATCCCACCGCGGGGGTGGTCAGCCGCCGGAGGATGACGGCCAGCTGGGCCCGGCTGGCCGGTCCGCCGGGGTCCAGGCGGTTGCCGTCCCTGCCGGTGATAAGGCCCGCGCCCACGGCGTGGGCCATGCCCTCCCGGGCCCAGGTATGGATGCCGTCCCGGTCGGGATAGATGTCCAGCACACCGGCGGCCAGCTCCAGGCCGGCATACTGGGCGTACCGCCACAGAAAAACGGCGAGCTGCTCCCGGGTAACGATGTCGCCGCCGCCGAAGGAGCCGTCGCCGTACCCTGCGGCGATGCCCTGCTGGGCGCACCAGGCCGCCGCGTCGGCGTAATAGTACCAGCCCTCCACATCGGGGAAGGAGCTCCGGTCCGCCGGGGCGGGGCTGCCGGCCAGCCGCCAGAGCACTGCCGCCACCATACCCCGGGTCACCGGGGTCTCGGGGGAGAAGGTGGTCTCCGACGTGCCGTTCATCAGCCCGTCCCGGGTGACCTTGGTCACCGCGTCGTAGTACCAGGCCCCCGTCGCCACGTCGGTGTAGGAGGCTGCGTCCGCCCCCACCGTCAATCCGGCCGTGAGGGCCAGGGCGAAAAGCGCCGTAAAAAATCCCTGTCGCATGGGATGCACCTCATTTCTGAATCAGTGCACCCATTTTACGACAGGGATTTTACAAAACTGTGAACGCCGGCCCACTTTTTGCGTCCGGGACCAGTCCTGTTTTTTACAGGGCCAGGGCCCAGTGGAGCATCAGCAGCAGGCCGAAGCCGGGCACACCCAGCAGCCCCATCACCAGGGCGTTGGCCAGATTGACCCCCAGGCTCACCCCGATAAGGCCGCCCACAGGGCTGAAGGCCGCCAGCGCGGCCAGCCCCACCCCGGTCCGCAGGCACAGCCGGAGCAGATGCTTCAGGGGGCGGCCCAGCAGGGCCAGCACCCCCACCGCCAGCAGGCCCACCAGGAGCCAGGGCAGGGTATCGGTCATCAGCGTCATGCCTCACCCCTCCCCGCAGCTCTCCATCTCCTTGACCCGCCGGAGCAGGTAGGAATACCGGGCCTGGAGCGAATTGATCTCAAAGACATAGGATTCGATGAGGTCCGGGTCGTGGGTGCTGTTGAAGCCGGCATACGCTTGGCTGATGAGGGTCCGGGTCTGGGCCAGTCCCTCCTTCAGGGCTCGTTTCTCCGACTCCTGCTCGCTCTCCGCCCGTCTGCGGAAGGAAAAGACCCGCGCCGCCTCCGCCATTTGGACCGCCTCCCTTCTGTTTCAATATAGTCTATGGTAAGTTTGGACAATTATGCCATGTCCCATACCAGAAAAATCCGGGCATGCTCTTGCACGCCCCGCGCATACTAGACCCGGGCAGGACAGTCGGGGCTGAAAGTCGAACGCGCTTTGCCCCGCAGCCGCATTTCCTTCTAAGCCGGTGCCGGGCGACACGGAACCGCCGCTCTGACGGGCGGAGGGAATCCAAAGACCGCCCTCAGGCGAAAGGCGGAAGGACGGCCGGCGCATTGGGAGACGTTTTTTTAAAACCCAACCCCAAAGCAGCCGCACGCCTGTCCGGATTTAAGAGGTCCTCCCCCGCGAGACGATTTTGTCAGGCGGAAGGACGCAGGACCGCAACGCGCCGCAGGAAGATTCCTGCGGCGCGCTTTTTCGTCCCGCCTTCCGCGAAGCCGTGGTTTTTTTGTAGCCCGCCTTTCCTTGACACATTGCTGTCAAATGGGATACACTATATCTTGAGTTATTATGGAAATGTGAGGAGAGTCCCATGCCAAAAAGCGCCAAGCAGTACGGCAACGAATCCATCTCCGCCCTGAAGGGGGCCGACCGGGTCCGCAAGCGGCCCGGGGTCATCTTCGGCTCCGACGGGCTGGAGGGGTGCGAGCACGCCGTATTCGAGATTTTGTCCAACGCCATCGACGAAGCCCGGGAGGGCCACGGCAGCCTCATCACCGTTACCCGCTACGAGGACAAGTCCATCGAGGTGGAGGACTTCGGCCGGGGCTGCCCGGTGGACTGGAACGAGAAGGAGCAGAAGTACAACTGGGAGCTGGTGTTCTGTGAGCTGTACGCCGGCGGCAAATACAACACCAACGACGGCGACAACTATGAATACTCCCTGGGCCTCAACGGCCTGGGCTCCTGCGCCACCCAGTACGCCTCGGAGTACTTCGACGCCGTCATCCACCGGGACGGCCTGGAGTACACCCTCCACTTCGAGAAGGGAGAGAACATCGGCGGGCTGCAGAAGGCCCCCCACAGCGGGAAAAAGACCGGCTCGAAATTCCGCTGGAAGCCGGACCTGGAGGTCTTTACCGACATCGACATTCCGGTGGACTACTATCGGGACGTTCTCAAGCGGCAGGCGGTGGTCAACGCCGGAGTCACCTTCCGGTTCCGCAATCAGGCCGGCGGCAAGTTCGAGACCACCGAATTCCGGTATGAAAACGGCATTGTGGACTACGTCTCCGAGCTGGCGGGGGAAAATCCTCTCACCGCCCCGGTGTTCTGGCAGGCTGAGCGGGAGGGCCGGGACCGGGCGGACAAGCCGGAATATAAGGTAAAGCTGTCGGTGTCCTTCTGCTTCTCCAACACGGTGCAGGTCATCGAGCACTACCACAACTCCTCCTGGCTGGAGCACGGCGGCAGTCCGGAGAAGGCGGTGAAATCGGCCTTCGTCTCGGCCATCGACGGCTATCTGAAGGCCCAGGGCAAGTACCAGAAGAGCGAGAGCAAGATCACCTGGAACGACATCCAGGACTGCCTGGTGCTGGTCAGCAACAACTTTTCCACCCAAACCTCCTATGAAAATCAGACCAAGAAGGCCATCAACAACAAGTTCATCCAGGACGCCATGACCGAGTTCCTCAAGAGTCAGATGGAGGTCTACTTCATTGAAAACCCCTTCGACGCGGGGAAGATCGCCGAGCAGGTGCTCATCAACAAGCGCTCCCGGGAGTCGGCGGAGAAGGCCCGCCTCAACATCAAAAAGAAGCTGTCGGGCAGTCTGGACATCGCCAACCGGGTGCAGAAATTTGTGGACTGCCGCAGCAAGGACACCGAGCGACGGGAGCTCTACATCGTGGAGGGCGACTCGGCTCTGGGCAGCGTCAAGCTCTCCCGGGACGCGGAGTTCCAGGGCATCATGCCCGTCCGGGGCAAGATCCTCAACTGCCTCAAGGCCGACTACGCCAAAATCTTCAAAAGTGAGATCATCACCGACCTTCTGAAGGTCATGGGATGCGGGGTGGAGGTCAACGACCGCCACGCCAAGGACATGGCGGCCTTTGACCTGATGAACCTGCGCTGGAGCAAGATCGTCATCTGCACCGACGCCGACGTGGACGGCTTCCAGATCCGCACCCTGATCCTCACCATGCTCTACCGGCTCACCCCCACCCTGATCCAGCGGGGGTACGTCTACATTGCGGAATCCCCCCTGTACGAGATCAATTATAAGGAAAAGACCTGGTTTGCCTACTCGGACAAGGAGAAAAACGATATCCTTGGCGGGGAGCTCCGGGATAAGAAGTGCATCATCAACCGCTCCAAGGGTCTGGGCGAGAATGAGCCGGAGATGATGTGGCTGACCACCATGAATCCGGCCACCCGGCGGCTCATCCGGGTCATGCCCGAGGACGTAACCCGTACCGCCCAGGTCTTCGACCTGCTGCTGGGCGACAACCTCACCGGCCGCAAAACCCACATCGCCGACAACGGCTACAAATACCTGGAGCTGGCCGATATCTCCTGAACCCCCGCACCGCTTCCGTCCCCGCGATCACGATCAATACGAGGAGGCTTACTTATGAAAAAAGCATTCCTGTCCCTGCTGCTGGCCCTGTCCCTGACCCTCTCCCTGGCCATTCCCTCCTTTGCCGCAGGAGCCGCCGGCCCGACGCCCCCCACCTGGTGTCCGGCAGAGGAATATGCGGTGTTTGCAAACAGCCAGGCCTACAAAGGCGATACCTGGAGCAAGATCCTCTCCCTGCGGGAGGACGCGGCGGCGGGCAATCTGGCTCCCACCAGCAGCTCCAGCACCGTGCTGTACAACCGCCAGAGGGCGCTGAAAAAATCCAACGACCCCGGCGTGCGCTTCGAGCTGGGGCTCATCGACGTGAAGTACGCCCTCAACGCCGCAGCCCAGGGGAAGGCCGTCGGGATCTCCTCCGATTTCGAGATGGCCGCCTACTACGGCAAGGGAGATGAGCCCGCCTGCTATCTGGCCTACCTCTGGAACGCCCGGTCCAAGCTGTGGACCCATGACCTGACCACCGGGCTGGAAGGAGCCCTTGGCTATTATGCGGCCTCGGTGGCATATCTCTTCCCCTACGAATCATTCACCATGGACCAGATCCTGAACTGGGGGCAGGCCAACGGCGTGTCCGCCGAGCGACTGGCCTATGCCAAAAGCCTCCTTTTCGTCACCCTGGACGGCGACCTGGTCCATCCCCGTTCCGTCCGCATCAGCGCCGACGCTGTGGACACCACCACCGCCCAGACCCGGAACCAGCGCACCATGGTCCCGATTCGTCGCCTGGCCGAGCTCATGGGAGCCACAGTGGACTATGACGCCAGCTCCCGGCAGATCACCATTCGGCGGGCCGCCGACACCTTCGTCATGACCCTGGACCGCACGGAGGCCCTGCGCAACGGCGAGCCCTTCCAGATGGATGTGGCTCCCTACGCCGAGAACAACCGCACATACATCCCCATCCGGTATATCGCCGAATGTTTCGGCCAGAGCGTGGAGTGGAACGGCGGCCAGCAGCATGTGGTCATACAGGAGGACAAGTCTGTGGCAGGCGACTCGAATCTGGAGGCCTGGGCCCTGGCCATGGGCGCGCTGCTCAACTATGAAAATAACCCCCAGGAGGCGCACCTCTTCGGCGGCAAGCGCCGCTTTGGCGCCAACCCCGTGGGCGGCGTGGTATCCAACCGGCTGGAGACCACCGGGCCCGACTTTGGCCGGCAGATTCTGGCCGATAGCTGGGGCATCACCGACCGGGAGGCCCTGATCGCTGCCGTCGGGACCCTGGTCCAGTCGCTCGACCAGACCTACCCCGCCTGGGACCTGTTCCGGGTAAGCCATCTGGCCCAGTGGGGCTATCTGGCCGGTTACGTGACCTATTATGAAGCCCTGGAGCTGGTGGAGCCCGCCGCGCAGGCCCTGTGCGACCAGTTCTCTGCCTGGGAAGCGGCCTATGAAAATTATCTGGAGGGCTGGTGTGCCTGGAGCGGTCAGGACGCCGCCGACGTGTGGCAGACCAGCCGCGGCCTGCTTTATCGGGAAATGCGCACCACCCCGGATATGGCCCGCCTTCTGGACGACAATCTGTTCCAGACCGGCGTCGTCCCCCTTCCCGGATGAAGATAGCGGTCATCCATGGAAATCGGGCTGCTGAAAGCGGCGGCTCCGGCCGTCTCATTTTAACAAAGGAGGCTTACTTATGAAAAAAACATTCCTGTCCCTGCTGCTGGCCCTGTCCCTGACCCTCTCCCTGGCCGTGCCCGCCCTGGCTTACGAGGGCGAAAACACCGACCCGGAATGGGTGGCCTGGAAGACCCAGTGGCTGGCCGCTCACCCTGAGGAGGCGGCCGCCTTCGACGCCGACGCCTATTTTGAAAACGAGTACCTGTCCGACTGGTGGTACTCCTCCAAGGAGGAGTTTATGGCCGAATGGGGTCTGGAGACCGAGCAGGATTTCTGCGACTTCATGCGGGACGACTGGCTGGCCGGTATGCAGGCCGACGAGGCGCGTCAGGCCTGGATGGACCAGTACGAGTCCGCCCATCCCGGCGCCCTCAGCGCCTTTGACCCCGACGCCTGGTTCCAGGCACACTACTATGAGGACCCGAAGCAGGCATTCATGGCGGAGTGGGGACTGGAGACCCAGGACGCCTTCAGGGACTTCATGCTGAACGACTACGTGGACACCCTCATCGCCCAGGAGGAGCGCCAGGCCATGCTGGACGAGTTCGAGGCCGCCCATCCCGGCGTCATCGCCGCCTTTGATGCCGACGCCTATTTTGAGGAAAATTATAGCTGGTGGTCCGGCGGCAAGGAGGACTACATGCGCTGGATGGACCTGGCCGCCGAAGAGGACTTCCGGCAGGCCATGCTGGACGATATGATCTACAGCATGTCCTGGAGCCAGTCCTGGGAGGACACCCGCAACGAGGAGATCCTCGCCATGGGCGGGGTGCCCGGCCAGCTGGGCGTCATGGTGGACGGTACTTACCTCTCCTTCCCTCAGGACAAACCGCCCTATGCGGTGGACGGCGTCACTTACGTCTGCGCCGACGCGCTGAACGCCGCCATCGGCTCGTCGGCAAGCGGCGGCGCGGACGGGTACGTCCCCCTGCGCGACGCGGCCGTGGCCGCGGGCTACGAGGTGTTCTGGGACGACGCCTATCAGACCGTGGTCCTCCTTGATCGGGCGGGCTTTATCGCGGAGACCGACGCCCGCTTTACCGTTCTGAACCGCGCCCTGGCCGCCTGGGCCCCGGAGGACGGGAAGAACTACCAGTCCACCGTGGACATCACCGCCGGCTACAAGGCGGTGGAACTGATGAAAACGAATCGCAATACGCGCAGCCTGCGCGCAGGCGGATACTCCATCGCGCTGTCGGCCATTGTCATCGCGGCGGTCGTCGTGCTGAACCTGCTCGTCGGCAAGCTGCCGTCCTCGATCACGAAGCCGGAAACCTCGTCCGTCAAGCTCTATGACTTCGACGACCAGACCCGCGCCATCGCGGAAGGCGTCAGCGAAGACGTGACGATTTCCGTCTGGGCGGAAAAGGACGCCGCCGACAAAAGGCTTGACGAATTTCTGACGCGCTACGCCGCACTCAACAGCCGGATTCACATCCGCTATGTCGATCCGGCGCTGAACCCGACGTTCATGGAACAGTATGCCGATGAAGCGCCGGCCGAAAACAGCCTCGTCGTCGAGAGCGCCAAGCGCGCCCGCGTCATCGAATATTGGTATACGGAACAGGATTTGTTTGGTTCTCTGGGAGGTGTCACCAACTACACTTACACCGGCAAAATCTACACCTATTCCTACAGCGAAGAACAGCTCTATCAATACTATATGTACTACGGCTCGCTGCCGTCGCCCGATGTGTTCGACGCGGAAAACGTCGTGACCAACGCCGTGGACTACGTCACGACCGACGTCCTGCCGACTGTTTACATGCTGACGGGCCATAACGAATCGACGCTCGGCGCAAACCTTCAGGCGCGCCTGGAACAGGAAAACATCGCGTCCAAATCGCTGAGCCTCGTGACGGAAGCGGAGGTTCCGGCGGACTGCGACCTGCTGCTGCTGGCCGCGCCGGAAAAAGACCTGACCGCCGAAGAGGTCGAAAAAATCCAGACCTACATCGAAAACGGCGGCCATGTGCTCCTGTATACAAGCTATACGGCGGCGGCGCCGGAGCATCTCGCCTCGCTCTGCGCGGCCTACGGGATGAAAGCCGTGGAAGGCGTCGTTTTTGAGCAGGATGCCAACGCCTACGCCTACCGCTACAACCTGATCGCCACGCTGGAACCCCACGCGATCACCGATCCGCTGATTTCGGCTGGGAGCTATGTCATCGTCCCGGCGGCGCACGGCATCCAAACGCTGGACGCCTACCGCAGCTCACTGACGGTGACGCCGCTGCTCAAGACGAGCGACGGTGCATATCTGAAAAACATGGATACCATGACATCCGGCGACAAAGAGGCTGGCGACGCGGAAGGCCCCTTCCTGCTGGCGGCCATTGCGACTGAAACGATCGGCGGCAAAACCGGCAGCTTCATCTGGATCTCGTCCGACGCCCTGTTTGAAGACAGCACCGCCGTTTACGGCAACACCGATTTCATCATGAACCTCTTTGGTTACAGCTGTGAAAAGCAGAACGCCGTGACCGTCCGCTCCGTCAGTCTCCAACCGGATACGCTGATCGTCAGCGAAAAAGAAAGCCGCGCGTGGTCCATCGTGCTGGCGGTCCTTCTGCCGGTGCTGGCGGTTGGCGCCGGGCTGTTGATCTGGTTCAAGAGGAGGAGCCGCTGATGAAAAAACCGGTCAAACTGCTGCTGGCTGTTCTGGCGCTGCTGGCGGCGAACATCATCGCCGGCAAGCCGGAGCAGAAGGAATCGCTTCGCGCGCCGGTGGAGAATCAGCTGCTGATGCTGCGCGCGCGGACGGAGGAGACGGACGAAATCCGCAAAGTGAAGAAACAGCGCATCGGCGTATGGTGCGGCGCAGCGATTCTGTGCCTGATTTGCGGGGGCATGGCGGGGCGATTCCTGCTGGACTGGTCGAATTTTGCCTCGCGTGA
>OLSB01002299.1_pt1 | contig 16194 bp, 14 predicted proteins | sample 1672071 | NCBI WGS metagenome assembly OLSB01 (sample SAMEA3136642, study PRJEB25190) | human gut metagenome | biome: human gut; feature: human-associated habitat; material: faeces | place: Austria | collected 2013 | reverse complement strand
TTAAATAAAAATATAATATAAATAAAAAGGGGATGGTTAAAATTTTAACCATCCCCGGCTTTTCTTTAGGGATATGAAAAAGGCTATGGAATAAGCAAGTTGAGTCAGTTCTCCTGCGTTTTGGAGTTTTTATCATTCCTATTATGTATATTGAAGATTTTAATTAATTAAAACTTAAACTTATATTATCGATATATACATCAGCTTTTGCGGATTTAAATGTCGCAAATGAAAAACCGTCAATTTTTGTAACAGGTGTTTTTCCGTCAGACTTACTGTAATAAGACAACGATGAACCTTTAGGTGATGAATCGATATATAGGACGGACTTCCCGTTTTTCGGTGTATAATCTATACGCAGTGTATACCACTCCCCAAGAGACATTGTGCCAAAAGAAGATCCGAGCCCCTCATCGCTTTGACATTTCTGAATGCTTTCGGCCATTTTTGAGATAAAGTTTTCGGGCATATACGCCGTGTTCCGGACGCCGAGATATTTCAGAATATTTACAGCCTGGCTTGTACTTTCGATGTCCGATGCAAAACCTTCGTTATCTCTTGCGCTTGAGGAATAGAAGAACATTCCGCGTTCAGTACCGTACATGCTTGCAATGTAGTCAAGCAGAGCGGTATCATATGATTTGTCAATTGCGGAAAGAGCTTTTAAAAGCTCTGCAGACGGCTCTTTCAAAGATGCGCCGTCAAGCCCAGCATTTTCCACTGCAATACCTCCTCCTTTGAGCGGCGGATAAATTTTAACCTCAGTTATGCTGTTCCAAAGGCTTTCCGAGTTTCCCATGCACGCGATGCGGACAAATCGTGCGTTTTCCACGCCGGCATCATAGCCGGTCATATTAAGAGTAAGGGCGCTTTGACCTTTGAAAACAGAATGGTAATCGGTTCCGTTTTCGGAAAGCTCAATTTCAAAAGAGGAGGTGCGTTCATTCCCGACATACCATGCAACGCCCACGTATCCTATAGGCAGAAGCTGCGGCAGCTCAAGCGTCAGCATGCAGTATGCGCCCTGTGCGGACCAGCGAGTGTTGTAGTCGCCGTCTATAACATTTTCCGGTTTATTTCCGTCGTCAGCGCTTGCCGTAACACTTGTTACGGCATAAGAGACCGGAACGTTAATTGAAACGGTACGCGTCTCTGCATCCCTCATATGTTTGTTTTTTATTTTTCAACAACCAAATCGTCCATCTGAGCTTCGTATTTTCTGAGAGTTGCAACCGCAGACTGCTTAAGTTCTGCAATTTGAGCACGGAGCTTTTTAAGTTCTTCTTCCGCAAGAGCTATTTCGGCCGCCTTATTTGCTTTAAGAGTTGCCATTTCTTTTTTTGTTTCCTCCATAACTTCCTGAGCGCGCTGCTCTGCGGATATGACAGCTTTGGAAACAAAGTCGCGTTCGCCTTCAAGCGCTGTAAGCTTCTTAAAGCTTTCCGCGTTTTCGCTCATAAGGGTTTGATTTTGTCTTTTAAGCTGTTCCGTTTCTTCGCGAAGTTCAGCAATGTTTTTTTCGTACGTTGAAACAAGTTCGTCAACATATGCCGCAACTCCTTTTTTGCTGTAACCGAAAAGCGCAGTTTTTAAACGTTTGTCCATATGCCGCCTCCTTATTTAAGTTTTTCTATGCCCTTTTTAACTCGTGCCAGCGTTTCATTTTTGCCTAACAGGCGAGCGAGCTCAATTCCGCCGCCCGGCGTAAATGCTTTGCCGGAAAGAGAAACACGCAAAGGCCATAAAACAATTCCGTTTTTAACACCCATTTCTGCTATGAGCTCAAAAAGCTTCTCATGAATCGTTTCGCCGTCCCAGTTATCGATGCTTTCAAGAACCGGCAGCATTCTTTCGAGAGATTCCAGTGAATTTTCGGGGTTTGTTTTCATTTTTTTGTGAGTATACAAATCAATTTCATAATCAGGCAATTCGTCAATAAAATCAAGCTGAGCCGGAATATCTGAAAACTTTTCGGTTCTGTCGTGCAGACATTCGGAGAGAATCATATGGTCAACATTTCTTTTAACAGCTTGCTTATAGTAGGGCTCTGCTTCTTTGTTAAATTCTTCCAAGGTAAGTTTTCTTATGTATTCTCCATTCATCCAATTGAGTTTTTCAACATCGAAAATTGCAGGAGATTTGCTTATGCCTTTAACGGAAAAAGCTTCAACCATTTCCTCGAGGGACATAATCTCTCTGTCATCACCCGGGTTCCAGCCGAGCAGACAGATATAATTGAGAATTGCCTCTTTCAAATAGCCTTTCGCAAGAAAATCTTCGTATGACGCATCTCCTTCACGCTTGCTAAGCTTTTTACCTGCCTCTTTCATAACGGGGGAGCAGTGCACATATTTCGGAATTTCCCAGCCGAAAGCTTCATAAAGAAGATTGTATTTGGGAGTTGAAGAAAGATATTCGCTTCCGCGGATAACATGGGTTATATGCATTAAATGGTCGTCTATTACATTTGCAAAATTGTACGTTGGAAGACCGTCGGATTTAAGAAGAATATTGTCATCCAAAGTGTCATTGGGAGCAGTTATATCACCGAAAACTTCATCGTGAAACGTTGTTGTTCCCGTTTTCGGGATTTTCTGACGGATAACATAAGGAATTCCCGAGCGAAGTTTTTCTTCAACCTCTTCTTTTGAAAGGCTGCGGCAGTGCCCGTCATATTTCGGGGGAAGTTTAGCGGCTTCCTGTGCTTCTCTTACGCTGTCGAGACGTTCTTTGTCGCAGAAGCAATAGTAAGCGCCGCCGAGTTCAACCAGTTTTTCAGCATATTCTTTATAGAGCGCGCGTCTCTCACTTTGTATGTAGGGACCGTAGGGACCGCCGATGTCGGGACCTTCATCATGTTTAAGTCCTGTGTCTTTAAGAGCTTTGTAAATAAGGTCAACAGCGCCTTCAACGTATCTGCCCTGATCGGTATCCTCTATTCTTAATATAAAATCGCCGCCGTCATGTTTTGCCAGGAGGTATGCATACAGAGCCGTACGCAGATTTCCCACATGCATGTAACCCGTGGGACTTGGGGCGAATCGTGTTCTTATCTTCATTTTTTATGTATTCCTTTCGTGATTAAACTAAATCCTGAGGTCTTTTACCGCCCAGAAAATGATATATTAAAGCGTCTGCAATTCTTTCGGAAGCACGGCCGTCGCCGTAGGGGTTCACAGCCTTTGCCATCTTGTCATAAGCAGCTTTATCGGAAAGAAGCTGACTTGCCATTTCAAAAATCGTGTCTTCATCAACACCGGCAAGCTTTACTGTGCCGGCTTCCACAGCTTCGGGACGTTCTGTCTCGTGTCTTAAAACAAGAACGGGTTTGCCGAGCGACGGAGCTTCCTCCTGCAAACCGCCGGAGTCTGTCATAACAATCTCGGAGCGTGCCATGGCATTGTGCATGTCACCGGCTTCAAGCGGTTCGATAAGGTGAATTCTGTCATGACCGCCCAGAACTTCACGGGCAACATCTCTGACAGCCGGGTTTAAATGAACGGGATAAATAACCTCAATATCTTCAAATTTATCCGCAAGTCTCCTTACGGCTCTTGTTATATTGTAAAGAGGTTCGCCGAGATTTTCACGGCGGTGCGCCGTCATCAAAACAATTCTGCGGTCGGTTTTCAGGATATCCGCAAGCTCTTGGCTATGGAATTTGTAGTCATCGGAAACGGTTGTTTTAAGCGCGTCTATAACGGTGTTTCCGGTAATAAAAATATCTTCGGACTTAACGCCTTCGCGTAAAAGATTTTCACGGTTTTTGCGTGTGGGTGAAAAATGCATATCAGCCATAACGCCTGTGAGACGGCGGTTCATTTCCTCAGGGAAAGGGGACCATTTGTCGTACGTGCGCAGACCTGCTTCAACATGGCCTATTTCAGCGTGATTATAAAATGCCGCAAGACTGCCGACAAAGCTTGTGGTAGTGTCTCCATGTACGAGAACAATATCAGGTTTAGCCTCTGCCATAACACGGTCAAGCCCTTCCAGTGCCCTTGTGGTGATGCCCACAAGAGTCTGGCGTTCTTTCATTATGTCAAGATCATAATCGGGCACTATACCGAAAAGGTCCAAAACCTGGTCAAGCATCTGGCGGTGCTGTGCGGTGACGCAGACGGTCGTTTCGATTTCCGGTCTTTTTTTCAGTTCCAGCACAAGCGGAGCCATTTTTATGGCTTCCGGGCGCGTGCCAAAAACTGCCATTACCTTTATTTTTTTCATGTGTAAAATCCTTTCGATTTATTTACTTGTAAATTTTTTATATGCGGCGCGCAGCTCTTCCGCTTTTTCTTCGGGGCAGGTGGGGTTGCAGTGTGCCCATGCACCGGTTTCACTTGAAGCGTTAAATTTCTGCTTGTCGCGCGAACGCATCGGCGGATAAAATTCTATGTGGAAGTGAAAATCGCTTACATCACCCGAATTTACCGGAGCCTGATGCATGCACATCATATAGGGGAACGTGTAGTCAAAAAGACTGTCAAGCGTTCCGGCGGCATTTTTGATAGCTGCCGCAAGATTATCTTTTTCGCGTTCAGTAAATTCGGTAATATATTGCTTGTGAGCCTTTGAAACGATATAAAGCCCGTAGGGATATGCGGAGAAAAACGGAATGAACACAACAAAATCTTCGTTTTCGAATATTATGCGTTTTTTCTCGGAAATTTCCGTTTCCATCATATTGCATATAAGGCATTTTCCGGTTTCCTTTTTGTGTTTTTTCATTGAAGCACATTCAAGCTCCAGCTTTTTGGGGATAAACGGATATCCGTATATCTGTCCGTGCGGATGAGGCATTGTAACCCCGACAACTTCGCCGCGGTTTTCAAAGATAAATACGTATTTAATTTTTTCGTCCGCACTGATTATGTTGTGGCGTTCGCACCACAGATCCACAAGTTTTCTTACATGAGGGAGCGGCAGCTCGGGGAGAGTTACCGTGTGCTCTTTTGAATAAAGAATAACTTCGCACTTGCCGTGGCACGGAGCTGTTTTGTAAGGACCTGCGGCAACATCGTCCGGCACCGGCGGATTCTGTGAAAGAGCCGGGAAGTCGTTGTCATATTCCAAAACATCAAAATCATCCGGAACTTTGCCGGAACCGGGGCAAAACGGGCACCAGTCTTTGGGCATCTGCGGACGGTTCTGCCTGTGGGAAGCAATCATAATCCAATCGTTTGTGAGCGGATCGTATCTGAGTTCAGCCATTATATATCAAACCTTTCGTCTTTTTTCTTATTATATATTTATTTTCCCCGTCTGTCAATAAGTGTATGCAAAAATTCTCCCGAAAGTCCCAAAAAAACTCCTTCGGCAAAAATATTTACGGCGGTTTTCGCCATGTTCATGCCAAGATAGTAGTCACCCTTTAGCAGAGTGTTTTCGGAAAATATCATCAGAAGAGTTGCTGCGATGCAGCCGAAAATGACTGAAAATCCTGAAGCGGTATTTAATGCGTCAAGACGTTTTTTTAAATTATAAAACATGTATATAACCCCCTTTTTTAATATTTTAACAAATGTTTTGCAAGGCATCAACCCTTAAATAAACCCATAAAAACCGCCATTTTCCTCTTTTATGTTATTTTGAGGCGGGAACAGACAGGGTGATTTCGGGATTTTTGTTGACAAAACAATCGCAACCCTATATAATATATAATATGCCAAAGAAAAATTCACAAATAAACACGAAAGGAATGTAAATACCATGAAAAAAATAACCGCACTACTGTTAACCATGGCAATAGTATTACCCTGCTCGGCGTGTGTTTTCGATTCAACGGCAAAAAAGGCCGTAACGAGGGCAACAGTGTCCATGAAGGAGGGAGACTACGACTCGGCGCTGACCGTTTTAAAGTTTGTGAAGGATGACGGGACAAAAAACAAGGAAGCGCTTGAGCTTTACGATATTGTTTCCGCTTACGTTTCTGCCGAAGACAGCTATAATAAACAGGATTACCAGACGGCATCTGCCGTGCTGGCAACAATAAACCCGAATTATACAAAATATTCGATATCTTCGGATATTGACAATCTCAAAAGCAAGCTTAAGGATACAGGCTCCGCCTCCGCGCTGGTAAAACAGGCTTCGGATTATATTGCCGACAAAAACTATGCTCAGGCGCGCGTGGCTCTGGATATGATTGACAAGACCACTCTTACGCCGGAGCAGAAAATCAGCTTTGATACAATGAAAAACATTGTTGATGAAAAGCTCGATTCCGTACAGAGTTCGCCGGGCAAGGTTGTTTATTACGTCCCGTCATATTACGAAGGGCTTGTTCCTTCTTACAGCGGAGATTTTCTCTATCCGTCCGACTCTGAGTATATATTGGACAGTTATTTGAATCTTTGCTCGAAAAACGAGGTTGCTCTTATACGCAATGAAATATATGCAAGACACGGATATATATTTAAGCTTCCCGAGTACAGAAACTATTTCAACTCGAAATATTGGTATTCGCCGAACTCGAATTTTTCAACGAATATGTTTAATACCATCGAAAAAGCAAATATTCAGACTATTGTAAATTACGAAAAAAGGATGGGATGGAATTGAATTTAAAGAGCATCCCCTGTCTGCTTTTGACCGCGCTGCTTTTTACGGGCTGCTCATATTCAAAGGATATACCCGTCCCGAAGCCGACCGCTGCCGAAAACACAATTCCTCCTTCGCCGGAGTATTCAGTGACCCCGTCGCACGGGGAGGACGCAGAGCAAACGCACACGCCGTCCGAAAAGCCCTCGGAGCCTTCGGACACGGAAGAAGCGCGGCAAGCAAAGTCCGCCGCGCTTGATGGAAGGATAATTTGCGTTGATGCCGGGCACGGTATCAATTCAAAGAATTTTCAAGAGCCCATAGCGCCGGGAAGCAGCGAGAAAAAAGACGCCTTTGCTTCAGGCACAAAAGGCTCGGTTTACACGGAGGAGCAGCTCAATCTGATTGTTGCAAAAAAGCTCTGCGTAAAGCTTCGCGCCCTGGGTGCGGATGTTCGCATGACCCGCGAGGAGGCTCAAAGCGATATGAGTAATGTTGACAGAGCCGAATTTGCAAACAATGCTTCAGCCGATATTTCCGTAAAAATTCACGCGGACGGGAACAACAGCTCCTCTGTCAGCGGAATGTCAATGCTGATTCCTTCCGCAAAATTTGTCGGAAACGAGGTTGCGCAAAAAAGTCGCAAACTCGGCGCTCTTGCCGAAAAAGCGGTTGCGGCAAAGACAGGCTGCCACAGCCGCGGACTGATAGAAAGGACGGATTTAACGGGTTTTAACTGGTCAAAGGTTCCGATTATTCTTATCGAAATGGGCTTTATGACCAATCCGGAGGAAGACCGCCTGCTGTCGTCGGACGCGTATCAGGATAAAATCGTTGAAGGCCTGACGGAAGGTATCGTTCAATATTTTGCACAGTGAGCACGGCTTTTAAGTTTCGGCCGAAAGCGAGCAATGGCTTCGGGATATTCCCCGGGGTCATTGTTTTTATGCGGATTGTTTTGTGTTTATTTTGATTTTCCGGCAGCTTTCGCTTGTTAAGCGCATAAGCAAACCCATAAAAACAGCTATTTTCCCATTGCTGTCGGTCATTCTTTTTGTCTATTTCATAAAAAGTGCCCGAAAGACTCGGATTAAGGCTGTTTTACCATTGACAAATCCGCCGCAAAAATATATAATAATATAAATTAATGATGAAAGGATGGCGTAACAAATGGATAAGATTAAAGAGATTGCAGAGATAGCGGCCCGAATACGGGGGCTCCGCGAGCTTATGGATATAACGCCTGCCGAAATGGCTGAAAAGACGGATGTATCGCTTGACGAGTACGAAAAGCTCGAAAGCGGCGAAAGTGACTTTTCTTTTACGTTTATATACAAATGCGCGGAGCGTTTCGGCGTGGATATAGTTGACATTTTGAAAGGCACAAGCCCCAAGCTCTCGTCGTACAGCATTGTCAGACGCGGAGAAGGCTTGCCCATTACGCGCAGAAAAGGATTTTCTTATCTGCACAAGGCGCCGTTTTTCAAAAATAAACTTGCCGAACCGTTTTATGTAAAGGCAGCATATTCAAAAGAGGCGGAGCAAAATCCGATAACCCTGAGCCGTCACGAGGGACAGGAGATTGATATTATTCTTAAAGGTGCGCTTAAATGCCGCTTTGAGGATAAAACCGAAATTCTCTACGAAGGTGACACAGTTTATTACGACAGCGGACAGGGGCACGGCATGGTTGCCGCCGAGGGGGATGACTGCGAATTTCTCGCAATAGTTTTAAAACCCGCAAAACCGCTGTCCTGATTTCAGAAAGGACATGATTAATTTGTACGATGTTTACAGCAAATACTGCGAATGCGGTTTCGATGAAAAGGGCGTTTTAAATAAGTTTGTTCCGAAGCCCACGGAAAATTTCAATTTCGGCTACGATGTGGTTGATTTTATTGCAGAGAGAGAACCTGAGAAAATAGCCGTTGTATGGTGCAATGAGCGCGGTGACGAAAAGATTATCTCTTTCAAAGAAGTGTCTGAAAATTCAAACAGAATAGCAAATGTGCTTTTAAAGCACGGTATTAAAAAAGGCGATTTTGTAATGCTTGTGTTAAAGCGCCACTACCAGTTCTGGTATGCTATCACGGCTTTGCATAAAATCGGTGCGGTTGTTGTTCCGGCAACAAATCTGCTCACAAAAAAAGATTATGTATACAGATTTAACGCAGCGTCCGTAAAGGCTATTATCTGCACGTCGGACGAGCCTGTATATCAGCATGTTCAGGACGCGCTTCCCGAGTCGCCGACGGTTGAAGCATGCTTTACGGTAAATGAGAAACGAGACGGTTTTTATCTTCTCGATGAGGAAATGCAGTCGGCATCTCCCGAACTTGAAAGAATTGAAAATTCATGTTACGACCCGATGCTGATGTATTTTACATCAGGAACAACAGGCATGCCCAAGATGGTTGTACATGATTTTACATACCCGATTGCACATATTGTAACAGCAGCATTCTGGCACAACGTGAAGCCGGACGGGCTGCACTTTACTCTTGCCGAAACAGGTTGGGGCAAAGCCGTATGGGGCAAGCTTTACGGACAGTGGTTCATGCGCTGCGCCGTGTTTGTGTATGACTTTAACAAGTTTATTCCGTCAGATGTGCTGCACATGATTGAAAAATATAAAATTACAACTTTCTGTGCACCGCTCACGATTTACCGTTTCTTTATCAAAGAAGGAATCGAAGGCTACGATCTTTCCTCTCTCAGATATGCAACAACGGCAGGAGAAGCGGTTAACCCCGAGGTTGTAAATAAATTCAAAGACTTGACGGGTCTTATGCTTATGGAGGGATTCGGACAGACGGAATCCGTTCTGCAGGCGGCAAACTTTGTGGGGACCACCCCGAAACCCGGTTCAATGGGCAAACCGTCGCCGCTTTATAACATGAGAATCGTTGATGAAAATGACAATGATGTTCCGACGGGTGAAACGGGCGAAATTGTAATCGAAGCTCCCGAAACGGGAATTATCGGTCTTTTCAAAGGATATTACTTAAACGAAGAAAAAACAAAAGAGGCTTGGCATAACGGACTTTATCACACGGGCGATACAGCTTGGCGCGATGAAGACGGTTATATTTGGTATGTCGGCAGAACGGACGATATTATAAAAGCTTCAGGTTACAGAATCGGACCTTTCGAAATTGAAAGTGTTCTTATCGAGCATCCGGCTGTTTTGGAATGTGCGGTAACCGGTGCGGCAGATCCTATCAGAGGCACCGTTATCAAAGCTACAATCGTGCTTGCGCGCGGATATGAAGCGTCTGACGAGCTGGCTAAGGAAATTCAGAATTATGTAAAGAAGCAGACGGCTCCTTATAAATACCCCAGAATTGTGGAATTTGTGGAAGAGCTGCCTAAAACCATAAGCGGAAAAATCCGCCGTGTGGATATCAGAAAGGACTAAGCAAAATGAAAAAAAAGCTGATTTTGTCGGTTTTATGTGTCATTACCGCTTTATTCTGCACCGTTGTTTCGGCTTCGGCGCGCGATCTTAAAATACTGGAAGTTATAGGCGATTATCCGCGCCCGACGCAGACGCCGACCCCGGCGCAGCCGTCGGAACCGGCACCGTCAAAAAATGTTGTGGACGCGATAAAAATAAGCTTCCTGCGTGCAAGTGAAGGGTTGAAGAAAAATCAGCCTGTTATATGCGAGGTTTCGTTTTCGAATATCCCTTACGGGACATATGCCGCAATTCAGTGGACAGAGAACGGAACTCCTCTTGAAGGCGGATATTACAGCAACTTCGGTTTGTATGACGGAGCGGCAATCACATATAATGCAGTTTTGCCTTATTACGGCGCTGCGGGCGAAATCGCAAAAGTCGGCATTGATATTAACATAGACGGTGTTTTGCGCAGAGAAACCGTGGATATTCCATTTTTGGACGGAGTATATCTTGACGCAGAGGCGCAGCGCGTTTTGGGTATGGTTCAGCCCATGCGTGTGTCGGGTACGGTTTTGAAGGGAACGGATTCGTATTCTTCAAAAAACCTGACAGGAAAAAAAGGCTACATAAATGCCGGTACAAATGTGTATTACTATGATCATAACGAAGAAGTTTCCGCATATATAGGTCTTGCTGACGGAACATATGCGTGGATTCCGTACAGTGCGCTTTCTGTGTCAACCGCAAACTTTACACTTTCGGGTGACTATACGCAGAGCGAAAAAGAAACGTTTGTAAACGCATCTGATTATTCAAGCTCTACGCCGTATCTTATATGGATAAGTACGCAGCGCCAGAAAGTCAATATCTTTATGGGAAAACAGAACTCATGGGTATTGCAAAAATCGTTTTCCTGCTGCACGGGTGCAAATAAAACACCCACGCCGTTCGGCACTTATAAATATTGCGCCAAAGATAAGGCGTGGATAAAACCCGAATATCAGGTAAGACCGGTTCTGTATTTTGATATATACAGAGGACTTGCTTTCCATTCAAGACTTTACTCGCCCGACGGCTCTTATCTTACCGATGCCACAATGGGCAAACCCGCTTCACACGGATGCATACGTATGATGGATGACGATATTGCATGGATGGAGCTTTATATGACATTCGGAACAACTGTTGTTGTTTATTAATTGGAGATTGAAATATGGTAATGTGTGCGCGATGCAAAAAGAATATGGCGGTTGTTTTTGTCACAAGAGTGGAAAACGGCAAAACAAAGAGCGAAGGTCTTTGCTTAAAATGTGCCAGAGAGCTTGGCGTTGATTTGTCAAAATCCATGGAGGCTATGGGGGTTTCGCCCGAAGAAATCGACAAATTTGAAGAGCAGATGGCAGAGATTATGGCAATGCCGGAAAACGGTGATTATGATTTGGACGATGATGATTATGATAACCCCGTGAAAAGCTTTTTTAAGCTCATGGGTCCCGATGGCGAAGAAAAACCCAAAAAAGATAAAAAGGGCGGAAAGAAAAGACGTCTTTTGGATTCTTACGGCACCAATCTGACAAAAAAAGCGGCAGCCGGAGAAGTTGATGCGGTTATCGGGCGAGATAATGAAATAACACGCTGTATTGAAATACTTAACAGACGTACCAAAAATAATCCTTGCCTTATAGGCGAACCTGGTGTCGGCAAAACGGCAATTGCCGAAGGGCTTGCAATGAGAATTGCGGCAGGAACTGTGCCGGAAAAACTTTTGAACTATGAAGTATATCTGCTTGATTTTACATCGATTGTTGCCGGAACACAGTTTCGCGGTCAATTCGAATCACGTCTTAAAGGAATTTTGGACGAAGTAAAAAAAGCCGGAAATATAATTTTGGTTATAGACGAGTTGCACAATATTGTCGGAGCAGGTGAAAGTGATGGAGCGATGAGCGCCGCCAACATATTAAAACCCGCTTTGGCAAGGGGTGAAATTCGGGTAATAGGCGCCACCACCACCACGGAATACAGAAAATATATAGAAAAAGACAGCGCACTTGAGCGCCGTTTCGGACCTATCCTTATAGAAGAACCTACGGTTGAAGAAGCAATTGATATAATCCGCGGAATAAAAGGTTATTATGAGGATTATCACAAGGTTTCAATACCGGACAGCGTGGTTTCTGCTGCGGTAAAACTCAGCGAAAGATATATAACAGACAGATTTTTGCCCGATAAGGCTATAGATGTAATAGACGAAGCGGCGTCAAAAGCAAACCTTAAAAATACGGCTTTGATTAAACTTGCAAAGCTGCAGTGCGAGATGAATGAAGTTTCGGATTCTTTAGACAAATTACAAGAAGCCCCGGAAAACGATGAAAATTTCCGCGAAGCGGCTGAACTGAGAACAAAGCGCTGCCGAATAAGCGAGGATATTAAAAAACTTGAGGCGGAAAAAAAGGATGTTTGCATTACTGAAGACGATGTTGCTTTTGTTATAGAAAGATGGACAAAAATCCCCGCGGCAAAAATTTCCATGGATGAAAATAAGCGTCTTTTGGAACTTCCGCAAACGCTCAGAAAACGCGTAAAAGGTCAGGACAATGCGATTGATGCCGTTTCTGCGGCAATTTTGAGAAGCCGTGTAAGACTTGAGAAAAAACGCCGTCCCGTTTCGTTTATATTCACGGGTTCTACGGGAGTCGGAAAAACAGAATTGGTGCTTTCTCTTGCGGAAGCGGTTTTCGGCAGCGAAGAAGCGCTTATAAGACTTGATATGTCAGAATATATGGAGAAACATTCCGCGGCAAAAATAATCGGCTCACCTCCCGGATATGTTGGTTATGATGATGCCGGACAGCTCACGGAAAAAGTGCGCCGCAAACCGTATTCTATCATTTTGTTTGATGAAATAGAAAAAGCGCATGCCGATGTTGCAAATATATTGCTTCAGATACTTGATGACGGAAAAATAACAGACAGCCACGGCAAATCCGTGGATTTCAGCAACACTATGATTGTCATGACGTCAAATGCCGGCAGCGACTTTAAAGGTAATGCACCGGGATTCACGCGTGATGACCGTATGGCTTCCGCAGACAAAGTTACGGCGGCTTTGAGAGAGCAGTTCAGACCCGAGTTTTTAAACAGAATTGATGAAATAATTACGTTTAATCTGCTGAATCATGATGTTTTGCTTGAAATTTTGGATAAAATGCTTTCTGAGTTTTCCGAGATGCTTTTGCGCCGCGACATAAAGTTTAAAATATCGGATGAAGCAAGAGAGTTTATTTTAAAACGCGGCACGGATATTAAAAACGGTGCGCGTCCGCTGAGAAGAGCTATACAAAAGGAGCTTGAAGACAAGGCGGCAAGAATGATTGTAACGGGTGAAATAAAACCGTATGAAACGCTTTGTGTAGATGCGGAAGAAGAAAAGCTTCTTTTCAGCGTGTCAAAATAGCATAAAATAATTCAAAGAAACAGCGTTTTCGACGTCTCGTTTCGATAGACTTTTTAAATCCCTTCGGCTTATAATTGTTGCCGGAGGGATTTTTATGCGTAAAAAAAGATCCGGTAAGTATAAACTGCGGAAATTATTTTTCGGAAGAGTTATTATTTTTTCGGGCAGCGGCACGAGAATAAAAAAAGCCGCTGCGGTGGTTTTGGCGGCAGCAGTGCTTACTTTTGCTGCCGGCACTGTCGGGACAGGGTATAATGTTTATTTAAACGGGGCGTACATAGGCTGCGCCGCAACAAGAGCTGAGGCGGTAAATGCAGAAAAAAACGCGGGAATATCGCAGGGAAGCGTAAATCTGTTTCCGAGATTTGTCCTGCGCTCACAAAAAGATACCGCGGACAGTCTTGAAGGCAATCTGCGTATCGCAAGCGGACAAACTTCGCGCGGAGTCATGGTAAGTCTCGGCGGAGAAAAGCTTTTTGCGCTTTCGTCTTATCAGGCATTTTTGGAAACGGTATATTCTTATGCGGACAAATACAAAACCGAAAACACCGTTTTATTGCATCTTGATGACAAGGTGAGTGTTGCGGAGGGAGTTTTTCCTGCAAGTGCGTTTATGCTCCCATGTGACGCGGCAGATAAGCTCAGGCTTTTGAAGATTCCGGTAATAACCAATGAAGAGATAACGCTTTGTGAGCAAATTCCTTTTAAAACAAGGGGCGAAAAAAACACCGATGCACCGTCGGGAACTATAATTTCCGAGGGCGCAGACGGTGTAAAAAATGTAACTTATTTTGTTTCAAAGACAAACGGAGAGGAAACACAGCGGTATGTTATTTCTGAAAATGTTGTTTCCGAACCTGTGGACCGAATTGTGTCTGAAAAAGACAGTCTTAATTTCAAGGTACCTGTAAAGGGCGCTGTTTCATCGGTTTTCGGTCAGCGCTGGGGTAAAAATCATGACGGTATAGATATAGCCGCAAATATGGGTGACAAGGTGCATGCGGCAGAATCCGGTACGGTGATTTTCTGCGGCGAAGCGGGCGGATACGGAAAGCTTATAATAATGGAGCATAAAAACGGCTTTAAAACGTATTACGGACATCTCAGCGTAACGCTTGCGGCGACAGGTGTTTTTGCCGCTCAGGGAACGGTTATCGGCGAGGTGGGGAGCACCGGAAACAGTACCGGACCTCATTTGCATTTTGAAATACGCAAAAACGATGTTCCGTGTGACCCGTCGCAGTATTTCACAAAGTAATTTCAGCGTTTCGTGTTTAAAATACCAAAAGCATTGGCATGCTGTAATTATATCAAACTTTTTTCCTTTAAAATCTGCTGTTTCGGCAGATCCTGCAATGTATTCTATGTTCATTCCTTCGGAAGGGCGGCGAGCAAGTTTAATTTGGTTTTCGGATATGTCACAGCCTGTCCATTTTGCGCCGTAACGATACATATTTCGGGGGTAAAACGCCCGTGCCTGTGCCCGGATCAAGAACTGTTTGATTTTCAACGCATAAACCGCGGCTTATAAGCGTGTCATAGAAAGCTTGGGGATATATGTCGCGGTATTTTGCATAGTCTTCGGATGTTTTTCCCCGGTCAAAAACGTTGCCGCTGTCAATCCTGCTGTCTTTTATGTGCATATAGGTTCCTCCTTGATTCCAAACATATTTTTAGCTCTCGATTGTATTCAAAAAGCACCTGCATTTGCAAGTGCTTTCTTTGGAGCTGTTGAGCAGATTCGAACTGCCGACCTCTTCCTTACCAAGGAAGTGCTCTGCCTGCTGAGCTACAACAGCATTTTAGCTGACAAATTATATTATACAATTAAATGGAGAAAATGTCAACGTTTTTTTCAAAAAACTCTGTTGCAGTTTTTGGCAGATGTCAAACAAATGATCAATTTTTATTTAATTATTGACGTTTTTTTCGAAAAATGATAAACTTTATATATACGTTCCGAAAGGAGATAGAAAATGTCTTTAAGATTTATATACGGCAGAAGCGGAAGCGGCAAGACCACGTTACTCAAACATCTGAAAACTGTACTGGCACCACATGGAAAAAAAGAAGGCGAGATCTTTTTTGAGGGAAAACCGCTGAAAGATTCCGACCTCCGGACGCAGTCATCCCGGATCGGCTATGTTATGCAGAATCCGGACAACCAGATCGTCACGGACAAGGTATGGCATGAACTGGCATTTGGTCTTGAGAGCCTTGGCATGGATCAGAAGACCATCCGTCTCCGTGTGGCGGAAATGGCCAGCTATTTCGGCATCCAGGGCTGGTTCCACAAGAATGTAACAGAGCTTTCCGGTGGCCAGAAACAGCTTCTGAACCTGGCTTCCATCATGGCCATGCAGCCAAGCGTACTGATCCTGGACGAGCCCACCAGCCAGCTGGACCCTATCGCGGCAACGGATTTCCTGAACACAGTCCGCAAGATCAACCGGGAGCTGCGGACCACCATCATCATTACCGAGCACAGGCTGGAAGACATTTTTTATGCCTCAGATAAAGTCGTTGTGATTGAAGACGGAAAAGTGATCGCGGACGATGAACCACGTAAGATCGGAGAATTTCTCCGTGAGGGCAATAACCGGATGTTTGCCGCAATGCCCACACCTGTACAGATCTTTTACGGGGTAAAAAATTCTTACATCAGCGAGGACGGGACCACAGTACCGGAATTTCAGAAATGTCCGCTGACAGTCCGTGAAGGCGGCGACTGGCTCAGCAGGATTTTTAAAGACAAAACACCGGAATATACCACAGTACCTGAAAAGATCACCAC
>OLSB01002295.1_pt1 | contig 16207 bp, 13 predicted proteins | sample 1672071 | NCBI WGS metagenome assembly OLSB01 (sample SAMEA3136642, study PRJEB25190) | human gut metagenome | biome: human gut; feature: human-associated habitat; material: faeces | place: Austria | collected 2013 | reverse complement strand
AAGCTCATCACCATCCAGCGCTCCAAGGGCTACGCCACCCGCCCCACCTTCTCCGTGGAGCAGATCGGGCAGCTCATCGCCTTCTGCAAGGAGTGCAAGCCCGACGTTCTCTGCATGGTGGACAACTGCTACGGCGAGTTCGTGGAGATGCGTGAACCGTCGGACTGCGGCGCCGACATGATCGTGGGCAGTCTCATCAAGAACCCCGGCGGCGGCCTCGCCCCCATCGGCGGCTACATCTGCGGCACGCAGGAATGCGTCGACCGCTGCGCCTACCGCCTCAGCGCCCCGGGTCTGGGGCAGGAGGTGGGCGCAAACCTCGGCCTGATGCCCGCGCTGTATCAGGGGCTGTTCCTCGCCCCCACGGTGGTGGCCTCGGCGGTGAAGAGCGCCGTGTTTGCCGCCGCGTGCTACGAAAAGCTGGGGTTCCGCGTGGTGCCCTCCTCCGGCGAGAGCCGGCACGACATCATTCAGGCCATGGAGCTGGGCAGCAAGGAGGCCATGGTGGCCTTCTGCAAGGGCATCCAGTCCGCCGCCGCCGTGGACAGCTATGTGACGCCGGAGCCGTGGGCCATGCCCGGCTACGAGAGCGAGGTCATTATGGCGGCCGGCGCCTTCGTGCAGGGCAGCTCCATCGAGCTTTCCGCCGACGGGCCTATCCGCCCCCCCTACGCCGTCTACTTCCAAGGCGGCCTCACCTGGTATCACGGCAAGTTGGGCATCCTCTTGAGCATGCAGAAGCTGGCGGACGCCGGAATCATTAATCTTTAATCTTTAATATAATAATAAGGAGTATTTTCATCTATGTGGTTTTGGTTTTCTGTGATCGCGCTTCTGTTTTGGAGCGGATCGGATCTGTTTTCTAAAATTGGCTGCCGGGATGCCGACGACAAGTACGCCCACCTGAAAATGGTCATGGCCGTGGGCGTGGTCATGGGTCTGCACGCCGCATACGAAATTTTCATCGGCGGCACGGAGATCAATTTTTCCGTCATTCTCACCTATCTTCCCGTATCAATTCTGTATATTTTGTCCATGACACTGGGCTATGTGGGACTGCGGTATATTGAGCTGTCCATCTCCTCCCCCATCTGCAACTCCTCCGGCGCGCTGGTGGCGGTTTTGAGCATCATCACAGGCTCTGCCCTGCTGGCGGCGGCCCAGTACGCGGCTATGGCCCTGGTGTGCGTGGGCGTTATCGGCCTGGGCATCGTGGAGGCTCGGGAGGATGAGGAGCTGCGCCTTCTGCGGCAGGAAGCCGGCAACTACAAGTACGCCAAGTCCGCTCTGGCGCTGCTCCTGCCCATCCTCTACTGCGTGCTGGACGCGCTGGGCACCTTTGCCGACAGCAAGGTGCTGGAGACGCTCAATGAGGACAGCGCCAACTGCGCCTACGAGCTGACGTTCCTGGCGGCGGGCATTGTTTGCTTTGTATATGTGGTGCTCATCCGCAAGCAGAAGCTGGTGCCCAAGCGGGAGGGGCCCAAGTACCTGGGCGCTCTGTGCGAGACGGCCGGCCAGTTCGCCTATATCTACGCCCTGTCCGACAGCGAGCATGTGGCGCTGGCGGCGCCCATCATCTCCGCCTACTGCGTTCTGTCCGTGGTGTGGAGCCGCATTTTCCTGAAGGAAAAGCTCTCGTGGAAGCACTACCTCATGATCGCCCTCGTGGTCGCCGGCATTGTGATCTTGGGGATTTATGATGAATAACCGATAGAACGCAGCAAGGAGCAGCCCACTTAGGACTGCTCCTTTTTTCACTTAAAATGCGTCAAACAGATTCACCTGGCTGGTGTCCGCCATGCCCGCAAAGGCGCCCAACGCCTTGAGCTGCTCGATGTGGGTCTTGGAGAGCTTGTTGCAGCACATGGAAAACTCCTCCACGGAGATGAAGGTCTTGCCCTTGCGCTTTTCCACCGTGTCCACGGCGGCGGCCTCGCCCAGACCGTGAACGGAGATCAGCGGCGGCAGCAGGCCGCCCTCCGTGATGAGGAACTTGGAGGCGTCGCTGCGGTAAATGTCGATGGTGTCGAAGTGGAATCCCCGCAGGTAGAACTCGTAGCACACCTCCAGCGTCACCAGCAGGTTCTGCTCCACGGCGGTGGCGTCCTTGTTGTTCTCGATCTCGTGGATCTTCCGCTCCACGGCCTCTTTTCCGGCGCAGCAGAACTCGGCGTCAAAGGCCTTGGCGCGGATGGAGAAGAAGGTGGCGTAGAAGGCCAGCGGCCTGTGCACCTTGAACCACGCGATGCGGAAGGCCATCATCACATAGGCCACGGCGTGGGCCTTGGGGAACAGGTAGCCGATCTTGGCCAGAGACTCGATGTACCACGCCGGTACCCCGTGCTCCTCCATGGCCTCCACCCAGCCCTCCTGAAAGCCGCCCTTTTTCACCTTGCCCTTTCGCACAGCCTCCATGATCTTGAAGCTCATCTTGGGATCCAGCCCCACGGAAATGAGGTAGAGCATGATGTCGTCGCGGCAGCCCACGGTCTGCAGAACCGAGGCCGTGCCGCCCACGATGAGATCCCGCGCGTTGCCCAGCCACACGTCCGTGCCGTGGGAGAAGCCCGAAAGCCGCACCAGGGTGTTGAAATCCTTGGGCTGGGTGTCAATAAGCATCTGGCGGGTGAAGCGGGTGTTGAACTCCGGAATGGCCACAGCGCCGGTAGGCCCCAGCAGCGGGTCGTTTTCAAACCCCAGCACCTTGGAGGACACGAAAATGCTCATGGTGTCCGGATCGTCCAGCGGGATGGCGCGGGCGTTGACGCCGGTGAGATCCTCCAGCATGCGGATCATGGTGGGGTCATCGTGCCCCAGCATATCCAGCTTCAGCAGATTATCCTCCATGCAGTGGTATTCAAAATGGGTGGTGATGGTCTCGGCGTCCTCGGCGTCCGCCGGATGCTGCACGGCGGTGAAATCCTCCACGTCCATGTCATCCGGCACCACCACAAGGCCGCCGGGGTGCTGGCCGGTGGTGCGCCGCACGCCCACGCAGCCCAGGGTCAGGCGGTTCATCTCCGCGTTTCCGGCGGTGATGCCCCGCTCCTCCAGATACTTGCGCACGAAGCCGTAGGCGGTCTTCTCCGCCAGCGTGCCGATGGTGCCGGCGCGGAACACCTGCGTTTCGCCGAACATCTCCACGGCGTGGCGGTGGGCGCGCGCCTGATATTCGCCGGAAAAATTCAGGTCAATATCCGGCACCTTGCCGCCGCCGTAGCCCAAAAAGGTTTCAAACGGAATGTCAAACCCGTCCTTCACCATCTTTTCGCCGCACACGGGGCAAGCTTTATCCGGCATGTCCGCGCCGCAGCCGTAGCTGCCGTCGGTGATGAATTCCGAGTGCCTGCACTTGGGGCAGCGGTAGTGGGGCGGCAGGGAGTTCACCTCCGTGATGCCCGCCATATAGGCAACCAAGGACGAGCCCACAGAGCCTCGGGAGCCAACCAGATACCCGTTTTCCAGGCTCCTCTGCACCAGCTTCTGCGCCGACATATACACCACGTCGTACTTTCCCAGAATGCCGCCCAGCTCCACATTCAGCCGGTCCACAATGAGCTGGGGCGGCTCGTCGCCGTACAGCTCGTGACACTTGTTCCACACCATGTCGTGCAGCTCCTGCTCGGAGTTTTCCAACCTCGGCGGGAACAGCTGCCCCGGCGGCAGCAGCTCGATCTCCTCCACCATGTCGGCGATCATGCGGGGGTTTTTCACCACCACCTCGTAGGCCGTTTCCTCGCCGAGATAGGAGAACTCCTCCAGCATCTCGTCGGTGGTCTTGAAGTAGATCGGCAGGCTCTTGTCCGCATCGGGAAATTTCTTGCTGGCCAGCAGCACATGGCGGTAAATCTCGTCCTCTGGCTCCATGAAGTGCACGTCGCCGGTGGCGCAGACGGGCTTATGCAGCTCCCGTCCCAGCCGCACGATGGTGCGGTTGAACTCCCGCAGTTCCTCCTCGTCCCGCGCCTCGCCGCTTCGCAGCATGAATGCGTTGTTGCACAGGGGCTGGATCTCCAGATAGTCGTAAAAGGACGCAATACGCTTCAGCTCGTCCCAATCCTTGTGCTCCACCACGGCGCGAAACAGCTCGCCGGCCTCGCAGGCGGAGCCGATGATAAGCCCCTCTCGGTGCGCCGCCAGCTCCGTTTTGGGAATGATGGGAAAGCGCTTGAAATACTTCAGGTTGGAGGCCGACACCAGCTGATACAGGTGCTTGAGCCCCAGCTTGTTTTTCGCCAAAATAATAATGTGCCTGGGTCTGCGGTGGTTCTTATTGCCCAAGGGCCGCAGCTCCAGCATTTTTTCGTTTATTTCCTGCAGGCGGCTGATGCCCAGCTCCCGCCGCATTTTCTCAAAAAACGGAATGAGCATGTAGCCCACCACGCCCGCGTCGTCCGAAGCGCGGTGATGGTTGAAGGCCGGCAGATCCAAATGCTCCGCCACCACGTCCAGCTTGAACTTACTCAGCTCCGGCAGCAGATTCTGCGCCAGGATCAGCGAGTCCACATAGGTAGGGTCAAAGGTAAGCCCCGTCTGCCGGCAGCCCTCCCGAATGAACCCTATGTCAAACTCGGCGTTGTGCGCCGCCAGCGGCCGGCCGTTCACGAACCGAAGAAAGCCCTCCAGCGCCTCCTTGAGGGGCGGGGCGTCCTTCAGCATGGCGTCGGTAATGCCCGTGAGGCCGATAATTTCCGGTGTCAGCCGGCGATTTGGGTTCACAAAGGTCTGGAATCGGTCTGTAATTTCCCCGTTTTTCAGCACCACGGCGCCGATCTCCGTGATGGCCTCCTTCATCACGTTAAGCCCCGTGGTCTCAATGTCGAAGCAGACGATCTCGTCTTCAAACGCCTGATCCATGGAGCCGTGGACGGCCACACGGTCGTCCAGATTGTTCACATAGTACCCCTCCACGCCGTAGAGGATCTTGATCTTCCCCTTGGCGGTGTGCCATGCGTCGGGGAACGCTTGCACCACGCCGTGGTCGGTGATGGCAATGGCCGGATGCCCCCAGGAAATGGCCTCCTTGATAACGGCGGCGGGATCCGTGAGGGCGTCCATGTTTGACATACGGGTGTGCAGATGCAGCTCCACCCGCTTCTCTCTGGCCGTATCTTTGCGTGCCTCGTGGTCTATTTTCACAATATTCTGGGGGCTGAGCTGCACATCCTTGCCGTCGCGGGTCAGCTCTATGAACCCCTGCACCCGCAGCCACATGCCGGGGGCAATGGTGCTTTGCAGGGAGCCAAGCTCCTTGGCCTGCATGTACTTGCGGACGGTAACGGAGTTTTTGTAGTCCGTCATGTCAAAGGTCAGCACCCACACGCCGGGGCGGCGGGTCTCATGGCAGTCGGCAAAAAACACCTTGCCCTCCACCACAACGCTGCCCATCTTGGGGTTCAGCCCCTCCATGGAAACGGGTCTGCCCTTGATGGCCTTGCCCAACAGCACCTGCTCGCTGCTCTTCTCCTTCACAGCGGAGAGAAAACGCAAACGCACCTGCCGAAAGCCGTAATGCTCCTGCAAAAGCTGCTCCAGCGCCGTTTTGGCGGCGTCGGGCAAGGGCTGCCGCACCTCCACCTCCGCCTCCAGCGAGCGGCTCTCCCGATCCAGCTCTCCGGCCACGATCTTGGCGTCCGCCAACGCCGGCCGCAAATTATGCGGCGGCAAAAAACTTCCAAAAAATTCTAAAAAACCGATTTTATTCATACTTACAGCTTCTCAATTTCTTCCATCAGCGCATCCACCAGCTTGTCCTCCGGCACTTTATAGAGGATCTCGCCCCGCCGGAACACCAGCCCCTCGCCCTTGCCGCCGGCAATGCCCACGTCGGCGGCGGCGGCCTCGCCTGGGCCGTTGACCACGCAGCCCATCACCGCCACGGTGATGTTTTTTCCGCAGTCCTCCAGCCGCCGCTCCACCTCTCGGGCAATGGGGATCATGTCGTACCGGGTGCGGCCGCAGGTGGGACAGGAAATGAGGTTCGGCCCAAAGCGCCGCACACCGGCAGCGGACAAAATTTGCTTAGCCGCCCGCACCTCCTCCACAGGGTCTGCCGTGAGGCTCACCCGTACGGTGTCGCCGATGCCCATACACAAAAGTCCGCCGATGCCCATGGCGGACTTCAAAATGCCCATGGTGGGCGTGCCCGCCTCGGTAACGCCCAGATGCAGCGGATAGTCCGTCCGCTCATGCAGCAGCCGGTACGCCTGCATATTCACCGGCACATTGGAGCATTTCACGGAAAGGCAGATGTCGTCAAAATTGCAGTCGTTTAATAGCCGCACATGGCTCAGGGCGCTCTCCACCAGCGCCTCTGCCGTGACGCCGCCGTACTTAGCCAGCAGGTCCTTTTCCAGCGATCCGCCGTTCACGCCGATGCGGATGGGGATCCCCCGCTCCCGACAGGCGTCCGCCACGGCGCGCACCCGCTCTTTTGCCCCGATGTTGCCGGGGTTGATGCGTATTTTGTCCGCCCCCTGCTCTGCGCAGGCCAGCGCCAGCTTATAGTCAAAATGAATGTCGCACACCAGCGGAATACGAATGCGCCGCTTAATGGCTCCCACGGCGTTAGCGGCGTCCATATCCGGCACGGCCACCCGAATGATCTCGCACCCCGCCTGCTCCAGCGCTTCGATTTGGGCAACGGTGGCCTCCACGTCCTGGGTGGGGGTGCTGCACATGGACTGTATGGAAACGGGCGCACCGCCGCCCACGGCCACGCTGCCCACATGAATTTGCTTGCTCATATTCTCGCCCGCTCCTTTCTCCCTCGTAAAAACGCAAATCAAAAAAAACCTCGCAGAGTTTGCCGCCCGCAGACTGCAAGTGTGAAATTTTTTCGCCATGCGGTAAAATAATGCGCGCAGCAGACTGCGATCCCTTTGGCAGAAAATTCCACAGGATTTTTCACCGGTTATTGGAATATTTTCCAGACATCCTGAAATGTCACCGCCAGCATCAGCAGCATCAGCAGCGCAAAGCCGGCCACATGGACATAGCTCTCGAACTTCTGTGGGATGCGCTTGCGGATCACCAGCATACACAGAGCGTTGATGACCAGGAAGAGTATTTTCCCGCCGTCCAGCGCCGGCAGGGGCAGCAGGTTCATCACCGCCAGATTCACGGCGATCATAGCCGCTAGATACGCAATGTTCCGCACGGCGGCGGAGGTGGAGCCGCTGCTCTGTCCCACGTCGGTGATAACGGACACGATGCCCACGGGGCCGCTGATGTCCTTGACACCGGCCTGCCCCGTCACCAGCATCTGCAGCGACAGGCGCACCATGCGCACAAAGTCCGCCGCGTTGGCAAGGCTCACCCGCAGGCGGCTGCCGAAAGTGGCCTTTTCCACGGTGAAATTCAGTCCGTAGCCCTTATACTGGTTGCCGCTCTGGTCGGTGTATTCCCGCCGCTCCATCGCAACGCCGGAAAGCTCTGTTTTCTCGCCGCCGCGAATAATGGTCAGGTCGTGGCTCTCCCCCTGATTCAGATTCAGCAGCATAGTCACATCGCTGAAAACATAGATCTTTTCGCCGTCGATGGCGGCAATTTCATCTCCCGCCTGCAGCACCCCCTGCAAGGGGCAGCCGTCCGCAAAGCTATTGATCACCGGCGTTGTAAAAGCCTTCGCTCCGACATAAAGGCAGAAAATAATGATAAGCCCCGTCAAAAAGTTCATGAACGCTCCCGCCGCAAAGATCAGCAGCTTCGCCCAGAAGCCCTGGTTTTCCAGTGCCGCCGGATCGGTGGAAGCCTCGTCCTCCCCTTCCATGGCGCAGAAACCGCCGAAAGGCAGGCAGCGCAGGGAATACAGCGTATCCCCCTTCTTCTTTTTGAAAATGGCCGGCCCCATGCCGATGGAAAATTCGTTCACCCGAACGCCACAGGCTTTTGCCGCCAGAAAATGTCCCAATTCATGGACGGCGATGAGTACGCCGAATACCAAAACGGCTACAAGAATATAGACAAATGTCGACATAGTCGCTCCATTCCGACGCCTATAGCGTCCGTCATTTACCGGACGGCCTCCCGACCTGACCGGTCTGCCTCCAGTATATCCCCAAGGCTCGGCTGATATTTCACCGCCACGCGGGAAAGTGCCTGCTCCACCCGTCGGGGAATGTCGTTAAACCCGATCTCGCCCCGCAAAAACTGCGCCACGGCCACTTCGTTGGCGCCGTTCATAATGGCGCAGGCAGTGCCGCCGGCAGCGGCGCACTCCTTGGCGATGCGCAGGCAGGGAAAGGCCTCCTCGTCCGGTGCGCTGAAGGTCAGAGCGCCGCAGGAGAGCAGATCCAGTGTCCTATCCGGCGTCTGCGTCCGGTAGGGATAGGTCAGGGCGTAGCGGATGGGCAGCTTCATGTCCGGCGTGCCCAGCTGCGCCAGCATGGCGCCGTCCCGAAACTCCACCAGAGAATGCACGATGCTCTGGCGGTGGATCACCGCCTCCACCTGCGCAAGGGGCAGCCCATACAGCCGCATGGCCTCGATGATCTCCAGCCCCTTGTTCATCAGGGTAGCGGAGTCGATGGTGATCTTGGCGCCCATGGTCCAGTTGGGGTGGCGCAGGGCGTCCGCCGCTGTCATGTGCTCCAATTCCGCAAAGGTCCTGCCGAAGAAAGGCCCTCCGGAGCAGGTGAGCAGGAGCCTTTTTATTTCGCCCTTGTCCTTACAGCCCTGTAAGCTCTGAAAAATGGCCGAGTGCTCCGAGTCCACCGGCACGATCTCGGCGCCGTATTTTTGGGTCTCGGCCATCACCAGCTCGCCGGCGCACACAAGGGTCTCTTTGTTGGCCAAGGCGATGCGCTTTTTTTTGCGAATGGCAGCCAGCGTCGGCTCCAGCCCCACGCTGCCCATGACCGCCGTGACCACGGTGTCGGCTTCCGCCAGCTCTGCCGCCGCCACAAGCCCCTCCATGCCGCTCATGACCTCGATGGGCAGACCACGCAGCCGCTCCCGCAGCTCGCGGGCGGCGCTTTCCTCATACACCGCAGCAAGGCACGGGCGAAACTGCCGTGCCTGCTGCTCCAAAAGATCGATTTGTCGTCCGGCGGTGAGAGCGGTCACGTGCAGCCCCAGCTCCTCCGCCACCTGCAGCGTCTGCCGGCCGATGGAGCCGGTGCTGCCCAAAACGGAAATACTCTTGCTCATTTTCTCACATTCCCACGGCGCAGGCGATCATCCACACCACCGGCGCGGCAAAGATCACGCTGTCAAACCGATCCAGCACGCCGCCGTGTCCCGGCAGCAGGCGGCCATAGTCCTTGATGCCGCACTGGCGCTTGATAACGGAAAAGCTCAGATCGCCCAGCTGCCCCATGAAAGCGCCCGCCAGTCCGATGACCATGCACCAGCCGATGGACAGCGCCTGCACCGTGACGAAAAAGAACACGATGCGAAAGAGGACCATGCCCACGATGCCGCCCACAAGGCCGCCCACGGCGCCCTCCACTGTCTTTTTAGGGCTGGCCTTGGGCGCCAGCTTGTGCTTGCCGCAGGCCATGCCGGTGAACAGCGCCGCCGAGTCGCTCATGAAAGCGGCCACCAGGGGCATCAGCACCAGCCCGCCCCCGAACTCCATGAGCCGCAGCCGCAGCAGACAGCTCATGGCCAGCGGGATGGCCACGCCGCCCAACAGCACGGCGCAGACGTCCTGAAACGCAACGGCATTTTCCCGCCCGAACCACCGCACCGCCAGCAAAAACAACAGCACCACAGAGGCGCACAGCAGCCAGGGAACGGCCACGAGCACCGTTCCCTTATACGCCTCCATGCCCGCATAGGTGGAAAACACGGTGCATACGGCCATGAAGCCGGCCAAAACCCACAGACTCTTTGTCTTCTCCGCGCCGCTAACCGCCGCCAGCAGCTCGTGGGCGCCGATAACGCCCAGCGCCGCCAGCAGCGCCGCCGTTGCCCAGTGGGGCGCCCAGCACAGCACCAAAAGCAGCAGCGGAATGCCGATGACCGCCACCAGAATTCTCTGTTTCATAGATTTGATCCTCTTTATTTTCTCTCGGTTTGCCTCATTTTACTCCGCCGAATCGGCGGTCGCGCTGCTGATAGGCCATGATGGCCTCATCCAGATCCTTTTCCGTGAAATCCGGCCACAGAGTATCGCAGAAATAAAACTCCGAATAGGCGCACTGCCACAGCAGGAAATTGGAGAGCCGCAGCTCGCCGCTGGGGCGGATGATAAGCTCCGGATCGGGTATGCCGGCGGAGTAGAGATGCTTCTCGAAGTTCTCCTCCGTCAGCTCCTCTCCTGCGGCGGCGCAGGCACGGGCAGCGCGCAGAATCTCATCCCGCCCGCCGTAGTTGATGCACAGGTTCGCCTGAAAGCCATGCACCCGCTCGGCCACCTCGTCGGCCTTATGCGCCAGAGCCTGCAGCTCCGGACTCAGAGCCGACAGGTCACCGAAAAACCGCAGCCGCATCTGGTCGCGCTCCATGGTGTCGATGGCCTCCAGAATATACTTTTTCAGCAGGGACATGAGGGTGTTCACCTCGTCCTGCGGCCGCTTCCAGTTCTCCGTGGAAAAGGCATACACCGTCACATATTCCACGCCCAGCGCCTTGCAGTACAGCGCAATCTTGCGAAAGACCTCCGCGCCTACCTTATGGCCGGCAGTACGAGGAAGCCCGCGCTTCTTCGCCCAACGACCGTTGCCGTCCATAATGATAGCGATGTGGCGGGGAAGGCGGCTTTTGTCCACCTGCCCCGCCTTATGATGCGTGTTTTTTCTGGAAAACAGCCCCATCAGACAGACATCAGTTCCTTTTCCTTGGTTTCAAGGATCTTGTCCAGCTCCTTGCAGTTGTCGTCGGTGATCTTCTGCATATCCTTTTCCGCCAGCTTCAGCTCGTCCTCGGTGATCTCGGAGGCTTTCTGCATCTTCTTGAACTTGTCCATGGCGTCACGGCGGATGTTCCGCACGGCCACCTTGCCGTTTTCGGCATACTTATGGATCTGCTTCACCAGCTCCTTGCGGCGCTCCTCCGTGAGCTGGGGGAAGGACAGGCGGATGCACTTGCCGTCGTTCTGGGGATTGATGCCCAGATCGGACTCCAGAATGGCCTTTTCAATGGGGCGCAGCAGGGAGCCGTCCCACGGGGTGATGACCAGAGAGCGGGGATCGGGGGACGCGACGCTCCCCACCTGCTGGATGGGCGTGGGGGTGCCGTAATAATCCACGGAAATGCGGTTGAGCACAGCGGCGTTGGCACGACCCGCGCGCACGGCGGCGAAATCGACCTTCACGGACTCGATGCTCTTTTTCATCTTTTCCTCGTAAACTTTGTATTCGTCTTTCAGCATGGGTTTTATGCCTCCTTCACTATTGTTCCGATTTTTTCTCCGCGCAGAACACGGATGATGTTGTAGGGATCCTTCAGGGCAAAGACCAGCACGGGGATGTGGTTATCCATAGACAGGCTGGTGGCCGTGCTGTCCATGACGGACAGGTGCCGCGCCAGCACATCGTCATAGGTAATGGAGTCGAATTTTTTGGCCGAGGCGAACTTAGCCGGATCGCAGTCGTACACGCCGTCGATATTCTTGGCCAGCAGAATAACGTCTGCGCCGATCTCCGCCGCCCGCAGCACTGCCGCCGTATCCGTGGAGAAAAACGGGCTGCCGATGCCGCAGCCGAAGATCACCACGCGTCCCTTTTCCAGATGCCGGATGGCGCGGGCGCGGATGTAAGGCTCCGCCACTTCCTTGATCTCCAGCGCCGTCTGCACGCGGACGTCCACGCCCTTCTGCTCCAGCACGTCCGCCATAGCCATGCAGTTCATGGCCGTGGCCAGCATGCCCATGTGGTCGGCACGGGTGCGCTCGATGTAGCCCTCGCCGTTTTTCACGCCCCGCCAGAAGTTGCCTCCGCCGATGACGATGCCCACCTGCACGCCCATTTCCACGCATTCCTTGATGACGTCCGCCACCTGCCCCATGACCTGAAAGTCCAGGCCGAAGTGCTTGTCGCCCGCCAGCGCCTCTCCGCTGATCTTCAGCAGTACCCGCTTATATTTCGGTTCGTCCATACGAATCCTCCTGTTTTTATTCTCCATAGTATTCTACCTTATTTTCCGTCTTTTGTAAATGGAATTTTCGCAAAAGCCTGCCCTTGTTTTTCTCCGCCCAAAGGCTATAATAAAACTATATAAATGGCCTGTCATTGCGAAGCCGTTGTGCGCACCGGCTGCGGCAATCCGTTTCTTCAAAATGAAAAAATCCCAACAGTTAAAAAAGGAGTAAAGTATATCATGGAGCTTCGTCATGTTCTGGGTGGCACCTATGTGGCCGTGGGCGCCACGGCGCTGTTGCCGCTGTATAAGCTGAACGACACGGACGTAGTCCTGCTGGACACGGGCTACGCCAAGCTCGATCGCAGCGGCCTGACCCACCTGCTGGAGGACAATCGCTTCCAGCTCAAGGGCATCCTCTGTTCCCACGCCCACTTTGACCACACCGGCAACGTCCGCTATCTCCAGGACCGCTATGGCGCCGTAGCCGCCGCGCAGATTATCGAGGCGGGCATCTCCGTGAACCCCGACGCCTACCGCGCCAACTATGTCCCCCTGACCTACGGACGCAGCCGGAAATATTTTCTGGAGGAGTGCTTCATCGCCGATGTCATCATCCCCGCCGACGCCACGGAGCTGACCTTCTGCGGCGCAAAGTTCGGCATCCTGCAACTTCCCGGCCACAGCGCCGGCCATATCGGCATCATCACCCCCGATGGTGTGGCTTACCTCGGCGACTGTCTCATCAGCCGCTCCCAGATCGACGAGGCCAAGCTCCCCACCTCCATGTTCATCGCCCGCGACCTGGAGAGCAAGCGCAGCCTTTATTTCCTCCACTGCCCCGCCTACATCGTGGCGCACAAGGAGGTGTTCACGGACATCACCGACCTCATCGGCGAAAACATCCGCTTTATAGAGAGCAAAGCGCAGGAAATGCTGGACTGCCTCACAGACGGCATGACCTTCGACCAGTGGATCTATGAGTTCTGCAAGCGCGAAAACGTGCGCACCCATAACGAGCTGAAATTCAGCGTGGTGGAGCGGAACTTTGCAAACTTCGCCGCGTGGATGGAGGACGAGGGCACCATCACCATCCGCCGTGAATTCTGCGCCAAAAAATATTACCACGGTTCCGCCGAATAAAGCAGCAAAAATCCGCCCCGAAGCTCCCTTTACAGGGAACGCTTTGGGGCGGATTTTTCATTTATGAATCTTTTTTATTGCCGATCCCGCCGTCTTCTCAGCAGAGCCAGCCACGCTCCGCCGCTGACGGCCAGCAGCGCCGGACGGTCGCACTGCGGCCCGTCGACCTTATACTCATACTTCTCTATCTTCTGGTCATATCTATGCCAGCCGCAACCGTCCTTGAGATCGTTGCTCTCCCGAAATGGGCAGCTGGCCGCCTTACAGTCGTGCCAGTGGTTGTCGTCGTTCGTGATTCAGGTATCCTGGTCCCACCGGTGGGTGTGCGTCTCCCCAGAGAAGTCCGTCATGGTCCACTTATGATGGTTCTTTCTCAACGCCTTCATGATAATGGGTTCGCTGCAAAAGTCCGTGTAAAGATCGCCGTTGGCCTCCTCGCTGAATATCTCCACAACCACATTCTCCGGCATATATCTCGTAAGTGGGATCCTGATCTCGGCCGTGCCGCTGCCGCTCTTAGAGCAGTCAGCCAGTTTTCCGTAATAGTACAGTTCGCCCGTCCATTCATTCCTTACCGCGCAGGAAATATACATATTCGGCCCCACGGTGGCGTCGGAATAGGCAATGCGCAGCGCATCCGTGTTTTCTTGCTCCGCAGCGTAGGCCTTCAGCTTCAGGGCATCGCTTTTCATGGTGTATTTCAGCGTACCTGTAGGCCAAGTCGCCTTTGCCCTGTTTCTCACGATACCGCCACTCTGTGCGACGCACTTATTTCTCCTGTTTTTTTCGTCCCAGATTCTTCAGAAAGCCCGTGGCGTGCTTCAGCCCGTCCTGCGCCGAGGAGGCCACCTCCCCGCCGATGTCCACGGCCAACCGCTTGAAGATCTCCACCAGAATGCGCCGCGTCTTCTCGTCCGCGCCGGCATACTCCTTCACCAGCGCCACAGCTCCGCCCAAGCCCATTTCCTGCACGTCCTCCAGAGTCTTTGCCTTGCCGCCCATGCTGAGGATCTCGAAAAAAGCGTCCGTAAAGTCCTTGCGCTCCTGCGGGGTCATAGACCCGATCCAGTCCCGCAGCACGTCGTCGGAGTGGCGTCCCATAGTCGAGCGCTCCTCCAGATGGATGAACCGGTTGCGCTCCGTGCACCATGACAGCGCCTCATGCTGCATGATGGAGCGGGCGGTGCTGGCAATGACGGTGTACTCCTCGCAGTGCTCCAGCAGCACCCCCACGATGGAAGACTCCGGAATATAGGTGTGCAGCTTTCCCTTGAGCAGCGCAAACTCCGGCAGCTCCGTCAGGCTGCGGCTGAAGCCCGGGCCGTCGTTGTTGTATACCGCCAGCAGACGACCGTAGTACCGCTTCGGCAGGTGCAGCCCCGCCCAGGCCGCCAGATTGCCGCCCTTGGAGTGTCCGCCGATGCGCACCTTGCGCAGCCGGCACAGCCTCATGATCTCCGCCGTGTATTCCGCCGCCCGCACCTGCGCCGGCACAGCCTCCAGATAGCTCATGTTGAAGTCCTCTTTCCAGCCCACGAGAGAGGTGTCCGTCCCCCGAAAGGCCACGAACACGGACTTGTCCGGCAGCAGGAAAGAAACGGCTGCAAACTGCATCTGCGTTTCCTCGTCGCTGCGATCCTCAAAGGCGAACATCCGCACCTCGTTAAACCGCTCCGTCTGCGCCGCCTGCTGCACCACGGGTATGTAGTCCAGCTGGGACAGCCCCAGCTGCTCGTCCTCCGCCGTGAGCCTTGCGCTGATGTCCCGCAGCAGCACCGCCTCCCGAGGGTTGCGGGTGAGCAGCTCCGGAAACCGCCGGAAATTGATATAGGAAATGATGCACAGCACCAGATTATCCACCTCGTTAAAAGGATCCACGGCAAAGGGCACGTCCCCCCGCCAAGTCAGATAATCGGCCACAGTGGTGGTATATTTCATGGTATTCTCCTCTGGGAAAAAAATTTTTTCTCAAATCTCGCGTCCAAAAAGCCTCGCAGAGTTCGCGTCCGCAGCCGCAAAAAATTAAAATCATTTTTCACCGCGACATGTGCGTGGGGAAAAATACCTCTCAGACTGCAAGCGTGGAATTTTTGCGCTCTGCGCAAAAATTATGCGCGCAGCAGGCTGCAAGCCTTTTGGCAAAAAACCGAAGATTTTTGCCAGGTTAAAAAAGAGGAGGCGCGGCAGCGTCTCCCCTTTTAGAAATGGTCAGTTTAGTCTTCGTCGTCCTCGTCGCTGTCGGCCAGATCGCTGAGATCAAACTCCAGCTTCTCGCCGCAGTTGGGGCAGCGAATCTCGCCGCTGTCCAAGGTGTCCTCGTCAAAGACGATCTCCTCCTGGCAGACAGGGCAGGTGGTCTCGAAGTACTCGGCGTCATCGTCCAGCTCTTCGTCCTCGTCCTCGTCCATCTCGTAGAGGGCTTCCTCCACCTCGGACAGGTCGTCGCTCACGGCGTCCAGACCGTCCTCCAGGTCAACCAGATTATCGTCGATGTCCTCAAAGCGGATGCTCATCTCGTCCAGCACGTCGATGATGGCGGCAATGAGCTTGCCCTCTTTGGTTTCCGTGTCCAGAGCCAGCCCCTCGGCCAGACCCTTCAGATATGCGACCTTCTCAGAAATTTCCATGTTGCGCTCCTTTCCGAACCGCTGTCGTTTCCAGTTTACTTTGCACGGGACAGATACTCACCGGTACGGGTGTCGATGGTGATCTTGTCGCCGATGTTGATGAACAGAGGCACCTTCACCTCAGCGCCGGTCTCCACGGTGGCGGGCTTGAGGGTGTTGGTGGCGGTGTTGCCGGCCAGACCCGGCTCGGTCTCGGTGACCTCCAGATCCATGAAGTTGGGGCACTCCAGACCGAAGACGTTGCCCTTGTAGCTCAGCACCTTGCACACGGTGTTCTCGGTGATAAAGCGGAAAGCGTCACCCAGCAGATCCTTGCCCAGAGGGATCATGTCGAAGGTCTCCTGATCCATGAAGTAGTACAGGTCGCCGTCGTTGTAGCTGTAAGCCATGTCCTTGCGCTCCACGAAGGC
>OLSB01002292.1_pt1 | contig 16211 bp, 14 predicted proteins | sample 1672071 | NCBI WGS metagenome assembly OLSB01 (sample SAMEA3136642, study PRJEB25190) | human gut metagenome | biome: human gut; feature: human-associated habitat; material: faeces | place: Austria | collected 2013 | reverse complement strand
ACAAAGTGCGCGGCAAAGATTTGTGTACAAAGTCGATTTCGTATTTTGCAAAAACATTTTTCTGGACTTTTTTGTTTTTATGAAATACAATCATGCCATAGTGATGCGCTTCACACCCAGGAGTTTCCCTGCCGTTTCTCAACATGGCCAGTTGAGAGCGCGGGAACACAATGAAAAGTTGAGGTAAATCTATTATGGAACAATCAGCGAAAAGGAAAAAATATTGGCGAATAATAGCGATATGTCTCGCCGTTATGCTCCTTGCAAGCATTGTCTCCGCCGTTGTGAAGACCGACGGCGGGAACACGCTCATTCGCGAGGTAAAGATCAGCACCCGCGGCGGCACGCTTTCCGGCGTGCTCTACATCCCCAAGGACGCGCTTGAGAACGACGGCTTCGGGAACTACACTTCCCCGCGCCCGGCAGTAATTCTGAGCCACGGCTATCTGAACAGCAACCAGATGCAGGATCCGAACGCGATCGAGCTGTCGCGCCGGGGCTTTGTCGTGTTTGCAATGGATATGTACGGTCACGGCAACTCCGACCTCGCTAACGCCACCGATGACCCGACCGGCAGCGGCGCGGTTCTCGGCGCGCTGGACGCATACAACTATGTACGCACTCTCCCTTATGTTGACGCTACGCGCATAGGCATCGCGGGTCACTCCATGGGCGGCATGAACACCGGCAACGCCGTTGCGCTGACCGCCGGCTTCTACACCGAGGCAGATATGCTTCTGAACCTCCTGCATGACGAATTCGGCATGGACATCACGGCCGAGCAGGTTGCTGCGCAGGATCCCGACGCGCTTGCGGCAGGACTTTCCGACTATGAGCGCGGGCAGTATGAGCTGCGCCGCGAGGAGATACTTACCGAGGCAGCGCAGCGCCCCGTTGCGGAGCTGTTCATGGGCTCCGGCCCGGGCTTTGCGGGGCTGACGAAGGCGCATCAGGTCGAGGTTGCGGGCAACACCGTGTGGCGTGACCTTCAGGCAAACGTCGGCGTAAGCATCGGTCTGTACGAGGAAAACTGCTGGCTGATGTTCTCCGCAAGCGACGACGGCATAAATTCCGCAAAGCAGATACCAGAAACCACCGTGGCACGGGTTCTGTTCGGAACGCTTGATGCCCCCGTTGAGCGCGAGACTTGGTATTCTCTCAATCTCTCCGACGGCGGCGCGCAGCTTGAAAGCACCAAGCTCGGCAGCTTTTACTCCACCGAGCCGAGCGACACCGCCCTGCGCGAGGCAATTGCCAACCGCAGCGCCCGCGTGATGATTCAGCCCGCCGAAATTCATGCCGGCAACCACTTCTCCTTCAAAACAACGAGCTTCGTTGTTCAGTTTTTCACCGACGTTATGAACTACAACAACGGTGAGCTTGCCGACGGCGCACAGCCCATCCCCGCGAGCAGCTCGGTGTGGCTCATCAAGGAGCTTGCAAACGGCGTGGCTCTTGCCGCAATGCTGGCTCTGGTGTATCCGTTTGCCGCGTTGCTGCTTGAGGCTCCGTTCTTTGCCGGTCTGCGCAGAAAGCCGCGCGAGGCGCTGATAGAGAAGAACGACCGTGGCTTCTGGATAATAAGCGTACTGCTTGCCATAATTCAGGGCGTTAGCATTATCCCCTGCTTCATACTCGGCGGCGCGCCGACCACCTACGCCGGTGACAAGGGACCGATAGCGTGGAACTGGCTGTTCAGTCAGGAAATGCCGAACCGCACCATAGTATGGGCGCTTACGAACGCGGCAATCGCGCTCCTGCTGCTGTTCATCCGCCATCTGCGCGCAAAAAGCGACAAGCTCAGCTTTGCGGATCGCTACGGTATCAAAATTTCCGCAAAGGATTTCGGCAAGACCGTGCTGCTTGCGCTCATCGTTTTTGCCGGCTCCTACTGCCTTGCCGTGCTTTCGAGCTTCTTCTTTGCAAGATCCGACTTCCGTCTCTGGGTCATTGCGGGACGCGTCATGACCAAGACCCAGTTCCTCACTTGGGCGGGCTACCTTGTGTTCTTCCTCGTGTTCTACATTGTCAACAGCATGGTCGTCAACTCCGGGCGTATGCGCAATATGAGCGACGGCAAGAACCTGCTTATCTGCGCGCTGTTCAACGTGGCGGGCGTGTTTGTGTTTGAGCTGTTTGTGTACGCATTCGAGCTTATCACGGGGCAGATGGTGTGGTACGGCTTCGGCAAGGACTATTTCCTCTACGCCGTTGTGCTGTATCCGATGATAGTCGTGCTGCCGCTCGCAGCCGTATATGCGCGCAAGCTCTACAACAAGACCGGCAGCGCATGGCTCGGCGCGCTTATCAACGCAATGATCTTCACATGGTTTGTTGTGGGCAACACCTGCTATCACTACAGTATGCTGATTTCATAATTTGACTTTGCATCGGCTCGATGATATAATGATATATCAGCGTTAAAAAACCGCGAAATCTCCGCGAGGAATTTTATCAGCTTTATCGGGGCAATGCTGAAAGGCATTGCCCCGATTTTTATAGTAAAGGAGTCAAAAAACTATGGCAATGTCAGCCGAAACCTCATGGATGGGCAAATACCGCGATTTCGTGGAGAGCATTATTTATCTCTGCAACCGCTCCGCCACACGCTTCAATATGCCTCAGTACTACAACACCTCTTTCCGGCTGACCGCCATCCAGATACAGATAATCGAGTATACCCTTGAGGATAACAACGACAAAATGAGCGCCATTGCCGCGCGCTTGGGCATCACGCGCGGAGCCTTCTCCAACAACGTGACAAAGCTCGTAGACATGGGGCTTCTGGAGAAGTCTCACCGCGGCGGCAACAAAAAGGATCTCTTCATCGCGGTTACCGACAGAGGCCGCGAGGAATATGCGCGCTATGCGCAGTTTGTTTATGACAAGTCGCTGCGCCATGTGTTTGCGCTGGCGGATGAGCTGACGCCGGAATCGATAGACGCCTTCCGCAAGATTTTAAATACCTTTGCGGATACGCTTGTATAACGGAAAAATAAATCGGAGCGCCCGATAAAGGCGCTCCGATTTTGTTATATTGCTTTTTATCAGATATCCGTGACCGTGCCGATGAACACGGGCGTCATGGTATCGCAGTCGAGTATCATATACAGGAACGGGCGGTTCAACGTGACATACTTTATCTCCTCTATGAACGCGCTGCCGCAGGCGGCCTCGACCGCCGTCGCGGCTCCGGCCTTCGTCCCCTGCTCGTTCACGGAGACATGGCACTTATGCAGCACCCGACTGACATAGAGCGGCATACCGTCATAGCTGCCGATGCCGCTGAGGTCGGCGGAATCCGGGTCGAAAAGCTCGGTCACGCCGAGCGCCCTCAGCACGTCCGAAAGCTCCGCGCTGTAAGAGCTGTCAAACTTCGGCAGGCTCGCAATCACCGTCGTGCGCTGCGCTCCGGTCAGCATCGCGCGCAGCCTCTCGCCGCTGAGGCCGGCGATGTATTCGTCAAGCCCGACTCCTCTTTCCGGAAGCAGCGCGGCAAAGGCGTAACGCCCGCCCTGATAATATTTGATGAAGCCTGCGGCGCTGCCGTCGGAGATATAGGTGTGCTCCTCGGAGTCCATGAAATCGGCTATCCTGTCCTCGCCATCGGCGTTGGTGAAGCTCCCCTGCTCGACCTGATCGGAGGTGTACACCGTCTGCCACTTCGCGTCAAAGGCGACAGCGTTTATCAGGTACAGCATCGCGTCATCGGGGATCTTGTCCAGTATCCGGTCTATCATCCCGCCGGTATTTTTCTTCACCCACGAATTGATGCTGTCGAGCGTCCCGCCGTCGAACGGTGCGGTGAACACGGCGCTGTCGTAATATCCGGCGTTCTTCTCAATGAACGCGTCGTTTATCTTCAGCTTATCGTCGTCCCGCAGCCACATGGAGCAGGCCGAGCTAAGCTTGCTGCCCTCGCTGTCATCCAGCGTCGCCAGAAACGCCGCCATGTACGCGTTCAGCTCGTCCGCGCTCATGCCGAACAGGTCTTCAAGCTGGCTGAGCGTTTCGCCCTCGGCGCCGTTTGCGGTCATGGCCAGCGCGCAGAGTATCGAGGTCGGGGAAATCAGCGTGTCGCCGTCGGATGGGCAGCTTTTCAGCAGGCGCAGCGCCAGCTCCGTGACCGCCGTGTTCGCCTCCTCCGTCAGCGCGGCGGGGTCGGCGGCGATCTTATCGGTGTTTTTGGCCGTGATCTCGCTCACGGCGGGGCTTCCGCAGCCGCCAAGCAGCATCGCCATGGCCAGCAGCAGGCATATCGAAACATAAAACATGCTTTTCATCTCGTGCTCCTTTCATTCGATCTGCTTTTTTGACGCACGCCGCGGGAAAAGGTTCCCATAAAAATATCGTGAGAGATATTAAAACCTCTCACGATATGTAATATCAATGTCTTCCCCTGTATCCGCCGTGGTGTCCGCGGCGATTGCGGCATCCGGCGTCGGATATCAGCTTCACCACGACAAGGATGACTATCGTCGCGACGATGCCGATGATTATATACTTGAACATGCCCTCGGTGAGCTGTATGCCCTTGCCCGTATACTCGACCTCGCGGCTGCCGGTATAGCCGCAGACGCGGCATGTCCCGCGCTCCTCGCCCGCCTGATCCTTCTTCGCCGCGCGCACCAGCGTCCACTGCATGTCATGCGCGGCCTCGTCGGCCTTCTCGCCGCAGGAGCACTCATGCCAGTGGCGCTCCTCGTCAAAGCTCCATTTCTCAGCGAATTCATGCTCATGGTTTTCGTCCGCAGGCGAGGGGCTTTCCGCCGCGTCATCCGGCTTATCGTCCGGTTCCTGACTGGGCTCCGGAGTCGCCGTCGGTGCGGGCGTCGGGGTCGCTTTTGCGGGGTCGGCCTTCACGGTTATGACCGCGCCGTAGCTCTCGCGGCCTCCGCCGGGATTGCTGAAATACGCCGCTATGCGCCAGCCGTTGAGTTCAAGCGGGATGTTATAGAGGTTCATCCTCGTCCCGCCGTCCGCGTCCGTCGTGAGGCCGGGGAACTTTTCGACCGCTTCCTCCATCGTATAGTACGACGTCGCGTCCGGATTATAGAGCCGCCAGTTTATCTTCTCGTAATACGCGCCGGATGCCGCGAAGGACGCGAAGCCGCCCTCGGTCACGGTCTCGGCCTCGGGGTGCTTGTAGATGTCAGGCGTCCAGATTGCGGGGGCATACTCGCGGCGCAGCGTCACGCTGCTGCCGTTCACGGTGTAGTCCACGGCGGAGTTATTCAGATACACACGCGCATCGGACGCGAGTGAATAGCCCTCGGCGAGCGAGACCACGATCTCGACTGTATAATTCTGCGTCCCGAAGGTGCCACTGAACTGCGAGCCGGACGCGTCGTACCACACCAGGCTCTGCACGGAGCAGCCCTCGGTGCTGGAGCTGGCGGAAATGTTTCCGGCGGGCATATATGCTATCGGTGTTGTCGGCATGGCGACAAGCAGCTTGTCAAGAGTTACATCCGCGCTCGCGGCGGCGGGCAGCGCCAGACAGATGCAGGCGCACAGACACAGCGCGAGGAGGGCGGTGAGGCGGTTTTTCATGCTTCTGCGCATGTGAATTCCTCCTTTGAATGGATTTTCCGATATTCATTATATAATTGCATATTTTGCGGGTCAAGGAATTTGTTGAAAAATACATAAATTTCTGGCCGATTTTATATTTTTCGTTTGCTATCCGCCGCAGTAATGCTATAATAAAGTGTTAAATTTTGAAATTGGAGTTGGTTACATGGCCATATGCTATATATTCGCCGCAGGAAGCTTCTACGGGCTGACCGAGTACCCGTCCGACGGCGACTTCGTCATCGCGGCGGACGCGGGGCTGAAGCACTGCACCGAGGCGTGGGTCGCGCCCGACCTGATTCTCGGCGACTTCGACTCCCTCGGCGAAGCGCCGGAGGGCGGGGACGTCCTTCATCTGCCCGTCGAGAAGGACGATACCGACACAATATACGCCATGCGCGTCGGGCTTGAGCGGGGCTATACCGATTTCGTCGTCTACGGCGGCACCGGCGGCAGCCGCGCCGACCACACGATCGCAAACCTTCAGGGACTGCTGTTCCTCTCCTCGCACGGGGCGCACTGCCGCATGTACGGCGACGGCGTGGTCTGGAGCGTGCTGCACAACGAGAAGGTCTCTTTCCCCGCCGGCTGCGGCGGCACGCTGTCGCTGTTCTGCATGGACGGCGCTGCGCACGGCGTGACCATCCGCGGGCTCAAATATGAGCTGGCGGACGCCGAGATACGCTCCGACTTCCCCATCGGCGTCAGCAATTCGTTCACAGGGGCGGCGGCGAGCATCGAGGTGCGGGACGGCATGCTGATAATGATACATGATATTTTCGGGTGAGACAATGATAGAATATAAGGCAGGAAAATGCGATATTGCCGTTATCGGCGCGGGACACGCGGGCATTGAGGCCGCTCTCGCCGCCGCGCGGCTGGGGCTTGACACGATATGCTTCACGGTGAACATGGACAGCATCGGCAACATGCCCTGCAACCCCGCCATCGGCGGCACCGGCAAGGGGCATCTCGTCCGCGAGCTGGACGCTCTGGGCGGCGAGATGGCGCGCGCGGCGGACAAAGCCTGCATACAGTACCGTATGCTCAACCGCGGCAAGGGGCCGGCGGTGCACTCGCTGCGCGCGCAGGCCGACCGGCGGCGGTATCAGGAAGTGATGAAGCATACGCTCGAATTGCAGGAGAATCTCCGCGTCAAGCAGGCAGAGGTCATCGATATCGGCGTCGAGGACGGGCGCGTCCGCTCCGTCACGACGCACACGGGTGCGGTCTACGACTGCAAGGCCGTCGTGATCGCGTCGGGCACATATCTAGACGGGCGCACAATAGTCGGCGAGGTTCTGCGCTCATCGGGGCCGGACGGTCTCGCCGCGGCCATCCCTCTGGCGGAGCGGCTGAGGGCGCTGGGGCTCAGCATGCGCCGCTTCAAGACCGGCACGCCGCCGAGAGTGAACGCGCGCACCGTGGACTTTTCAAAGATGGAGCTTCAGCAGGGCGACGAGGAGGTCGAGCCGTTTTCATTCTCCACGGTCGACGCGCCGCGCAACTCCGCCGTGTGCTACCTAACCTACACCAACGAGCGCACGCACGAGATAATCCGCGCAAATCTCGACCGCAGCCCGATATATTCCGGCGTCATCGAGGGCATCGGCCCGCGCTACTGCCCCAGTATCGAGACGAAGGTGATGACCTTTGCCGACAAGCCGCGCCATCAGCTGTTCATCGAGCCGATGGGGCTGAACACCGAGGAGCTGTACATCCAGGGCTTCTCGTCCTCGATGCCCGAGGAGGTGCAGGTCGAGATGCTGCACAGCGTCGCCGGACTCGAGCACGCGGAGATGACGCGCTGCGCCTACGCGATAGAATACGACTGCATCGACCCGACAGAGCTTTATCCGACGCTGGAGACCAAGAAAATCTCCGGACTTTACGGCGCGGGGCAGTTCAACGGCTCCTCCGGCTATGAGGAGGCGGCGGTACAGGGCTTCGTTGCGGGAGTGAACGCGGCGCTGAAAATACTCGGCCGTGAGCCGATGATACTCCGCCGCAGCGACGGATACATCGGCACGCTCATAGACGATCTTGTGACCAAGGGCACGAACGAGCCGTACCGCATGATGACCTCGCGCAGCGAGTACCGCCTGCTGCACCGGCAGGACAACGCGGACAAGCGCCTTTCCGGCATCGGCCTGAGTATCGGGCTTGTCTCCGAGGAGCAGTACCGGCGCGTTCTCGACAAATACGCCGCCGTGGACGCGGAGCTGCGCCGCCTTGAAAAGACGCATATCGCCCCGAGCGACGGGATAAACGCGCTGCTCACGGCGCGCGGCACGGCTGAGATATCCACCGGCAGCTCGCTCGCTGATCTCATCCGCCGCCCGCAGATAAGCTACCGCGACCTCGCGGAATTTGACCCCGAGCGTCCGGAGCTTCCGCGCGCAGTGACGGAGCAGGCGGAGATAAGCCTCAAATACGAGGGCTACATCAAGCGACAGCTCAAGCAGGTCGAGGAATTCACGCGGATGGAGAGCCGCCCCCTGCCCGCCGACATCGACTACGACGCGATAAACGGCCTGCGGCTGGAGGCGCGCGAGAAGCTGAAAAAGATCCGGCCTGAGAATTTTGGGCAGGCGAGCCGCATTTCCGGCGTGTCCCCGGCCGACATTTCGGTGCTGATGATCTACATGGAGGGCGGAAGATGAGCAAGATCGTTCTCGGCTTTTCAGGCGGAGTGGACTCCACTGTATCCACCATGCTTCTGAAAGAGGCCGGACATGAGGTGTACGGCCTGTATATGGACAACGCCGACGAGGCCGCGCGGCAATGCGCGATAGACACGGCGGAGTTCATCGGCGTGCCGCTGACGGTGCTGGACGTCAAGGCCGAGCTTGAGCGCAATGTATGCCGTCCGTTCACGGAGGCGTATCTGCGCGGCGAAACGCCGAACCCCTGCATAATCTGCAACCCCAGCACAAAGTTCAAGAATCTGCTCGCCGAGGCCGACCGCGTCGGCGCGGAGCTTGTAGCCACCGGACACTACGCCCGCACGGAAAACGGCAGGCTCATGAAAGGCATGCCCGCCAATGATCAGAGCTACATGCTCTGCCGCTTAAGCCGCGAGCAGGTGCGCCGCACGGTGTTCCCGCTCGGCGGCTTCGAGAAAAAGCAGGTGCGCGCGCTGGCCGAGGAATTCGGCCTGCCGGTCGCGCACAAGCCGGACAGCATGGAGATATGCTTTATCCCCGACAAGGACTATATCGGCTGGATATCGCGCCGAGCGGAGCTGCCGCCGGCGGGAGATTTCATCTTCCGCGGCGAGGTCGTCGGGCGGCACGAGGGCATACACCGCTACACCGTAGGCCAGCGCCGCCCTGGGCTTATCGACGGGCGCAAGGTCTACATCTCCCGCATCAGCGCAGCGGATAACACTATCGAGCTTGCGCTGTGGGAGGATATGTTCAAAACCGAAGTCCGTGCCAGAGACTTCAACTGGCTCATCGACCGCCCCGCCGAACCGATCCGCGCGAACGTCCGCGTGCGGCACACGAAATGGGAGATGCCTCCCTGCACCGTATACCCTGAAGGAGACGGCGTGCGCATAATTTGCGACGAGCCGGTGCGCGCCCCCGCCGTGGGGCAGTCTGCCGTGCTTTATGACGGCGACTACGTCCTCGGCGGCGGATTTATATTCTAAGCGGTCAGGTGAACTCATTGGAAAAGAATCTTACAAACGGCAGCGTACTGAAAAACATAGCCTATTTCTCGCTGCCATATCTGCTCTCATACTTCCTTCAGACGCTCTACGGTCTGGCCGACCTCTTCATAATCGGCCAGTTTGAAGGCGTCGCCAGCACGACCGCCGTGTCCATCGGCAGTCAGGTCATGCACATGCTGACGGTCATGATCGTCGGCCTCGCAATGGGCTCGACCGTGTGCATAGGTCAGGCCGTCGGCGCGGGGGACAAGAAGCATGCCTCGGCCGCCATCGGCAACACCGTTACGCTGTTCATGCTGCTGTCCGTCGTCATCACGGCGCTGCTTCTGGCGCTTGTCAGACCCATCGTCTCCGTGATGTCTACGCCGGCGGAGGCCGCCGACGGGACGCGGGCGTATCTCACGATCTGCTTCATCGGTATCCCGTTCATCACGGCATACAACATCATAAGCTCCATTTTCCGCGGCCTCGGCGACTCGAAAAGCCCGATGATATTCATCGCCGTGGCCTGCGCCGCGAACATCGCGCTTGACTACATATTCATCGGTGCCATGGAACTTGGCCCCGCGGGCGCGGCGCTCGGCACCACGCTGTCGCAGGCGATAAGCGTTGTGTTCTCGCTAGTTGTGATACTGCGCAGGAAGTCCGGCATCAGCCTTGAACGCCGCGACCTCCATCCCCAGCGCGACACGATGGGGCGGCTGCTGCGCATCGGCGTCCCCGTGGCGGCGCAGGACGGGCTGATCCAGATAGCTTTCATCGTCATCACCGTCATCGCCAACCGGCGCGGGCTTGACGCCGCGGCGGCAGTCGGCATCGTGGAAAAGATCATCAGCTTCGTGTTCCTCGTGCCGTCGTCGATGCTGTCAACGGTGTCGGCGCTCTGCGCGCAGAACATCGGCGCGGGGAAGCAGGCGCGCGCCGAGCAGACGCTGCGCTACGCGGTGATCATCGCGGTGAGTTTCGGCATCATCATCGCGCTGCTGACGCAGTTCATCTCCGAACAGGCGGTCGGCCTGTTCACGCCGGACACGGTAGTCATCATGCTCGGCGGGCAGTATCTGCGCGGCTACATCTGGGACGCGCTCTTCGCCGGTATACACTTCTGCTTCAGCGGGTATTTCTGCGCCTGCGGCCGCTCCGAGATATCGTTTATCCACAACATCTCCGCAATCGCGCTCGTGCGCATACCGGGCGTGTACCTGACCTCGAAGCTCTTCCCCGACACGCTCTTCCCCATGGGACTTGCCACCGCCGCGGGTTCGCTGCTGTCGGTCATCATCTGCGTCATCGCTTTTGCGCTGCTCAAAAAGCATAGTGTTAAAAGCGCATAAAGTTTGCGCTGAATCCGGCACATTATATGTGCTTTTGACGATTTTGTGATTTTGGCGTAAAAATCGTTGACAACGCGCGCCGACCGGTATAAAATCCACGTCATAAAAAGGCAACGACGTCTGATATCCTTCAGGCGTCGTCGCCTTTTTTGCATTTCAGAGAGAAACAGGAGATGATTTTATGACAGTGGAATTCTGGTATTTGATCGGCGCGGCTTTGGTGTTCTGGATGCAGGCAGGCTTTGCGATGGTCGAAACGGGCTTCACGCGCGCGAAAAATGCAGGCAACATAATTATGAAAAATCTGATGGATTTCTGCATCGGAACAATAGTGTTTTCCCTGCTTGGATACTCGCTGATGATGGGGCAGGACTGCCTGCGCGGGCTTGTCGGGCTGCCGAACATGGATATGTGGTCATCCTTCAAAGCATTTATAGCCTCCCCCACAGACGGCAGTTTCACCGGCGCGTCCGTATTCGTATTCAACCTTGTTTTCTGCGCAACCGCCGCAACGATAGTTTCCGGCGCTATGGCTGAGCGCACGAAATTTTCCGCCTACTGCATATATTCGGCTGTCATCTCGCTGTTTGTCTACCCGATAGAAGCGCACTGGATATGGGGCGGCGGCTGGCTCAGTCAGCTTGGATTTCACGACTTTGCCGGCTCCTGCGCGATACACATGGTCGGCGGCATCGCGGCGCTGGTCGGCGCGATATTCCTCGGACCTCGGCTCGGTAAATATGTCCGCGACGAGAGCGGAAAGGTCATCAAGGTCAATGCCATCCCCGGCCACTCGATAACCCTCGGTGCGCTTGGCGTGTTCATTCTCTGGCTCGGCTGGTACGGCTTCAATGGCGCGGCGGCGACAAGCGCATCCGAGCTTGCGTCCATATTCCTCACGACGACTATCGCCCCCTCGGTCGCAACCGTGACAACGATGCTTTATACGTGGATAAAAAACGGTAAACCCGATGTTTCCATGTGCCTGAACGCATCTCTTGCAGGGCTTGTCGCCGTGACCGCCGGCTGTGACGCATTCGACGCACCGGGCGCGGCCATCGTCGGCATCGTTTCAGGCATACTCGTTGTCGTCGTAGTTGAATGGCTCGACATTGGGCTGCACATCGACGACCCTGTCGGCGCCGTAGGCGTACACTGCGCCAACGGCATATGGGGCACTATTGCGGTCGGTCTTCTCGCAAATCCCGCCGCCCCCGCCGGACTTGACGGCCTTCTCTACACCGGCTCCGCAAAGCTCCTGGGTATACAGTTCATCGGCTTTGTATCCGTCGCGGCATACTCGGCAGTGCTGATGTGCGCGGTGTTTGCACTTATCAGGAAGTTCAACGGGCTGCGTGTAACGTCAGAAGAAGAGCTGCTCGGTCTTGACATAACGGAACACGGTCTGCCCAGTGCCTACCCCGATTTTGCTCCGTCGGTGAGCAAATACGCGGCATATGCCCCCGAAGAGGGCGTTACCGTCGTTACCGGCGACGTTCCGGCGGCCGAAGCGATTCCCGTTAAGGCAGTACGCACCGTTCCGGACGGCACACCCAAGTTTACAAAGGTCGAGATAATCTGCAAAGACTCGAAGTTTGACGCGCTGAAGAGTGCTATGTCGGCGCTCGGTATTACGGGCATGACCGTGTCGCATGTACTCGGCTGCGGCATACAGGGTGGACAATCTGAATATTACCGCGGCGTCAAGCTGGAATCCAACCTGCTGCCGAAGGTGCAGGTCGATATCGTAGTCAGCAAGATTCCGGTGCGCAGCGTTATAGAAACGGCAAAGTGCGTACTATACACCGGCCATTACGGCGATGGCAAGATATTCGTTTACGATGTGGAGAACGTCGTAAAGATCCGTACCGGCGAAGAAGGCTACGACGCGCTTCAGGATGAAGAATAAATTTTTTCCGGCAGCTGCCCGCTGCCGGAATTTTTCTTGACAAAGTGCTTGACTTGTCGTAACTGCAGGCGCTATAATGACGGCATAAGATATTGTTAAAATAATAACCTGTTTAATTCTGAAGGAGGCTATCATTATGGAACGCAAAGTCAGAGTAGTACAGTACGGAGCAGGCAAGATGAGCCGCTATCTCATGCGCTATGTGATCGAGCATGACGGTGAGCTGGTCGGCGCATTCTGCCGCAACAAGAACCATATCGGCAAGGATGTCGCCGAGATCATCGGCAACGGCTTCCCGACCGTCGGCGTCAAGGTAGAAGACTCTGCGACCGCCGACGCACGCATCGGCGAGCTCAAGCCCGACGTGTGCATTATAGCCACCCGCAGCACCGTAGCCGAGCTTGAGGACATCTTCACCATCTGCGCCAAGCACGGCGTGAACGCCATCACCACCTGCGAAGAGGCGCTCTATCCCTGGAACTCCTCCCCCTCTCTCACCGCAAAGCTTGACAAGCTCGCCAAGGAAGGCAACTGCACCCTCACAGGCGTCGGCTACTGCGACCTCTATTGGGGCACTCTGGTCACGAATCTCGCCGGCTCATCCCATAAGATCACCAAGATTGAGGGCAGCAGCTGGTATAACGTCGAGGACTACGGCGTAGCTCTGGCCGAAGGCCACGGCGCAGGTCTGACTATCGACGAGTTCAACAAGACCATCGGCTGCTATAACGAGACCCCGTCCGACGATATGAAGGAGCTTGTCGAGAGCGGCAAATATGTCCCGTCCTACATGTGGAATCAGAACGGCTGGCTGTGCAGCAAGATGGGTCTGCACATCACCTCCCAGACGCAGAAGTGCATCCCCTGCGTTGACAAGGAGGATCTGAAGTCCGAGACTCTCGGCATGGTCGTCAAGGCGGGCGATGCGACCGGTATGCGCGCCATCGTCACCACCGAGACCGAGGAGGGCATCACCCTCGTCACCGAGTGCGTCGGCAAGATCTACAATCCCGAAGAGATCGACCGCAACGTCTGGACGCTCCACGGCGAGCCGGAGACGACCTGCATTGTCAACCAGCCCGCGACCGTCGAGCTGACCTGCGCAACGCTAGTCAACCGCATCCCGCAGCTTATCGATGCGCCCGCCGGTTATGTTACGACCGACCAGTTCCCGTACAACGAGTACATGGTCCACCCGATGAACGAGTACGTCCACAGCAAATAAAGAGTAAAGCGCAAGACAACAAAAAGGCGTGACTTTAAAAGTCACGCCTTTTTGCTGTATACGCCGGCTAAAAATGCACGACGTGGGTTTTTAAAATACCTTGAGATAATCCCTGTGTACTTCGCTGAATGTGTCGATATCCATCTTAAAAAAGTCTTTATAAACACTCTTTATATTATATGCATAGAAAACAGCCACAAAAGCCGCCGCGCCGCCTATTAAGCCGCCTTTTATTGAGCCAACATACGGGAACGAATGCAGTACAGTTATTCCCCCATTTTGCGTATAATAAGCCAGACATTTTCGGGTATAGCCGTTGTTATCTTTGTAGAAATAAATAAATTCTTCTCCGACCCTACCGATTACTAGGCTTGCATCTTCATTCAGAACCTCATAGTAATCAGAACTGTTCTCTTCTTTTCTGTAATATCCGATAACTTCTCTGGGAGAATTATCGCCCCAATCCATGAAAATACAGCCATTTTCATATTCTACGAGCAAATTCATTTCGTCAGGTTCTTTAACGAATTTCACGTCGCTAAGACACAACTCACCGTTTATCTTCTTCAGTCGTATGCACATGCTTCCTTTATCCATCTGTGTGTCTGCCATACAGCATCATACCTCTCTAATCATATAAATTTTAATATTATTGGATGCCCTGCGATAATACTTTATTGCTTCTTATTCCATCCTCCGGTCTCGATACTTTCCGCCTATGTGTATTCGGCAAGCGCTTTTGCTTCGCTGACTGTCATATCTTCTTCCTCCTGTATTTTTATAATAATTCAAACTCCCGCGGAGTATTTTCCCTGAAGCGCTTTCGCATAGTCCTTATATTTGGCATAAGCCTCGCTGTTCTTTCCCGCCTCGATCAGCTCCACGCAGGGGCAAACCAGCTCGCTGTATATCCGTCCGAATACTTCACGCGAATCGGGGCAAGCTTTTATTGCCGCGACGAATGCGGGCGCGCGCCGGTAATACTCCTTAACATCGTCAGCGCCGCCGGGAATGGCGCTCATGTATCCGTCCCGGAACGCACGCAGGACGGTAAGCTCACGGCAGTCGTCGGGCAATCCCATAGCCTCAACACAGGCCGAGGTCAGAAAGCAGCCGGAAGTATCCTGCCCTTTGTAAACTGGACAGTCATCGTAATCATAGTTCTTACAATACTTGTAGTAGACGTCCTCGTTCACGTCCTTTCCCGTTTTTCTGCACGCGTAGTGATTATCGTACCAGTAATAAGGACAGCTCATATCAGTTATCTCCTATCATTTAGTGAATTTAGTTTACCGCAAATTGCAGTAAATGTCAATACTACAAAATGCGGTATGCTATCATCCACCGTGATTGTGAGGTGATAGTATGTATCCCCGTCTACGGGATCTGCGTGAGGATCGGGATATGAAGCAGAGGGAGCTGGCCAGTTTCCTGAACTGTTCTCAGCAGGTTTACAGCAACTATGAGCTTGGTCAGCGGGATATCCCGACGGATGTTCTTATAAAGCTTTCCGCATTTTATCATGTTTCCGTTGATTATATTCTCGGAATAACCAATAACCCGAAACAGAACAAATAAAAAGAAACCAAGGTATCGTCAAATATACCTTGGTTTCTTTCTATTATACTATTATGCTTTCGGACTTACTCGTCCTTATCCTCGTTGTCCTCGCCGCCGATGTCGAACTCAAGCTTCTCGCCGCACTCAGGGCAAAGGATGTAGCCCTTGTCGAGCGTCTCTTCGTCGAAGCTGATCTCCTCGCCGCAGGCGGGGCAGGTCACGTCGTAGATGACGCCGTCATACTCCAGCTCCTCGTCTTCGTCGGGATCCTCGTCGGCGTCCTCATCGTAATCTTCGTCATAGTCGGCATCACACATATCGTCAGGAGTGTCCAGATCGCAGGTCAGCTCCTCCAGATAGCTCAGATCCTCTCCCATATCGTCGATGATATCGGCCAGATCAAGATTGCTTTCCTGAAGATCCTCGATCTCGTGCGCCATGTCGGACAGCAGATCATTCAGCGCCGCCCACAGCTTGCCCTCCTTGGAATCCGGCGTAACGCCGAGTCCCTCGGCCAGCCCCTTGAGGTATGCGGCTTTTTCAACAACAGTCATGTGAAGACCTCCTTTAATTGAGTTAAAACAAGGGAGACTATATAGTCTCCCCTGAATTTTTGATGAATTATGCTCTGGATGCGTACTCGCCGGTACGGGTATCGACGATGATCTTCTCACCCGGCTCGATGAAGAGAGGAACCTTGATGACGGCTCCGGTCTCGAGAGTGGCGGGCTTGGTGGCGTTGGTGGCGGTGTTGCCGGCAAAGCCAGGATCGGTCTCCGCGACCTCAAGCACGACGTTGATGGGGGGAACAACGTTGAATACCTTGCCCTTGTAGGAGTAGATGGAGCAGACCATGTTCTCCTTGACGAATTTGAAGTTGTCGCCCAGGACGGACTCGTCGACCGGCTCCAGCTCGTAGGTCTCGGGGTTCAT
>OLSB01002291.1_pt1 | contig 16214 bp, 15 predicted proteins | sample 1672071 | NCBI WGS metagenome assembly OLSB01 (sample SAMEA3136642, study PRJEB25190) | human gut metagenome | biome: human gut; feature: human-associated habitat; material: faeces | place: Austria | collected 2013 | reverse complement strand
ATTATTTGAATTTATAGATCATTTGCCCAGATTCTCGAGGCTGAGCTTGAGGTTTTCTATCAGCGCTTCGAGCTTTGCCTTCTTCTCGCGCTCGGCATTGACGACCTGCTCCGGCGCGCGGGAAACGAAGTTCTCGTTTGCGAGCTTCGCGTTCTGACCAGCAAGCATCTTTTCGGCGTTGGCAAGCTCCTTCTGGATGCGCGCCTTCTCCTTCTCAAGATCGACCAGCTCTGCCATCGGCATGAACATACGGGCGTTATCGGTAATGACCGAGACCATGCCCTCGCTGCCTTCGGGAGCCTCATCGACGACGCTGACCTCGCTCGCGTAGGCAAGCTTGCAGATATAGCTGCGTCCGGCCTCAAACGCGGCCTTCTTATCCGTTGCGATGATGAGGTGCGCCTTTCTGGACGGCGGCACGTTCATCTCGCTGCGGCGGGCACGGACGGCCTTGATGGCCGCCATGACCATCTCGAAGTTCTGCTCGTCCTCGGGGAAGCTCAGCGCCTCGGTAAACTCGGGGTAGCGCTCGACCATCAGAGCCTCGCCCTCGTGCGGCAGCGCCTGCCATATCTCCTCGGAGATGAACGGCATGAACGGGTGGACGAGCTTGAGTATCTCGGTCAGAACATAGAGCAGCACCTTCTGCGCGCCGAGCTTGCCCTGCTCATCCTCGCCGTTGAGGCGGGGCTTGGTCAGTTCAATGTACCAGTCGCAGTAGCTGTCCCAGATGAAGTCGTATATCTTGCCCGCGGCGACGCCCAGCTCGTAGCTGTCCATATTCTCGCAGACCTCTTTGACAAGGTCGTTGAGCTTGGAGAGGATCCACTTGTCCTCAATCTCGAGCTTTTCGGGCAGTTCGTTTTTGTCTATCGTGAGGTTCATCATCACGAAGCGGGATGCGTTCCAGAGCTTGTTGCAGAAGTTGCGCATCGCTTCGCACTTCTCGACGTAGAAGCGCATATCGTTGCCGGGGGAGTTGCCGGTGATGAGATTATAGCGCAGCGCATCCGCGCCGTACTTCTCGACCATCTCCAGCGGGTCGATGCCGTTGCCGAGGGACTTGGACATCTTGCGCCCCTGACTGTCGCGCACGAGGCCGTGGATGAACACGGTCTTGAACGGCTCCTTGTCCATCTGCTCCATGCCGGAGAATATCATTCTCGCGACCCAGAAGAAAATGATGTCGTAGCCGGTTATCATGACGGAGGTCGGGTACCAGTAGTTGAGCTCGTCGGTCTTTTCCGGCCAGCCCATGGTTGAGAACGGCCAGAGCGCGGAGCTGAACCAGGTGTCCAGAACGTCCTCGTCGCGTGTGATGTGCTTGCTGTGGCAGCACTCGCACTCGGTCGCATCCTCGCGGGAGACGGTGATGTGTCCGCAGTCGGCGCAGTACCACGCGGGTATCTGATGCCCCCACCAGAGCTGGCGGGAGATGCACCAGTCATGGACGTTTTCCATCCAGTTGAGATAGGTCTTGGTGAAGCGTTCTGGGACAAACTTTATTCTGCCGTCCTTGACGACGTCTATCGCCTTCTTTGCCAGTGGCTCCATCTTCACGAACCACTGCGGGGACAGCATCGGCTCGACGACCTTGCCGCAGCGGTAGCAACAGCCGACGTTGTGGCTGTACGGCTCGACCTTGACGAGGTAGCCCTGCTCCTCCAGATCGGCGACGATGGCCTTGCGCGCCTCGTAGCGATCCATGCCGTCGTACTTGCCGCCGTTTATGATCCTGCCGTCCTCGTCGATGCACTGTATCTGCTCAAGGTTATGGCGCAGGCCGACCTCATAGTCGTTGGGGTCGTGGCAGGGGGTCATCTTGACGGCGCCGGTGCCGAAGCCAAGCTCAACGTAATCGTCGGCGACGATGGGGAGCTTGCGGCCGACAAGCGGGAGTATCGCGTTCTTGCCGACGAGGTGCTGATACTTCTCATCTGCGGGGTTGACGGCAACGCCGCTGTCGCCAAGCATGGTCTCGGGGCGGGTGGTGGCGATGATGAACTCCTCGTCGGAGCCTTCAATGGGATATCTGATGTGCCAGAAGCTGCCGGGGATATCCTTATATTCGACCTCCGCGTCGGAGAGCGCAGTGCGGCAGTGCGGGCACCAGTTTATCATGCGGCGGCCTTTGTAGATCAGGCCCTTCTCGTACAGGTCGCAGAAGGTCTCGCGGACGGCCTTGGCACAGGTCTCGTCCATGGTGAAGCGGCTGCGGTCCCAGTCGCAGGAGACGCCCATGCTCTTCTGCTGCTCGACGATACGGTCGCCGTACTTCTCCTTCCACTCCCAGACGCGCTCAAGGAACTTTTCGCGGCCGAGGTCATAGCGGGTCTTCCCCTCCTCCTTGCGGAGCACTTCCTCGACCTTTATCTGCGTTGCGATGCCCGCGTGGTCGACGCCTGGCAGCCACAGCGCCGCGTAGCCCTGCATGCGCTTATAGCGGGTCATGATGTCCTGAAGCGTGGAGTCCAGCGCGTGTCCCATATGGAGCTGGCCGGTGACATTGGGGGGCGGCATGACGATGGAGAAGGGCTTCTTATCAGGGTCTATTTTGCCCTTGAAATAACCGCCCTGCATCCACATGTCATAGATCTTCTTCTCGACCGATTTCGGTTCATACACTTTCGGAAGTTCTTTCATTTTTTCGATCCTCTCTGAAAATTCTCAAATACTCACATTATCTACGCTCTTGCCGCACTTCTTCGCGGCGTATGCGGCAAAGTCCGCCGCGGCGCCCTCAGTGAACGCGCCGTCGGGGATGATGTACGCCCTGTCGTCGGCCACATACACGAACAGGCTCTCGCGGCAGTGATATATCGCCTCGATGCGCTTGTAGTCCACATGCTCGACGTTGCCGTCGGAGCTGATGTCTATCCCGCTCTCGTCCGCGCTGAGCTGCATTTTCTCGACATAGCCCGTCATCTTGCGGCGGTTCTCGTTGGCATAATACCTGTCGCGCCGAAGCTCCCAGCCTATCAGCATCACGCCTATTGCGACGATTATGGCGTTCTTTGCCGTCCACACGCCGCGCAGCGTCACCAGTACGCACAGCGCCGCGAGCAGCACTGAGGCCGCCGCCGTCACGATCGTTATGAGCCTGCGCGGTACCTTGCCGCGTATATAGCGGTTTATACGCACAAAGCTGAGAAAGTCCATCTCATCCACCGTATACTCGGCTATAAATTGCATATCTTCACCCCAAACAAAAAACGCCCCGAAGTCAATGACCTCAGGGCGATAAAATACCGCGGTACCACCTGAATTCCGCATATCTGCGGCTCTCATGTCTCTGTAACGGGAGAACCCGCCCGACACTACATATCGCGCCGGATGCTCATGGCCGACCTTCCACGCCGCCTCACGAGCGCTCTCACCTGCCGCGCTCTCTCTGACGATCCGCAAAGCGTGTACTCCTGCCAATCAAAGCAGTTAACTCTGATAAATATAGCGTATTTGAAAAACTTTGTCAAGCCGCGGCGGGCAACTTTATCTCAGGCAAGCATCTGCTTGAGCTGATCCACGGTCTGAAGCCCGACGCGCATGTCCTTGACCTTGCCGTTCTCGGTTGCAAGCAGGGTGGGAATGCTGGCAATGCCGAGCTTCTGCGCGAGCGCGGGGTTCTCGTCCACGTCAACCTTGAATATTTTCACGCTGCCGCCCAGCTCCGCGTCCAGCTTTTCAAGTATCGGAGCCTGCATACGGCAGGGGCCGCACCAAGTCGCCCAGAAGTCCACAAGGCATTTTCCCTCGGCGAGCGCCGCTTCAAAGTTATTTTCATTAAGATGCTCAATAGCCATAGTATTTTTTCCTTTCTTAATTAAAATATAAAGTAAATTATAATTTGTCGATATACTCGCAGGCACTGAGGGCCGCAATATTCCCCTCGCCTACCGCCTTTGCCGCCTGATACGGCTTGCCCGTGCAGTCTCCCGCCGCGAACACGCCGGGGATGCTTGTCTCCATGCCGCGCCCGACGGAAATCGCCGCGCCGCTGCGCTCAAGTCCGGACATGAGATTTGCAACCGACACCGTATCCTTTATTATGAACACGCCGTCCACCGGATATGTCTCACCGCCGCAGATCAGCGCTTCCGCGTGCTTCGTGCCGCGTATCTCATATCGCGCCGCGTCCGCAAACTCCAGCACATTGCAGCCGATGCCGCGCAGGAATTCCGCGTCGCGCTTCGCCTCCGCGCTGCTGCCGACAAGGGCGACAGTCTTGCCGCGGTACAGCATCCCGTCGCAGGTGGCGCAATAGCTGACGCCGCGGCCGAGGAACTCCGCTTCGCCCGGATAGAGCCGTTCTCTTGTGATGCCCACGGCGAGAATCACGGCGCGCGACTCGTAAAAGTCGTTTGCCACCGCAACGCCGAAGCTGCCGCCCATCGGCACCACCGACAGCGCGCGCCCCGCGATAAGCTCCGCACCGCTCTCTTCAAGCTGCGTTCTGAACGCGGCGGCCATCTCCTGCCCGCTCACGGACGGCATCCCCGGAAAGTTGTCCATGCGTTCCGCTTTATACATGCTCGATGTCTCGACCGGATTTGCAACTACCGCGACGGTCTTGCCGCGGTTGCGCGCAGTCAGCGCCGCGGATGTCCCCGCCGCGCCTCCGCCGACGACGATCAGATCATACATTCATCATCACTTCACTTTCTGATCAAATTATAGCCAATTCTCGCAGCTTAGTCAAACCATAAATCTTAATATCTTAATTTTTCCCGATTTCAATTTTTATGATTGCATAGGCGGCGCTCCTCTGCTATAATTGATTGCAGTCAATAGTGTGGTTGTTTTCAAAAAAATCATACGGAGAACAAGGAGAATATTATGAAAAGAAAGCTTCTGGCGATCCTCATTCTGGCGGCAATGCTTGTCTGTCTGCTGCCCACAGCCGCGTTCGCGGTAAAGCCGGGCGATGCGCTGCCTTATTCAAAATACTGCTCGGCGTGCGGTCAAACTGCTCTGCATATGTATCTGGACGGATATACGAAGGGCACGTATAATGCCAACTCTGGCGACTACTTTCACATTATACATGCGCATGACGATTGGGAACATACGCTTGATCATGAGCAGCGTTGCTTCAGCCCCCAATTCGGCGATTACACCATCGAGTACGCTCAGCTCTCGGCCTCAAGCGGTCAGGATCCCGCCCGCTATCACAAGGCAACCTGCGTATGCGGACTGTCCTTGAATAAGGAGCACAACTATTCGGAATACCAGTCCGGCAAGCGCAGCTGCTCCGACTGCGGCTATGTGCAGACCTGTGACCACAGCGGCAACACCAATCCCACCTGCCTCAGCACCACCTGCTCCGTATGCGGAGGCACTGTCCCCAAAACGGAACACATCCGTGCGCAGTTCAAGCATGACGAGCGCGGCCACTGGGCATATTGCACCAAGTGCGATTCCCTCCTCAGCAGGGTGCTCCCGCACACATGGGACAACGGCGTCGTGACTGACCCCGGCACCTGCCTCGCCCCCGGTTCGATGAAGTACACCTGCACCGCCTGCGGTGAGACTAAGGCCGAAAGCATCACGGGCGATCACGACTACAAGGATGCTCACGACAAGGATAATCACTATCAGGAATGCTCCGTCTGCCACGACAAGAAGAACGTAGAAGCCCACAAATGGGATGACGGCGTAGTCACTCAGGAGCCGACCTGCCTTGTCTCCGGTACCATCAAATACACCTGCACTGTCTGCGGCGAGACCAAGACCGAAAGCGTCACCGGCGACCATGACTACAAGGACGCCCACGACAACGACAGCCACTATCAGGAATGCTCCGTCTGCCATGATAAGAAGAACGTTGAAGCTCACAAATGGGATGACGGCGTTGTCACTCAGGAACCGACCTGCCTTGTCTCCGGTATCATTGAATACACATGCACCGTATGCGGCGCGAAAGACTGCAACGATCTCGAGGGCGATCACGATTACAAGGACGCGCATGACGCCGACAATCATTATCAGGAGTGCTCCGTATGCCACGACAAGAAGAACGTCGAAGCCCACAAATGGGACGAGGGCGTTGTCACCGATACCGGCACCTGTGTCACCCCAAGTTCAGTGAAGTACACCTGCACCGTCTGCGGTGAGACCAAGACCGAGAGCGTCACAGTTGAGCACGACTACAAGGACACTCACGACAAGGACAGCCACTATCAGGAGTGCTCCGTCTGCCATGACAAGAAGGATGTCGAGGCGCACAAGTTCGTATGGAAGATCGACCGCGCGGCCACTACCACCAAGGAGGGCGAGAAGCACGAGGAGTGCAGCGTGTGCGGCTATAAAAAGGCTCCCGTGAGCATTGAAAAGCTCTCCCCTGCCGCGAAGCCCCGCACCGGCGACGCATCCATCGTCTGGCTCGTTCTGCTCGTTTCCACTGGCAGCGCCGCGGCGGCTGTCGTACTGTATACAAAACGTAAACTGGCATAAGTCACAAAAAGAGCTGGTAATTATTTTCGGTTTTGCAAGCTTGCACTGGTAAAGATTCTCTGTTATAATGTCTGCTGTCACGGTCATTACTCTCGATAAGGAGGATAACGATGCCAAAGGGACTGCAGGCAAAGGGCCTTGCCAGGCGCGACAAAATGCTGCTGGCAGCTATAACGCACTTTCTCGCCGACGGATACGAGAAAACGACTACCGCGTCCATCGCAAAGGCAGCGGGTATGTCCGCTTCATCGTTCTTCGCCGCGTTCGAGACGAAGGAAGCGCTGCTTCTGCTGCTCGTGAAGCATATGTTCTCCAACCAGTTCAACGAGATATTCAGCATCATCGGCAGCAGTGCGGAGCCGGTCATGATATACGCGGCCGAAACCTCCCTGCAGCTCTATCTCTCCGAGCTGTCGGAGCCTCTGCGCGAGCTGTACGTGACCGCCTATTCCCTGCCCACCACCTCAGAGTTTATATATCAGAACACTGCGAAGGAGCTTGAGCAGTTCTTTGCCCCGTATAATCCCGGCAGCTCATCCCGCGATTTCTACGAGCTGGAGATCGCGTCGGCGGGGATAATGCGCGGCTTCATGGCTAAGCCCTGCGACGTGTATTTCACGATGAATGACAAGCTGCGGCGTTTCCTCGGCTGCTGCTTCACGCTGTACCATGTGCCGCAGAGCCTTCAGGAGCAGGTCATCGAGTCGGTGCTGGAGATGGATCTGCACACGACGGCGGTGAATCTGGTCAACAGCGTCGTTGTGCAGGCCGAGGCCGGCTTCGAGGCGATAATGAACAAGTAAAGGGTTCATTATAATATTATGTAAACTATGTTATGTTAAGCACACCAGCGGCTCAAGCGAGCCGCTGGTGTGTTGCTTGTTGTTGATATAGCATATGTGAAAATCCCCGACGGTTCATGAACCGTCGGGGATCATTATCATATCAGCCGCCGAATACGCTCAGCAGGAAGCCCGCCGCGATGGCGGAGCCGATAACACCGGCAACGTTCGGCCCCATGGCGTGCATGAGGAGGAAGTTTGTCTTGTTATACTTGCGTCCCTCATCCTGCGAAACGCGCGCCGCCATCGGCACCGCGGAAACACCGGCGGAGCCGATCAGCGGATTGATGCGTCCGCCGGAGGTCTTGTACATCACGACGCCGCCGACAAGTCCGCCGATGGTGGACAGGGTGAAGGCGGCAAGACCGAGCAGGATGATGGCAAGAGTCTTGATGCTCAGGAAATTCTGGGCAACCATCGTCGCGCCGACGGAGGTGGCGAGGAAGATGGTGATAATATTCATAAGAGCGTTCTGCGCCGTATCGCTCAAGCGGTCGGTCACGCCGCACTCACGGAACAGGTTGCCGAGCATGAGGCAGCCGACCAGGGGAGCGGTCGACGGCAGGAGGAGGATAACGAATGTCGCAACCACGATCGGGAAGATTATCTTCTCGGTCTTGGACACTTCGCGCGCCTGCTCCATCTTGACCTTGCGCATCTTATCCGTCGTGCACAGCTTCATGAGCGGCGGCTGTATCAGCGGGATAAGCGCCATGTACGAGTACGCGGCGATGGCAATTGGGCCGAGCAGATGCGGGGCGAGCTTTGTGCATAGATATATCGCGGTCGGACCGTCCGCGCCGCCGATGATGCCGATGGAAGCCGCCTCAGGCCCCGTGAAGCCGAGCAGCACCGCGCCGAAGAACGCGAGGAACACGCCCAGCTGCGCCGCCGCGCCAAGCAGCAGACTTTTGGGATTTGCAAGCAGCGGGCCGAAATCGGTCATTGCGCCGACGCCTAAGAAGATCAGCGACGGGTATATACCGGCCTTGACGCCGATATAGAAGAAGTCCAGAAGCCCTGCGTTACTCATAATATGACCGTAGCTGTGATAATAGGGGCTGGCCTCGTCCAAAAATGCCTCCCAGAGCTCGGGATGATAAAGCGCATTCGCACCCTGACCGACAAAGTAGGAGAGATTGGTCAAAAGACAGCCGAAGGCTATGCCGCAGAGCAGCAGCGGCTCAAACTTCTTCACGATGCCGAGATAGAGCAGCACGAAGGCAATGATTATCATAATCAGGTTTTTCCAGCCGCCCTCGGTCGTAAAGAAGGAGGCAAAGCCGGACTCCAGCGCAAGCTTCTCAAGAGTAGCTATTATATCCATAGCCGCCCCCTTACGCGATGACCACCAGCGGCGTACCGGTCTCGACCACCGCGCCCTTGCTGACCGCGACCTGCGCGACGGTGCCGGACTTGGTCGCGACTATCTCGTTTTCCATCTTCATGGCTTCAAGTACTATCAGCACATCGCCCTCTTCAACCTTCTGGCCGGGTGCGACGTTGATTTTGAGAATGTTGCCGGGCATGGGGGCTTTTACGACCTCGCCGGAGGCAAGCGCAGCCGCAGGCACGGCAGCCGGTGCGGCAGGCGCTGCGGGAACCACAGCGGGAGCAGCCGGAGCTGGAGCGGCGGGAGCGACGGCGTCATACTCGTCTATGAGCATGGCCTGACCCATTTCCACCTCGACCTCATATACACGGTTATTCAAAGTTACCTTATATTTCATCTTCCTTGACCTCCTTGATGGATATGAAGCGCAGCTCGTTGAGCGGCTTGCCGAGGGTGTCGGCGACTATCGCCATGACCATGGCGGCGTCGCGCGGGTCGGTGTCATAAAGCTTCAGCTCGCCCGCGGTGCCTGGAGCGGGCTTGGCGCTGACCGGTGCGCTCTGCGCGGCAGGAGCAGGCTCGGCCGCGGCCTTTGCGGCTGCCTTTTTATTCTGCGCGACCATGATCTTGCCCATCAGCATGACGACCAGCATCAGCAGGATCAGCCCGACGAACACGACGAGATATCCAAGGATAGCGGTTATTCCGGCATTTGCGACGGAAATGTTGACCATATCTGTCATGAGAACGCCTCCTTACAGCTCCGTTATGGAATAGCTGACGACGCGCTCCTCGCGCTCGCGGCGCTTGGCAAAGAAGTCCTCCGCGACCTGCGGGAACACGATATAGCTCAGCACATCCTCCTCGCAGCGCGCGGTGTCTCCCAGCGCCTTCTCCGCCTTTTCATAGGTGTCTGCGGGCAGCGTCGCGGCATAGCGTCCCTCGACCGGCTTCTCGCCGCCGAGTATCTTCGCGCGGATCTCCGGATCGATCGGCGCGGGCGTACGGCCGTATTCGCCGCGGCAGTAGGCGCGCATCTCCGCACCGACGTTCTTGTACCGCTCCCCTGCCAGCACGTTCTGCACGGCCTGCGTGCCGATGAGCTGGCTCGTCGGGGTGACGAGCGGAGGATAGCCCATGTCCTTGCGGACGCGCGGCGTCTCGAGCAGCGCCTCGTCGAACTTGTCCAGCGCGTTCATCATCTTGAGCTGGCTGAGAAGGTTCGAGAGCATGCCGCCCGGTATCTGATAGTTGAGACACTGTGTGTCGGTGCCCATCGAGATGGGGTTGAGCGTGCCGTCAGCGATATACTCGGCGCGGATAGGCTTGAAGTAGTCGGCGATCTCGTACAGGAGCTTCTCGTTGAGGTCAACGCCGTAACCCAGTTCCTTGAGTGCGCAGTAAAGCGTCTCGGTCGCGGGCTGGGACGTGCCGCCGGAGAAGGGAGAGATGGCCGTGTCGATAACGTCGGCTCCGGCCTCGATGCCTTTCAGATAGGCCATGAACGCCATGCCCGTAGTGCTGTGCGTGTGCATGACGACCGGCAGGTCGACCGCGTCCTTCAGCGCAGCTACGAGGTCATATGCGGCCTTGGGCGTCAGAATACCGGCCATATCCTTGATGCATATGGAGCCGACGCCCATCTGCGCCATCTCCTTTGCAAGTTTCACATAGCTGTCGAGCGTGTGGACTGGGCTTGTGGTGTATGAAATAGTACCGGACGCCATCGCCCCCGCTTCAACCGTCGCCTCGATGGCGACGCGCAGGTTATCGATGTCGTTGAGCGCGTCAAAAATGCGGATTATATCTATGCCGTTGCGGACGGACGTGCGCACGAAGCGGCGGACTATATCGTCCGGATAGTGCTTGTAGCCGAGAATATTCTGCCCGCGGAGCAGCATCTGGAGCTTTGTGTTCGGCATCTTCGCACGGATCTTGCGCAGACGCTCCCACGGGTCTTCGTTGAGGTAGCGCAGGCAAACGTCGAATGTCGCGCCGCCCCAGCACTCGGCGGAATAGAAGCCTGCCTTGTCCATCGTCTCAAGGATTGGCTCAAATTTTTCATAAGGAAGTCGTGTGGCAATGAGGGATTGGTTCGCGTCGCGCAGCACGGTTTCTGTGAATTGTACGTTCATGGCTCCTCCTGTTTTATTTATATGGAAATACGTACAGTATCCCCGAATTCTGTTCAACGTATTATAACATTTGTTTTTCCGCAAGGCCAGACCAAAGCTCAAAATCAGGCTTTTAGATAAAAACCGTTAAATTTTTGATGAAGATCCGTTGGTTTTTTATGCAAGTTTGCCCATCAGTTGGTTAAATGCTTGACGTTTTTGTCCGATACGTGCTGTGCCCGAGTCACGACCGGCACGAAGCGGTCGGGCGTGCCGCAGCTGAGCTAGGGTGCTTCTTTAGGGTATGCTGCCTCCCGCTGCGGGGACAAGTCCGGAACATTCCCAACGCGGCGCTGGCTGCATATAATGGGCTTAGGCGGCGTATGACGCTGTCTAAGCCCATTATCGGGAGGAAATTATGGACGAAAAAGAATATTACGGCATGAAAATATACGCCAATTCCGTCTGCGGCGGCAGCGGAAACGGCTGCGGATGCTGCTCCTGCACCGGCCCTGCCGGGCCGATGGGGCCGCAAGGACCTGCTGGTCCGCAAGGCGTTCAGGGGCCTGTCGGCCCGCAGGGTCCGCAAGGCGAGCGCGGTGAAACCGGAGCTACCGGCGCGACTGGAGCAACGGGCGCAACTGAGGCACGGCGGTAAGGGAATGGTGAAAAAGTGTAGAAAAAGTTATAATAATGTAAGAAATTCAAGAAATATAGCTATAATTACAATGAAATAATCACACTACGTAGAAGAGCTGTTTTGAGTTTCAAAACAGCTCTTCTGAACATCGAGGTTACATTTTTAGGTATATCTTCCCTATTGATGTTGCAGGCCGTCTACACGGCAATGCAGACAGCCTACACAGTTATAAGGGAATGTCAGCAAAATCGGTAGCATTTGCAGGAAAATTGCGCTGTGCGCTCTTCACTTGCTTACGACACAACAGCTCCACAAACTCCGCTGCGGTGTACTGGAAGCAGTGTTTTTAGAAAAAGTGTCAATTCCGCATCGTAATTCTCTTGGAAAAGTGTCAATACAAGGGCACGGGTATAATATCCTCGGAAAACGAACAGCAACTCATTTGACCGGAGCAAGGCACGGGCAGCCACAATGCGTTCACAACAGCGCGCATTTCCTTCAAAAAATACTTCTCACGGTGAGAAGTATTTTTTCATGTTTTTATATCTGCAAAGAGTTCACCCAAATCGTTGTACTCTTTTACGGATGGATAATCATTAAGGTATGTGATCACATCTCGGTCAAGAATGAATTCCCATGCGTGTTTCAAATTCAGTATCTTCTATAAGAGATTATGTAGCCGGACTCATAAACGTAGTTTCTAAGTCTATAAATGTGCAAATGTTATCATTTATTTTGATTATTATAAGAACCATTATTTTTAATAATTCTATCATGTATAAAAGCACCAATTCAATGTATTTATCAAAAAACACTTCTCACCATGAGAAGTGTTTTTCTATGCGCCCGGAGGGGCGCTTTTTTATTGCCCTGAATCAGGAAGGAGGTAGCGATGTATTTCACAGACGGCAAGCGGCAGGCGTTTGAGAAACTGATGATAAGCAAGCCGGGATTCGATCACTATGACACGGGCGTAGATGGTGATTACCCGGAATGCAAGTCATGCGTGTTTCATCGTCCGCGACGCGAGAAGCACACCTGCGTGTATGACAAATGCCCATTGAATTCTATTTGCAGTTTCGGCTCTGTATTCCTGTGACAGTTTGCTTCCCAACTCACCTATTTGGAGTATGCAGAAAGAAACAGACCTCTGATAATCTGCATCTTTATCAAATATCTCGAATGAGTTTCCGTAACGCCCAATCGTCTTTTCAATCTCAATACAGTAATCGCGTATGTGTTCCAAACGTTGTGCATCAGGCGGCAGCATATAAACTCACCCTTTCATTTATAACATTCGTACGAAAGCTGGCTTCACTTGGGCGTTGTATTGTTTGCTCAAGTGAACTAACGGTTATTAAGTCTATCGCTTTCCCCAATGCCTCCTCAAGCTCACAGTACACAGTGGCTAGCCCAAGCAGACTTTTTATATCAGTTCCTGTAGTATCAATCAGCAAATCAATATCACTCGAATCAGTAGCGGTGCCTTTTGCGTATGACCCAAAAAGATATACAGCTTTAAGTCCATACTTTTTGGCAATCGGGGTAACAGCGGCTTTTATATCACTAATCGTATAAACCATATGGCACGGCTCCTTTCCATTTTTCTATAGATATTTTACTATAATTATATCCAAAACGCAACCGGAATAAATGTTGAATAAATTCATCACACCTGCAAGCGCTGTTAGCATATTACGGGTGTATTATTTTATCTGAATAGGAGAATTTTTATGAAGGTAGTTGTTGTAGAGCCGGGATATCAGCCATATGAAAAGGAAATTGACGGCCTTGCTGAAATGCAGGCCGTTGTCGGCGGGTTGATCACGGCAGCATACCCGTTTGTGAGCACGAGGATGTCTCGTTCGTTGCCAATGATGAAGGAATATTGCTCGGTTTGCCGTTTAACCGCAGCATCCCCGGAGGCTACGGCGGCCTTTTCGGCACGTTCTTTATCTGCGGCATCGAGCAGGGCGAATTTTGCTCTCTTACACCAGAGCAGATCAAAAGGTTTAAAGACGAGTATAAGTCCGCGGAGGTACTGCTCGCTACGGTAGGCAATGATCTTGTGACTCTGAAGGTGCAGGCGAGGCCAAAACAGATTAATGAAAATGAACGCCATGCGCAGCCGGAGCGCTGACACAGCCCAAAAAGTAAAGGCGCTGACAGATAAGCTTGAAGTGGGTGTCAAAGAGGTATTTGAGAGTGAGCAATATAAAGCCTATATGAAAGCAATGGCAAAATTTCACCAGTATAGCTTCAACAACGTTATGCTCATCCTTATGCAGTGTCCAAACGCCAGCGCCGTAACAGGCTACGCCACTTGGGAAAAGCAGTTTGGCAGAACGGTCAAGAATGGCGAGTCGGGGATACAAATTATCGCGCCCACATCATATAAGCGTATTGTTGAGACTGTGACGCTCGATCCCGTAACGAACATGCCTATACTTGATGCTGCCGGTGAGCCTGTAAAGGAGAAACAATACGTCGTGCAAAGAGGGTATAAAATAGCGTATGTGTTCGACGTGAGCCAGACAGTGGGGCGTGAACTTCCGTCATACGGTGTGAGCGAACTCCACGGCAGTGTGCAGAATTACGATACCATGCTGAATGCAGTCTTGGAGCTTGCGCCAGTCCCGGTCATTTTCAGAGAGCATAACGGCGATGCCCGCGGCTGTTATGTACACAGCGAGCGGCGGATATATCTCAACCGTGGCATGAGTCAGATCGACACAATATCTATTCTAATCCATGAAACGGCTCATGCCATGCTTCACGCCCTGCCGGTCAAAGACGGCGTTGTTGTAGGCAGACCAGAGAAAAATCGGCGAACACGGGAGGTCGAAGCTGAGAGCATTGCCTACGTCGTTTGCCAGCACTTCGGAATTGAAACCGGTGACAGCTCGTTTGCCTATATAACCGGTTGGAGCAAGGATAAGGAACTTGACGAACTGAAAGCATCCCTCGATTGCATCAGCAAAACATCGGCGAAAATGATAGATGAGATTGAGGCCAAGCTCCCTAACCTGAAGATGACTTTTGAAAAATCTATTCGAAAACCAGAATATGTTTCACGGTGAAACGCATTGACGGAAAGATAATACATTTTATCACCTCTTACACGGAGTATAATACGCGCAAGCATCAACATCAACGCAAAGTAATTACATGGAGGTGACATGTTGAGTGATAACTGGGTAGTAAAAAACCTCGAAAATGCCCTTGGTACGTGGAACGAAAAACTTGCGGAGCTGTGGCAGCTCATAACACAGACTCCGGAAAGCTTCAAGGGCGGCCAGATTTGGAGCGTGATAACAGACATAAACACAGCGCTGGTAGGCATAGGTTATGGCCTGCTTGTGCTGTTTTTTGCTATGGGCATCTTTTCGGCGGCAGCTTCCTTCAGAGAACTGCAAAGGCCGGAATTTGCACTGCGGCATTTTATACGATTTCTATTGGCCAAAATCGCCGTCGGATATGGCATGGAGATTATGACCGCAATCTTTTCTATATGCGGTGGTGTAGCAGCTGCGGTGATGAGCGGCATAGGCGGCGCAGTGACCAAGACGGCAACATTACCGACAGAGATTGTCAATGCGATTGATGATGTGGGCTTCCTTCAAAGTATTCCGCTGTGGCTCGTGTCATTTCTCGGCAGTCTGTTTATAACCGTAATGTCTTTCATACTTATACTGACGGTCTACGGCAGATTTTTCAAACTGTACATATACACGGCACTGTCCCCATTGCCACTCGCGGCCTTTGCCGGGGAAACTACAAGCGGTATAGGCAAAGCTTTTATACGAAGCTATGCGGGAGTTTGCCTAGAGGGAGCCGTAATAATACTTGCCTGTCTTATATATTCGGCTTTCCTGTCAAGCGATGCGCCCGCAGTAGACGCATCCCTTCCAGCAGTAACAATGACATGGCAGTATCTAGGTCAGCTGGCTTTCAATATGCTTGTATTGACCGGTCTGGTTAAAGTGTCTGACAGACTTATTAGAGAAATGTTCAGCCTGTAGACGTACGCTTGTTTTAGAAATACTTCTCATGGTGAGAAGTATTTCTACAGTCAAGCAGGTCATCTGGAGAGTATATCCACCGACCGTTTTGCATGAGTTCGTTGATTATGCGCTGTTCTTCCCGCTTGTGCCGGATTAAACTTATCAGCCACGCTGCGGCGAAAAACAGTACGGTGCCAGCGAAGATTATTGTACAGACACGTCTGTTTACCGCGTACCATTTTGGAAAGCATAGGCGAGTAGCAAAGAAATACAATGCAAGCGGCAAAAGATGCAGCTTATTCAGTAAGGCTATGGTTGGCTTCAAAAGTGCAAGTCCGCATATAACAATGAGAAGCTGCTGCCATTGATTCATAAAAATACCTCCGTCGAAAAAAGTTGAGTTTTCACGATAATATTATCTCCCTTAGTACAAATGTTGTCAAATTTCGGAACAGATAGGAGTGATAACTATAGAAGTAAAAATTCCGAAGGAAGTACGTGCATATAAAGAAACTATATTTTTCGGACTGTCAAGTCGACAGTTTATCTGCTCGCTCATTGCAATATGTATAGCTGCCGGTGTATTCCTTGTGCTTGACCGATTTGTCGGCCGCGAAACCGCAAGCTGGCTTTGTATTGTTCTTGCATCGCCGGTAGCCGTGGCGGGATTCTTCAGCTACAATGGCATGTGCTTTGAGCAGTTTCTATATAGGCTCTTGATAGCGAAATACAGAAACGGTGTCATAATGCGGCGCGTACCTTTTCCGATTTGCGCAAACTGCCCGCCGTCAAAGAAAGCGTGCTCCACGGGCAGCTTCGTCTGCGTCAGAA
>OLSB01002290.1_pt1 | contig 16220 bp, 15 predicted proteins | sample 1672071 | NCBI WGS metagenome assembly OLSB01 (sample SAMEA3136642, study PRJEB25190) | human gut metagenome | biome: human gut; feature: human-associated habitat; material: faeces | place: Austria | collected 2013 | reverse complement strand
GATGGCGGAAAAGACATCGCCCGACGCGCCGCCGAATTGTGCGGCGGTGCCTTAACAATGAACGGATGCGGGAGGGGTGCGGCGATGAAGATCGGCATCATGCATGTGAATCTGGCCAGCCGGAATTACGGAGCGGTGCTGCACGGGTGGGCGTTTCAGCAATATCTGAGCCGCATTCCCGGCGCGGAGGACAACGAGCTGATTTTCTACACGCGCCCGAATCAGGAAAATCACCGGCTGCGCTTCGGCGTCTGGGATTCGTTTAAGCAGGGGAACATGCGCGGCGTGATTGGAAAGACGCTCAAGCATGTGCGCGGCCGCGTGCGGCACGCGCGGTTCGAGCGCTTTCTGCATACGCATGAAAGGTATTCCCGCAACTACACGCGCGCCCAGCTGAACGCCGCCAAGCTGCCCTACGACACGCTGATCTGCGAGAGCGACGTGATCTGGTCGTCGGAAATCACCGACGGCGTGCTCGACCCGGCGTATTTTCTGGCGCTGGACAGCATGCGCGGGCTGCGCAAAATCGCCTACGCGCCCAGCCTGAACGAGGGGCCGGAGGACGACGGGCAGGCCGGCGAGATCCGGGAATACGCCCGGGAATTTGACGCGCTGTTCTGCCGCGAGCCCGCGGGCGCGGCGTCCCTTTCCGAGCTGACCGGCCGCGAGGTCGCGCAGGCGCTCGACCCCGTTCTGCTTCTGAAGCCGGAGGACTACGAGCCGCTCTGCGCCCGCCGGCCTACGCGCAGGCCGTACCTGCTGATGTATATGCCCGTGGACGATAATCCGCATCTGCGCGCCGAGGCGAAGAAGTACGCGCAGGCGCGCGGTCTGAAGCTTATGGAAATTTCCACGCGCCTGCGCCGCGGAAAGGGCGTGCTCGGTCAGGCCGGGCCGCGCGAGTTTCTGGCGGCGGTGCGAAACGCCGAGATGATCTTCAGCAACTCGCTGCACGCGGTGCTGTTTTCCATCCTGTTCGAAAAGCAGTTCTACGCCTTCCCGCGCCACCTCCCGCTGAAGGTGACGGACGCGCTGGCGACCTTCGGCCTGTCCGACCGCTATATGCCGGACGACTTCCGCCCGCAGCCCGAAATCGACTACGCGCCGGTTCGGATAAAGCTCGAAGCGCTGCGCAGGTCGTCCCGCGAATTTCTTCTGAACGCGCTCGGGCTGCCCGACGAATGATGGGTTAACGTTTATTATAGATTTCCTACTCGGAACATGACGGCGTACCACTCCGCGCGCCACTTCGCGCGACGGGAAGCGTGGTGTGGACACATTTGCAGAAAAAATTCCCCGTGCCGGACAAACACATGCCCGGCGCGGGAGATGATCGGGGAGGTTCTTCAAAGCATGCTACAAAGGATACGTCTTGCGCTCGACCGTAAACTTATTTGCTCATATTTAGAATAAACTCAATATAGTTGTCTTCCGTACCTGAATATGTATAGATTTTACTTGATGGTATATCGACAACGATCACTATGTTGGTTACGAAGGTGTCGTAACAATCTAAGCAGATTTGCCCCGGATCATTTTTAAAGGATAGCCATTGGCGGCATTCATCGCGATTGCCAAAATCGATGTATTCCACGATTCCGACTTTTTCTGATGTTGCGACGAAATACATATAACCTTTGTTGAATTCACTTTCATCAAGAAAAGATGAACTGAATTCGTAGAACGTTGTATCGTTATACGCTTTGCTTCCCATATCTATAAGATATGAGCAATCGCCGATCGTATCAGCAACGGAAACGGTGGAAGAAGATGCAAGAATCGTTACGCCAAGAACGAAAGCGGCTATAAATTTGAGCAACTTGTTACAAGCCATTTGATTTCCTCCATTCTTTTAACTGATGAATTTTTGCATACCAATACATTTGAGAAATCGGATCAGTGGAAATATGTGACAAATACGGATATTTCGCCATTTTCCGCGCTCATCTCTAAGAAAACGAAGCTATCATCCTCAAACCACGTCATAGAGTAGGTCAGATAACCGCGGCTGACAGCATCGCCTTTTCTGTTTGCATAAGAGGATTTCTTTGATTCGTCTTTCCAGTTCTCAAATTGGAATATTGTGTAGCCGTATTGCTTTTTAAGAATATCCTTGAACGCTGCATAGTCATCAAGATACAGCGAATTATCACTGTGCTGTTCTGCTGATATATATTGCACTTCGCACAGCCCTTCGTTGTTGAAGGAATACTTCAGGTGCATCTTATGACCAGCAACCATTGTTTCATAGACGATGTAAGAAACATCTGAATCGTCTTTTTTTCCAGAAGAAGCAATATTTGTGCCTTCCACTTCCTTCACTTTCTCCATTGGATCGCCCCACGCAAAACCCTTGAGTCCGAATTCAGAAGCAGCGCCATTCGTTTCGGCGATAGAAGCCGTAGACAGAGCAACTATCAATACCAGCAAAAGACAGATTCGTTGTTTCATTCGTAGTCCCTCCATTTTTTCATTTGATTTCCAGATGCGAAATGTAGCAAAGATGCTTCGTACTCAGCTTATCGGATGATGTATTTCGTACCATCGTCGAAGCGTATGTAGAGCTCTCCGCTGGATTGCGCCGACTTTGGAAGCTCGGTTACGAAAACAACATCGAGTGTTTCGCCTGCCTTTACTCCAGAGCCAAACTCATACCAGAGTATGGCTTCATAGCCTTGCAACTTCTTTGGATGTGGAAGGGTCACCTCCTTAGATCCTCTCCAAAATACGTGGGACCTGGTTGTTTTATTCGGTTTAATTGTGGCTCTGCTGTTATTGGTTATTTTTGCCGTGCAGCACAAGTAAGTCTTGTCAGAAGAACTATGCTGCGTGACAGGATGGCTTTTTGCAAACTTGACGGAGGTCAAGCGAATGGTTTGTGATCCAATGGTAATAGCTTCATTCAGCTGTCGAACTGGTTGCTTCTTGGCTTTATCAGAAAACAGAAGCTGCTGCGTTTCCTTGGTAGCAATGCCAGTGGGATTCAGACCATTGATGTATTGAAACGATTTTACAGCTGCTTCTGTTCCATACCGATATTTTGAATTCGTCTCATAATCCTTATCCCCGGACGTACTGATAAGTTCATAGCCAAGTTCAACAAGGCGCTTCTTTAGAGTCAGAACGGCTTCTTTGTTATCTCCACGTTGTAAGGTTTCGTAGGTTGGAGACGCATCCGCAGTAGCGTTTGCGGAAGCAACAATGGAATCGCGGCAAATCCACATGGCCGGTCGCACAGCAATTACCCCTCTGGTCGCAAGCCAACAGCCCTTGCTGTTAATGTCATATAACGGCGAATTCTGAACATACGCGGCAGAATCATATGCCATACTCTCCCAGTTTTCAGATACCAGAATATTTCTCAGCCACCAGCAAACGTTTCCACTCTCTCCCACGGAACCGTTCGCTTTTTTGGCAACCTCGGTTCCTTTGCACATCATGGACTCATTTGTGGGGAAGTACTGCCGGAGATCGGCAATGCTCAGGCAAAAGAGTTGATCTTTGGTCTCGAACGTTCCATGGGTATCCTTTGTGGTGAGCTTCGTGGAGAGAATGTTCTTTTGCTCATCCGCTGAGAAGGCCGCGGAAAGGAAATCCTTGTTCAACCACTTGCGCAGCGAACAATTTTCCCACCAGATATGCGATGACAGACCCATCGTGTCGTCGTAAACCATGGTCTCAAGAGCCTTTACCGAAATGACGAGCAGGCGGTCGTCCTTTTCGTCAAGAATCATCCACTCGATCGGTTCGGCGCCATTCTTGGTGTTGCCGTCCTGTTCATAGGTGCCCATGGTTATGACGTCGCCGCGTTTGGGCGTAGTGTTTTCCGCGAGCGCGGGGGATAGCAATGCTATTGTAAGCAGCAGGGCAATCAGGGCTGTCCAAAACGGAATCCGTTTCATTCAAGTTCTCCTTCTTTCTGTATCGTTTTGTTCGGTTCCTTCAGTGTTACATTCCGCACATGTGGCCATTCTGCATCTGGATGAGCTCCGTATGTCGATTGGGCGTTGCGCCGGATAAGTCCTCTACGACAAAATGAAGCTTTGCGTCTCTGCTGAGCATTTCGAATTGCGGTTCACTGATCTTTATTATAAAGCATGTACGGTCGTACTTCTGGGTCTTCCCCTCCATCAATTTCAGGATGGTTCTTGGTTCAATGGCATCGACGCCGAGAGGACAATGCGTCCCATCGGGATTGACGATTGAAAACAGACTTACACGAAATCTACGATGCCTGTCCGCAAACAAAGGCGTCAGGTATACCTCCAGCCAGTAGTCATATACAACTTCTTCTCGAAAAACTTCGGCGGGAACTTTTTCGATACGAACGTTTTGCACCTTATAGGTTTTTTCAGGTCGTGTCTCCATGATGGTCTCCTCCTTTTCTTTTGGCAGTAAAGTAGACAATATTCCCGCAATGTGATACGATACAATCACGCAAGAAAACTGGGAAATAATGGAAAAGGAAGGGGGAAAACGGGGAAGAAGCAGGGGTGTGAAAAATGTCTACCTTTTTCACATTTTGACATGTTAATCATGGGTTAAAGATGCCCATTTCATAAAGGTCTTGCGGGAAATTCCGAGTTGGCGGCTGGCGGCGGAGGCGGTCAGGCGGCCGGACTGCCACTGGCGGATGAGGGCGGGGGCTTCGGGCGGGACGGGTTTGGCGGGGCGGCCGAAGCGGGCGCCGCGGGCTTTGGCGGCGGCGATGCCCTCGGCCTGCCGCTGGTGGATGAATTCGCGTTCTGTCTGCGCGACGTAGCTGAGCAGCTGAAGCACGATGTCCGCGATCAGCGTGCCGGTGAGGTCTTTGCCACGTCTGGTATCCAGAAGGGGCATATCCAGCACGACCACGTCAGCCTGTTTTTCTTTTGTGAGGATGCGCCACTGCTCGATGATTTCGTTGTAGTTGCGTCCCAGCCGGTCGATGCTTTTGACGACGAGGGTGTCGCCCTTTTTCAGCCGTTTCAGAAGCCTTTGATACTGCGGGCGCTGGAAGTCCCTGCCGGACTGTTTGTCCAGAAAAATGCGGGTCTGGAAAATGCCAAAGGTTTTCAGGGCGATGAGCTGGCGCGCTTCGTTCTGATCCTTTGCGGAAACGCGCGCGTAGCCGTAGATGATACCGTTCATAATTCCGCCTCCTGCGTTCTTTCTCCCGGTTCATTGTACAACGACAGGAAGCGGGCAGAAAACGCGCCGGACAGGCTGTGTCCGGCGCGGGAGATTAGAAGGGTTCGTTTCCAATGGCATCCGAGGATGGTTGCGCGCGGGTGCGTCGGCCGAGAGGTGTTCGCCGCGCGGAAGGGAGCCCGTCCGGAAGCCGCGGAGATGGCGATTTCGGAAACTCGTGGCTCGTTGCGGCGAAAAATCACGCCGGACAGGGTGTGTCCGGCGCGGGAGGGATCAGCGGGTTTCTTCTTCCAGGGGTTTGCGGATGATGATTTCGCCGTCCTTGAGTTCCATGCGGACGCGGTTGCCGGCGACGCCGAGCTTTTTGAGCATATCGGCGGGGAGCTGGAGGCGGCCGGCCTTATCGAGCACGGCGTATTCATCCTGCACCTCCTCGACCTCGGTGAGGGCGGAGATGTCGCTCAGGCGGTCGAGGTAGCTTTCCTTCATGATGCGCTCGCTGGCGATTTTGCCGTCGCGGATGGCGATGACGCGGCTGACCTTTTTGGCCAGCAGCTGGTCGTGGGTGACGATGACGATGGTCAGGCCGGACTCGCGGTTGATGGCGCGCAGCATATCGAGGATGGCGCTGCTGGTTTTCTGGTCGACGGCGCCGGTGGGCTCGTCGGCCAGCAAAAGGCGCGGGTGGTTGGCCAGCGCGATGGCGATGGCGATTCTCTGCTGCTCGCCGCCGGACAGCGCGGACAGGCGGCTGTTTTTGCGGTGGCTCATGTTCACCATGTCCAGAAGCTCCAGCGCGCGCTGGCGGCGCTTGTGCTCGCCGCCGAACAGCATGGGCATCATCACGTTCTGGGTCGCCGTGAGGTAGGGAAGCAGGTTGCGGGCGTTGTTCTGCCACACGAAGCCCACCGTGCGCAGCTTGTATTCCACCAGCTCGCGTTCGCCTAACTTGAAAAGATCCTTGCCGTCCACCAGCAGCCGGCCGGCGGAGGGGCGGTCGAGCCCGCCGAGTATGTTCAGAAACGTGCTCTTGCCGGAGCCGGAATTGCCGATGATCGCCGTCATCTCGCCGTAGTCCACGGTGAGGTCGAGCCCCTGCAGCGCCAGCACCTCGACGTCGGGCGTTTTGTATATTTTCACCAAGCTGTCGCACTCGATGATGTGCGCCGCTCGCGCGTCAGGCGTGGTCTGCATGGACAATCTCACCGTCCTCGATTTCGTATACGCGGTCGCCGATTTCCATCAGCCCCGTGTCGTGCGTGGTCATGACGATCGTCACGCCCTCGGCTTCGATCAGATCCTTGAAAATCTTCACCACGCGCAGGCTGGTGTTCGTATCCAGCTCGCCCGTGGGCTCGTCGGCGAAGAGCACGCTGGGGCGATGCGCGATGGCGCGGGCGATGGCCACGCGCTGCTGCTCGCCGCCGGACAGCTCCTGCGGCATGTGGCCGGCGCGCTTGTCCAGCCCCACCAGCCGCAGACATTCCATGGCGCGCGCGCTTAAATTGCCGCGAACGCGCGCCAGCCGGAGCGCGAACTCCACGTTCTCCCGCGCGTTCATCATCGGAATCAGCGCCACGGACTGGAACACGAAGCCGATCCTCCTGCGGCGCAGCCGCGTGCGCTCGTCCTCGGACATGCGTGCCACGTCCTGCCCGTCAAACAGCACCTCGCCCGCCGTCGGCCGGTCGAGCGCGCTTAAAATGTTCAGAAGCGTCGTCTTGCCCGAGCCGCTTCGACCCTTCAGAATGGTGAGCGCGCCGGCGGGAATGTCCGCGTCGATGCCCCTGAGCGCCCAGAATTTGCCCCCGCTCACCGGGAAGGCGCGCGTGACGCCCCGCGCGCGAAGCATAAGCCTTGAATCCGTCATGTGCGTTCCCTCCCGTCAGTCCTCGCCCAGCTTGAGCGCCTGCGCGATCTTCATGCGGCGAATGATCGTGAACAGAATCGCCATGCACGCAATCAGCATCACGGCCACGATCACCAGCAGGCGCAATGTGTCGGAGACATCCACGGACGTTCGCAGCGGCAGATAGCTGTCGCTGGACGCGTAGGCGATCTGAATCAGCGGCATATACAATTTCGCCGCCAGATGCCCGACCGCCGCGCCCACGGCGATGGACAATACCGAAATGCACAGCTGCTCGTTTAAAAGCATCGTCAGAATCTCGCGCATGCGCATGCCCATGGCGCGGTAGATGCCGAACTGCAGCGTGCGCTGGCGGATGGACAGAATCCAGTACATCAGAAAGCCGATGAAGCACAGCGCCAGCGCCACGATGAAGCCCACCGTCAGAACGCCGTTCAGGCTCTTGATCATCGGGTCGTTTTTCATCTCCACGATCTTCGCGTCCACGTCCTCAAACACGGCGTAGCGCGTGCCGGAGGTCTCCGCGTAGTCGTAGAGGAACTGCGCGCCGTCCTTCGCGCGCACCCACACGGAATACGGCCTGACGCCCATCACGTCCTGCACCTGCGAAAGGTTGGCGACGATCAGGTGGTTCTCCGTCTCGCGGTACACGCCGTCGGCGCTCTTCTCGTGCGTGAACGGCGCGTAGCCCGGCCAGTAGTCCACAAAGCCGTAGATGATGCCGCGGGTGGACTCGCTGTCCGTGTTCCAGTAATTGATCACGTCGCCCAGCTTCAGGCCGTATTCGTCCCGGAAGTTGGCGGACACCAGCACCGCGCGCGCGTTCTGCGCCATGGCGTTCAGGTATTCGTTGATGTGATGCGGAAGGAGAGACGCGTCAAACCACGCCGTGCGCCCGAAGGCGTCGGTGTCGATGGCCATCAAAAGCGTCTTCTTCAGCGTGCCGCCCGGCACGGAGCAGGAAACGTTCGCGTCCGTGAACACCTTGCACACGCTCGCCGCGCCCTCCATCGTCTGGTACACGCCGTAGTCCGGCTCGTAATAGATGAGGTCGAGCGAGGGGTTCTCGGCCACCTGATCGGCGTTCGATTCCCACTTTTCGCGCAGAACCACGTCCGCGCCGGTGACGTAGCGGGTGTTTTCCTCGGCGCTGTCGTTGATCGTGCGCGCCGTCTGCGCGTTGAACACGCCCAGCGCGATGGTCATGACTAAGAAAATCATGATGAAGTCCTGATTCGCGCGCTGACGCAAGACCTTCAAAAACGACGCGTACAGCGCCGGCGACCACAGCCGCCGGAACACGCGGAACACCGCGGAAACAAACAGCGGAATCAGCCGGATGGCAACCAGCCCCGCGCCGATGATGAACAGCGACGAGCACAGGAACAAAAGCGGGTCGGGCACCTCGCCCGCCAGAATGCGCTCCGCCAGCTGCGCCTTCTGCCCGTTAAACGAATACAGCCCGTACAGCGCCGTACCCAGCGCGATCACGTCCAGAAACGCCTTCTGCCAGAACGGCCGCGCGCGGCGCGCCTTCTTCTGCTTCTGCGCCACGATGGAGACCTTCGCGTACCTGCGCACCGGCAGAACCATCGCGAGAATCGAAACCGCCGCCGCCGCCAGCGCGTACAGCGCGGTCTCGCGGCCGACGCGAACCGGCAGCGCGCGGCGCGACACGAATTCGAGGAACGCGTTCGCCGAGCCCAGCGCCTGCGTGATCAGCGCGCCCAGCGGCACGCCCGCCGCCGTGCCCGCCAGCGCCAGCAGACAGCTTTGCAAAAGATACATCGAAAGAATCTGCCCGCCGCTCACACCGCGGCTCTTGAGCACCGAAATCTCGGCCTCCTCCGTTTCCAGAATCTGCCGCGAGACCATGAACACGAACGCCGCCAGCAGAATGTAAATCGGCGCCTGAAGCACCCACAGCGTCACGCGCACCCTGCGCGCCTGTGAAATGTGGTTTTTCAGAATGTCCGAAAACGCCACCGTGACCGTCAGGTACTGGCGGTTTTTGCCCATCTCCTGATACTTCAGCGCCGTTTCATACAGCGCCTGCGCGTTTCGGGCGCTCATCTGCTCGGCGTCCAGCAGCTCGTACCAGCAGCCGCTCAGCGCCACCGGCAGATCCTCGCGCACGAACAGGCGGTTAAACAGATCAAAGTCCAGCAGGCATTCGCTCTTATAGGAGGAAGGGGAGCGCACCCAGTAGGGATCCTCCACGTCCGATACGTCGTACACGCCGACGACCTCGATCACAATCGGCTGCCCGTCCGCGTCCGTGAGCTTTGGAAATTCGCGCCGTTCGCCCATCAGAAGGTTCAGCTCCACCAGCGCGCGCTGGCTCACGATGACCTCCACCGTGCCGTCCGCCCGGCGCTCGCTGTCAAACATGCGCCCCGCCACGATGCGCGCGTGCGCCGCCACGTCCTCCAGCGCGCCCAATCCAATAGAAGAGATTTTCGCGTCGTCGCGCTCGATGAGCGGCTGGTTCTGCATGGGGCTCATGAAATACCTTCGAACCTCCATGCGCGCGGGCACGCCGAAATCCGCCGGAACGGCGTGCGCGAGGGCTTCGTTCTCCTTAATAAGCCCGTTTTTCTTCACCGACCCGTTGAAAAACACCGAAACCAGCCCGGGATAGGCGTTTTTCTTCGTGAGATACGCGTCCATGTCGTCGGTCAGCATGCGCTGCATCACCGCGTCCGCGTACAGCGGGTTGGAGGCGGCGATGCCGGTCAGCAGGATGTTTCCGATCAGCAGCGCGATGAACAGCCACTTTTTGCTGATCATCTTGCGAAGAATATACCGCAGCAAGGCCTGTTCCCTCCTTCCGTCAGTCGGCAATCAGCGTTTCGCCCGGAAGCGCGCCGCCCAGCAGCCACGCGCCGGTCTGCGCCGTGCCCCCGGCGTAGTTCACATACCGCTTGGAAACCATGCCGTCCTCGGCCAGCTTGTACACATAGTACCGCCCGCCGTACAGCGTGAGCGCCGCGCGTTTCACGACCAGCACGTTTTCCAGATGAACCGGCACGTACTCGGCGGTCGGCCGCGTGAGCGCCTTCAGGCTCTTCACCTCGTCCTCGTCGTACTCCGTCACGCGCACCAGCACCAGCTTGCCCACCGGATGGTCGGGCACCGCGTTGAAGCTGGCCACCACGCGCCCGACGCCCGTCACGCGCGAGTTGTTCGGCCCCACGGAAACGGTCACCCGCATGCCCAGCCGCGTCTGCCCCTGCTCGTCCTTCACGGAGAACAGCACCTCGGTGGGATCGTAAATCGTCATCAGCCACGCGCCGTTGTACACCGCTTCGTTGTCGCGCAGGTACTGAATGTCGTCCACCACGCCGTCAATCGGCGAAAGAATCTGCTGATTTTCATACGTCGCCATCAGCTCGCTAAGCGCCTTTTCGCGGGAAGCCAGCTCGCGCGCGCTCTGAAAATCGTACTTTTCCAGCTCCAGCTCCGCGCGCGTCACGCGCAGGGAAAGAAGCTCGGCGTCGTCCGCGCTCTGCGCGTCCCGAAGCGACGCGCGCAGGGAAGCCAGCGCCGCCTCCAGCTGCGAAAGCCGTTCCTCCCGCGCTTCCTTCGCGCGGCGAATCTGCAATTTCCTCTCCGCGATGGCCACCTCGTCCGTCTCCACGGTGAACACGGCCAGCACGTCGCCCTTCTTCACTTCGCTGCCGCGCCGCACGCGGTATTCCACAAACCGCGCCTTCGCGCCCTCGTAGCGCACGTTCACGCGCGAGGGATAATAGGCCGCGGCGTTCGCCGAGACCTTCTTTTCGTAGGTGCCCTCTTCCACCGTGGCGGTTTTGTAGTTCACGGTGTTGCCGGTGATCTTGTCCGGCGAAATCAGCGTGTCCTCCGCCCGCGCGCCCGCCAGAAGCAGCGTCAGAAGAAGCGCGAAAACCGCCTTACTTGTCCGTGACATAAATGCGCTCCCCCTCCTCCAGACCCTCCAGCACCTGCGCGTCGATTGCGCCGACGGGCACGCGCAGCTTCACGTCGCGCCGCACGCGCTCGCCGTTTTTGCCCACCACGTACACATACTTGCCCGCCGCGTCGGCCAGCACGGCGTTGGCGGGAATCAGAAGCGTGTCCGCCTGATATGAATTCACGAAAATCAGCGCCGCGTAATCGCCCGCCTGCACGCCGTCCCGCCAGTCCGCAGGGCCTGTGATTTCGAACTCGGAATACACCTTTTTGCCCGCCAGCACGCGCGAAACGTAGTCCGCGTTCTCAATCGGAATGGCCTCCACCTCGTACCGTTCGCCGCCGATTCGCGCGTACACGCCGCCGTTGGCCACGCGCAGCGTCGCCGCGGACACGTAATCGCAGGTGATGCGCAGGCGCGTATCGTCCGCCATGCACACCAGCGGATCATACGCCGTGATCCAGCTTCCCTCCGACACGGTGATTTCCCGCGCCACGATGCCGTCGAACGGCGCGACGATCGCGTCGTTTTCGAGCGTCTCCGCAAGCTGCGAGAGCGTCTTTTCGCTTCGGGACAGCGAAAGCGCGCGCGTTTCCCGATCGTGCGCAAGGTTCATTTCCGCTTCGCGAACGTCCAGCTCCTTAAGCTCCACCGTCCGCGCGTCCGCGCCGCTTCGCTGAAGCCGGGAAAGCTCCGATTTGAGGATCGCAATGTCGGTCTCCGCCATGCGGAAATCCCAGTCGTTCACGCGTCGGGTCGCGTCGATTTCATCCTTCAGCGCCTCGTATTGCTCGCGCACGGAATCCAGATCCAGCACGATCAGCCGGTCGCCCGCCTTCACGCGGTCGCCCGCGCGCACCGGAACCTCGCCCACCACGCCGTTCACGGGAAAGCTCAGCTCCTCCGTGTACGCGGACACCCACGCGTCCACCGCCCTGGGAACGCTGGTCTCGCCGCGCCGCACCGCGCAGATGTCCGAGGCCACGCCCGCCGCCGGAAGCAGCTCCGGCGCTTCAACCGCCGCCTGCTTCCCGCACCCGCCTAAAGCCAGCGCCGCCAGCAGCAAAAGGCAAGCCAATTTCGTCTTTTTCATCCCGCGATCACCGCCCAGTCCGCGAACTCGCGCATCCACGCGCACGTCCGCCGCCGCTCGCTTCATCCCGAAGTCAGCTCGCTGTCCACGCGCGCCCTCGTCTCCGCGAACTTGCGCGTCCGCGCGTTCGTACTCCGCCGTCCGCGCGGCGGGAGCGCATGCAGGTTTCTTTTTCATCCCGCGATCACCGCCTCGCCCTCGCTCAGGCCGGACAGCACCTCGTAATAGCCGCCCGCGCACAATCCCAGCTCCACGGGCTTGTACGTCTTCATGCCCTCCGCGTCCTGATAATACACAATCGTCTGCCCGGCGGCGCGGCTGACGGCCTTCTCGCTCACCATCAGAACGTCGTCGCGCCCGTCCAGCGTGATCGTCGTGGAGCCGCGGTCGTTGTCCTCCAGCTCCAGCGCGGGCTGGTCGAGCGTGAAATACAGCGTGCCCTTCTCGCCCGGCGTGTGCGCGGTGACCGCCAGCCCCAGCGCGGCCTCGTCGGCCACGGTGGCGGCGTATTCCGTCTTGCGCACGGTGATCATCACCTGCGTGCCCACGGGCAGCGCGTCCCAGTACTCGGTGGTCGCCCTGAAAAGCGACATCGTGGAGTCCACCACCGTCACGGCGCGCTCGCTTTCGGACGTGACCGTGGATTCCTTGTACTGCTTCACATACGTGACCGTGCCGTCGATGGGCGAAAACAGCTGCCGCTGCGCCTTCTGCCTTTTCAGCGTTTCAAGCCGCAGCGTCTGAATGCCGAGCGAATCCTCCGCTGACTGCCTGCGCGCGTCGTAGTCCGCGTTCACAGCGTCCCGCGCGCTTCTGCGCGCCGCTTCGTCGCTGCTGCGCGCGTCGGCCCTTTCCAGCGCCAGCGCCCGGGCCTCCTCCTGCTGCGAAAGCCGCAGCTTCAGCGTGCGAATCGCGTATTCGCACTCGTCGATGCGGTCGTTCACGCCGTCCAGCCGAAGCTGCCCTAAAAGCTGTCCCTTCATCACCGCGTCGCCGGGCTTCACGAACATCTCGTCCACATACTCCCCGTTCACGGCGAAGCTCAGGCTCTCCTTGCGGATGGGCACATAGGTGCAGCTGATTTTCCGCGTCAGACGCATGTCTCCCCGCGTCACATACGTCAGCGTGAAGTCCTCCGCCGCCGTTTCCCGCAGAAGCGGCGCCGTCCGGCGCGTCTCCTGCGCGGGCAAAAGCGAGCAGCCGCCTAATAAAACGCACCCCGCGATCAGCCCGCCAGCCAGCCATCGTTTTGCTGTCATGTTCATTCTTCCTCGTCCCGATTTTTTAGGTTTCCATCTTACCGCGTCACGCGGGAAAACTAGATCTCTTCCCATAACCGCGCAAGGGAAGGCTTCATCCGTTTCAGATCATCCAGCGTGTATTCCCGATGGGAAGCCCCCATTTCAGCGGGCATGAACGAAAGCGCTGACCACTTGAACGCTTCCCGCGTAAAGCCCGCCTGCTTTACGCGCATGGCGCTTTGATAAAAATCATAGGTGTGGCGATCAAGCGGCTTCACATTCTGCAGGGACTCCCCGAGCAGCTGGGTGACGAAATAATCGTTTCCGTCTTCCTTCCGGAAATATCCCAGCAGAAACAGGGTCTCCCCGTCAAACTCCATGCACTCGAAGATATTTTTCGGTTCCTTCTCAAAAAGCCGCAGCACGGGCTGATAGTCCGCCGTCGAATAGACGGAAAGACGGCTGTTGGGACGATCCCCTTTTCGACCCTCGATGTGGTACAGACAGCTTCCATCCGGCGAAAAGCAGGGAACGCGATCGGTCTGCGCGTCGCTCGCGGCGGAAACGCGGAATTTCGCGATCAGCCGCCGCTCCGAAAGAGCGTAGACGGCCATCATGCCGGTATTCCCGTACACGGCCGCAATCTCGCCGCTCGGATGAAACGCGGGATCATACGCGTAGGGCATGTCCTTGAATTTCGCCAGCTCATTGCCGGACGCGTCCAGCAGATACACCGTCTGCCCTGTGCAGCCGATCTAGTATCGATCGTTGGCGATCAGCGACATAAAAGGCTTCCGCATAGCTCTTCCCTCACAAATCCCAATCTATCGCTTTCCCCAGAACCACGCCCGATTCCGGCAGACGGCGTTTCTGGAATGAGTAATTATAATGCAACTCCAAGTTCTTTGCACTTTTCGATTGCCAAATCATGGCCTTGCAGTGCCGCAAGTCGATACCAATGCTTAGCCTGTTCGGTGTCTCGCTCCACTCCGATTGCATCTTCATAAAACCATGCCAAATTACATTGACCATCTCTATCACCATGCTCGGCGGCACGGCGAGTCCAATACAATGCCTTTTCCAAATCTTTCTCTACACCAAGCCCATCATAGTAGAAATAACCTATTTGACATTCAGCAAGGGGATACCCCTGCTCTGCCAAAACCAAATGTCCTTCAAAGCACTTGTCATATTGTTTTGATTCCCAATATTTTTCAATCAACTCATTGCAAGTATCGAATTCTTTGCAGGGTTTGTAGTACTCACTTGCCATATATTCATACCTCCAAAGCCCAATTTATCGCTCTCCCCAGAACCCCGCCCGACTTCGGCAGACGTTCCGTCGCTTATTCCTCTTCCTCGTCATCCCCGTTCAGCAGGTTATCCAGCGCGAGCCGCGCGCGGTAGATGTCGTTGCGCCTGAAGCCTTCGCTTGCGAGCGCGGCGGCGGCTTCGGCGAGGGTTTCCCCGGCCAGCAGATGGTCGAGCAGCGCGTGCTCGGGTCTGCGCTCGGGCGCGGGGCGGGCCGGCAGTGGCACGTCCCGAATATCCGCCACAAGGCAATATTCGCCCTTCTCGGCGTTGGGGTTGGCGCGCACGCGGTCGAGCACGTCCTCGACCGCCCCGCGTTCCAGCTTTTCAAACTTCTTCGTCAGGTCGCAGCACAGGCACACGCACGCGCCCGGCCACGCCGCGCACATGCGCTTCAGAAGCTCCTCCACGCGGTGGGGCGATTCATAGATCACCGCCACGGGAATGTTCGTCTCCCGAATGGCGGCCAGCTTCTCGGAAAGCGCCTTGCCCTCGCGCGGCAGAAAGCCGTAAAACGCGAACTCGCGCGCGTCGAAGCCCGCCGCGGACAGCGCCGTGACCGTCGCCGACGGCCCGCTGACCGGAATCACCGGAATCCCCGCCTCCCACGCCGCCGCCACCAGCGCCTGCCCGGGGTCGGAAACGCCGGGCGTGCCCGCGTCGCAGGTGAGCGCCACGGTCAGCTCCTCGGAGAGCATGCGCGAAACCAGCTCCGGCGCGCGGCCGTCCTCGTTGTGCCGATGGCAGGATACCATGGGCTTGCGCACGCCCAGCCGCTCGGTGAGCTTCATGGTCACGCGCGTGTCCTCCGCGGCGATCAGGTCGCACTCGGTCAGCGCCTGCGCCGCGCGGGGCGAAAGATCGTTCAGGTTGCCAATGGGGGTCGCCACAACGTACAGCTTCGACATGCGTATCCTCCGAGAATTGGTTTATAAGTAAGAAAAACCTGCCCCGCACCTCCTGCGGAAGGTTCGCCGGACAGTACAGACGCTTCGCAGAAGACGGATCGTTGTCCGGAATGCTTGAACGTAACGCCCGCGCGGAAAAGAAAATCCGTCCATCCTGCGAAACCGCCGTTGTCCGGAATGCTTGGACGTAACCCACCGCGAAGCGGCAGCCTGTTTCACGTCCGCGCGACGCGAGAAATCCGTCCATCCCGCGAAAGCACCGCAGACAATCGTCGTTGTCCGGAATGCTTGAACGTAAACCCCGCGAAGCGGCAGCCTGTTTCACGTTCGCGCGACGCAGGAAATTCGCCCATCCCGCGAAAGCGTCGCGGCCAATCACCGTTGTCCGGAATGGCTGAACGTAAAACCCCGCGAAGCGGCAGCCCGTTTCACGTCCGCACAGCGCGGGAAATCCACCCATCTCGCAAAAGCACCGCAGATAATCGTCGTTGTCCGGAATGGTTGAACGTAAATTCCGCGGAGCGGCGGCCTGTTTCACGTCCGCGCGACGCGAGAAATCCGTCCAACCCGCGAAAGCACCGCAGATAATCGTCGTTGTCCGGAATGGTTGAACGTAAATTCCGCGGAGCGGCGGCCTGTTTCACGTCCGCGCGACGCGAGAAATCCGTCCAACCCGCGAAAGCACCGCAGATAATCGTCGTTGTCCGGAATGGTTGAACGTAAATTCCGCGGA
>OLSB01002287.1_pt1 | contig 16230 bp, 13 predicted proteins | sample 1672071 | NCBI WGS metagenome assembly OLSB01 (sample SAMEA3136642, study PRJEB25190) | human gut metagenome | biome: human gut; feature: human-associated habitat; material: faeces | place: Austria | collected 2013 | reverse complement strand
TTGGGTCCCGCCCGTCTTCTGTATTCAGATGAGCGCAAGCTGTCGCAGAAGATAGAGCCAGCCGGTGAAGGTGAAGGCGCTGAGGATGGTGGTGAGCATCACCGTACTGGAGGTCAGGGTGCCTTCATGTCCCATGCTGCGGGCCATGCTGAAGCAGCTCACGGTGGTGGGGGAGGCCAGCATGATGAGCATGCCGACCAGCAGCTCGCCCCGGCAGCCCATCAAGACGGCGATGGGAAGGAAGACGGCGGCGAAGAGGATGAGCTTGAAAGCGCTGCACACCAGGGTGAGCCGGAGGCAGCCGGCGGCCTTTTTGAGGTCGATGCAGGCGCCCAGAGCGACAAGTCCAAGCGGGGTGGCGGTGGCGGCGAAGCTGGAGACAGTCCGCTGGAGGATGACCGGCTGCGGGATGCCCAGCACAGACCAGAGGAGCCCTGCGAAGATTCCCAGGATGATGGGATTGGTAACGATGCCCCGCAGGGTCTTGCCCACGGTTTTCCGATCCAGTCGCCCGCCCTCTGGGGAGAGCAGGGTGAGGACCACCACGGCGGCCACGTTGTAGAGGGGGACGGCGCCGATGAGGACGAGAGCCAGAGGGCCGGTGTCGCCGTAGATGTTCTGGAGCAGCGCGGCGCCCAGCAGGGCCTGGCTGCCCCGATAGCCAGCTTGGATAAACTCCGCCCGAAGGGAGCGCTTTTGCAGCAGGAGGGAAATGGCGGCCATGATGAGAATGGAGAGCAGGGAGACCACGAAGCAGAACAGGATCATGCTGCCATTCCAGACCGTTTGAACATCCGATGCGGAAAGGTTTTGAAAGAGCTGTACTGGCAGCGCGGCCTTAAAGACAAAATTGTTCATCCGATCTGCAAAACGGTCGTCAATGAGACAGATTTTATGGAGAAAGTAGCCGGCGACCATCAGCAGAAAGACCGGCATGGTGGCATTGAGGCTGAACATCAGATTTTCCATATGTATCGCTCCCGTCTGAGGAAGTCATGACTATCAATTTAGCACGGTAAGAGACGAAAGTCAACGTAAAGGCGCAGGGTATAGGACGTGCAGCGGCTGGAATAGAGTAAAGGAGTATGAGAACTTGGAGGTGGCAGCCATGCTTTCAGCCTGGATCTTGCTGATGCTCAACAGCCTGTTTTTTTCTCTGCGTCTGTCCGATGGGGGAGGTTCTTTTCCCAGGCCGCTGAAGGCTGAGGAGGAGAAGCGGTATCTGGAGCGCTATGCCGCCGGGGATATGGAGGCCCGCAACGTGCTAATCGAACACAATTTGCGCCTGGTGGCGCATATCATAAAAAAATACTACACCCAGACCGGCAGCCAGGACGATCTGATTTCCATCGGCACCATAGGACTGATCAAAGGGATTAGCACCTTCAAGCCGGATAAAAACGTGCGTCTAGCCACCTATGCCTCACGGTGCATCGAAAATGAGATCCTGATGCATTTCCGCTCACAGAAGAAGCTGCAGGGAGAGGTCTCCCTGTCGGATACATTGGATTCCGATGGTGAGGGGAATGCCCTGTCTCTGATGGATGTCATCAGCGTGGACGACGATATGCTGGAGAACTTGGACGCCCGGGACTCCTGTATCCAGGTGCGAAAGCTGGTGGAGGAATGCTTGGAGGAGCGGGAGAAGATGATCATTACCATGCGGTATGGCTTGGATAATAAGCCTCCGCGGACCCAGCGGGAGATCGCCGCTGAGAGCGGCATCTCGCGCTCTTATGTATCCCGTATTGAGAAGAAAGCGCTGAAAAAGCTCAAGGACGCTATGGACGGTGGTATCTGAAAAAAGCATCAGGCGGGCGTCCAAATGGAACGCCCACCTGATGCTTTGGGGGAAAAGCAAACAGTCACAGGGTCAGGACCCGATGGAGGATCACAGCCATCTCCGCACGGGTGAGAGAGCCCTTGGGGTTGATCCTGCCGGTATTATCACCCTGGATAATGCCCGCCTGAATCAGCGCGGCCACGGCACCCTTGGCATAGCTGGAGACCGAGCTGCCGTCGGAGAAACGATCCAGATAGGAGTTGGAGGCGTCTGCAATGGAGCGGCCGGTGCGGCTCATGGTCCGCTGGAGGAGTACCATAGCGTCCTCTCGGGTGAGGGCGGCGGTGGGGTTGAACTTGCCGTTGCTTCCCTGAGCGATGCCCATGGCCTTGGCAGAGGCAATGGCCTTGGCATAATAGCTGTTGGCAGGCACGTCGGAGAAGTTGTCGCTGCCGTAATCGGCAAAGCTGAAGGCGCGGGACAGCATGAGGACAAAATCACCGCGGGTGATATTACCGGAGGGGCCATAGGTAGTAGAGGTAGTGCCGGTGGTGACCTTGCTCTCGTAGAGGAAGTCCACGGAGGGAGCCGCCCAGCCGTATTTGCCCATATCGGTGAAGTGGGAGGAGGCGCTGGGAGGCGTCACAATGATCTGGACATGCCCAGTGAAGGTGCTGCCGTTCTTATCGGTGCCGGTATAGGTGAAGTGGACAGTGCCCTTATATCCGGCCTTAGGGACAAAGGTTACATTGTCGATGCTGGAGCCGGAGCTCACACCGTAGGAGGTGCCGCTGCTTACCATGCCGCCATAAGAGGTGGGGCTGGCGTAGCTGTAATAGAGGCGTCCGGTGCTGGCGTCGGGCAGGTTGAACTTGACACTGGTGAGAGCCGCGCTGCCGCGGGCGGAACAGGCCGCAGAAAAGTCGCTGCCGCGGAACTTGACCGGAGCATACCCGGTGGTATAGCTGACCACAGATGCGTCTTTGATGGTGCTGTACTGAATGACTACCGTGCCGGAGATGGACTTACCGCTGGTGCTTTTGCCGCTGAAGTCGATGCTCACGCTGCCGGTGACGGACTTGGCAGGCACAAAGGTGACGTCCTCCAGGTAGGGACTGCTGGAGCGATAGTAGCTGGTGGAGGAGGTGACCTTCTTTTCGCCGCTCTGATCGTATTTGTAATAAAGGGTGCCCTTACTGGAGGAGGGGAGGGTAAACTTCACGTAATCCATGGAGGAGCCGGTCTCGTCTTTGCAGTAGGAGTTGAAGTCGCTGTCATCAAAGGTGACGCTTTCGTTTTTATCCACGGTGTAGGAGATGCTCTGGCTGGACTTGGAGACGGTGATGGACACGGTGCCGGAGAAGCTGGCATTTTTGGAGTTCCGGCCGGAGAACTCGATGGAGACCGTACCGGACCAGTTTTTGGCGGGCACGAAAGAGAGGTCCTCCAGGGCGGGGGAGTCGCTGTAGTAGAACTTGTCGGAGGAGGAAATCTTCTCCTCACCGCTCTTGTCATACTTGTAGTAGAGGGTGCCCTTGCTGGAGGAGGGGAGGGTGAACTTCACATAGTCCAGCGTGGAGCTGGAGGTGGTCTTATCTTTGCAGTAGGAGTTAAAATCGCTGCGGCTGAAGGAGACCGGCTCGTTGAGGCCGGATGTGTACTTGATGTCGCCGGAGCTCTTGCTGATGGTGATGACGATCGAACCGGTAAAGGAGTTGCCCTTGGTATCGTAACCGGTGTAGGAGAAGGTGGTCTCGCCGGAGGCGTCGGAGTCGGCCAGGAAGGAGACCTTGGAGAGATAGGACTTGCTGGAGCTGCCGGTATAGTAATAGGAGGTGCTGGTGGAGACCTTCTTGTCGTAATCCCCACTGTCGTAGTTGTAGCAGAGCAGGCCCTTTGAAGTGGAGGAAGCGGAGAATTTGACATAGCTCAAATCGTATCCGGTGGCGTCCTTGCTGGCGTCATTGAAATCGGAGCGGGAGAGATTGACCGCCTCACCGGCCTTGACGGAATAGGTGATGTCGTCCGTGCCGGAGGTGACGGTGACGGAGCAGGTCAGGGATCTCGTGCTCTTGTCCGCATAGGTGATGGTGGCGGTGATGGTAGCTTTGCCGATGGCCTTACCGGTGACGGTGCCGCTGGAGCTGACCGTGGCCACGGTGGTCTTGCTGCTGCTCCAGGATACCGTGGCACCAGAGGCAAGGTCGTTCACAGACAGGGTGCTGGTCTTTTTCACCCCGATGGACAGGCTGCCCTTATTGAGAGAGGGGGACTTGACTGTTACCTCGCATTTGAGCTCGGTGCCGTTGACAGAGGCGGTGATGGTAGCGGTGCCGGCGGCCACGGCGGTAATTTTACCGTTGCTGTCCACCGAAGCCACGGTGGTCTTGCTGCTCTTCCAGGTGACGGAAGCGCCGGAAGGGACATTGGTCACCGCCAGAGTTTCCGAACCCTTCAGAGGTAGGGTGAGAGAGGCCTTATTGAGGGCGGTGGTACCCGTCGCTTCCGAGACGGTGACCTCGCAGGCGGCGGATTTTTTCTGCCCATCGACCTCAATGGAAGCGGTGATGGTAGCCGTTCCCTTAGCCACGGCGGTGACTTTGCCGCCGCTTACTGCGGCGATCTTATCGTCGCTGGAGGTCCAGGAGACTGCCTGGCCTTCGGGGACGGTGGCAGCGGCCAGGGTGTTGGATTCCCCGACGATCAGACTGAGCTTGGTGGGGGCCACGGTGATGCTGGCGGCGGGCATTTCCTGGGCGGAGACCTTGACTTCACAGGTAGCCTCCTGGTCTCCAGCCTTGGCAGTGATGGTGGCCGTGCCGGGCCCAACGGCGGTGACTTTGCCGTTGTCCACCGTGGCAACGTTTCTGCTGCTGGTTTCCCATGTCACAGTGGTGTCGGCGCCCTCATCGGCGGTGACCTCTGGGCTGAGGGTCTTGGTGTCCCCAACGGTCAGGTCCAGCGTGTCAGGGGAGACCGTGATGCCAGTGACTTTCGGGTCTGCGGGTTCCTCCACAGTGACCGAACAGGTATCGACGCTATCGCCTGCCTTGGCGGTGATGGTGGCGGTGCCTTTCGATTTGGCGGTGACGGTGCCGCTGTCATCCACGGCGGCGATGTCTTCGTGGTCGCTGCTCCATTCGATGCTTACCTCATCGGAAGTAGTGACCAGAGTCTCGGTATCGCCGATTTCCAGGGTGAGTTTTGTTTGCTCAATGATATCCTCGCCCTCGGCGGCGAATGCGGCGGGCATCAGGCCTGCAACCAGGGCCAGCGCCAGAACTGCGGACAGAAAACGGGACAGTTTTTTCGGTTTCATAGAAAGGCTCCTTCCAAACTCCTGTGATAGGGCGGCGAATATACCGCTCCTATATCTACAACGATTATAGACGTAAAAACATGACAAATGGTTTCCAATTTCTTAAGAAATCTTAAAGAAAAATTCTGAGAGGAAATAGCCGCCCGTCCGGGCGGATGCCCTCTCACGGATGCGGAAAAAAACGAAAAGCTCCCCCCTGAACCTGGTTCAGGGGGGATTTATGATTTCAGGAGCGGGGCACGTCATAGAGGTGGCAGGCGACGCGGTGGCCGGGCTCCAGCTCTCTGGACTCCGGCGCCTGCTCTTTGCAGAGGTCCATGCAGTGGGGGCAGCGGTTGTGAAAGGCGCAGCCCGGGGGAGGGGAGGCCGGATTGGGTACGTCGCCCTCCAGCCGGATGCGGACTTTTTCCTCCGCGGGGTCCTTTTTGGGGATGGCGGAGAGAAGGGCCTGCGTGTAGGGGTGCATGGGCCGGCAGTACACATCCTCCGTATCGCCCAGCTCCACGATGCGGCCCAGATACATGACACCCACCCGATTGCTGATGTGGCGCACCACATTGAGGTCGTGGGAGATGAAGAGATAGGACAGCTTCAGGTCCTTTTGCAGATTCATCAGCAGATTGAGGATCTGGGCCTGGATGGACACGTCCAGGGCGGACACCGGCTCGTCGGCCACCACGAACCGGGGCTTGGTGATGAGGGCGCGGGCGATGCTGATGCGCTGGCGCTGACCGCCGGAAAATTGATGGGGATAGCGCTCCAACTGCTCCTCCGCCAGGCCGACGGCGCCGGCGATCCACGACACCTGCTGGTCCAGCTCGGCCTGTACCAGGCGGAAATGGGTCCGGAGAGGCTCCTCCAGCAGCTTCCGCACGGTCATGCGGGGATTCAGGGAGGCGTAGGGGTCCTGAAAGACGAGCTGCATATCCCGGCGCTTCTGCCGCATAGCCTCCCTGTCCAACGTACACAGGTCCTCACCATCGAAAAGGACCTGCCCGGCGGTGGGCTCGATGAGCCGCAGAATGGTCCGGCCCGTGGTCGATTTGCCGCAGCCGGATTCGCCCACCAGGCCGAAGGTCTCCTGCTCCCGGATCTGGAAGGAGACGTTCTCCACCGCGTGGACATAGCCCACTGTTTTCCGCACGACGCCGCCCTTGATGGGGAAGTAGGTCCGCAAATTTTGGACGTCCAGAATTACGTTGTGTTCGCTCATACCGCCGCCTCCTCTCGCCCGCCGGCGTGGAGCCAGCAGCGGCACAGATGTCCGGGAGAGACTTCCGTCAGTCCCGGGACGCGTTCCCGGCAGAGGGGCATGCAGTGCTCGCAGCGGTCGGCAAACCGGCAGCCGGGGCCGAAGTGGCCTGCCGTGGGGACCGTGCCCTGGATGGTGTAGAGCTCCTTCTGCGCGCCGCCCAGCGAGGTCACGGACCGCAGCAGCCCGGTGGTGTAGGGGTGGGCGGCCTCGTGGAAGATGGCGTCCACACCGGCCTGCTCCACCACCTGACCGGCATAGAATACCGCCACCTCCTCGCAGGTCTCGGCGATGACGCCCAGATCGTGGGTGATCATGATGACCGAGGTGTCGTAGCTCTCCCGCAGCTCGTTCATCAGGTCCAGGATCTGGGCCTGGATGGTCACGTCCAGGGCGGTGGTGGGCTCGTCGGCGATGAGAAGCCGGGGGTTGTTGATCAGGGCGATGGCGATCATCACCCGCTGGAGCATACCGCCGGACAGATGGTGGGGGTAATCCTGAAGGATCTGCTCGGCCCGGGGGATCTTGACCTTTTTGAGCATGGCGAGGGCCGCCTCGTGCATGTCGCTCCTGCTCAGATCGGTGTGAAACCGCAGGGATTCACAGATCTGCTCCTCGATGGTGTACATGGGGTCCAGCGCCGTCATGGGCTCCTGAAAGATCATGGAGATGTCCTTGCCGCGCAGCTTGCGCAGCGCAGAGGGGGGGAGGGAGGCGATGTCCACCTCCCGGCCGTCGCTCTGCTGAAAGCGGATGGAGCTCTCACGGCCCACAGTCAGCGGAAAGGAGAGCAATCCCATGATAGAGGAGCAGGTAATGCTCTTGCCGCAGCCGGACTCGCCCACCACGCCGAAGTTCTGCCTTTTGCCGATGGAGAGATCCACGCCCTCCACCAGCTTGACGGGGGGCTTCCGCTTCCCCCTGGGGAGCTCAATGGAAAGATTGCGTATTTCCAGTAAATGATCCATAGCGTTCGCCCCCTCTCAGAGTTTGAGCTTGGGGTCCAGCACATCGCGGAGGCTGTCGCCCAGAATGTTGAAGAGCAGGATGGTGACGATAATAAAGAGCGCCGGGAAGACCGCCATCCAGGGGGCCTGCTCCATATAGGTGCGGGCCTCGGAGAGCATAGAGCCCCAGGAGGGGTCCGGAGGCTGGATGCCCAGGCCCAGGAAACTCATGGAGGCCTCGGTGAGGATGGCGCTAGAGAGGGCCAGCGTGGCCTGCACGGTGAAGGGCGCCACCACATTGGGGGAGATGTGCCGGATGAGGATGGTGCCGGTCCTGACGCCCACCGATTTGGCGTTCTGGACGTACTCCAGCCCCTTGGCCGAGATAACGGAGGCGCGGACCGTCCGGGCGAACACGGGAATATTGACGATGCCGATGGCAATCATGGTGTTGACCAGCCCGCGGCCCAGCACGGCGGAGATAAAGATGGCCAGCAGGATGGAGGGGAAGGCAAAGAAAATGTCCATCACACACATGATGACGCGGTCCACCCAGCCCTCAAAGTAGCCGGCCACGAGGCCCAGCACATAACCTGCGGTGGCGGCGATGCCGACGGCGATGATGCCCACCTGAAGGGAGACGCGGGCACCGTAGAGAATGCGGCTGAAGATGTCCCGCCCATAGTTGTCCGTACCAAACCAGAATTCCCCGTCAGGGGGAGATTTGGGAAGTCCCATCATTTTTTCCGGTCCGAAGTGGGAGAGATGAGGGGCGAAGACGGCCATCAGAATGACGATGAGGATGCCCAGCATACCGATGCGGCCCATGGGATCGCGCCAGAGCTCCCGTATGGTCTGTCCAAGTCTTTTCATGGCGGATCACCTCAGTCGTAAGAGATACGGGGGTCGATATAGGCGTAAAGCAGGTCGGTCACCAGATTCACCAGCACGTAAATGAAGGCGATGAACAGCACGCAGCCCTGGACCACGGGGTAGTCGCGTTGGTTGATGCCGGTCAAGGTCATCTGGCCCAGGCCGGGTAGGGAGAAGATCTGCTCCACGATGACGGCCCCGCCCAGCAGAGAGCCGATCTGCATTCCAATGAGGGTGATGATGGGGATGAGGGCGTTACGCAGGGCATGCTTGAAGATAGCGACCCGTTCGCTGGCGCCCTTGGCACGGACGGTTTTGATGAAATCCTGCCGCAGGACCTCCAGCACGGAGGAGCGGGTCATGCGCATCACCGAGCCGGAAATGCTCACACCCAGAATGGCGGCGGGCAGGATCATGATCTGCAGGTTGCGCAGCGGGTCTTCGAAGAAGCTCACATAGCCCAGCGGCGGGAAGTAGTTAAAGGCAAGCGAGAGCACCAGGATCAGCAGGATGGACAGAGCGAAGCCGGGGACAGAGACACCCAGCAGGGCAAAGACCCGCACGAAGCGGTCCGCCAGGGTGTTGCGCTTTACGGCGGCCAGCACGCCCAGGGGAATGGCGATGCACCAGGAGATGACGGCGGCCAGGATGGTGAGCTCCGCAGTGACCTTGAAGCGGGTGAGGATCTCGGGGAGGATGGGGGCGGAGGTACGGATGGATTCGCCGAAATCCCCCCGGAGCACGCCTCCAATCCAGTCCACATACTGGATCACATAGGGCCGGTCCAGGCCGTATTTGGCGGCTAGTTGGGCGCGAAGCTCCGGTGTGGCCTCCACACCGAGAATGCCGGAGATCACGTCGCCGGGAATCATTTTCATGACGGCAAAGATGAGGATGCTGATGCCCAGCAGGACGGGAATCAGCTGCAGGACACGGCGGATGGCATAGTTTTTCATACTGTCACACTCCTGGCAGACCATTGAGCATTGACCATCCCCAACCGGGTGGCCCGGCCGATGGGGGATGGTCAGTCCTCAAAGCTAGAGGATGGAAGCGGGATGAGGCAGCGGGTGGTTTTCCCCTGCCTCATCCCCGCAGAGTATCTTACCGGGCCAGATTGGTGTCGCGGAAGTTGCTGGCGTCGGCGGCGGAGGGGGCGAAGCCCTCCACATAGGAGGCGGTCACGAAATACTTCATGGGGCTGGCGATGCAGATCTTGGTGCAGTCGTCGATGCAGATGAGCTGGGCCTCGTTGTAGTACTCCTCGCGCTGGGTCTCGTCAGTGGTGGCGATGCCCAGGGCGCACAGCTCGTCCACGCGCTCGTTGGAGAAGCCGAAGACGTTGGCACCGGCGCCGGTGCCGAAGAAGAAGGAGAGCGAGCGGTTGGGGTCAGTGCCTGCTCCGTCGTTAACAATCATCAGGTCGAAGCCCGCCTCAGGCGTGCTCATCTTGCCCCAGATATCCACATATTCGCCGGACTCCAGATTGGTGATCTCCAGGTCGATGTAGATCTCAGCCAACTGCTGCTGGAGCACCACCGCGGCCTGACGGATGGAATCCATAAGGCCGGCGGCCACCCTCAGGGTCAGCCGGTTGCTGTCGCTGTAGCCGGCGGCCTCCATCAGCTCCCTGGCCTTCTCCACGTTGGTCTGGTAGAGGTCCATGTCGGACACGTCCAAGGACCAGTGGCCCATGGCGGGGGGCACCATGGAGCAGGGGAGCGCCTGGCCGCCGTAGACCACGTTGATGATGGCGGCGCGGTCCATAGCGTAGCTCATGGCCTGACGGACGTTCTTGTCCTGGAGGGCGGGGGTGGAGAGGTTGCAGCCTACGGCGATGTAGTCGTTGGTCTGATAGCTGATGACCTTCAGGTTGGCCTCCTTCTCCGCGGCGGTGACATTGGTGGCGGAGAGGCTGGCGAAGTCGATCTCTCCGGTGCGGAGGGCGGCCAGACGGGCAGCCTCGTCACCGATGAGGAAGTAGGTGATGCCGTCCAGCTTCACCCGGTCGGCCTCCCAATAGTCGGAAAACTTGGTGATGGTCACATAGTTGTCGGGCAGCCACTCGCCCAGCTGGAAGGGGCCAGTACCACCGTCGGCGCGCATCAGGTCGCCTTTTTCCGCAATGACGTCCTTGTCCACGATGGCGCCGTAGTTGCTAGTGAGGTTGCCCAGGAACGCGGCGTTGGGCTCCGCCAGGGTGAACTTCACGGTGTAGGGGTCCACCGCCTCCACGGAGGCGACGCCGCCGTAGTAGCTGGCCTTGCTGCCCAGAGCGCCGATGTCGCCGGCCTCGGTCTTGCCCAGGATGCGGTCGAAGGTGTAGACCACGTCGTCGGCGGTCATCTCGCGGCCGGAGTGGAACTTCACGCCCTGGCGGAGATGAAAGATGTAGGTGGTCTCATCGGGGATCTCCCAGCTCTCGGCCAGACGGCCGTAAAAGGTCATATCCTCGTTACGGCTGACCAGGGTCTCATAGAGCTGGTTCATGACGCGGAGGGAGGCCTCTTCGGAGTTGGTGTGGGGATCGAAGCCGGTGGGCTCGGAGTCGGTGCCCCAGCGGAGGATGGCGCTGGTGGGTGCGGAGGCGGATTCGCTGGGAGCGGAGGAGCCGGAAGGGGAGGGAGAGCTGGCGGAGCCCCCGCCGCCGCAGCCGGTCAGGGCGCCCATGAGCATAGCGCCCGCAAGAGACAGAGACAGCCACTTCTTCACGTTGTTCATGGAGATAACCTCTTTTCTTTCATAAGGTGATCGTATTTCACAAGGTGGATTCCTTGCTTATACCGAAGCCGGAGGCGTGCGGCCCAGCAGGGCGTAGTGGACGTCCCGCCGGAACTCGTTGGAGGTTCCGGGCGGTTCGCCCTGGGACCTGAAGTATTTGTTGGTGAGAATGACCGCGCCGATGTGATGCTCCCGGCTCAGCCACAGGCTGGTGCCGGTGAAGCCACTGTGACCGCAGCCGTCGGGGAATACGGCGCTCTTGTCGAAGCCCAGGCCCCGCCCGCACACATTTTCCGCCATGGCGCGGAGGAAAACGGGCTTCTGTGTGGTCATATAGAACTGACAGAGCCTGACAAGAGCGGCCGAGGTGGCGAACACCCCGGCGTGGCCGCTGGCCCCGCGCCAATAGTAATAGGCGTTGCCGTCGTTGCAGGAGCCCCGGACCGGGACGCCGTTGGGCCGCCAGCCCTGGAAGGAGATACCCCGCTCTGCGCACATGCGCTGTTCGATCTGATTGCCGTAGCAGGAGGGGGCGCACAGTCCGGGGTCCACGGGACCGTAGGAGAGGTCTGAGATGCCCAGCGGGCCTTTGATGTAGTGCTCCAGCCCTTCCCGGAGGCTGAGGCCGGTGACCTGGGTGAAGATCAGACCCAGCAGCATAAAGTTGAGGTCGCTGTAGGCCATGCCGGGCTCCACGGGGGTGCTGCTCAGCACGTGCTCCAGCACGGTGTAGAACGCCCGGCCATCGGCATAAAAGGGGTACCAGGGGACAATGCCGGAGGTGTGGGTCATAAGCTGGAACACCGTCACCCGCTCCAGGCGCTTCCGGGTGACGGGGCCGGGACGCTCCGGCGGGAGGAGCTCCAGGACCCGATCCTCAGGGGAGAGCCGCCCTTCGTCCATGGCGGAGAGAAGCAGGGTAGTGCAGATGATTTTGCTGACCGAGGCCAGGTCGAACCAGGTGTCCGGCGTCACGTCGCCGAAGGCCCGGTGGTACAGGGTGCGCGCTTCATCAAAAATCTGGCACACCGCCGACGGGTAGTAGCCCCGCCCGCGGTAGTCCTCCAAAATACGGCTGACCGCCGAAAAATCCATGGAAAATGCCTCCGTCCTGCCGCCTTTGTGGCCTTGGATACAAAAAAGGGCCCTATATTCCACTCTGCTCCAGGAATACACGACCTTGTGCGAAAGGCTGCGCCCTTCGGATTATGCGTTTGTGTTTCTTGGTGCCTAGCGTAGCATATATAAAATCAGATTTCAACAAAAAGATAAATAATTTGAAATTTTATTCCTCCTGAAAGGCCCGGATCAGGTCCCGGGTCTGGCGAAGATTTTCCTCGGTCCGCTGGGGATCGTGCTTGGCGATGCCCAGGTACAGCAGGTCCAGGATCAGCAGACCGGAGGTGCGGGAGGTCATGGCGCCGACGCGCAGCTCTTTTTCCTCGCCCGGCACGAAGAGGGGATAGTCGGCCATCCGGGACAGAGTGTTGCGGTTGGCCTGGGTGATGGCGATCACCTTGGCGCCGCGCTCCTTGGCGGCCTTGGCGGCCAGCACGGTTTCTCGGGTCTCGCCGCTGTAGCTGATGGCGATGACAATGTCCTCGGGCCCCAGCAGAGAGGCGGTGGCCAGGTTGGTGTGGGCGTCGGCGTGGTAGGTGGCGGGGATGCCAATGCGGGAGGACTTGTAGAGAAAGTCCATGGCCAGCAGCCCCGAGGCCCCCACGCCGAAGAGGTGGATACGTCGGCCGGCGCAGATTTCCTCCACTGCTTGGGAGAGAGTAGAAACGTTGAGCATCTGATAGGTAAGGGAGGTGTTTTGCAGGTGGATGCGCTCCGCCTTCCGGACGATGGTCTCCATATCGTCGTTGTCCCGGATGACGGCCTGGAAATCGTCCACATCGCCCTGCCCGGACTCCCGAGCCAGGTCCAGCTTCAGGGCGGTAAAGCCCTTAAAGCCCAGCCGCTTGGAAAAACGGACCACCGCCGCCGGGGACGAGGCGCAGGCCGAGGCGTATTCCTTGGCGTTCATATGGATGACCTCGGAGGTGTGGTCCAACAGATAGCAGCCGAGCCGCTGCTCAGTCTCAGTCAGGCTGTTCAGGCATTCCTTGATCAAAAGTGTACAACCCATAGCAATAACTCTCCCATGCTTTTTATTCAGTATAGCAAAGTTAAGGGCATAAGTCCATATGTTTTAAAATTATATTTCAAAAATTTGCCAAAGAATGCGAAATATTATTGACAGAGCCGAATGGATAAGATAGTCTGAGGGGGAACGAGTTGGAGGTGGTGGCATGGATGACTATCTGGCAGGGCTGACGACGGAGGGCATCAATGAGGATACCCGGAACATCGACCTGTGTTCGACGGAGGAAATGGTGGACCTGATCAACCGTCAGGACGCCCTGGTGGCTGGGGCGGTGGCCGCGGAGCGGCATCAGATCGCCCGGGCGGTGGATTTGATTTATCAGTGCTTTCAGAAGGGTGGGCGGCTCATCTATCTGGGGGCCGGGACCTCCGGACGCCTGGGCGTGCTGGACGCGTCGGAGTGTCTGCCCACCTTTGGAGTGGACCCGGATCTGGTGCAGGGGTATATCGCAGGCGGCGACACGGCGCTGCGGCACCCAGTGGAGGGGTGCGAGGACAGCGAGGCCGACGGGATCGCCCTGGTGGACCGCCTGGAGGTGGGCAACGCCGACGCGGTAGTGGGGATCACCGCCAGCGGGAGCGCGCCCTATGTCCTGGCCGCGCTGGGCCGGGCAAAGGAGCGGGGAAGCGTCACCATCGGGCTGTGCACGAACGCACATTCCCGGCTGGAAGGACTCTGCGATGTGACCATCGCTCCGCTGGTGGGGCCGGAGGTCATTTCCGGCTCCACCCGAATGAAATCGGGCACCGCCCAGAAGATGGTCCTCAATATGCTGACCACCTGCTCGATGATCAAGCTGGGCAAGGTCTATGGCAACCTGATGGTGGACCTGAAGGCCAGCAACAAGAAGCTGGAGGACCGGGCCCGCCGTCTGATCATTCACGCCACCGGCGCGGCCCCCGAGACGGCCGGCCGGTATCTGGAGCAGGCCGGCGGGCATGTAAAGCTGGCCATTCTGATGCTGAAAAGCGGCCTGGATGCCGGGGCGGCCCGTGCGCTGCTGGAGCAGTGCGGCGGGCGTCTGGCCCAGGCGATTCAGACCGCGGAAGGGGGCAGACGGTGATGCGGCGGGAGATCCAGAAAAAGCCGGTCCGCCGGGTGGTCGGCATGATGTCCGGCACCTCGGTGGACGGCGTAGACGCCGCTGTGGTGGAGATCGGCGGGAGCGCGGGAGAGCCGCAGGTGAAGCTGCTGGCCTTTGAGAACCGGCCCTATCCTCCGGCGGTGCGGGAGCAGATTTTTGCCCTGTTCTGCCCGGAGACGGCCACCGTGGACAAGGTCGGCTATATGAACTTCCTCCTGGGGGAGCTTTACGCCCAGTCCGCCCTGTCGGCCATCCGGAAGGCCGGACTGCGGCCGGAGGACATCGACGTGATCGGCTCCCACGGCCAGACGATCTGGCATGAGCCGTCCCCCTGCGGGAAGGACGGCTACCCCATCCGCTATACGGTGCAGATCGGGGAGGGCTCTGTGATCGCGGCGCGGACCGGAATCCCGACCGTGTCGGATTTCCGGGTGGCCGACATGGCGGTGGGGGGCCAGGGCGCCCCTCTGGTGCCCTTTTCCGAATACCTGCTCTACCGCCGCGAGAAGGAGACCATTCTGCTCCAGAACATCGGCGGCATTGGAAATATGACGGTTCTGCCTGCGGCGGCAAAGCCGGAAGAGGTCTATGCCTTCGATACCGGTCCGGGCAATATGATCATCGACGCGGTGGTGACCGCCCTGTCCGAAGGGCGTCGGACCTTTGACGAGGGCGGCCGTCTGGGCGCAGGGGGACGGGTGGACCCGGAACTGCTCGCCCAGCTTCAGCAGGAGCCCTATTACACCCGGCCGCTGCCCAAAACCACGGGACGGGAGCTGTTCGGAGAGCAGTACACGGCCCGGATTCTGGAGTGGCGGAGGACCCATCCCCTTTCCGACGCCGATCTGGTGGCCACGGTTACCGACCTGACGGCCTGGTCTATTGTGGACGCCTACGAGCGGTATGTGCACCAGCGGTATCACGCCAGCGAGATTGTTGTCGGCGGGGGAGGCAGCTACAATCAAACGCTGCTGGGCTTTCTGAAGCGCCGCTTCGCCCCCCGCGGCGTGGCGGTGCGGACCCAGGAGGATCTGGGCTGGAGCAGCGACGCCAAGGAGGCCGTGGCCTTTGCGCTTCTGGCAGACTGCTGCGTCCGCGAGAGACCCAACACCCTTCCCAGCGTAACAGGGGCCCGGGAAGCGGCGGTCATGGGCAAGCTGTCGCTGCCGGCGGGGAGGGAAGCGACGTGCATTTGAGGCTGGAACGTGCGGCGTCGGAGCTCCCGGCGGATTGCGAGGCAGTTTTTCGGAACAGCGCCATTTACGAGCGATACTTTCAGGATCCGGGACGCCTGGAGTTGAGCCTGCGGCGGGCGGCGGCGCAGGGCGAACTGTACCTGGCCGTAAGCGAGGACGGCGAGCTGGCCGGCGCCATGCGGGTGGTGATGACAGGCTTCTGCGGCCTGTACCCCTATCTGAGCTTGATCGGTGTCCGAGATACCTTCCGGGGACAGGGTGTGGGCAGCTTCCTCATGGAGCATTTGGAGGATATGGCCCTGCGGGCCGGCGCCCGGCGGGTCACGCTGATGGTCAGCGACTTCAATCAGAGGGCTCAGGCGTTTTACCGGAGCCGGGGATACTGGCTGCTGGGCTCGCTGCCCGATGCGGTAAAGCCCGGGATCGGCGAGCTGGTCATGGTCAAGGATCTGCAGTGATCGAACCGATTTTCAAAAGGACCCGGCCTGGGGGCCAATGTCATTATAAAACCTCAACTTGTCCGCAGAAGACATAAAAAAATCGTTGAAATGCGCTGGAATGGTGAAAATTCCAGAAAACACAACAAGTCGACGAAATGTAGTTTACAGTACAGCGATTTGTAGGAAAAGTCTATTTTTCCTTTTACCTTTCGTTTCGGTTGAAACGATGATATAATGTGGTTCAAGAAGATAGACAGACAACCCGGGAGTTGTAGAAAGGGGCGAGCAACTTTGAAAATGCCAACAGAAAAAATAGATATAAGTATGTTCGCCCCATGCGGAATGAATTGCAAGGTTTGTTATAAGCACTGTTACCATAAAAAACCTTGCGCTGGTTGCTTGAATAGCGATAAAGGAAAACCAGAGCATTGTCGCAAATGCAAAATAAAGATTAACTATTAAGTGT
>OLSB01002283.1_pt1 | contig 16258 bp, 16 predicted proteins | sample 1672071 | NCBI WGS metagenome assembly OLSB01 (sample SAMEA3136642, study PRJEB25190) | human gut metagenome | biome: human gut; feature: human-associated habitat; material: faeces | place: Austria | collected 2013 | reverse complement strand
TTAGCTTCGCATAGCTTGGCTTATTGTGCAACTTTTATTTTTCAAACAAGGCCTAGTATACCGTCCTCAAATTCAACTTGTCAACAGCCACCCTCCACCTCTGGTTTTGCTGCGTGCAGGAGTACGATACATGTTTTGCTCCGGGTGCAACTGGCGCTTGCGGGGCAGGACTGGGTATGCTATGATAAAGTCATACCAACTTGGAGGAGATTGATGGTGGACAAGGTCAGGCGATATACCCCGCGCCCACGGCAGGCAGCCCAGGAGGCTATCGAGGCATACATTCTAAAAAACCAGATGAAGGCCAACGACAAGTTTCCGCCCGAACGGACCATGTGCCAAATGTGGGGACTGAACCGCAGCACCTTGCGCAGCACATTGGCCCGGATGGCGCGCGACGGGCGTGTGCATGCGGTCCAGGGCAGCGGGACCTGCTTTACCCCGCGGGTGGACCGGGTACTTCAGGACCTGAAAAGCTTTACGCAATATGCGGCGGACCTGGGTATGAAGCCGGAGACCCGGCTGCTGGGCCTTTCCATGGTGGAGTGTGATAAACAACTGGCCCGGCGTTTTCAGCGTGTGCTGGGCGATAAGCTGTACCGTGTCATCCGCCTTCGGATGTTGGACGGAATGCCTCTTATGATCGAAACCGCTTATATCCCCGCCGCGCTGACGCCCGGGCTGGAGGAGCGGGATTTGGTGGGAGGGTCTCTCTTTGCCATTATGGAGGAGAACTATCATCTCATCATGCACCACGGCTATGAGAGGATCAGCATCACCACCACTACGCCCGAGGAGGCCAACTACCTAGGGACGGAGGCGGGGGTGCCTGCCTTCTGGATCGTCAGCGAGGTCTACGGCGACGATGGGGCCCTCATTGAATACTGCCGCACCATCGGGCGCTGTGACCGGATGCAGATGAGCAGTACGCTCTACTGGATCGGAGGCGGAGATGAAGGATAAACGAACGGATTGTTCTCCACTTCACACCCAACTCAGGGAAGTGATCCGCGCCAAAATTGATGAGGGAGAGTATCCCCCCGGAACCTGCATCCCCTCAGAAAGTCAGTTGTCAGAGACCTATGGCCTCAACCGCCTGTCGGTGCGAAGCGCTTTGGCGGCGCTGGAATATGAGGGGCTGCTTCACAGTGTGCAGGGCAAGGGCGTTTTTGTCACCGCCCCAAAGTTGGAACGGGATATGGAGTCCCTGGGCGGCTTTCGGCAGACCATGCGGGAGCGGAGCCAGCGTCCCGGTATGCGGGTGCTCATCAAAGCGCTTCGACAGGCGGGGCCCCTCTACGCACAGATCTTGGGCTGTGCCCCGGAAGAGGACATCTGGTATGTCCGGCGCATTTGCCAGGCAAACGGGAAGCCCATCGCACTGGAGGAAATCTTCATCCCCACGGACGTGGTACCCGGCTTTGAAGAGGTGGACATCAATCTCTTCTCCGTCTTCGAGGTCTATCGGTGGAATGGAATCTACCCGGTTCGGGGGGAACAACGTCTTGCCATCACGCATCTGGACCCGGCTGAGGCCAGGCTGATCGGCCTCAGAGAGGAGAACGCCGTCCTGGAATTTTCCGGCGCCACCTATGACAGGGAGGGGCGGGCCATCGAGTTCTCCCGCAGCTATACCCACAGCGACCGTTGCGAGTTCCTGGTCCATTTTCAAAGGTAAATATTATACCAATTTATATTTTGGTATTATTTCATGACCGCTATTTTTGGAATAGTGGTCATTTTTTATGTTTACACCTTGTATGATATACTAAAAACTGTTTAAAATGCACACTTTGCATTGTAATTGGTACAAATAAAATATATACTTGTCTTATCCTGGAGAGCAAAGGAGTGGGAGGAATGGCTGCTTCCATCGTATCTCTACGGAATGTGGAGAAATGGTACGGCAACAACCATGTCGTCAAAGACATGAACCTGGAGATCGAAGAGGGAGAATTTCTTACGCTGCTGGGACCGTCCGGCTGCGGGAAGACCACGACCCTGCGTATGATCGCAGGCTTTGAAGACGCCACAGAGGGCAGCATTGAGGTCCAGGGCGTCCGTGTGGAGGAGAAGGAGCCCTTCCAGCGGGACGTGAACACGGTTTTTCAGAACTATTCACTCTTTCCGCACATGACGGTGTATGACAATGTGGCCTATGGCCCGACCATCCGCAAGATGCCCAAGGATGAAATCCGCCGTCGGGTGACCGAGATGCTGGAGCTCGTGCAGATGGCCAACTACGAAAAGCGCAAGCCGGAGGCCCTGTCCGGCGGCCAGAAGCAGCGCATCGCCATTGCCCGGGCGCTTATCAACAATCCCCGGGTCCTGTTGTTGGACGAACCTCTAGGGGCACTGGACCTGAAGCTGCGCAAGCAGATGCAGATCGAGCTTAAGCGCCTTCAGAAGAAGCTGGGCATCACCTTTGTCTATGTCACCCATGACCAAGAGGAGGCCATGACCATGTCCGACCGCATTGCGGTCATGCGGGACGGGGTCATTCTCCAAATGGGCGCCCCGATGGAAATCTATGAGCGGCCAGCGACCCGGTTTGTAGCTGACTTCATTGGCGAATCCAATGTGCTGGAGGGCAGGGTGACCGGTGTGAAGGAGGGGGTGCTTTCGGTGGAGACCCCTGCGGGGGGCGTCCAGTGCTGGGGCCAGGGCTTTGGGGTGGGTGACGCGCTGTGCGTGGCCATCCGGCCCGAGTACCTCCGTATTTCCAGGGAACCGGTGGATGGGTTTTCCCTGCCTGCAACGGTAAAGGACTTCATCTATATGGGCGCTTTGATCAAGACCAGTCTGGACCTAAAGAATGGACAGGAGGTCAAGCTCTCCCGGCTGGAGGCCGATTCCTCTCTGCGGGAGGGGGAAGCGGTGCATCTCTGGTGGGAGGCGGAGAAAGCGGTCGCTATCCATGACGACTCCAGGCAGGGCGCGGTCCGGGAGGCGGCGGTATGCTGAAGCGCAAAGGAACGCGCCGCGGGAAAAAGAGGCACAGCCGCCTGCCTGTGTTGGCGCAGGCGGGTCCCGTCTCCCTATGGATGATTCTTTTTGTTACCATTCCCATGCTCTTTGTCATCTACATCAGCTTTATGACACGGGGCACCTTCGGCGGTGTGGAATATGTATTCAGCATCGACAGCTATCAGACGCTGCTGGATGTGATCTATTTCAAAGTCATTGCCAAGAGCTTTCGGGTGGCCGTGGTGACCACGGTGCTGTGCCTGCTGGTGGGCTATCCCTTTGCGTACTATATTGCCCGCAAGCCGCCTGAGGTAGCTTCCCGCCTCATTATGCTCATCATGATCCCCTTCTGGACCAATTCACTGATGCGGCTGAACGCCTGGATGCTGCTGTTTCAGGCCAACGGTCCGGTGAATCATGCGCTGATGGCCCTGGGGCTGACGGCTGAGCCCATAAAGTTCATTTACACCGATTGGCTGGTCATGCTGGGTCTGATTACCAATATGCTGCCCTTTGCGGTCCTCCCCATGTACTCCTCCATCGAAAAGCTGCAGAAGTCAATGCTGGAGGCCTCGGCAGATCTGGGGGCAAAGCCATCGGTCACCTTCCTACGGGTGACCCTCCCTCTGACCTTCCCTGGTATTTTCTCTGCCATCATCCTTACCTTTATCCCTGCGCTGGGCATTTACACCGTGACCGATATGCTGGGCGGCGGTAAGGTGCTCTACATCGGCAACATCATCAAAAACCAGTTCGGCGCCATCCGAAACTGGCCTTTGGGCGCGGCGCTGAGTGTGCTGCTGCTGGCGATTACTGCGCTGCTCATCTTCGTTTACATGCGCTTTGCCAAACTTGAGGATATGGAGGTGGTATGACGTGACAAAGAACAAGCGGCTCCTCCGCCGGAAGGCGGCGCGGATTTTAAGCAACCTCTACGCCGTGCTGATCTATTCCATCTTCTATATCCCGGTAGCGGTAATGATCCTATTTTCCTTCAACGACGCCAAACGAAACTACTACTGGCAAGGGTTTACCACCGAGTGGTACGGCAGGCTGTTCTCCTTTGCAAATACCGATTTGTGGGACGCGCTGCTCTATTCGCTGATCATCGCCGTGCTGGCCACCCTGATCAGCGTGACCATCGGCGTTTTGGGTGGGATCGGGCTGAAAAAGTTCGAGTTTCGGACCAAGCGCTTTATCAACATGATGATCTATGTGCCCATTATCGTGCCCGAGATCGTGCTGGCGGTGGCGATGCTGATCATTTTTATGACGGTGGGCATCCGTCTGGGCATGGGCACCATCCTCATCGGCCACTGCACCTTCTGCATCCCTTATGCTGTGGTCACCATCAAGGGGCGTATCACCGGCGACAGCGAGACGCTGCAGGAGGCGTCCATGGACCTGGGGGCCAATCGGTTCCAGACATTCTGGAGAGTTACGGTGCCCAGCATTATGCCCGGCATCCTTTCCTCCGCCTTTCTGGCGTTCACCCTGTCCATCGACGACGTGGTCATGTCCAATATGCTGGCCGGGCCGTCTCAGTCCACCCTTCCGGTGCTCATTCTGTCGCTGAATCGCACCGGAATCACTCCCGACGTCAATGCGCTGACTACCGTGATGGTGGCGCTGATGGTGGCGGGGATGCTGGTGCTCAACGGCGTGCAGCGGCACCTGAAAAAACGCGAAAACCGGCTGGCCGCAGAGGCGGAAGCCAAACGCTCATCCGCGCACGCCGCTTGACCGGTCCGGCTGGCGGCGGAAGATATGTAATGATTTTTAGGAGGGAACAACAAAATGAAAAAAGCACTGACTCTGATCCTGGCGCTCGCGCTTGCCCTGTCCCTGTGTGCCTGCGGCGGAGCCCCCAAGCCCACCGGCAGTGGAAACGAACCGTCCGCCGCCAGCAGTGAGCTGAACATTTTTATGTGGGGCGACTACATCTCCGAGACCCTGATCTCCGACTTTGAGAAGGCGAACAACTGCACCGTCAACCTGAGCTATATGTCCGACAACGCCGACTCCATCACCAAGCTGACCGCCGGTGCTGGTGACAGCTATGACCTGATCATGACCTGCGACGCCTATATGGAATCCCTCATCAAGGGCGGCTATCTGGAAAAGCTGGACCATGAGCAGATTCCCAACGCCGACGCCAATATCAACAAGGCCTATTGGTTTGGCGACAACCGGGACTACTGCGTGCCCTATCTCATGAACTATATCTATATCGTGTACGATACCGAGCGCTGCCCCATCGACATCACCTGCTACAACGACCTGATCCGGCCGGAGATGGCCGGCCAGATCGGCAGCATTGACGGTGCGCGCAACCTGTTCCCCATGGCCCTGATCGCGCTGGGCTATGATCCCAACTCCACCAATGAGAGCGAGATCAAAGAGGCCTATGAGTGGCTGACCAAGTTCAACAAAAACGTGGTCGCCTATGGCGCCACCCAGGAAAACATCGTAAACGGCACCATCTCCTGTATGCTGACCTATGACGGGAATGCCTCCTGGGCCATGAACGAGCTGGGTGAGAACAACACTCTGACCATCGCCCCCTTTACAAACGACCCGGTACAGCTGGGCTTTGACCTGTTTGTAGTACCCAAGGGCGCCAAGCATATCGATCTGGCCCATAAGTTCCTCAATTACATCTGCGAGCCTGCGGTTATGGCCGCCAACCTGGTAGACTTCCCCTATTCCTGTCCCAACGACGCCGCCGTGGCCGCCGCCAGCGACGCGTACCGCAACGACCCTGCCTTCGATTTCGACTATAAGACCAACATCTTCTTCCAAAAAGATGTGGGCGACGTGCTGGCCATCTATGACCAGTATTATCAGATGCTGAAGGTCGGCGAATGATCAATCCGCGCGAAGGCTGATATCACAAAGGCCCTCGGCAAAGAGGAGAGAAGTATTCATGGTAAAATTTGAGGAAGAAAGGTTTTTGGACAATGTGCGCGGCGCCCTGGCGCTCAGAGGACAGATCGAGGCGATCGTGGACGCGGCGGACGGTCCGTGCGACAACCTGTGTTGGCTGGGCATCGGCGGGACATGGGCGAGCTGCCTTCAGACCACGGTACACATGAAGGAGCGCAGCGCCATGGAGGTGTTCGCCCTCAACGCCGCCGAGTACAACACCACCGGCGACCGGCGGGTGGGCGCGCGGACCTTCGTGGTCATCTCGTCGGTGACGGGTACTACGGAGGAGATGTGCGCGGCGGTGGAAAAGCTCCACGCCGCCGGCGCCCGGGTGCTGGGGTTCATCGACAAGGAGGACTCCCCCCTGGCCCGGGCGGTGGACTGGTGCATCAGCTTCCCCCACAACGAGCAGCTGAAATTCTTCATGACGGCGGACCGGTTCATGTTCCTCCGGGGTGAGTTCAAAGACTACGACCGCTACTACGCCCAGCTGGACGCCTGTCTGCCGGAGGGTCTGGCTGCGGCGGAGAAGGCCGCCGACGAGTTTGGCTGCTCCTTCGCTAAGGCACACATGAACGACAAGCTCCACTATTTCGTGGGTGCAGGCACCCTTTACGGCGCCACCTACTCCTATGCCATGTGTTACTGGGAGGAAATGCACTGGATCCGTACCAAATCCATTCACGCAGCGGAGTTCTTCCACGGGATGCTGGAGATCGTGGACCGGGATACTCCGGTGACCGTGTTTGTTGGAGAGGACTCCCAGCGTGAGCTGGCTCTGCGGGTGGCCCACTTCCTGCCCAAGGTCTGCGACAATTTCTGCGTGATCGACACGGCGGATTACCCCCTGGAGGGCATCGACCTGGAATACCGCGGCAACCTCAGCCACCTGCTGATGCATGCGGTGACCAACCGCATCGACGCCCATCTGGAGGCGCTGTCCGGACACGATATGAAGCTGCGGCGCTATTACCGCCAGATGGAATATTGATGCTGACCGCGGGGCGGAGGACTCTCCTCCGCCCCGCGCCCATTACGGAGGAAACATGAAATTCGGACTGTTTACCTGTGGATATCAGCGCGCCGCACTGGAAGATGCGTTTGCAGACGCCGTCCGTTTCGGATATGATTATATCGAGCTCTGGGGCGGGCGGCCCCACGGGTTTGCCCCGGATCTGCTTTCTGATGATGGAGCGGAGGTCCGCGGGCTGATCCAGCGCTTTGGGATGCCGGTGAGGGTCTATACCCCGGAGCACAACGCCTACCCCTACAACTATATGCTGGGCAGCCGGCGGCAGTGGGAGGACAGCATGGAGTACCTGGAGGCTGCCATCCGGGCCGGAGCTGCCATTGGAGCGGAGTATACACTCGTTTCCCTGGGACACAGCGGCGGCCTCCCGCTCCAGGAGAGGACGCGGCGCCTGGAGCGCAGTCTGCTCCGCCTGGCAGACGCGGCACAGCGTCTGGGTCAGGCCCTGGTGGTGGAGAACCTGACCCCCTGGGAGTCGGACGCCTGTACCAACTTGGCTTCCTATGCCGCACTGCTGGAGCGCCTGGACCATCCTGCCCTTTGCGGCATGTGCGATGTGGTGGTGCCCTTTGTGCAGGGGGAGGACCCGGCGGATTATCCCCGCCGCCTGGGGAGCCGGATGCGGCATCTCCATCTGGTGGATTCCAATGGGATCAGCGAGACCCATCTGGTGCCCGGCGAGGGAATGATGCCGCTGGGCCGGGTGCTGCGGGACATCCGCGCGGCGGGCTATGACGGCGCCGCCACCCTGGAACTGGTAACCCACTATATTGACGCCCCCTCCCGGTATGCGCGGCTGGCGCTGGAGCGGGCAAAGGAGCTGATGGTATGAAGATTGCCTGCGTAGGCGATAACTGCGTGGATTATTACGACAACACCGGCGAGGTGTTTCCCGGCGGGAACCCGGTCAATGTGGCGGTCTACGTCCGCCGTATGGGCGGGCAGTCCGCCTATCTCGGCGCGGTAGGAACCGACGCATACGGCGGGCTGATCCTCCAGGCGCTGGAGGAAAAGGGCGTGGATGTGCACCGGGTGAAGCGCCTGCCCGGAGCCACTGCGCTCAGCCACGTCTGTCTCATTGACGGCGAGCGGGTGTTCGGCGACTACGACGAGGGAGTGATGGCGCAGTTCGCCCTCACTCCCGGTGATGTGGAGTTCCTCTGCTCCTATGACCTGGTGGTATCCGGGCTGTGGGGGAGAGTAGAAAAAAGCCTGGCCCAGATCGCGGCCCGAGGGGTGCCGGTCGCCTTCGACTGCTCGGAGCGGCCGGAGGACGAGGCCGCACAAATCGCCCTTCCCCATACCACGCTGGCCTTTTTCTCCGATGATGCCAGCGATTTGGAGCGTCTGAAGGAGCGGATACTGGCTGTGGCGGCCCTGGGCCCCCGTGTGGTAGTCGCAACCCGGGGCGAAAAGGGCAGCGTGGCCTTTGACGGCACGGCGTTCCACACACAGGGCGTTCTGCCCTGCGTGGTGAAAGATACCATGGGGGCAGGGGACAGCTACATCGCCGGGTTCCTGATGGAATACCTGCGGGGAAAGGACATTCCTGCCTGCATGGCCGCCGGCGCGGCCAGCAGCGCCGTGACCCTGGGCTATGTTGGCGCATGGTGATTTCGGCCATTTGGGATTGTCGAGTGCCCTTTGATTGCGAGAGGAAAGGCCCCGAAAGCATGGAAAATCAATGCTTTCGGGGCCTCAGCTACTCTTTGCAATCAGCAGATTGTGTGTTCAAGCCGCATTATCAGTTCCCCAAGGATGGCTTCGCCCGTTGGGATTCCAATGCTCGCTCCCTGCGAGAGGGAAAGGCTGGCTTTTTGCAAGGAATGATTTGTGCCAACGCCCAAGCATCATGGGAGGGAGATGACGGGAGCGAGGTCAGTTTTGTTCCGGGCCGGCGCCGCTGAGCAGGAGCTTGCGCGTGGCGGGGAGCAGGTCGTGCCCCTCCACCTTCTGCACCAGCTTAGCCGCCTTGTCCGAAGCCCCAAGGCCCCTCAGCGCCATGCCCCGGTAGGCGGTCAGCAGGTCCCGCCCGGCTTCGTCCAGGTCCTTCCTGGGAAGCTCGCCCAACTGCTTCAGCGCAAGCTCGTATTCCCCGGAGAGGATGCGGTAGTGGATCTCGTAGGGCAGGCAGCCGATCTTCATGAGATCGCTCACCTCGGGGAGGGTACGCATGGTCATTGCGTAAGCGCCGTCGGCTCCCTCCCGGTCCCCAAGCTGGAGGTGGGCCCGCAGAAGTTGGGTCCAGTAGACCAGCCGCAAGGTGGGGTTGGGCATCTTCTCCGGCGGCGGGAGCCGGCGCAGAAGGGCCAGCGCCTCACCATTGTCCCAGTTAGCCAGCAGGGCGGTACACAGATTGAGCTGGGCGGTGAGCTTGAGCTCCGGATGGCGTAGTCTGTCCGCCCGCGCCCGCTGACCAGGGATGTACGCCGCAGGACCGTCCGCCCCCTTGATCTCCAGCAGGCGGCGGTTTTCCTCCTGGAAGAAGGCAATCCACTCCTTCTTCTGCCTGGCCCGAATGACGTAGACCAGAATCAGTACCACTACGCCGACTACCAGCAGACCGGCGGCCAGGGGCGTGCGCTCGTTGAGATATACGGTGACCAGGGCCACCACCAGAGCGACGGCCAGCGCGCCCGGCACCCGTGCATAGCGCCGGGGGATAGGGAACAGATCGAGCAGCATGGGCGGCCGCCTCCTTTCAGGGTCGGGTTCAGGCAATGATAGCGGCCAAGGACAGCAGTTGGGTCACGATCCAGCTGGACGCATAGTAGGTCATGAACTGAACGCCGGTATGGACGCCGAACTCAGAATGCAGGAAACCGCCCACCAGGCCGATGGTCAGGGCCAGGAACACGCCCAAGATACCGGCCTCATAGAAGGCCAGCATGACCACCAGGCCGCAGAACGCGCCGATGAGGGCTTCGTGACTGATGGCGCGGAGCATCAGCTCGGTCCAGGAGCGGGCCTTGTGCATGGCGATGGGGTAGGCCACCAGGGCGCCGCCGATCAGGCCGATGATGCCGAAGATGATATAGTCGGGGATGGTCAGAAGCTGGGACAGGTTGTTTCCGACCTCAAATCGGGGCAGACAGGAGAACAGGGGGGCGGCAGGACCGGCGGCCACGCCGCCGATGGCTACGCCGCCCAGGCCCAGCAGGGGGATAATCAGACCGGCGATGTAGGTGGCGTTGGAGGTGGAGTCCTCCACCGCCAGACAGGTGGACACCCGGTCATACAGCTCCTTACACTGTCCGGCGGAGGCCTCGCCGCTGAGAACGGTCATGCCTACGGGGCTCATGGTGAAGCCCACGCAGGAGACGGCGGACCATGTAGCGCTCAGGGCAATCTGTTTCTTGGTCAACTGCTTGAAGGGATTGGGGAAGAAGGACAGCTTCTGCTTGGAGTCAGGAGCCAGCCAGGTCTCGTTGGGGGTGTCGGTGGAAAAATTTTTACGGCGGCTGGGAATCAGGGAGCCAAAGAGCTCGTAGATCATGGGGCCGATGGTGATGCCCATGAAGATGGAGGTAAACACGGTGGAACCGTGGCCCTCAATGGCGATGCGCTGGAGGGCCTGGATGAAGATGGCGAAGGGGATGATGGCGGCCACCGCGCCCCACTTGGCGCTGGAGATAAAAGCAATGAGTACGGCGCAAATGGTAAAGATCAGGCCGGAGTACTGGGCGATGATGCCGCCCAAAGGGGACAGGAGCAAGGCCACGGTCAGAGCCAGGGGGAGCACAAAGATGGTGCCCACCAGGGAGCCGGAGGCCATCTTGCGCATGGCCATGTGAGGTACGCCCAAACGTTTGGCGATGGAGCAGTTGAGCACCATGGGCACCGCCATGGTGCTGCCCGGAAGGGCGGACATGGCGGTGGGGATGGTATGGGAGATCTGGATGGCCACGATAATGCCGATCTCCCAGGCAAAGAGCGCGCCTGCGGGCAGGCCGGCCAGCACCAGGATGATTGTGATGGGCACCATGGTGGCAGTCTCATCGGTGCCGGGGATGATGCCGATGAGGGTATACAGCAGACCACCGACGACGGCGGCGACAATGGCAATCAAGATTTCTGTCATGTTCAGTTGCCCTCCTTCCCATGAATCTTCTGCCGGTACTCAGGCTTGAAGTTGTCACAGTCCTCGGGGATGAGGGACAGCAGGGAGTAGAGCTCCAGATTCTCCATCTCCCGAATGACCTCCTTGCTGACATGGCGAAGGGCCTCCGACTCCTCCTCCATGGTCATGCCTGCGGCTTTGAGAATATCCTCGATGTTTTCGGACTGGGATTCCACCATGATCTTCCGCTTGGGCTTGAACGTTTTGGCGCAGATGGCCGCGCCCAGGAAGGTGCCCACGATGCCTACCAGAAGGGAGTAGCCCTTTGCCAGTGCGGGGTCCAGAGATTGGATTTGGAGCAGGCCGGTCCTGCCGGCCAAGTAAAACACCATCGTCAGGATAACACAGATGACGGCTGAGATCGCCAGCTCCTTGAGCACGACGGTATCGCCCCAGACAAACATGTACTTGCCCACATGATCCTTGCTTTTTTCCATGCTGAAACCTCCTTCTCTTTTCTGGCGGCCCCGCGAAGGATGCAGGTCCCTCGCGGGACCGCCCCGGTATGAGCGTCTTGCTTCGCGCTGTGATTGGGATGGCTTTGTCTACTGGTACTGTTTCATGAGCTCCTGGGCGTACTCCAGGCGGACGTTCTTTTCGGCGATCATCTGCTTGACGATCCGTTCCAGCGCTTCGCCCTTGGCCCCGGCGGTGGCGGCCAGGTTGCGGGCGTGGAGGGACATGTGCCCGCGCTGGATGCCCTCGGTGGCCAGGGCCTTGATGGCGGCCATGTTCTGGGCCAGGCCTACGGCAGCGATGATCTGGGCCAGCTCGCTGGCGGTCTTGACCCCCAGCATCTTCACTGCCACCTTGGCGGCGGGGTGGATCTTGGTGGCGCCGCCCACCAGACCCACGGCCATGGGCATCTCGATGGAGCCCACCAGGTCGCCGTCGGCGTTCTTTTCCCAGGTGGCGAAGGGGGAGTAGTGCCCGCTGCGGGCTGCGTAGGCGTGGGCCCCCGACTCGATGGCCCGGGTGTCGTTGCCGGTGGCGATGACCACGGGAATGACGCCGTTCATGATCCCCTTGTTGTTGGTGGCGGCCCGGTAGGGGTCGGCGGCGGCGAAGGCGTAGGCGGCGATCATTTTGTCCACGACTTCTTCTCCGCCCACGGCCTCCTTCTTGAACACGGCCCGGGCGCGGGCCAGACGGCGGTCGGCCAGATTGGAGAGGATGCGCAGCTCCGCGCGGCCGCCGGTCAGCTCCTCCAAGAAGGGGGCCACGGCCTCGGCCATGGTGTTGACCGCGTTGGCGCCCATGGCGTCCCCAGTGTCCACCAGAAGGTGGACGATGACCATGGGCCCCACGATGGAGTCCAGGATGCGCACCTCCACGTCCTTGACGCCGCCGCCCAGGCTCACCAGCACAGGGTCCTTTGCGTTGCAGATCTCCGCGATCTGCGCCTTGTGCTCCAGGATCTTCCCCTTGGCGTAATGGGGAGTGGGCACGTCCAAAAGTTGAATCTGGGAGATCATGATGTTGCCGGTGTAGTCGGTGGTGAAGCCGCCGCCGGGCCGGGCCATCTTGGCGGCGTTGGAGCAGGCGGCCAGGACGGAGGGTTCCTCAGAGGCCATGGGGATGACGTAATCCTTGCCGTTGATCACGAAGTTGATGGCCACGCCCAGGGGATAGGTATAGCGGCCGATGACGTTCTCGATCATATGGTCGGCCTTGTCCATATCCAGAGAGTTGGCGTCCTTGAGAATGGCCTGTTCTTCTTGAGTCAGGCCGCAGAACTCGGCCACCTCCTTCATACGTTCCTCGGTGGAAAGCTTAAAGAATCCGGAATAGCTGCTGGTTTTCATATGGCGTTTCCTCCTTGCGTCATTCAGCGTTGGGGTGCGGTCACTGGATATGGCTGGTGAACGAATCCAGCCGACGGCCCAGGATGCGCTCCAGCATGCGGCAGATCTGATAGCATTTGTGCTCGTCCACGCCGGTCTCCACGCCCATGCCGTTGAGCATGGTCACGAAGTCGCAGGTCTCCACCAGGCCGGTGCGGCAGTTGTCATAGTAATAGGCCCCGGCGCCCTTTACAGGTACGCCGTCCACAATGTTGGCTACCTGCCCACCGATGCCGCCCATGGAGCAGTCAAAGGTGCTCACCCCCGCCTGGGCTGCGGCGTAGTAGGCGGTCATGCCCATGCCGTACACATCGTGGACGTGGAAGGAATGCATGTTCCGGTCGGGGTATTTTTCCAACACGTTGGAGAAATATTCGTAGACCCGGTCGGGTGTGGCGGTGCCCTCGGTATCCGAGTGCTCGATTTCGTCAAAACCGATGGAGAAGGTGCGGTCCACGAACTCATAGGCCCGTTCGATGAGCACCTCGCCTTGGACCGGGCAGCCGAAGATGGTGCCTACGTTGGCAAATACGTGCTTTACGCCGTGGTCGTGGAGGAACTTCACGTTCTGCTCGGCCTCCCGGAAAAGCTCCTCGTGGGTGCGGTTCATGTTCTTGCGGGCGTAGGCCTCGCTGGTGGCGAGCTGGCCGCACAGGACCCGGTCGATCTGGGCCCCCTTGTCCAAGGCATCCACCGTCCGCTCGCAGGCCTTGGTGTTCAGGGCTAGGACGGTGTACTCCACGTCCGTCCGTTTCGGCAGGCCGGCAAGGACATGCTCAATGTCCTTGAATTGCGGGACGTATTTCACATGACTGAAGGTGCCCACCTCGAACCGCCGGAAGCCGGCTTCGATCAGCCTGTTGGCGATCCACAGCTTGGTCTCGGTGGGGAGGAACATCTCCTCATGCTGGATACCGTCCCGCAAAGTGACGTCAATGACGTCGATGTGCTTGGGGAAGGTCAGCGGCATACTGCAAGTCTCCTTTCTGTCAGGGGTTTGGAATTTGGTAGCTGCTTTATAGAATAGCAATCCACGTGCCAAATTTCCTCCACGGGCCGAAGCCTTGGGCCACAAAGGATACGCCCGTTGGGGCAAAAAGCTGCCTAGGACGGAGTGCCAATTTTGGCACAAAAGACGAAAAACAACGGTGCCAAAAATGGCATAGCGCCATTTTTGGCACCGTGGACAGCGGTCAGAGCCGGTGCTGGCTGAGCTTGCGGTAAAAGGTGCGGCGGCTGAGGCCCAGAGCCTCCATGGCGCGTTTCCGGTCGCCGGGGAAGCGGGCCAGGGCGGCGGCGATGACCTGGCGTTCGTGGCGGGCCATTTCCTCGGCCAGGGTGCCGGTTTCCGGCGGGGGAGCGGCCGCCGTCTGGGGGGGTGCCGCAGGGGAGGACTGGGGTAGGGGCTCGAAGGCGACAATCTGCTCGGGCAGGTCCTCCAGGCGGATCACAGGGCCGTGGCTGAGGACGACGACACTCTCAATCACGTTCTGGAGCTGGCGGACGTTGCCCGGCCAGGCATAGGCCAAAAACCGCTGGTAGACCTCGCCGGAGATGTGCAGGTCTTTGTGGTATTTGCGGTTGTAGACCGACAGGTAGTGGTCCGTGAGCAACAGGATGTCGTTTCCCCGCTCCCGCAGGGGCGGGATGTGAATGGAGACCACGTTGAGCCGGTAGTAGAGGTCCTCTCGGAAGCGGCCCGAGCGGATCATTTCCTCCAGGGGCTGATTGGTAGCGGCGATGATGCGCACGTCAACGGGGATATTTTTCTGGCGGCCCAGCTTTTCGATCTCTCCCTCCTGGAGTACGCGCAGCAGCTTGGCCTGCATGGGCATGGGCATATCGCCGATTTCGTCCAGAAGGAGGGTTCCGCCCTGGGCCAACTGGAATTTGCCCATACTGCCGCCCCGCTTGGCCCCGGTGAAGGCCCCTTCCTCATAGCCAAAGAGTTCGCTCTCAATGAGGGTCTCCGGGATGGCGGAGCAGTTGACGGTGATGAAGGGCTTGTCTTTCCGGGCGCTGTTGTCCCGCAGGATGCGGGTAAACACCTCTTTGCCCACGCCGTTCTCTCCCCGCAGCAGGACCGCCGCGTCGGTCTTGGCCACCGTCACCGCCTTCAGGATGCTGTTGGTGTAAACCTTGCTCTCACCAATCACTTGGCTCTGCTTCAGGACGGTCTCGGCCTCCAACTGGCGGCTGTATTCCTCCGCCACCTGGGAGATGCGCTCCACCTCCTGGTTGAGCTCGTTGAGGCGGGTGATGTCGGTGAAGATGGACATGGCCCCCTGGAACCGGCCGTGAAGGAATATGGGGTAGACGCGGATGGATACGTACTTGTTGATGCTGCGAATCAACTGCTTTTTCTCCGAGACTGGCCTGTGCGGAGGCTTGAGCACGGTGAGCAGGGCAGAAGAAGGTTCCAAGCGCTGGAGATAGCGCCCGAGCACCCGGCCCACCGGCACCCCCAGGACCTTGGTGTAGGAGGGATTCACGTAGTAGATGCGTCCCTCCCGATCGATGGCGATAACCGCCTCGTCGATCTTGTCCAGGATGGCCATAAACCGCTCCGGGAGCTGGGTGCCGCGCAGGTACTCCAGGAGCTCCCGCTTGACGCTGCCTACGCACTTCCCAGCGCCGTCCACCACCCGTACTAGGGTGTCCTCACGGGGGATGGCGTCCAAGTCCAGATCCAGGGTATTCCCGTCCGCAGGCAGGGCGGATACGGAGACCGTATCCGTCAGCCTGGGGTTCATCACGTCCCGCCAGAGCATAGCCATTCCCTCCCTCGTCCGTTTTAGCTCATTGTATCGAAGGGATGGGACGATGTAAAGAGGAAAATCGGAGATGCGACCAGAAACAAGGCCGCCTGCCGGGAGGCAGTCGGTCCGACTGTGTTCGGTTCGCGTTCCTCCCTTCCTGCGGCTGGCCGCAGGAAGGGGCAGGCCCGGCTCAGGGCTGCGGGTTCTTGCTTCCCGGGACGCGCTGGTCCTCCCCGGGGAGTTGAGCTGCTTCCGGGTGTTCTCCATCGAATCCGTGCAGTTGGAATAGAAAGGGGCAGCCGGTTGGTGGAGATGCCCGACTTCTCGGCCAGGGCGTTGATCTGGTCCCGGTTTGCCCGATCATCGCCCTCAGCACCAGATCGTACAGATCGCCGCACTTGCCCTCGTGAGAGAGCAAGGCCGGTTTGATCTCTCCGCCACGATCTTCTCAAGGTTCAGGAACATCTCCGGGAGCCAAACATCAAAGCGTGCTGTATGGCTTTTGCTTTCTGGTATTTGAGCGAGATGTGCGGTGTCAATCTGCTAGCGATGATTTCAATTGTTAGAGCACTTCATGAGGCTGTCCAAGCCGCATAACACAAGGCCCGCC
>OLSB01002272.1_pt1 | contig 16323 bp, 16 predicted proteins | sample 1672071 | NCBI WGS metagenome assembly OLSB01 (sample SAMEA3136642, study PRJEB25190) | human gut metagenome | biome: human gut; feature: human-associated habitat; material: faeces | place: Austria | collected 2013 | reverse complement strand
GTTGGTCGGCAGCAGCCCCACCTGCAGGCAGCTCTCCCAGAACGCCGCAAACGTCAGGCAAAAGCATTCCGGCATCTTGTGAAAGGTGTAGATATTCGCGAAGCTCAGCGCGCACAGCGCAAATCCGCCCAGAAAAACACAGAGCGGCACATAGGCAATTTGTCTGCAATCGGAGACGCGGCACTTGCAACAGACGACAATTCCGGTTGTCAGCAGCAGGCTGACCGTCCATGTCATGGCGAGGTAGTATATCCAGCCGTGGGTATAGTCCGCTTCCAGCGTCGCAGCGCCCGGCGTGGATCGGAATGCCATCTGGTGCAGGTCGTTGCTCAGAATGCCGCCAATCAGCAGTGCAGCAGGAATGAACAGCAGATACCACCTGCGGGAAAACGCAGCGTCCTCCCGCCGCCCAAGCTGCAGCGCAGCGAACAGGCTGAACAGCGGCGCAAGGATCTGCGGCACATAATACAGATACCACAGGTGCCGGGTGATCGTATGATCTGCGAAAAAGCGATATTTGACCGCACGCAGAAACAGCCACAGCACGGCCATCGCACAGCCCAGCAGCAGCCATCGCCGGTCGTTTCGGTGCAGAATCCGGCGCGATATGGAGAAGCCCCACCCCATGGCCAGGCCGATATAGATCAGGTTGGTCAGCAGAAAGCACGCGGCGGATGGCAGCGGCGCGGTCACGCGATCCAGCTGGCGGAAAACGCCTGCCAGAATGAACAGCCCCAGCGCCAGACAAAGCTTTGCGATGGATTTTCGCTTTATGTCCGTCATTCCCCCACCTCCGAACCGTCCCTTCCAGCAATCCTTATTCTACCATACAAAAGGTGGAAAAGCCAGCATTTCAAATCGGAATGGCCGCCTGATTGCGCCCTCCGCCGGTTCAGGCGCTTTTATTGCCTGTTTTCATCCTGTCTTACGCTAAAATCCGCGTCAATGCGCGCTTTCCATTCCGCGCCCAAGGGCGCGCTGCACCGCACCGCCGAAACCGCTTCGCTCAACACCTCATAGTTGAGCCGCGTTCCCGCGTGATCGGCATGATAGTTAACTGCCCGATCCGCGCCAATGCCAAAGCGCTTGGCGGTTTCCACCGCGTCACTATTGGCGCCAAGGAAGAGAAACTCCCAACCATCCTCTTCCTTCCGGCGCTCAATCATCCTTTTAACCCGCTCGCCATCATAGCTGCGGCTTGCGTTTTCCATGCCGTCCGTCGTGATCACAAACAGCGTATGCTCCGGCACGTCCTCCTCCCGCGCGTATTTGTGAACGTTTTCAATATGATGAATCGCGCCGCCAATCGCATCCAGCAGGGCAGTGCAGCCGCGGACAAAATAATCCCCGTCCGTCATCGGCGCAACCTGTTGAACCGGCATGCGGTCGTGGATCACCTCGCTTACGTTGTCAAAGAGAATGGTAGAAATCAGCGCTTCACCCGGCTCTTTCTTCTGCTTTTCAATCATGGCGTTAAAGCCGCCGATGGTGTCCCCCTCCAGCCCGCGCATCGAGCCGCTGCGATCCAGGATAAACACGATTTCCGTCAAATTTTTCTTCATCATCCATTCCTCCATCATAAAAATAGGGCTGCCCGGCGTTTCACCTTGCAGTCCTATTCTACTTCGATATTCGGTTTTAAGGGGCGCATGGCAAGCGACATCGCAAGCGCTTACAGCTTATGCGCCAATCAGGCTCTGATCAAAGGCAAACAGCGCTTCCTTGATTTCAAATACGTTATAGTTGCCATGCTCAATGAAATACTCCACAATGATATCAAACTTATTGGAATGGGACAGCGCGAAGCCCGCCTTCATGAGCATATCCTTCATCTCCGCCAGCGGCAGCTCCAGGGCAATGGCAAAGGCGATCACCGTGGGCTTGGAGGGCTTATATCCTTTGTCCGAACGGATCTTTGAAAAAAGCTTGCGGTCAATATTGGCCTTTTTGTAGCACTGCGCGTCGGTCATTCCGCGCTCATCAATCTTGCGCAGCAGCATTTCTGAAAAGCTCTCATCCATCCGTCCCAGCGCATCGACAAGGGACATCGTTTGGGACGCGGAATCCGCGCATTGCTGGATTGCATCCTGGCAAACGGGCGCTTCACAGGCCGCGGACGCTTCCACGCGAAAGGCATTCATCGAGCGCAGGCGCGCGGAGCGATCCTCGGTATGCTCGTCCACATACAGTTCATCGATATAGGCGGCAATATCGGCAAACAGCGCGCCGCTAATCTGATAAGCATGCCGGTCAAAGATCACAAGATAGACCATCATGTCGTTTTCAAGCAGAAAATCGCTGATGGTATCCACCGCAGCCTTGAGCGCCCGATCCTTTGGATAGCCGTAAATGCCGGAAGAAATGAGCGGAAACGCCAGCGATTCGCAGCCGTATTCCTTTGCCAGCTCAAGCGCCGCCCGGTAGCTGGCAACCAGCAGTTCCTGCTCTCCGCGCTGCCCGCCATGCCAGCGCGGCCCCACCGCGTGAATGACGTATTTGCAGGGCAATCGATAGCCCTTTGTGATCTTTGCGCTGCCTGTTTTGCACCCATGCAGCGCTTTGCACTCCGCCAGCAGCTCCGGGCCTGCGGCACGGTGAATGCAGCCATCCACCCCTCCGCCGCCCAACAGCGATTCATTGGCGGCGTTGACAATGGCGTCCACCTGCATCCTGGTAATATCGTTTCTGACGATTTGCAGCGGCATAAAGCGCTTTCTACCTTTCTATCTGTCTGAAATTACCCCTTTTACAAAAGGATTTTTGCCCGCTTCACTGCTCCCGCAAATAAATGCTATCCAGCAGACGAACGCCCGCACCGGTGCGAAAAACGCTTTGCCGCATGTTTTCAATGGCTGCGCAGACAAGACCGCCCTCGTCCGCGTTGACCAGAAAATCCGCTTCCAGCAGGATCTGGTAATCCAGTCTGTCCACATGGGTATAGGTATGATGATGCGCCACCAGCCAGGAAATTCGCTCCGCCATATCTCCTTCAACAGGCATGCCTGCAAAGAAATCCTCTACCAGCGGTGGGCTTTCCAGCTCCTGGTATTTTCCATTGGTATTGCCATATTTCTGCCGGCACAGCGGGCAGGCAATATCATGAACCACCGCCGCCAGCTCCAGCGTCAGCTGCGTTTGATCATCCAGCCCCTCCTGCTCTCCAATGGTTTTAGCAAACGCCCATACCTTGAGAAAATGGTTGATATCGTGCAGGTTGCCCTGATAAAAGGCGATCATCTTTTCAATTGCGGATGAAACAATCATGGCCCGTCTCCCCTTTCAAAGCGCCGTTCCCATTGCCGGGATAAAGAAGCCGCGCATATCCGTCCGTTCCAGCTCCAGCAGCTTTACCTTTTTGTCGATACCGCCCGCATAGCCCGTCAGGCTGCCGCTGCTTCCTACCACCCGGTGGCAGGGAATAATAATGGAAATTTCGTTATGCCCCACCGCGCCGCCAACGGCCTGCGCCGACATATGATCGCGCCCCATTTGCACCGCAAGGCAGCGGGCAAGCTGGCCGTAGGTAGTTGTCTGCCCATAGGGGATATCCAAGAGCAGCTTCCACACAGCCTGGCGAAAGCCTGAGCCAATGGGATGCAGCGGCGGCATGAAATCGGGCTCTTTGCCGGTAAAGTAAACATCCAGCCAACGCCTCGCAAGCGCCAGGCTCTCCGTTTCCCGCTCGATATGCTCCGCCGGCAGTTCATTTGCAAAGTACTTTTGGCCGTCAAACCACAATCCGGTCAGGCCGGTATCATCCGCGGCCAGCAAAATGCCACCCAGCGGGGAATCATAGTGCATTGTGTACATCATGGTCTTTTCCTCCATTCTGCTTTTTGGCGCATGATCTTGACGCCAGAAAGGTCAGAATATCCGCAACGTTCTTTTCAACAGGCATCGTGCCATCCACCCGCAGGACAGGGCAGGCAAGTCATATCACTATCCAGCTTGCTTACAGCCTCCATCGCTGTTATTAGTTCCCCATGTTGTCAATCTCTCGCTGAATACGCGCTGCATAAGCCTGCGCAGCAGCAGTGAGCGCATCGGGCGAAAGATAATCCCCCAGGAAAACGCATGCCTCTGGTTCATTGCGCACGGCGTTGAGCAAACCGCGCTGCAAAGGCAGCAGGCGCGCCACCAAGTCGCTTTCGCCCAGCAAATTCAGCATGGTTATACCATCCAGCAGAAGCGCACGAAATAGCGAATCCATTCGGGAGCGAAGCACTGCAACCGGCATTGTCTCCTGACACAGCATGCAGATTTCTCTCGCGTTTTGTTGCAAAACCGTAATCGAATGGCGCATGCGGCTTATGATATCCTCCGTGCAAGGGGCAACAGGCGCCAAAGTAGCAATGATCACCTTGTCATCCAAATAGGACAAAAGCGCTTGTTCCGTCAGGAGAAGCTGTGTGGGAGCATCCGCGCGCTCCCATTTATTGTTGAGAAACAGCAGCTTCTCCTGTTTGTTTCCGATATATACGACAGCGTGCTTACCGTTTTCTATTCCCCGAATGCCCAGCATCGCCGTGCGCTGCCGCCGCAAATATGCGGCCACGCTTTGTGCGGGTACCTCTGTCTCCCGCATTTCAAGGCCCCGCGGATGCAGATAAAGGTTAAACCATTGCGCGCCTTGGAGCATTGGCCCCGCGCGGTACTCATCCTCCTCATAGGCAAACAGAAACGGCAGCTTCATATCCCTTGCAATTTCACGATCCTGCGTATCCACGCCATATCGCAGCAGCATATTCGCCAAGCCAGCATAAGAGCACGAGGAATTAAACGTCATATACTTGAACGAGGTATTCATGCACACTTCTCCAATCTGTCATCGGCGTAGGGGATAATAGACTGCGTCTTGGGGTACATGCTCGAGCTGAGAAAACACGCCAGCATCGCAGGCACACAATTCCAGCAATTCATTTACATCGTTATAATCCTTAGAAGCATCCAATGAAGCAAAGATCGGTTCTGCTTTCTGCAATTCCACTCCAACGCTTCTGTCGTCTTTAGCATAGAATTTAACACCATCATATTCAGAACGCATGCTTTTCCCTCTATATTTGTTTGATGCTCTTGTCTGTTAGTTAATTCAACCGCAAAGGTTTCTGTTCTGATAGCCTGTTCATATAATCTAATCGTTCATATTTTTTCTCCTTAGTAAAATTAAATTTGAGCAATATACTTTCGCAAGTCATAGTAATTTTGCTTATACAATCATTTTACCATGGTTTTCGTACTAATGCTAGTGTTCATAGTAATGGATGCACTCATGAAGGATATTGAAATCCGAATACTCCTTTTTGATATTGCTCGTATTGATCACGATGGTATTGGCAGGAATTTCTCTGATTTCGGGCTGTTTTCCTTTTTCCGCGATCTCGATCTGATCATCAACCAGGAAGAGAATACTGTCCACCTCTTCATGCTTATGAAGCGGCAAATGCAGAATGGATAGCCCCATTGCTCCAGCCAGCATTTCAGCCTTACGCAGTTCCGGGTGATCCAGCGCGCCGGGGATACAGGCTGCCCAGATGTTTTCAGCTTCCATGTCGATTTTCGCCGCAGTAAAATATGGGATCAGAAATGGGCTCAGCAATGTCATGCCGCTTCGCTCCGGACCGTCCTTCACAGAGGTCAGCTCTTCTATTGTGCCGGTCAGCGGTCCGGGCTGCTCAGCAGAGAACCAGAAGCACAGATATCCGCACCATTCCCGTTTTCCCTTTGCAGTGCTAAGCAGCAGGGTCACGCTGACGTCCGCCCAAAAGTTGAGCCGGTCCATGCGCCAGTAATTCACGCCCTTGAAGGTGCATACTTCCCGGTTAATCGTCCTGTTGGTAAAAGAAAAGCCGACAATCCGTTCCAGCATCCCGCTGCGCAGGCTGTTATTGAGGTAAGCATACATCTGCAGCCGGTAATGCGCAAAGAGGTACTTTGTCATCGATACAACGACCGGCGCGATCATTTTCTGGCTGCCGTCTACCGCTGTATTCGGCTGCGGCGCAATGCCATCTGAACAGTTCTCGATCTCCGGCTGTGTGTTCTCATACATATCATTTTCTCTTGCAATGGGAACGGAACTTCTGACAAGTTCAGCGTCTTTGCATTCCTTCAGGCACACGCGCATTTTACCTCCTGTACCATGGTACTCCCAGCTCTTGCGTTCTTTGCTTTGCATTTATTCTACAGGGATTTATACGCTGTGTCAAGCGCAAATCACGCTATATGTGATATTTTGATATTGCATTTCACAATGCATTGTGTTACAATGAGAACAACAGAGGATACTGCTGCGATTCTTGAACGCTGAGCATCCTGCCCAGGCAGCAGCAATCCCGCCCTCAGGAGGTACGATGATGACCATCAGCAGATTACCGAGCGCCCCGGTTGAGCCGAAAGCCGCGTATGCCTTTGGCGATGTAATCCGCAAATACCGCACCCGCGCAAAATACAACCAGCGGGATCTTGCAAAGCTCATGGGGGTAAACCAGAATAGTATCTGCAACTGGGAGACAGACAAGCGGCTGCCGGATGCGCAGACCCTGCGCAGGCTCTGCATGCTTCTGGATATTCCGCTGTATGAGTTCTTCGGCATGGAGGATAGGCACAGCGGACTGTCCGAGCATGAGCAGCGCCTTCTGGACTTTTACCGTTCTTTGGATGATAATGGAAAGGAAGACCTCGAGACCTTTGCGGAAGCCATGAGCGGCAATGTTCACAAGCGGAAGCTTCGCCTGGCGCTGGAGCGGATGAACAGCGTAAAGGATCTTGGACGCGCAGCGGCCGCAGGCGACGGCGCCGATTGGGAGGACCATCCCGAGAGCGAAGCATGCGTTCTCTATAACAGCCATGCAGTTTCCGAAGCTGATGAGATCATCACGGTCTGCGGCCAGAGCATGGAGCCGCAGTTTCATCATGGCGACCGGGTCTTGGTGCAGTACTGCTCCGAGCTCAGCTATGGCGATATTGGTATTTTCTATGTTCCCGGCATGGGCGGCGTGATCAAGCAGGTGGCCCATGATCGTCTGCACTCGCTGAACCCGGACTTCGACGATATCTTCCCCTATGAAGACGGCGCGAAGGTCATTGGACGGGTGCTGGGAAAGATCACGGCGGATATGGTTCCCGATACGGCTGATCGGGCGCTGTATCTGGAAGCGCGCGAAAGCCGCTGATTCCGCTGGGGAGGGTTCTCATGAAAGGTGTAAAATCGTTAAAAGCACAGCGCCCTCCGCATATGGAGCGCATCTATGTGAAGGTTAACTCTGATTTTGACGCTACGGGCTATATGCAGCCGCGCTCCATTACCTGGGCGGATGGCAGAACCTTCAAGATTGACGCCATCAAGGATTATCGCCCGGCGGCGTGCTACCGGCAGGGGGCGGAGGGTTCCTGCTATACGGTGATGATCAAAGGCCAGGAGCGCCGCCTGTTCTTTGAATGGACAAACGCATCCTTTGCCAGCCGGGTCGCCCGCTGGTACGTTGAAGCCGCGTCAGAAGCAAACTGATTGATAAAAAGAAGGAGGAAAGGTACGCATGGCGGAAAAGGTTCGGCAATATGTGGCCATCGACGCCAAGAGCTTTTACGCCAGCGTAGAATGCGTAGAGCGCCATCTGAATCCCCTGACGACCAATCTGGTCGTTGCCGACGAGAGCCGGACGGAAAAGACCATCTGCCTGGCCGTATCGCCTTCCCTGAAAGCCCACGGCATTCCCGGCCGGGCGCGCCTGTTTGAGGTAATCCAGCGCGTGGAGCAGGTCAACCAGGAAAGGCTGAAGGCCGGCATCCGTGCCGGGGCGATACAGCGCAATCCGGAAACGCAAAAGTATCAGTTCTCCGCCGCCTCTTTTGACGCGGAAGCCATAGTAAAAGACCCGACGCTGGAGATTTCTTACATTATCGCTCCGCCAAGGATGCGCCTGTATGAGGAATACAGCAGCCGGATCTATGCCACTTATCTGAAATATGTCTCGTCAGAGGACATTATCGTCTATTCCATCGATGAGGTTTTTATCGATGTGACAAATTATCTGCGCACTTACGGCATGACGGCGCACGAGCTGACCATGACGATGGTGCGCGACGTCTTGTACAATACCGGCATCACGGAAACGGCGGGCATTGGCACCAATCTCTTTCTCGCCAAGATCGCCATGGATATCGAAGCCAAGAAGTCCAAGCCGGACAAGGATGGCGTGCGCATTGCGGCGCTTGATGAAACGACCTTTCGGGAAAAGCTCTGGACACACCGCCCGTTGACGGATTTCTGGCGCATCGGCAGAGGCATCTCCAAAAAGCTCGAAGCGATGCGCCTTTATACCCTGGGCGACGTGGCGCGGGCCTCTCTTGATCCGGTCAGCGAAGACAAGCTGTATAAAACCTTTGGGGTCAATGCGGAGCTGATCATCGACCACGCATGGGGCTGGGAGCCGGTGACGGTAGCGGATATCAAGGAGTATCGTCCGTCCACCAGCAGTATTTCGTCTGGGCAGGTATTGCAGTGCCCCTATGATTTTGAGAAAGGGCGGCTGATTGTCCGCGAAATGACGGAGCTGCTGGTGCTGGATCTGGTTCGAAAGCATGTGGTCACGAAGCAGATTGTGCTGGATGTTGGGTACGACCGCGAAAGCCTGGAAGGCGATCGCGGCAAAAAATACAACGGGCCTGTGGTGTTGGACCCCTATGGGCGTAAAATCCCCAAGCCTGCTCATGGTACTGGGAACATCGCGCGCTACACCAGCTCCACCCATGCCATTATGGACGCCGTCCTGGACGTATATGATCATGTGGTTCACAAGGACATGTTGATCCGCCGCGTATACATCACGGCCTGCGATCTGATTCCGGAGACAGACATTCCGGAGGAGCAGCCTGAGCAGCTGGACATGTTCACGGATTATGAGACGATGAAGCAGGAAGAGGAAGTCCGGCAGCTTGCCGAAGAAAAAGAACGCAAACTGCAGCGTATTACCCTCGCCATTCAGGATAAATTTGGAAAGAACGCCATGCTCAAAGGCATGAACCTGCTGGAAGGCGGCACCACCATCGAGCGAAACGGCCAGATCGGCGGCCATAAGGCAGGTGACGAATGATGCCCGAACGAAAGAACCCTTACGCTGACATCCTAGCGCTTCCGCATCATCAGGCGGAAAACCGCCCGCACATGAGCATGCATGACCGCGCGGCGCAGTTTTCCCCCTTTGCGGCGCTTACCGGCTTCGATGGCGTGATTGCGGAAACTGGCAGGATAACAGATCGAAAAATCGAACTGTCCGAAAGTCAGAAGCTCCTGCTGGATCAGAAGCTGACGCTGATTGACGATGTGATTCAGGACGGATACCATCCTGTGGTGACGGTGGTATACTTCGTGCCGGACGCGCTGAAAGCGGGCGGCTCCTATCAAGAGTTCATAGGAAAGGTGCGGCAGGTTGAGCCCGTTGAGCGAAAGCTTGTTTTTCTCGCGGCAAATGAACGCTCCGGTGGCAAAGAGATAGGCATAGACAGCATCCTTGAAATCCATGGAGAATTGGTGGATTATATAGATGAGGTATGATGCAATCATCTTCTACGACGCAAAATCCGGCAATCATAAAGAGCATATATAGCATCGCTTATCATTTGATTTGCAAACTTAAGCCACTATCCAATACAACCCAAGAATTCCCCCAATCTTCAATTGTAAACAATTTTGACGGAGAATCGGGCATATCGGTATCGGTTGGAAAGTATGTCTGTTGTAGTGTTCTAAAATAATACAACTCCAATTGAAATAATGCAGCCAATGAATGAAGTACATTTTTTTGATTTGCCAGCTTATAGTACGGAAGCTGCATTTCATTACTCACTGTCGTTCGATTATGCTTGATCTTATTATATGTCTGCCACCAATCTGGGTTATTTGAAATTACTTTTTCTTTGCCGTTGGATTGCAACTCGGTTGTGTAAGACCAGTTTTTCCAAGGAAATATTGATATGTCGCGTTCTTGTAAATTAACTCTTCTATTAGCAAAATCCAAATAGATGTCTGTTATACATTTGCAATATGTAGATATCTTGTTTCCTTTAAAATTACTGTTCAATTCTTTACAGTATGGCTTTGCAACCACATCAATTTCACTGCAAATTGCTTGGTATTGTTTTATGTACTCATTTGAGTAGGCCCGAAAATTAAGTTCATCAATCGCAAGATATTGCTCTGTACCCAAAAAGTCCTTCTCCAGCATCAAATAATACTTCCAATATCGCTGCAAAAACTCATTCCGCGTAGTGATGCTTGGTTCCATACTTACAGCACCTTTCTAATTGTATCGAAAATGTAATAGATGAAGCTATTTACCATACTATCGTTTGTCATAGGACAGTTGCACATTATAAAATAAGGCTTTTGTTTGGCAACGATTTTGATGCTATCTTTGATCATATCGCTGTCAAAATAGCCGATCAGATAGCTAAATAAATCAAACTGCGTGCTCATTTATCATACGATTAATAAACCAATAATATTTGATGTTTTTGTCAATCTCCTCATATAAACCTCCTTATATTATACAGTATACACTATTTCTCGTTAAAATCAAGCACCATGAGGAAGCGAATTTGCAAGCGTAATGGCCATATCAAGGACTATTAATTGAAATTAATATGCTAAGCAAACCATATTGACATATGTATGATTGTTCTGCTATGTTGCAACGTTTCTTCAAGAAAAAGCATTGTGGGAATCATGCGTGAGCTGGCCCAGCGAAACATTATATCCCCGACAGGTAAGGCCACATGGAGTTGAAGAGCAATTGATACACTGCTCAGCAACGAGAAGTATCGCGGCAATTCAACGGCCTCAACTGCTTGAATGATCGGCGATCCTCGTAGCAAACCTCGGGATAAGTATTTATATCAAGCGCATCACGAAGCGATTATCGATGAGGAGACCTTCTTAGCCGTTGCAGAGAAAAAGAAGCGGAGAAGTAATATAGAATCAGATAAAAATCGTATTCGGCGGAAGAAGACTCGGTACGTGGCTAAAGTAGACATAGACGAGCAAAACAACCGAGAATAGACTACTTCACTGCCTGAGTAGTTTATTCTTTGCTACACCGTATTTGAACAACTTTCCGCCTACAAACGGCCACGGTTGGCTGGTAAAATTATGAAGTGAGCGTGGCTGCCGCAGGCACGGCGCAGCCGCTGCTGCTGACTGCTGCGCTCAACGTGATCCTGGTTGCTCTGGGCGCAGGCTGCGGCGATTGGCTGCACAAGCGCTTTCCCGGCGCTTTTGCCCGGCAGCTGACGGAAAGCAAGTGACCGTATGACTGAAATGGAAAAAACGCTGGCGCAGCGGATGATCGGGCAGCGGGTGACGCATGTGTCCCTGGGCGCGGGCGTGGTGAGCGCCTGCACCAACATTGCCATGAAGGTGAAGCTGGACGAAACGGGTGAGGAATACGCCTTTGCGTTTCCCTACTCATTCAAGCAGTTTTTTACCGCTGAGGATCCGGCGCTCCAGCAGGAGATCCTTGATTTCTATGATTCCGGAGCCTGGGTGGCCCCGATTCATGACCATCACGATTGCTGATGGGGGACATCGGCAAGGCTGAGGCCGCATCGGATGAACGCAAAAAAGCATATGGCATACTCACTTTCTGCCGCCCAATGGGCGGCAGCTTTTGTGTTTATGAGATTTTGCTTTTTTCAGCAGACGAATAACTGCCTGCTTCTGATTTTCTTCAGATGTGTATGGAAATTTATAGGGGATAGGATTTTTACGGGGAGGCGGCAGCATCTGCTTTCGGCGCGGCGCTTAAAACGGACAAAGCCTGAGTGCTATCCGGCGCTTGCTTTACAGGCAGCTGCATTTTCAAAAAAGCAATATACTGGTGGAGAACAGCATCCTGCGCATGATCCCGCCGAAAATAGGCGCGGATGTTTTTCGTCAGGCCTGGCTCTGCTGCGTTCAGATGAAACTACCCTTCAAATTTTTGCAGTGTAAACTTGCCGTTGAGCGTTGATACACATATATATTTGAGCCGTGTTTCTTTTGTGCTTTCCAGGAAACCAACAGGAACAAACCAAGCATTAACAATGCTGAAACCGTTTGACTGCTTTACCAAAGAGAAAAGTTCTTGCAATGAATCTAAAATTACCATCAGCTTTTGTGCGTCCGCTTTTATGCTGATCTGTTTGGCCTGCAGGCATCTTGATTCATGATGAGCGGTATTATCCTCCCACCATGGCTTTAAATGATCTTTGACCTGGCTATATAATGCGTCAATCTTCTCAGAAATGTCTTCATCGATTTGGAAAGGCCACCTCAGATCGATGCTTATACTGCCTTCCCACTCGGTTTGCGCCAGTATTTCTGGAAGATATGCTGTTTCCAGCACTTGTTTTCTCTGCGGTGGTGTACTCAAATCCTGGCGAAATATCCATCGGTTTTCTTGCGCACTGTACAGAATGAAGCTTCCTATAGATCTTTGCGCAATTAAAGGCCGGAACCAGTTTTTCGTTGTATAATGGTATTCACCGCACTTAGTTAATTTGTCTGGTTGACCATTATCGAACTGATAATCGGAAGAATAAAATACCTCTGTTGATTCAGTGCGGATTTTTCTTATCAGTGATCGGAACAACTCAGTATCCCAGGGATATTCAAAGCTTAAGCTTTCTTGGCCAACAGTGAGCTTCATTCGATTGATTGACAAACGGCCGGATTCATTTTCAAATTCTCTGCAAATAGAGAACAGATGATGTCGTAGAGCACTACGATCCTTTATGTTGTCTGCAGGAATAGTAACTCGCTCCCAGCATCTGGCTGTTGCAGGAAGAACTTTGAAGTGTTTTATGCGGACATATGTTTCAAGCTGCTTTTCCTGCTCATATTCCTGCAAAACTGATACATCATCTAACAAAAGACGGCTCAGTGCTTTATACGTTAGGCTGCCCTTATAGCCAGTTTTGATCTGCAGGAGCTTTTTTAACTTGGCAGCGCTGTCTTTGCTTGCATGAGTAATGAAAGAGACTTTACCCATTACAGATGCAAATTGACGGCGCATTTCCCAAGGTTCAATATTTGTTTTGTTTTGCAGAAGATATCCAATTTCCTTGCTTGTTTCGATTATATATCTATGACTCACTGTGATTCTGTTTTTTCTTGTTGAGGTTTTTACCATGTTTAAGCCAAGAAGATGTATTGCGTCGCCTTCTGTTTTCAATTGGCGAATATAAGTTTTCTTCTTATTCAACTCAAGTTTATGATTTGAGATCTCTGCACGAAGTATTTCAAGCGCCTGCTCCAGCTTTTCTTTTCCATCAACGCCAGTGGTAGAAATAATGAAGTCATCTGCATAGCGCGTATAACAGATGCCCTTCAGCATGCTCATGCGTTCGTCAAGATCCTTAAGAAAGATATCTGACAAAATCGGTGATGTCACAAAACCAATCGGAAGATGACCTTTATAAAAGCATGTAGAGAGAAATTTTTTTAAGAGAGCCGTTCTTGACTTTGGCCATGAGTGGACAGCCATCAAGCGATCAAACAACAGATCAAAAGAAACTGAATCAAAATATGAATGGATGTCAGTTTTTAAATAGGTATCTGAACGCAGATGTAATTTGAGGCAGGAATCAGTGCTTTTTCCTTTCTGATACGCAAATGATTTGGCATCAGGCTCGTAAACTCCGCCAAGAGCAAGCGCAAACAATCTATGAAAATGGCGAAGCATTTGTCCTTCAGGTGTTGCCTGATACGTTATGATTTGTCTGATCTTTCCGTTTACGATTGTTTTATATAGAAAGACATACTTATCCGGGTTGAGCAGATAATTTTGAATGGTGCGTTTAAACAAAGAAGAATACTGAGTAAAAAAACTAGGGAATGAAGCCATGCCTGACACTTCTCCGCAGGAGGAATATAGGCCGTATTTATCACAATGGATGTTTCCCAGCAAGGTTTTAATCAATTGGTTATCCATTTTTTGCAGCCTCCCGAATTTTTACATCTAATGTCTGACGAGCTTTGTCTGAAACGACCATGTATAATGCGCTGCGGGCCCGTGTCATACCAACATAAAGCAGATTCATTCTCTGATCATGGTCGAGACTGTCAAAATCAACTAATACAACAATGGGACTTTCTAGTCCTTTGAAAGCGTGGACTGTACTAAACAATATTTTTCCTTTTCTGTCTGTTCGTTCCGTGGAAACAGGAAAAGCAGGATCAAGATCGGAAGCCACTGATCTATCAAAGCGAGAGGCGGATAGGATTACAATATCATCAAAACATATTTGTTCTTTTTTTAGCTGACGGAGAATGGATTCGACAATTTCTAGCTGAGCCTGGCTTTTTTTGTATCCGCGAATCTCTACCTCTGCACCGCGCATCTCCATTTTTCGAAACTTTGTATGCGTTCCAAAGATAGAATCTATTTTTTCGATAATAGCCTGAGAATTACGACAATTGTTTATCAGAGAATAACTGGCAAAATGGCAATGGTACTCGTCAAGAGACTTTGTGATCTTTTCGTAATCCGTATGAGCAAAATAGAGGTTTTGCTTATCTGCATCCATGAAAAAATACCAATTGCCATTTTGCAGCCCACCCGGAAGCATAAGGTCTATAGCTTCGAGATAGTTCGTTTCAAAAACATCCTGAGCCTCATCAATGATCAGCACGTCAAAAGGTTCATGAGCTTGCTCTATTAAATGCTCCGCATATTGAGCTGGCAACACGTCCGAATAATACTTTGCCGTATCGTTTTTTCGCATCTGCTCCATTGCAGGAGAAAAACTTGCCAGGAGCTCCTTTTCCATGTAATCAAGCAAACTATCGCAAACAATTGAAGTATCATTGCCGATGTTCTCCTGCAGCCATCCTGCCAGGTTTCTATTATAGCAGAATAGACCAACTTTTTTCCCTTGGCCAGCGAAGGTACGTGCAGATTCCATTGCCAATACTGTTTTGCCCGTTCCAGCACTTCCCTTAATTAAACATCTTTCATTCTCGAAAAGCCCTTCAAAAACCATTTGCTGATTTTCAGTCAGAGTAATAATCTGCTTTTCGACACTTCGGATCTGACTTGAGATTGCTGGTTTAAAGCCATAGTTGGGCCGCAGAATGGCTGCAATTGCATTCGTCTGCTGTTTGTTAGGCACAAAAATCCGAGCATTTTTGCGACTCTTCCAGAATCCGGCAAGCTTCAGTAAATATGCTTTAATATCATAGTAGTTATCAATATCTGCGATTTGATAATCATCTAAATCCGGTATGGAAAAGCGCCCATGAACGGTTGAGTCAGGAAACACTACTCCAAAACCAAACAGACTCCATTGAAGGTTTTCTGCGTTGTTTTTTTCAATAAAACTCATTAATGCGTGCATGGCATTGTTAGCTTCTGTTACCGGATTCTTGATTATATTCTGAATGCCAAACCGGTCTATAGAGTACCACACGCCATTCTCATAGGAGATCCCGCCGCCCTTAACCTCTAAGGCAAAGGTTCCTCCATCTGGGAAAATTACGACAAAGTCGGCTTCACCTTGGGACTGAGTAGGATGTCTGGCAATTCCAACCGAATGGAGCACATACCAATCATCTGTGTCAGGCATGTTGCGAAGCATAGTAAACAGCTTCCGTTCCGCTGAGGATTTTGTATCTTCATCAATAGAAGAAGGAATCATGCGAGCCATATTATCACCTCATAAAAAAGCAGAAGTGTTACTTAGAAGATATGGCACCTAAAAGCACTTTTAGGTGCCACAGCCACTGCTTGCGCTGTCTCCACCTTAGGTGAAAATCTAACACTTCTGTATCATTAATTATATAGGATATTGCAAGAAATGTCAATCTTTCGGGATTCACGTTCAGAACATTTTGCTTCTTGATTATGGATAGTCTGTACAGTCGGGAGTATAGCTGTTCTCAACGCACCCAGAGGACGGCATAGGCCAAGCAGGAATACCGCTCAAAGGTGGTATAGGTTTCATCAGGCTTAGAAGCGCCGTCGTCCAGCGGCAATGAAGCTGAAATAGTCGCGTGCGGCAGCGATATGCGCAGGACCTCTCGATTCCACGACTTTATCATATTTGTCTTCCGGCCAGTCTGCACTCCATGGCCTCACACCGAGGAAAGCACAGGCAAATTCTACTTCCTGATGATTAGCGTATATTGCTTTGCTGAGTGTTCTATCTAACTTAGGCGCTATTTCACGACACTTTGGACGAAACCTTGCATTGTGGACGATACCTTGGTATCGTCCAACGTAGGGTGCATTCCATGATAAATCTCTGATTTCGACCCCGAAAAGCAGCTGTGAGTAGACTAAAAAGGGC
>OLSB01002271.1_pt1 | contig 16323 bp, 17 predicted proteins | sample 1672071 | NCBI WGS metagenome assembly OLSB01 (sample SAMEA3136642, study PRJEB25190) | human gut metagenome | biome: human gut; feature: human-associated habitat; material: faeces | place: Austria | collected 2013 | reverse complement strand
CCCGCATAAAATCAAGGTATGTTAGAATGTAGAATTTACTTTTTCATTCAAGCACTTCTTTTTTATTTTCCCTGCAGCACCCGATCCAGAATATCTGCAAACGGTTCCATTGCATTTTTTACCTCTTGCACAGTATTTGTCTGCGCCCCCGCTTCCAGAAGCAGTGCCCTCGGACGCAGATGCAGATTATACCGAAGTCCCGCAAGATAAATCCCCCTGTAAAGTTCCGGATAATACAGCGCCGCCTGATATTCCAGCTGAAATGAAAACGCCAGATTGTCCTGAATATAAGGATTTGGAAGATATGAAAGATCTCCGCTGTTTATCGTATGGCTGAGTCCATTATAAAAAAGCAACTGTGCCGTCTCTTTTCCGTTGATCTCCGTCACCAGACGACGATCATCCGGTACACCGTCCCGATGCAGATCAATAACTACCTGTATGGATGGATTTTCTTTCAGAACAGGCTCCAGCCATGCCCTTGCATAATCATATGCTTTGCTTCGATCCAGCTCCCCTCCCGCAAGATCAAACTTTTCCGTCACATGCATCACCTGATAGCCGTACGTTTCTGAAAGAAGTTTTGTGAGATAATCGCCTACTCCAACGATTGTATCTTCGACTTTTCCTTCCCTTGAATCGCAGAATGCCTCCTGTGAATGGCTGTGATAAATAAGTATCTGTGGTAGCCCCACCTCTTTTGGCAAAGTAAGATCTTCTGCCAGAAATTGTGCTGCATTGATCTGTTCTGCCGTTGTTTCTGTAGCGGAATCCACAATAAAAAAATGATTCATCAGATAATCGTAATCTGCCAGCTTTTCCGGTGCCAGATCGATTTCCGGCACCGGAACGACCTGTGCTGCCGCTGTCGCAGTTTCCTCCTCTGCAGGAGGTTCCGTCACAACCGCCCGAGTATTTTCCTGCCCTGGTTTCGGAGCTTCTGTCACTTCCAGTTCATTTTTCACAGATTCTGTAATTTGTGGCGTCTTCGTAATTCCCGGTGTCACTCTCGCATCTTTATTTTCTTCACGCACCATCTTTCCAAGATATCGCGTATTACTCTCCACCAGCTTTTCATATGTCTCCTGATCCTGTCTCTGCAGATCTTCCACGGCCTGTCCTTCCAGAAAACGATACAGCGGGAGCTGCCGGAATACATTTTTCTGCAGCGCAAATACTCCCGGCACAACCGCCAGAACCACAAATATGCAACACTCCAAAACAAGATAAAATACCTGCCGGACCTTTGACACAGGATCACCCCTTTCAGATAATCCTATGATATTTTTTTTCGGATTATACTTGACTGAACGCAATGTTCAGACCTTCAGATATTGTGAAACTCAGATATTTTATAGTTTCATCCACATCTTTCGGCGTAACAAACATACTGTACAGATTAGGAGCGATCATTTCGTCCAAAAACTCCTTCTGCTCCGTTTCCTCCAGTGTATCCAAAAGGTGTGCCATCGAATCATGAACGATCGTAGCTGCGTCCACCACAGTCGGCACACCGATTCCAATCACCTTCACCTGTAAATTTTCCTCCGTCAGACCATTTCTATGATTTCCGACACCCGAGCCCGGATGAATTCCCGTGTCCGTAATCTGTATCGTACGACTGAGCCTGCGTACACTCCTTGCTGCAAGCGCATCAATTGCAACCACGACATCCGGTTTTGTCTCAGAAACAATTCCCTGCACGATCTCCGCAGTCTCCATACCGGTCTGTGCCATCACTCCGGGGGCGATTCCGCTGATCCGGTGCATTTTTTCATGTTTAATCCCGCGAAGCCCATATTCTTTTATAATATGTCGTGTCATCAGAAGATTATCCACTACCTGAGGTCCCAGTGCATCAGCAGTGATCGCCGCATTTCCCAGCCCAACGACAAGTACTGACTTTTCTTTTTTCAGATCGATCAGTTTTCGCAGGTGAGTCGATATCTCTTCGGATATTTCTCTGTGATAATCCTCATCCGGTGTCGAAAGCTCCGGCGCCTCAATCGTAATATACGTTCCCTGCGGCCGTCCCATGGATTTTGCTCCATTTTCCGTCACAATTTTTACGACCGTCGTCCGCACATCTTTTTCCTCATCGTATTCTTCATGCACTTCCACACCCCGTATTTCCGCATTTTCCTCTGCAAATCGCTCTGTTGTCTCAAGTGCAAGGTCTGTTCTGATTCTTCTGCTCCCCGACATATCTACATCCTCCTGTTTTTTCATATTTTTGCTTTCTGTAACGTTTATGAGAATTATTTGTAATTTTTACGTGAATTATGTATTGACAATCCCTGCCAAATGTACTAATATATATAAGCATGTTTACAGAAGCGCCCGTGTCTGTTTCTGTAACAACGACACAATATCAGAATTTGAAACGGAGGTGTACCAATTGGCTAACATCAAATCTGCTAAGAAGAGAATTTTAGTAAACAGAACTAAAGCTGCTAGAAACAAATCTATCCGTTCTGCTGTTAAAACTTCCATCAAAAAAGTAGAAACTGCAGTTCAGAAAAACGATAAAGCTGCTGCACAGGCTGCTCTTACAGAGGCTATCTCTACAATCAGCAAAGCAACTTCTAAAGGTGTTTATCACAAAAACAACTGTGCAAGAAAAATTTCCCGTCTTACTAAAGCTGTCAACAGCATTGGCTAATTCAGGAAACACTTATTTTTAATTATAAGCTTATAATTAAAAGGACAGTCACAACCGTCAGTGACTGTCTTTTTTATTTCTGTAAATCAGGCGGGCAGATCTCTTTACGAATCTGCCCGCCTTTTTCTTTTGTATTCGTAAAATCAGCCGCCAAGTTCCACCATACGATGAATGCAGCGTCCTGCCCCATCAACAACATTCTGCGGAAGTTCAATCACTTCTCCGCCCGTTCCCTTCAGACAATTATAAATATCCATCAGTGTCGTAATTTTCATATTCATACAGGTAAGCATAACGGAAAGCGGATAAAACTGCTTATCCGGACATGCAAACTGCAGATGTTCAACAATACTGTTTTCTGTACCGATGATAAATTCTTTTGCATCGGATTTTTTTGCATAATCTATAATGCCTGTTGTAGAACCTATATAATCAGCCTGCTCAACTACTTCCTGACGGCATTCCGGATGAACAAGAAGAAGTGCCTCCGGATGCGCTTTTCGAGCTTTTTCGACATCTTTTGCACTGACAACAATATGTCTCGGACATCCACCTTTATAGAAAACAAAGGATTTTTCCGGAAGTTTTTCGGCTACGAATCTTCCAAGATTCGGATCCGGAATAAACAGAATCTTATCATTTTCAATCTTACTGCATATCTGAACCGCCGAAGAAGATGTCACACAAACATCACATTCTGTTTTCAGCTCGGAAGTCGTGTTGATATAAGCCACAACCGTATGATCCGGATGCTCTGCTTTCAGTTTACGGAGTCCCTCAAGATCAAGCTGCTCTGCCATCGGGCATCCCGCTGAAGGATTTGCAAGCCATACTTTTTTCTCCGGACTCAGTACTTTACATGTCTCTGCCATGAAACGGACGCCACACATGATCACACCTTTACATTTACTTTTTGCTCCCTGTACACTCAGTCCATAGGAATCCCCCATATAATCTGCAACTTCCAGTATTTCCTGTCCCTGATACGCATGTGCCAGAATACAGACATCCTGCTCTTTTTTCATTCGCAGGATCTCCTGCTGAATTTCCTGTATTGTCATAATTTTATATTACCTTTCTCTGTATGCTGCTCCCACGGCTGAAGTGGTGCAAGAAATCCTGCTTTCTCCAGCTGATTCCGGATCAGATCCAGCCTTTCCTCACTTGATGCTTCAATCAGATGATAATGATATCCTGAAGTTGCACTGCTGAGCACCGTAGAACGGCTGTTTTGCAGTGCCTGAATAAATTCTCTGACATCCTGTCTTGAGCGGATATCCATCTCCGCACTGACACGCCCGTAAACCCTGTGACTGATGCTGATATTTTTTACGTGTCCGCCGCAATCCACGATCAGATTCAGCTCCTGTGCTGCCTTGTCCTGACTGTGACGTACTTTGAATTCACGGGTACAGCTGCTGTCCTGCTCCATGACATAGCCTTTTGTTGTGGAGAGGATTCCCGGTGTGGATGCACGGATCACCGCCAGATCCTGCACGATCACCTGACGGCTGACCCCAAAACGTCCTGCCAGTTCTCTTGCTGCAATCGGAACTTCCGTCTGTTTCAGGATCTTTAATATTTCTCCGCGTCGTTCTCCTGTATTCATAGAATTTTCTCCTTATACCGCATGAAGGTTTTTCATGGAAATGTCAAGAATCGGAGCAGAATGCGTCAGCGCACCGCTGGAAACAAAATCAACACCGATCTCACAGATCTTCTGGATATTTTCTTTTGTGATGTTACCGGAGCATTCTGTCTGCGCTCTTCCGTCAATCAGTTCGACTGCCTGTTTCATAACTTCCGGTGTCATATTATCCAGCATGATAATGTCTGCACCTGCTTCAACTGCTTCTTTTACCTGATCAAGTGTCTCTACTTCTATCTCAATCTTGCGTACAAATGGGGCATATGCTTTTGCCATCTTGACTGCTTTTGCAACACTGCCCGCAGCTCCGATATGGTTGTCTTTCAGCAGGACACCATCAGACAGGTTGTATCTGTGGTTATGTCCGCCCCCGACTCTTACTGCATATTTTTCAAATACACGGCAGTTTGGTGTTGTTTTTCTTGTATCAAGAAGTGTCACATTACTTCCTTCAAGAAGCTTTGCCACCTGTCTGGTGTAAGTTGCAATGCCGCTCATTCTCTGCAGATAGTTCAATGCCACACGCTCACCGGAAAGAAGTACGCGGATATCTCCGGTTACCGTTGCCATCAGCTCACCTTTTTTTACTTCATCTCCGTCCTTGCAATGAAGATCAATTTCTGTCTTTTCATCAAGGATCGTAAATACTCTCGCGTAGATTTCCAGTCCGGCAACCACACCATCTTCTTTTGCGATCAGGTCAACGGTTCCCTTTGTGGCAGTCGGCATTACTGCATTTGTAGAAACATCCTCGCTTGTGATATCTTCCTGTAACGCCATACGGATTAACTGATCCGCCTGCATTTTCATTGTAATTTCATTCATGGCTCATTTTCATCCTTTCGATTTCCTTTAATACCATTTTGTGATAACCATCCAGTACTGCTTCTTTATCTTCATATGGTTTCATATCTACAGAACCGAGTCTGCACGGCTCATGCTTCTTTCCGAAAATTATATCATCTGCCGCTCTTCTTGCAAAGACCAGAGATTCCAGCAGGGAATTACTTGCCAGTCTGTTTTTGCCGTGAACGCCATTACAGCTCGTCTCACCGCAGGCGTACAGCCCCTCCATAGAAGTACGGCTTCCCAGGTCAACTTTGATCCCGCCCATGAAATAGTGCTGTGCCGGAACGACCGGAATCGGCTCTTTGCATGGATCAAAACCTTCTTCAAGGCATCTGCGGAAAATATTCGGGAAATGTTTCATAATCGTATCTTCGCCCAACGGACGCATATCTTCCCAGACAAATTCTGTCTCATCTTTTTCCATCTGCCCGAAAATTTTCTGACTCAGAAGATCACGTGGCTGCAGCTCATCTGTAAAACGCTGTCCGTTCCTGTCATAGAGAAGTGCCCCTTCACCACGGACAGATTCGGAAATCAGAAATCTTCTGCCCGGCTTATGAGAATAAAGTGTTGTCGGATGAATCTGTATGTAATCAAGATGTTCAAGAACGACCTGATGTTTCATCGCAATTCCAAGGCCGTCACCGGCAATATGCGGAAAGTTCGTAGAGTTCTTATAAAGGCCTCCAAGTCCGCCGCATGCCAGTACAACGTTGGACGCATGTACCGGGTAAACCTCATTCTGCTCATCCATGATAACCACACCGCCGCAAATATTGTCGTCAGAAATCAGATCGACCATCGTCATGTATTCACAGATTTCGATGTTATCTCTGGTGCGTGCCTGTTCAAGTAAAGTCTGTGTAATCTGTTTGCCTGTGATATCTTCATAAAAAAGAATTCTCGGCTGGGAATGTGCACCTTCTCTGGTAAAATCAAGTTCTCCGTCCGGAGTTCTCGCAAATGTAACATTGCGCTGAAGAAGATCACGGATGATGCTGTTGGAGCTGCGGATCATAAGATCAACCGCTTTTTTGTCATTTTCGTAATGTCCTGCACGCATGGTATCTTCAAAGTAATCATTATAATCGTCTTCTCCGCGCAGCATGCAGATACCGCCCTGTGCAAGAAAAGAATCAGACTGATCCGCTTCCTGTTTGGTGATCATCAGGATGTTGGTGCGCTCCGGGAGGTTCAGGGCACAGTAAAGGCCCGCTGCTCCTGTTCCTACGATAATGACGTCGTAATTTTCTTTCATTTTTTGTGTCCTCGTACCGGTGATGCCGGATTTTCTTTTGGGTTTGGATTTGTGTTTTCTGTTTTGTGATTATACTACCCGACATGTTAGGTGTCAAGACACCTGTGTATATTATTGTAAAGGTGTAAAGAAATTTATATAAAACGACTGCACACAGGAAAATTTGTGATAGGGCTAAATGGATCCGAATGGAAAACGGCTTCGAGACTGAGAAACACTAAGAACTTCTTCGACTGCTAAATTCATTCGAAAAAATCACAAACTCGCCTTCGGCTCAGACAGTGTGATTTTTATGAATAACATAGTTGTACAGCACCAAAGAAAATCTACAGTCCCTGCAGAGGTTCCCGGTCCCGTATTCCCCAGCTCTGTTCACAGACTTTTCCTGCTCTGATTCACATCTTTGTTCAAATTTTCCGCTCCACCTTTCCAATATATAGCACGATCCTCTTTCTCTAGGGCGGCGCCCAACGTTCTTCCTGCTGTTCGCAGCTTTCCCGCCGCCCGGTCCGGTTCCTGGCAAGCTCCGACCACCGCCCCGCGAGATAAATAAAGTGAAACAGGTGAGACTATTTCTGTCCTGAAAGCACAAAAACCTCGACAACTATCCCATTCCACGAGCCTTTGCAGATATCTGTAGTTGTACTTGGTTCTGAAATGTCTGCGTTATTCAGAAATGCCAGCTCTGTCTGAGCGTCAGCGAGTTTGCTGGCATTCCTGAATGGGTTTAGCAGACAGATCATGACCTAGTACAACCAGATATCGAAACTGCTCGCAGATGGGATAGCTGTCAGAGGTTTTGTTCCTTCCACCAGACTTTTCTCACCTGTTTATTTATTTCATACTATATTTTACAATCAACAATTCCACACTCAATACATCCTGCAGTCTTCCGGTCTTCACGGCCTCCTCCGCATCTACAAAATCCTCCTCCGCTTTTTCAAGCGCCTCAATCTTGTACGCCCTCGCACATGCCAGCAGATTTCTCACCGCAAACGACGGCACGCCCAGTCTTGTGGCTATCTCATTCTGGGAAGCTCCCTCCACCGACATCTTCTTCGCAAGACACATCTGCCGGAACTGCTTCGAAAGCAGAAACAGAATCCTCATTGGCGGCTCACGCAGTGTCAGAAGATCATTGTACAGATCCAGTGCTTTACGCTGATTCTTTTCCGTAACGGCACGTACCATATCAAAAATTTTGTTTTCAGTCCGTGTGGTACAGATTTCCTCGATATCCTCTGCTGTGACGACATCTTTTCCCATCGTGTACGTGATCAGCTTTTCCAGCTCCATACGAATATTTCCCATATCCGTGCCGGTCTTTGTCAGGAACAGTTCCATATCTCCCGGACGGATTCTTCTGCCTTCCTTCGCAAGGATTCCTGCTGCCCAGCGCATCAGAGTTTTCTCATCCTGCTTTGCAAATTCCACAATTCCGCCACAGCTTTTGACTGCTTTGTACATCCTGTTTCGTTTGTCGACTTCTTCCTCCACAAAAACAATACGCAGGTAGTCAGGAAGCTCCTTCATATAATCTGCCAGCTCGTCACATTTATTCTTAAAAAATCCCGAATTTTCTACCAGAACTACTCTGTGGTCTGCAAAAAAGGGCATCGTCTCGCAGAGATCGATCAGCTCTCTTGCTTCGATTCCTTTGCCTTCATATTTACTGAAATTCATGGTATCGTCATCTGGATTCAACGCATGTATCAGTTTTTCTTTATACTGGATCTTAAGATATGCCTCTTCGCCAAATAAAAGGTACGCATTTTTAAAATTGCCTGTCTTAATATCTTCCTGTAAATTCTTCAATGCTGACAAGTCCTCCTGAAAATCACCCTATCTGTCTCTCTAGTATAGACGATTTTTTCTTTTTTCTCAATCTATAAATCTGTCCAGCCAGATTCCTTCCCCGTCTGTCTGCACAGTAATTGCTCCGTTTTTCATCGTATATTCCACCTGCGCACCGCAATCTTCCAGCCTTTTTATTGTATCTGCCGACGGATGACCATATGTATTCTTTGCCGAACAGGAAATCACCGCAATCTCAGGACTTACAACATCCAGAAATCCCTGACAGGTCGAATATTTTGATCCATGATGTGCCACCTTCAGAAAGTCCACATCTTCCATTGAATCCAGCAGCTTTTTCTCAGTCTCTGCCCCGATATCCCCGGTAAAAAGTCCCCGAAACTTCCCAAAATGAACTTCCATGACCATGCCGTCTTCATTCGTATCACTGCCATCCGCCCCGTTTTCCGGTGCCAGAATCTCTATTTGAGCTTCCTTTGTTTTAAGCAGATTCCCCTCCCGGGCAGTCTGTACCAGAATCCCAGTCTGCTCTGCCAGCATTTTCAGCTTCTCGTACTCCTCACCTGTCGTATTCCAGTCCGGCAAAATCAGATTTTTGACACGCACTGTCGCAAGATTCTGTGCGCATAGTTCCAGAAGTTCCTCGATCCCACTGACATGATCCTGATCTGTATGCGAAACAAAAATCCCGTCCAGAGTGGCAATCCCCTGATTTTTCAGATACGGAAGGATCTGACAGACTGCTGTATTTTTCTTATTACTGCTGCCACCATCAATCAGGAAATTCTCTCCTCCGGGCATTTTAAGTACACAACAGTCCCCCTGCCCGATGTCCAGACAAGTGATCGTCAATCCATTACGGGAATGATATCCGAAAAAGCTGACCGCCAATATCACAAGCATACCGGCGACCACATTCCCCATAGCTTTTCTCCGTCTCATCCCTGATCTTATTCGCTCTCCGTCATCCCCCTTTTCCTCATTCGCCAAACCAGACTTATCAGCTTTCGATTCTTTTCCCCCTGCTGCCTTCTTCCCCCATTTCACTCCCGTAAAAGCCACACCCAGCATCACATAATACACCGCACACTGCCACAGCTGGGGACTTCCCGCGATCCAGATGCTGTGCGGTATCCTGCCCACCGCTTCACATAGTTTTTCGTATAAAAACAGCACACATTTTCCCGGAAATACTACCCTCTTCGCAATTTCAATCACAAATATTCCCACCGGCAATGCAAAAATCCCACTTGCCAGCACAATCCCCGATGTCGGCAGCACAAGCAGATTCAGAATCACACCGGCAAGCGACACTTCTCCATACGCGTGTAATGCAATCGGAAGTGTTATCAACCACACAATTACCGAACCGGCAAGACTTTTTGCTGTCCTTTTTTTCAGATTAAGCAGGGAACAGATTTCCGGTGTCAGGGCACCGATTCCAATCACCGCCCCAAACGACAGCAAAAAACTCACATTGTACAGGTATGCCGGCGCGTCCAGCAAAAGCACGATTGCCGAAAGCGCCATTGCACTTAGGAGATCATAACTTCTCCCCGCTATTCCGGCGCCGACCAGCACCAGAAACATTCCGACCGCACGCATTGCAGACACGCTTCCCCCTGTCACGATCCCATAAGCATAGATCAGAAATGCCGAGACCGCACCGGCCACACCGTTTCCGGCTCCTGCCTTTTTCAACAATCGAAAGAAGCCCATACCGACAAAGCTGATATGCAGTCCCGAAATCGCAAGTATATGCATGATTCCGGCCATCTGGTACTGCATTTTTGTTTCTGCATCGAGATTTCCTCTCTCTCCAAGAATCATTGCCTGAAAGATTCCTGCATATGACCCGGCCGCTTCGTCCAGTATAGTTCCCGCTTTCTGGCGGATTTCCTGCAAAAACTGTCTAAAGTATGAATAACCGGTACTTTTGTCACAGACTTTCCCGTCTTTCATCTGGTAATAGATTTTTTGACAGGCATAATACTGCTTTGAATCAAATTCTCCGGGATTTCGAGATCCCGGAATCTCTTCTAATTTTCCACAGACCCGCAAAAACATCCCGATTCGGATCTGCTCTTCTTTATTCAGATAAACTTTTATATTTTCAATGGGAATTTGTTCTGACCCGACAGTCAGACAGACTTGTTTCAGATAGACAGAAAGAGAATACTCTGCAGCCTGACAGTTCTGCACCTCGCCGCTCACAGTAAGTTTCGGATGTTCCAAAATATACTTCTGTACAGACACCGGCAGCGGATTTCCGTTTATCATGGAAATCCCCACCAGATCCGTCACATAGAGGCAAAGCATCAGAAACAGACAGACCAGACACACCGGGCGTCTTTTCATTGTCTTTCCTTTCTGTATGGCTCTGCATGTTTATAGAATTTTCTCAGGACTCCTTTTTGTCGTCCTGCACAACAAGATTTTCATTTTTTTCATAAAATTTGTACAACGGAAGGCTTTCCCGGAAATTGCCGTCCATACTGCCCTCAACGGAAATCTGGACTTTTTCTGCATCACAGGAATCCAGAATAGAATTTACAACAGAATAAACCGCAATGTCCTCAGACACATCCGCTGTTCCTTCACGGAAAGCACTGTTCATATTGACATAACAGATCTTATCCGCCGTTATCACGCTCAATACAGAAGAATGTTCCGATATTGTCGGATAATGTCCCTCTTCCATTGGTCCTTTCGCAAGCTGTTCAAGAACAATCCGCTCTTTCGGAAGAGAACGCCTGTAATAGACATTTCGCACTTCCTTCACAAGTTTTTTGCCGCTTTTGTCTGCAAAATACAGCGTAAACGTATCATACCGATAGCTTTCAGTGTCTTTTCCGGAATACTCTGCAAATGTTTTGCCGGTCATTTCACCGATTTCTTCGTTTCGTGAATTTTTGAGCGCCTGTCCTGCCACTGTAAAACATATTTTAGTGATATCCGGCACCTGCAAAAGTGTCTGCACGATTCCGGCACGTGTCATAATCTCACGTACTTTACTCATATCACTGTACTCTTTGCTGAAATCAATGACCAGAAGATCGTCCTGTACATCATATGAATTGATCGACACCTCTTCCGGAAGCAGGCTGACTCCTCCGTCCGGAACTTCCTTCTTGCCAAGTTTCTGCATCAGATCTTTAACCATAAATTCGGTTGTTTCTTCCTTTGGCTCATACGGTTCCTCTTTCAGTACCGTTTCTGACGCATTCAGATAATAAAAACTGTATTTACTTTCTTCCGTGCCTGACTGAATTTTCGTCTCAATGCTGCATCCTGCAAAAAGACTGCATATCAGTGCTGCCAGAAGAAGTATGCTAACTGATTTCTTCATCCGGCACCTCCTACGGAATATATGACAGGGGCACGCGAACGGAAAATGTCGTTCCTTCCCCTTCTTTGCTGAATACTTTGACCACACCATGATGCATCGTGATCGTACTTCTGGTTATTGCAAGTCCCAATCCCGTTCCACCGATCTCCCTTGAATGCGATTTATCTACACGATAAAAGCGCTCAAAAATACGATCCAGTGAATCCTCCGGTATACCCATTCCGGAATCTGCTACTGTGACATAAAAATCCTTGTGGTCCGCATCAATTGAGACGCGTACCCATCCGTCATCCACATTATATTTGATTGCATTTTCGACCAGATTGCTGATCGCCGAAGTAAATTTCAACTCATCTACATCCGCTTCTACCGGTCGGAAACTGTCAAGGATCAGATCAATATTACGCTTGTCTGCAATCGGACGAAGTCGCTTGAGAATGTCCTCAAGAAGCTGATTGATATTCATATGGCTGATCTGAAGATCAGCTGATTTCTTGTCCATTTTAACCAGTGTCAGAAGATCCGTGATAATACGGTTTTCTCTGTCGATCTCAGCTGTAATATCACGCATAAATTCCTGATAAAGTTCCTCCGGCACGCCTTCCTGACCAACCAGCGAATCAGCCAGCACTTTCATAGAAGTCATCGGTGTCTTTAATTCATGTGACACATTGGACACAAACTCGGATCGCGATTCGTCCAGTACTTTCATTCTCGTCAGCATTTTATTAAATGCATCTGTGATCAGTTCGGTCTCTGTATAATCCGGTACAGAAATCTCATCTTTCTGATAACCATCTGTGAGGTCTTCAATGGACTTTGTAACTCTCGCCAGCGGTTTGACAAGTACAGCTGCCAGAATATACGAAAGGAATATCGACAGCACAATGATGATTCCTACGATCAGCATGCCTCTCTGCTCCAGTTCGCTCACGGTAGCCATCACAGCACTCATAGAAATATTTACCAGCAATGCACCCTGCATCTGCGGCACATCAGCACTTCTGACCGGAACAGCAAGTTCCAGCGTCTGTCCATATTGACGATAGTCAGTAGCCTCTCCGCTTTTAAAGCATTTGACCACTTTCGGCGAGATCAGTATCTTGCCTTCATCTACATTATAGGTATCTTTGACCACTTTGAAGTCACGGTCCACCAGCATGATCCTGCCACCGTAAGCGTTGGACAGAACCTCGAGTTTGCTGTTGATCGACTCTGAGTTCGGATCATTGAGATAGTTTTCTTTAATGATCTGGTTGCAGAGTATTACGCACTGCGTCCGTATCTCGCCTGTCCGTACCTCAATCGCCTGCTGTTTATAATTGCCGATCATGAGCTGTGCCACAATGATTCCCGGCACGATTCCGAGAATGACCAGAATGACCATAATGCGAAAACGCAGGCTCTTAAAAAATTTGGTTTTCTTTTTTGTTACCATATCTTACGCCTGGAAATAATATCCTACACCCCATTTGGTGTGTACATATTTGGGCTCGCTCGGGTTGGTCTCGATCTTTTCGCGGAGGCGACGGATATGTACATCCACAGTTCTGACATCTCCCGGATACTCATATCCCCAAACGATATTCAGAAGGTTCTCACGGCTGTAAACTTTGTTCGGGTTGAACACCAGAAGTTCCAGCACGTCAAACTCTTTTGCGGTAAGATTGATCTCCTTGCCTGCAATAAATACACGGCGGCTCTCGCAGTCCAGTTTCAGATCTCCGGACTCGATCGTCTTTGCTTTTTCTTTTTCTTCATGTTCGGAACGTGCACGACGCATGATCGCCTTAATACGTGCCTTGACTTCCAGAATATTGAACGGTTTTGTGATATAGTCATCTGCACCGTAATCCAGTCCCAGAATCTTGTCCATATCTTCACCTTTTGCAGTCAGCATAACGATCGGAACATTGGAAAATTCCCTGATCTGCTGGCATACCTCCAGTCCGTCCATCTTCGGAAGCATCAGATCCAGAAGAATGATGTCATATTTATTTGCCTTTGCTTTCTCGACTGCTTCCTCGCCGTCGTATGCACAGTCAACCTCCATGCCATCCTGCTCCAGATTGAAACGGATTCCTTTTACGATCAGTTTCTCGTCATCCACCACTAAAACTTTCCTGCTCATTCTTTTCTCCTTATTTTACTGCTATTTTATCCTTGATCGCCGAAAATGTACTTTCTTTGATCCCGGGTACCTGCATGATTTCCTCCACCGTAGAAAAAGCTCCGTGTTCTTCTCGATAGGAAAGGATTGCCTGTGCCTTGGCCTCTCCGATTCCTGTCAGTGTCTTCAGTGCCGCAGCATCCGCGGTATTGATATTGACCATACCGGAAACACTCTCATCCGTATTGCCTCCTGACCTTACGGCAGTGGATGTACTTTCTTCCTGCATCGAATAATCGCCAGCTTCTGCTTCTTCCTGTGTAGGTACATAAATCTGCTGACCATCACTGACCGGCTGCGCCTGATTGACAAGTCTCGTCGCCGCTTCCGGCAAAAAACCTCCCGCCGCTTCGATCGCCTGAAAAATCCGGCTGTCACCTTCCATTTCATATACACCGGGATTTACAACCGCTCCACAGACATCCACAAATATCTTTGCCTGAGTCTCGGCAGTCTCTGTCGGAGTCTCAACCGGCTCCGCCTGTTCTTCCTCTTTGGCTGCCTTTGTTATTTCTGCATCTACAGCTTCCGTCTCTTCCGGTGTCTTTGTATTTTCTGTCTCAGCCTGACCCGTCAGCAGCATTTCACTCCGACGGTCTCTGCAACCACTCAAAGCAACACTGCAAAACAACCACAAAATACAGATGATCAGTTTATATTTTTTTGTTATGATCATTCGGTTCACTTCCCTCCGTAGCATTACGGCAGACTTCCCCGATTTTCATACTTAACCATATTTCATTTTAACGAATTTTACAGGGTTTTACAACCCCTATTCCCATTTAAAAATCACGATCCCGGCAATCGCAATCAGCATTCCAAGGACTTTCCTCCATACAAAAGGTTCTCGCTCTACACCAAACATTCCGAAAAGTTCAATCACGTATGCTACGATAAGCTGCGAGATCACGATCAGCATTGCCGCTTTTGCCGGACCCAGCGCACCCATACTCTGAATCACCGTGATCGTAATAAAAGCTCCGATTACACCACCCAGCAGTGTATATTTATTTTCAATTTGCCAGAGTGCTCCAATGCTCTGCCGTCCGGTAAAAAGCCACGCTGCCACGCATACCACAAACGCAGAAAGCTGTACCCACCCGGTCGATACCCAGAGACTGGTCTGTTTTGTCACTTCCGTATTAAAAACACCCTGAACACTCATCAATGCGCCGGAAATCAGTGCCACCAGAAATCCCCACATAAAATACCTCCGTACAGATCAGGTGGTCTCTTTTTCCTGTATCCACCTGTTGATTTTATTATCAGCATATGCACAAAATCTGTATTTTATACAGGCATCCCTTTTAGCAAAATATCATATGCAACCCTTCATAACAAAAAAATCCCGCAGCTTCATGCCACGGGATCTGTAAAATAATAATATCTAATTTCATTTACCGTATATTATTTGATGCTTACGACTCTGTATCCGGCATCTTTGACGATTCTTTTAAGCTGTTCCTCGTCAAGTTCACGGTCATAGGATACGACTGCCTCGTTTTCGGAAAGCTTTACTTTTGCGGATGCTCCGTCGATTTTGTTGATTGCCTCTGTTACTGCCTTTGCACAATGTTCACAGTGCATACCGGAAATCTTGAGAACCTTTTTTCCGAGCACCGGATTATCCAGCTTTTTATCAGGAATGTCAAGGACAATGCTTCCACCGCCGCCACCGCAGCACGGGCTTTCCCCCTTCATATGCTTGAATGTGCCTTTCAGCGCAAATCCAAGCAGCACGATCACGATCAGTATAATAATGATATTTGCCATTATTCATCACCTCTTCTGAACTCTTCGTCTCTTTTCTGTTCTCTTTTTTTCTTAAACCAGAGATATCCCTGATAAATCAGCACTCCCACAATATAAATTACAATGACTGCTCCAAACATATACATCGTGGAGCCAGTTGAATTTCCCATGTCTGCCTCCTGTTTCAGATATTTTTTTTATGTGATGCCTCCTGTGCACTTCCCTTAAAAGCAGCACTTCCACATCCGCATCCGCCACCGCAGCTTCCACAGTTTCCACTGCATCCGGCGCATCCCATATGTTTGCCCTCTTTGGAATTCTTTACACTTTTATAGATCACGAATGCACAATATCCGAGAATCAGAATCATTATAATAATATTTGCCAGCATTTTACTCATCCTCTCTTAATGAAATACTGCTAACCACACGAGTTACTGCTCTGTTCATTACAGAGTAATTTCTATAAATTGAAAGCAGAGGCCGGACACATTTCTGTATCCAGCCTCTTTATTATTTCATAATTTTTTATGCCTGTACAGAACGTTTGGAATAAACTTTCTGATCTTTGTACGGATCTGGTCTGAACAGCAGGAAGAGCATTACGATAAGCACTGCAAATCCTACTACAGTACCGATTCCAAATGCTCCACCGGTTACGAAGGAACCGATCTGATAGAAGCAGAGGCAAACAATGTAAGCAAATATATTCTGGAAGAGAATTGCGAACCAGAACCATTTTCTGTCATTCATTTCTTTTGCCATCGTTGCGATAGCTGCAAGGCAAGGAGAATCAAGAAGGTTGAACATCAGGAAGGAGA
>OLSB01002269.1_pt1 | contig 16340 bp, 13 predicted proteins | sample 1672071 | NCBI WGS metagenome assembly OLSB01 (sample SAMEA3136642, study PRJEB25190) | human gut metagenome | biome: human gut; feature: human-associated habitat; material: faeces | place: Austria | collected 2013 | reverse complement strand
GGCTTGCACAGTTAGGCTTCCATGATTTTGCAGGTTCTTGTTGTATTCACATGGTTGGTGGTATTTCAGCTCTTATTGGTGCTAAGATTCTTGGACCTCGTATTGGTAAGTTTGAAAAGGATGCTAATGGTAAGGTTATAAAGGTAAATGCTTTCCCAGGACACAATATTCCACTTGGTGCACTTGGTGTATTTATTCTGTGGTTTGGCTGGTATGGCTTTAACGGCGCGGCGGCAACCTCAATTGAGGAAATGGGTTCGATATTTGTTACCACAACAATAGCTCCGTCGGTTGCAACCGTAGTTGCTATGATATTTACTTGGATCAAATACGGCAAGCCCGATGTTTCAATGTGCTTAAACGCTTCTCTTGCGGGTCTTGTTGCAATCACCGCTCCGTGCGATGTGTGCGACGCGTTCGGCGCAATAGTAATAGGCGCGGTTTCGGGGCTTTTGGTTGTATTCGGTGTTTGGTTCCTTGATTACAAGCTCCATGTTGACGACCCTGTAGGCGCAGTTGCGGTTCACTTCTGCAACGGTATTTGGGGTACTATCTCGGTAGGCTTGTTTGCTACCAAATCCGCTCCGGCGTTTGCCCGCGGCATTGGCGACGGCGTAAACTTCGGCGCTAACCAAATTGCAGGCGAGGGTCTTTTCTACGGCGGCGGCTTTAAGCAATTGGGGCTTCAATTACTCGGTATGTTCTCCACCGCCGCATGGACAGCCGTTGCAATTACTCTTTCATTCATTATAATAAAGAAGATATTCGGTCTGCGCGTTTCCCGTGAAGAGGAAATGGAAGGACTGGATGTTAAGGAGCATGGCTTGCAAAGCGCTTACGGCGGAATCGCAATGCTTCCCGAGTATATAGACGAAGACGAGGAAACTGTTGCCGTCACGGGCGATACACCCGTTGCCGAGGCGGTTGAGGTTAAAGAAATGCCCAAGGTTGCGGCGGATGTGCCTGCAAGGGCAGACGGACAAAAGATTACAAAGGTTGAAATCGTCTGCAAGGAATCCCGTCTTGAAAGCCTTAAAAACGCAATGGTCGGCATTGGCATTACCGGTATGACCGTAAGCCATGTTATGGGCTGCGGTGTGCAGAAGGGTCAGCCCGAATATTATCGCGGCGCTTTGGTAGAAACCTCTCTCTTACCTAAAATTCAGGTAGATATAGTGGTGGCAAAGGTTCCTGTATCGCTTGTTATAGCGACCGCCAAAAAGGTGCTTTACACAGGTCACATCGGCGACGGTAAGATATTTGTTTACGATGTTGAAAATGTTGTAAAGGTTCGCACCGGCGAAGAGGGCTACGACGCACTGCAGGATATTGAGCAGTTCTGATAAAAAGCATAAAAGCTTCCCGATTTTATCGGGAAGCCTTTGCACATTTAAAAATATGAAATGAGGAAAAAGTTATGTGTTCTATTATGGGCTATATAGGAAGCCGAATCCCTGAAGAAGAGTTTAAGTTAGGCTTTGATATGACCGTTTCGCGCGGTCCGGATATGTCGAGAATTGAAAAGCTTAATAACGGCTTTTTGGGATTTCACCGTCTTGCAATAATGGGGCTTACCGATAAGGGTATGCAGCCGTTTTCATACAAGAATAATAAGCTGGTGTGCAACGGTGAAATTTACGGCTTCAGACCCATAAAGGACGACCTTATAAAGCGCGGCTACACCTTTGAAAGCAACTCGGACTGCGAGATTTTACTGCCGCTCTATGAGCTTTACGGCGCGGATATGTTCAAAATGCTGGACGCGGAATTTGCGCTTATAATATATGACGGGGAAAAGGACAGTCTTATCGCCGCGCGCGACCCTATCGGTATCCGTCCGCTTTATTACGGGCTTGATAAGGATAAAAAGCCGATTTTTGCCTCCGAGCCTAAAAACCTTGTGGGGCTTGTCGGTAAAATTATGCCTTTCCCGCCCGGACATTATTATAAGGAAGGCAAATTTATTTGCTATAATGATATAGCGGCGGTAGATGAGGTGTGCCACGATGACCTTGAAACGGTATGTGAAAACATACACAATAAGTTAGTTCGAGGTATTGAAAAACGGCTTGACGCCGACGCGCCGCTCGGTTTTCTTTTAAGCGGCGGACTTGATTCCTCTCTTGTGTGCGCGGTATCGGCAAAGCTTTTAAAGAAATCCATTAAAACCTTTGCTATCGGTATGAGCACCGACGCTATTGACCTTAAATATGCCAAAGAGGTTGCGGATTACATAGGCTCGGACCACCGCGAAATAATTATAACCAAAGAGGATGTTTTAAAGGCGCTGCCCGATGTCATAGCCATCTTGGGCACCTACGATATTACCACCATACGCGCGAGCATCGGTATGTACCTTATATGCAAGGCGATACATGAGACTACCGATATAAGGGTATTGCTTACGGGCGAAATTTCCGACGAGCTTTTTGGCTATAAATACACCGATTTTGCGCCGAACGCCGATGAATTTCAAAAGGAATCGCAAAAGCGAGTGCGTGAGCTGCATATGTATGATGTTCTGCGAGCCGACCGCTGCATTTCGGTAAACTCGCTTGAGGCGCGCGTGCCGTTCGGAGATCTTGATTTCGTAAAGTATGTTATGAGTATAGACCCCGAAATGAAGATGAACAAATACAACAAGGGCAAATACCTTTTGCGCCACGCGTTTGAGGGCGATTACCTGCCTTATGATATACTTATGCGCGAAAAGGCGGCTTTCTCCGACGCGGTAGGTCACTCAATGGTGGACTATTTGAAGGAATACGCGGAAGCCAAATATACCGATAAAGAGTTTGAAGAAAAGTGCAAAAAATATGATTTTGCCGCGCCCTTTACCAAAGAATCTCTGCTTTACCGCGAGATATTTGAAGAAAAATATCCCGGTCAGGCTGAAATGGTAAAGGATTTCTGGATGCCGAACAAGGAGTGGGAGGGCTGCGATGTAAATGACCCGTCCGCCCGCGTTCTTTCAAACTACGGCGACAGCGGCAAGTAAAAAGAAGCAATTTAAAATGAAACCCAATAAAAACTATAAAAAACTTGAAAGCTCATATTTGTTTTATGATATTGAGCAGCGTGTCAAGGCATATTCCGCAGAGCATCCCGATAAAAAGCTGCTGCGGCTGGGAGTGGGCGATGTGACCCTGCCGCTGTGCGACGCGGTTATTAAGGCTATGTATTCGGCGGTCGAGGATCAATCGAAAAAGGAGACCTTTCACGGCTACATGCCGGAATGCGGCAGTGAGGAGCTTAAAACGGCTATCGCGGGCTATTATGCCCGCCGCGGTGTGGAGCTTTGTAATGATGAAATATTTATTTCCTCGGGCGCGGGCGATGATCTCGGCGATATTCTTGATTTATTCGACCGCGATAACACAGCGCTTGTTATTGAGCCGGCATACCCCGCATATGTAGATTCAAATATTATAGCGGGGCATAAAATTGTGCATATGCCGTCTGATAACTGGACGCACTTCGCACCCTTTCCCGATGATAACATAAGGGCGGATATAATATATATATGCTCGCCGAACAACCCTACGGGCGCGGTTTTTGAGCATGAAAAGCTCAAAGCGTGGGTAGATTACGCCAATAAAAACGGCGCGGTTCTGATTTTCGATGCCGCGTATGAAGCGTTTATAGGGGATAACGAGCTGCCGCACAGCATATTTGAAATAGAGGGCAGTAGGGATTGCGCAATAGAAATATGCTCGCTTTCCAAAACGGCGGGATTCACAGGCGTGCGGTGCGGATATACAATTATCCCGAAAACGCTTAAAAGAAAGGGTATGTGCCTTAACGATATGTGGGTGAGAAACCGAACCACCAAAACCAACGGCGTATCATATATTGTTCAGTGCGGCGCGGCGGCGGTATTTTCCGAAGAGGGGCAGCGGCAGGTAAAAGAAAACCTTGCCGTATACCGCGGCAACGCAAAAACACTCATGAAAGCGTTTGATAATTGCGGAATACTGCGGCGGCGAAAACGCGCCCTACATATGGTTTAAATGCCCGAACGATATGACAAGCTGGGAGTGCTTTGACCTGCTTTTAAACGAAAAGCAGATAATCGGCACGCCCGGCGTGGGGTTCGGAAAATGCGGCGAGGGGTATTTTCGCCTTTCCTCCTTCGGTGATACCGAGGAGACAAAGGAAGCCGCAAAACGGATAATCGACCTTTTCGGGTGAATAACAAATAAGGCTCCCTTCTTTTGCATTGGCAAATAGATGGGAGCCAGCGTGCGTATGCACGACTGAGTGGTATTTTCTGACATTTAATATCCGGCTTGTAACAACCCCTCCGTCAGCCATATGGCTGCCACCGTCTCGGCTGTCACCTCGGTCGGCGCTTCTGCCTCGCAGAGGTGTCCACCGGACACCCGCACCCATTACACAGGTGAGGCAGAGGTTTGCGCAGACCAACGGCTCCCTTGTGTAAAGGGAGCTGGCTCCGAAGGAGACTGAAGGATTGTTAGAGGCTAAAGCTTATTTGAAAATTTCAGTTTTTTTGATTGAACTTACTCTGTAACAACCCCTCCGTCAGCCATATGGCTGCCACCGTCTCGGCTGCCGCCTCGGTCGGTACTTCTGCCTCGCAGAGGTGTCTACCGGACACCCGCACCCCTTACACAGGTGAGGCAGAGGTTTGCGCAGAAGCTATGGCTTTGCATATCTAATGTCTAACATCTAATATCTAATATCTAATATCTAATATCTAATCGATTTCCCCTCTGTCCTTTAAAAGCTTCAGCTTTAAAACCGCAGCCTGTGTTTTTGCGTCGGTTATCTCGCCGGAAAGTATCATTTGTACCGCTTTTTCAAGCGGTATTTTTTCTACGCTTAAAAATTCATCGTCGTCGGGGTGCTGCTCGCCGTAGCTTAGCCCCGTTGCGGCAAACATCCAAATAACTTCTCCGCAATAGCCGGGGGAAGGGTAAAGCTTACCCAGCGGTATAAAGCTTTCCGCTTCGGCTCCCGTTTCCTCCTTTAGCTCACGCTTGCCGCAGGCAAGTGGGTCTTCGTCTGCGCTGTCGCGCTTTCCTGCAGGAATTTCTGTCACGACTTCCATATAAGGATAGCGGAACTGCTTTACGAAAAGCACCTCGTCGCTGTCGGTCAGCGTCGCAACGCAAACGCCGCCGTTATGCTCAATAACCTCGCGGGTGGAGGTCTTGCCGTTCGGCAGCAGAGCCGTATCGCGGCGGAGCTTTATAATTTTGCCGTTATAAATGTATTCGCTTGTAAGCTGTTTTTCTTCAAGATTCATTAAAATCAACCTCTTTTAATATAATTTACGGGAGAGTGGTATGATGAACAGGCTTATAAAACCCGTTGTTTACGATTATTCCGCGCGGCGAAGGGCGATAGACAACCTTTGCGCCGAATATGAGCTTATAAAACGCACGACTGTCGGGCGCAGCTGCGGTGGGAGGGATATTACCGCGCTTAAGATCGGCTCGGCTGCGGAATACAGCCTTATTGCCGCCGCGTTCCACGGCAGCGAGCATATAACCTCTGCAGTGCTGCTTATGTTTATCGAAGAATTGGCAGACGCCGTTAAAAACGGCGGTTACATAGCAGGCTTAAACGCTGCGCGCGCATTGAACGGCAGGGGAGTTATTTTCGTTCCCTGCGTAAATCCCGACGGTTGTGAAATAAGTATAAGCGGCATAAATGCCTGCGGAGAGCTCGGAGACACCGTAAGGCGGCTTTGCCTCGGCGACTTTAAGCACTGGAACGCAAATTTGCGCGGGGTGGATATCAACCATAATTTCGATGCCGATTGGGAAAAATTAAGAAATAAGGAGATAAAAGCCGGAATATTCGGGCCGTCACCCACGCGCTTCGGTGGCTACAGACCCGAAAGCGAGCCCGAGACTCTTGCACTGACAGAGCTTTGCCGCACCGCAAATATCAGGCAGGCGGCGGCGCTTCATTCGCAGGGCGAGGTGATATATTGGAGCTACGGTAATTCGGAACCGCCCAGAGCCAAAAAAATGGCGGAAATAATGTCTACCTCATCGGGCTATGCGCTTGATGTGCCTGTCGGCATTGCAGACGGCGGCGGCTTTAAGGATTGGTTTATAACCGAATTTCGCCGCCCGGGCTTCACAATTGAGCTTGGAACGGGCAAAAATCCGTTGCCTGCGGCGGACGCTGAAAAGATATATATGCGCGTTCGGAAAATGCTCATGCTTTTTATTATGATGTGAAGCGGCACCGGTTTAGTACCGATAAGTATTATAGTCGATGCAAGCCCCTCTGTCAACGGATTTTCCCGGACAATACAATACTTTGGACCGATGTCAATAAAGCAGACAGCAAAAGAATCAGACAAGGCATAAACAACGCTTCCTTTTGGTTAATGTGACAGAACTCAGCCGAGGATTTATGGTTGCGACTGTCGGTCATAGGTAAAATCACATACCCAAACAATATTCGGAGCGGGTTGATTAAAGCTTTCGGTAGTGTGACAGGACTCATTTTTTACTTCCTCAAGCGCTTTACCCATTTGGACAAAGCGCTTAAGGATACTCCGTATTCGTTATGCATCTGAGCATATTCTGAGAAATCGATGTTCATCCAAAACGGAACTATGCTACAGAGCAGCTGATCCTTGTAAAAATGCTTGTGCTTTTTGGCTTACCCCGAATATTTCAAGCCTTCCTTTTCTAATATTATACCTTCTGTACATATTGCGGTGATTGTGAATTTTTGCCTTGTTGCTTGTCATTTTTCGTGCTGGGGCTTTAGTTGCAAAGCTGCCCCGAATATAGTCGGATTTAACTGTTAATATAAAAAGAGCCCATGCGGATATTACACCGCACGGGCAATTTATATAAAGGGGTCTTATCGGTTATTTGCAGACAGCTCCGAGCCGCCGCCGATATTCGGGATATCCCATGGCAACCCCTGCTATATACTATGCAAAATGCTTAAAGAGGTGATTTTCTTATAAAGAGAACGCCGAGTGTATTCGCTCCGCAGTGAGAGGAAACGGTGCAGCCCGCGCGGGTCATATACACTTCCTTAAAGGGCGCAAGCTCCTTTACAAGCGCCACGATTTCGTCAACCAGCTTGCTGTCGCAGCCCGCGTGGGTTATAAACACGCGGTCAAGCACTATATCCGAATAATCGGTAACCTTTTCGCGGATATACTGCTTTAATACCTCATCGTATTTGCCGCGGTATTTTTTCGCAACATCCATTTTGCCGTTTTTAACCTGAATGCAGGGCTTAAGTCTTAAAAGATTTGCGCCGAACATCGCAAGAGCCGAGCAGCGCCCGCCCTTGTAAAGATATTCGAGGCTGTCAATTACAAACGACGCGTCAACACAGGGCACAAGCGCTTTTGTTTTTTCAACTATTTCTTCGGCTGAAAGCCCGTCTTCGCGCATTTGTGCTGCGGCAACAACCAATAGCCCGCCGCCGGTGGAAAGGTTTTCGGTGTTGATAACATAAACATTTTCAAGCTCCTCGGCTGCAAGGCAGGCGTTGGCATAGGTAGAGGACATTTCCGAGCTTATGGTAAAGTGAATTACGGTTTTACCGCTTTCGGTAAATTTCCTGAAGAAATCGAGACACTCGCCCACATTAGTAGCAGAGGTCTTCGGCAGCTCGCCGGTTTTATCATGATGAGCGTAAATATCGTCGGGGGTAATATCGACCCCGTCTATATAGGTCTTGCCGCCGAGCGTTACACCGAGCGGGCATATTTCAATACCGTATCTCTCTTTAAGTTCTGGGCTTAAATCGGTAGTGCTGTCGCTTGTAATTACTATATCGGAATTCAATGCAGAACCCTCCAAATTTTTTTATTCTTCAGTATTATAGCATACGGCGGCGAAATTAGCAACATTTTATTGAATAAATAAGGTAAATTTCGTCAATATTCAAGCTGAAAGGATGTTGGTGAAATGAGAAAACAATTATCAAAGCGCAACACGGCGGAGCTGGCGGTGCTTATGGGACTGATTTTTACGGCAGTCATGTCATTTGCCCGTTTTGACGCTGCCTGCGAGGATTTAAGACAAAACGTTTTGCGGTTACATATAATCGCAAATTCAAATTCCGAGGCAGATCAAGCGGTGAAGCTTTTGGTGCGCGACAGAATTCTTGAGGAAACGGCAGACATTTTCTCGGGTGCGGCGGGTCTTAATGAAGCGGAGAAAAGGGCTGCGGAAAATCTTTGCAATATAGCCGAATGCGCCGAAGAAACCCTTAAGGCTAACGGCTTCGGCTACGGGGCAGCGGCGGAAATCGGAAACAGCTATTTTGAAACGCGCGAATATGAAAGCTTCACGCTGCCTGCGGGGAATTACCGATCGCTTATAATAAGGCTCGGCAAGGCGGAGGGCAAAAACTGGTGGTGCGTTGTTTTTCCTGCGGTGTGCATACCTGCACCCGAAGCAGAGCTTTCAGACAGCACAAGCAGGACATCCGCCGAAATTGCGGAGCATCCGCAGAAATATATTATGCGCTTTAAGGCGGTCGAGATTTTCGAGGATTTTAAGAAACGGTTTGATGAGACATTCGGCTATTGAAAGATTATGAAAAATATGCTATCATAATCCCATAATAAGGTATTAAAGGGGATTATGAAATGACGGAGCTTGAAATAATGCAAAGAGCTAAGGCGTATATTGATCAGCTGGCAAACGGAATCAATCCGATTGACGGAACATGTGTTGCGGATTCCGATGTCATTAATAATGTTCGCATCTCGCGATGTCTCTTTTATGTTTCGGATATTTTGAAACGGGTGATTGATAACGGCGGTTCGATAAGTAAGAAAAAAGTCGCCAAAGGTCCGTTTTTCTTATCCTCCGAAGCCGTAAACGGGTTCCGATTTTCCAAAGCGCCGATAACTGTCAGCGAAATTGTTAAACGCATAAATTCATTGGCGGATTCAGAGCGCTGCTGTCAGCTGAAGCTCGCCTCCGTCACGACATGGCTTATCGAAATAGGGGCGCTTGAGGTAATAACGACCGCAGACGGCAAAAATACCAAGCTGCCGACCGCGCAGGGTACGGAGCTTGGTATTCTGACGGAAAAAAGAATGGGACAAAGAGGTGAATATACCGTTGTTGTTTATAATATTGAAGCACAGCGGTTTATAATCGATAATATTGAAGCAATTATTGCCGTCAACGCTGCCGGGAAAAAATCCGTCGGCAGTGAAATTATTCCATAAAATACGGGAAGAAAAGACCGTCAATCAGAATATTGCGATCGTATTTGAAAAGCGCCGTGCATGAAATCGGCGCTTTTTCCTCTTCGTCGGCAAGCGCCGCAAAGCCTTCGGCAGGCTCTGCAAAGCAGGGGCTGTTTTCATTTGAGGAGACGGAAAACGGCTGAAAGCCCAGCCGCTCATAAAAACCGAAAAGCGAGGGGGAAGCGGGCTTTAAAAAGAGAAGCCTGTCGGCTTCAAGCGAACGTATCAGCCGACTCATATATCCATTTCCGCGAAATTCCTTTTTTGTGGCTGCGGCGAAAATATAATAAGCGGGAACAGACACGGCGTCGCTATGAATATTGCAGGGGAGTGCAAAAAGCATCGATGCGGTTTTTCCGCCGATGCTGAGCGTTCTGCAATATTTAAAGCAGCATGTAAAAAGTCTGTTTTCAAATTCACCGTCGCTGCCGAATGCCTCGCGGTAAATTTCCCTGCATTCGTTTATGCTCATTCCGTCACCTTTTTCACGGCGGAGTATTTTTTTACCATAACCGCCGGGTGGTATGAAAGCTTGGCTTGCCGTAATCCGTCAAGTCCCATATCGTCCTCACGGTTTATATACTTATAATCGGCAAGCTCGTTCGCGGCAAATTCGCGGTTTATCACCGTGTAGCCCTCGGCATATTCCGCAAGGGATTTTTCAATATGAATGTCAAAGACATCACGGTTTACCGCAGAGCCGAGCGTAAAGGCGACAGCCTTTTCTCCGATATATATAATACCGCCGCGAATTTTGAGTGCCGCGGCGTTTTGCAGCATGATTTCAACGCCGCGCTTTTCGCAAAGCAGATATTTATCTGCCCTGGCCTCGTTTTCGGCATACCATTCATTTGCACATTGCCTAATATCATTGACATTGCCGGCGGTGAGCGCTGCATAGCGCCAGTCATATTGCTTTGAAAACGCGCTTATATGGTTGCGCTTGCCGTGGTATTTTTTGCCCGAAAGGGAGGCTAAATCGGCACGGTTATATACATAATCAAAGGCGTCACGCTCTTCTGAAAAGGCATAGTGCTCTCCGAAAAGCTCTTTGAATTCGGAAAGTCGCGCGCCGTCCTGTACCCAAAATTCGGGATATTCCGTATCGGAATATCCCTGTATCATTTCAATGCCTGCTTTAAGGTCGTTGCCGAAGGGCAGGCGGAAAACATTTTTGCCGCTCTTTTCGGATTTTACAAAAAGGTGTCCGTCCTTTTCCGCCCACATATTTTTATAAATATCCTGCCAGACAAGCAGGTTTACAAAAGCACCCTCGCAGGAAAGCTCGGCGGAGTCGGAGGTGTACTTTAAAAGACGCGGTGCGTCGCTTATTTCAAATTTTTTAAAATCAAGCATAAATTTATCTGTTACTTTCGGTTTTGGATGATGTTGAAGAGGCGGATGATGTTGAAGAGGATGAAGAGGTGCTTTCGGCTTTTGAGCTCTCCGCAGCCTTCTTTTCCTCCTCCGCTTTTTTGATTTCCGCCGGTGTTTTAAGCGCTGCTCCCGCGTGAGCGGTGCAGCTTCCCGGGGTGTTGCTCTTTTTATACCAGCCTATGCTTTTTGAGGGGCAGGCGGAGGTAGCGAGCAGACCTGTGCTTGTGCAGTAATAGCGCTCGGTTGCGTAGCTGCTCACTTCAAATTCCTTAGGCGCAAGTCCATTGTGTATTTTAGACATTACCGCACTCCACATGACCCGCGCGATTCCGGCATTGGAAATATTCTGCTGCTCGTCATAGCCACACCAGCATGAGCCTACATAGTAAGGAGTACCGCCGACAAACCAAAGGTCGTTTGAATTGTTCGAGGTGCCGGTCTTGGCGAATATTTTCATATCCTTAACGGTGTTTCTTGCCGCAGCGCCTGTGCCTCGGGAGCCGTAAACTACCGTTTGCAGAAGCTTGTTCATAACGGTGGCGGTGTCCTCGCTTATAGCCATTGTGGGTGAGCTGTCATATTCAAATACGATCTCGTCATGCTGATCGGTCACCTTGGTGAACAGGGTGGGGGCGTGGTATTGCCCGAGGTTGCCGAATATGGCGTAAGCCGCGGCAGACTCCAACGAGGTAATTCCGCCGTTTGTACCGCCCATTCCGAGCGGCGCCAAATTAACATCCTCGTTTGTGAGGGTGGTGATGCCGAGGGTCTTGGTGAGAAAATCGAACGAAACCTGTGTGCCGAGCTTATTTACCAGATAGACCGGAATGGTATTTACCGAGCGCTCGAGCGCGTACTGAACGGTAATGTTACCCCAGTATGAGCTGTACCAGTTAACGGGAGTCCAGCCGTTGTAATTGGTCTTTGTATCGTTCACAATACTCGAATAATTTATAATATCCTTTTCAATTGCCGGGGCATATGCCGCTATGGGCTTCATTGTGGAGCCGGGCTGACGAACCGCGCTTGTTGCACGGTTAAAGCCGCGCTGACCGATTTTTTCGCCTATTCCGCCCACAAGCCCTTTAACATGGCCGTTATAGTCTATGACCGTCATTGAGCCTTGGAGCGTAGCGCCGTTTTTGCCCTTTAAGCCGTAGGTCTTCTGATCGGAGAATACGGACTCCATGGTTTTTTGAATATTCGCGTCAACCGTGGCATAAATTTTATAGCCGCTCGAGTAGAATATCTTATTGGCGTGGGTCTTTTCGTAGCCGAACTTGTCCATAAGCGCCTTGACTACCTGGTCTATAAGTGCGTCAACAAAGTAGGAGTTATTGTCGGTTTCTTTAAGCGCGTCCTTAGAGGCTACAATTTTAACCTCTTCGGCCTTTGCTTTTTCGTATTCCTCCTTGCTGATATAGCCCTGGTCATACATTTCGTACAAAACGGTCACGCGGCGCTTTTGATTCGCCTCCGGGTAATCGTCCGGTGCGTAATAGGTCGGGCTTTTGGTGATGGCGGCAAGGCAGGCGCACTCCGACAGGGTCAAGTCCTTAACGCTTTTCCCGAAATAATAGTTAGCCGCAACCTCAACGCCGTAGGTTCCGTGACCCATGGCTATTGTGTTTAAATAGCATTCTATAATAGTTTCCTTTACATAGTGCGTCTCAAGGTATCTTGCGCGCATAATTTCGCGTATCTTACGGCTCGGGCGCTGCGATGTATCCCCCGTGAGGTTTTTAACCAGCTGCTGCGTAATGGTAGAGCCGCCCTGATTTGAGGAATAGAAGTGCAAAAACATATTTGCAAACGCCGCAAAGGTGCGTTTCCAGTCAACGCCCTGATGCTCGAAAAAGCGCTTGTCCTCAATGGCAACAAAGGCGTTTACCAAATTTTGAGGTATGCCCTCGTAGCCCTCTTCATTCGACTTTGCCGCTTTATCGTCGTACGATACCCATATGCGGTTGAACATACCGTGCAGGCGCTGGTATTCGGTGTAGTTGCCCTTGCCGTCATCAGTGTATATGGTGGTTGTGAAGTTGAGCTTTAAATCGTCAAGATCCTCGTCCATTTTGCCGTCAACCATTGTAAAGGCGTAAAGTAAAAAGGCGGATATAACTATACTTACGGTTATAACGCCGACAAGAAAAAGGGTGAGTACGGTTTTTAAAATGCGTTCCTTGTGCGACTTTTTCTTTTTTCTGCCTTTTTTGCCCTTTACGGGCTCTTTTTCAATATGAGAGGAAAAGCTGTTCAGATCGAAGCTTTCTTCGCCTGTTTCTTCAAGATTTCCCGAATTATCGTAGCTGAATAAATCCTTATCGTCCATCTGGCACCTCCGTCAGCTATATAAATACAGAAGTATTATAGCATATCGGCTTTATAAAATCAACTTTTATCTGATTCGCCGCTCTGCTTTGCCGCGGATAAAACCGTATATGCCGAAAAGGAAAGCAGCGCCAAAAAGGCAAATGTGCCGCCGACGATATAAAACGGAAGGTAATATCTGCCCGCGATAAGTGTTATGACCGCTATAACGGCGCAGCAAACGGAAATTACCCTGATGTCATTTAAGCCGATATCGGTAAAGAAAGCACCGTTAGAAGCACGTTTCAGAATTCGGCGGAGCATGAAAAGCGCAATACCCACAAAGGGCGCGCAGGGGTAGCAGGTCACCATTACGGTGGCAGGCAGAGACTGCGAGCGGTGCATGGTTTCGACATACCATGAAATCCCGTACGGCAGAAACACGGTTATGATTATGAGAAGACCTATAAATATATCGGTCAGTATCAGGCACAGCTTAAGTGCCTTGCGTGAACTCGGCATTGACTATTCCTCCTTATCGTCGTCGTTGTTTTCGAAGAGCTCGGTATCTATCGTGAAGCCGCCGCTGAACCCCACATCCGCGTGCGGAATATCGATATCCTCAATTCCGTCGTCATCAAGTATGCTCGGCTTTATATCCTCAGGGAAGGTGGAGGCGAGTATTTTCTCTGCTTCCTCTCTGTCCTGAATACGCCATTTTTCAATGAGGCGGTCGCCCTCAGGGTAGGTGTTATCGGCAGGGTGCTTTTTGGAATAAAGCTTGAAGAAGAGCAGGTATATCAGCAGAAGTATTGCCGCGGCGCCGGTTATTTCAAGCCCCGAAACAAGCCCCGGTGTCTTATACTCAAAGCGGATACGGCTGCTGCCCGCACCCACCTTTACCGCCATGAATCCTGCGTTTACCTTTTCGATTTCGGCAGGCTCGCCGTTTACGGTGGCGCTCCAGCCCTTATCATAAGGTACAGAAAAGAAAACGAGATTTTCTTTATCCCTTGTTATGTCCGCCGTGAAACCTGTGTTGTCGCGTTTAAAGCTGTATGCCGCAGTCTCGCGCAGCTTTTCGCAGTCGTACTCCATGGCGCTGTCGGTTTGAGACAGGGTAGTGCCGGTCTCGTCGCCGCCGAACGGAGGCATTTCAAGATTTTCTATATTATCGAGAATATCCTTATACTTTTCTATTTGCTCATCGGTTAAAAGTATGGCTTTGAGCATCATTGCCGCACGGCTTGATTTTGAATATTCATCACAGAACGCATAGCTCATATAATAATCATACGAAAAGCCGTATGGAATATAATTCTTGTTTTCGTAAACGTAGTAGCCGCCGTCGGTTTTTAAATATTCGTAATTCGGCATTTTCGGCTCATCGTCTTCATCAAGAAAGCTCTTTGCGTCCTCATCCTTGCGGTTTAAAAGGTATTTTACTGAAAGCAGGGGGCGAATTGCCGCCTGGTCGGTATCGGGACGGCTGCCCACGCTGCGCTCAACGCCTATATAATCGTAAAACTCAAAAATTGAGGCGGGCACCACCGAGTGAAAAGCGTTAATACCGGGGTAGCCTAAATACATTGAGGTATTGTCAACCCCGTCATATACGTCTATGCGGTAGTTATCACTCTTTTCAAGGTCAACCTTGCCCTCTATCAGCTTATCGATCATAACCTCTTTAATCTCATAGGAATGCGAGCGCCCGCAGGCAATAAATATATTGCCGTAAACTATGGCTATAATGCAAACGCAGGCGGTGGCGCCCCTGTAAAACGCCTGACGGTCGGTTTTAAGCACCTTAAGCAGCATACCCAGTATTATAAGACTTAAAATCGCAACGGCGCAGGTTATCCAAAAGCGGAAAATGTACATGCCGTCCTCGCTCTGCGAGTAAAGCCCGAAAATATACTTACCCTTGTGCTCGGTATCCTCCTGCGGGAAAAAGCCTATAACAAGTGAAATTGCGAGTGTGATTCCAAAGACCCACTTGTAGCCCGAACGCCAGTTGACCGAATTATCCTCTGTTAAAGAAACGGTTGCGAGGCACATCATAAGTATGGGCATATAAAACCACCGCGCATAATACGAGGTGTTAAAGGCGTAAAACGCGCTGTTGAGAAACGGCACCATAGCCATAAAAATGCAAATGCCTATAACCCTTTTAAGCCAGTGATTTTTTCTTTGCGAAAACCAGACGAAAACGCCTGTCATACTGAAAAGCGGCAGCCACCCGCCGAGGGAGGACCACTTGACGTTAGCACCCGGGAAGAACACGGGACGCGCGGGAATATCGGGCGGGAAGAAGAAGCATTCAATTATATTGCCGTATATCTGCTCCTTACCGTACATAATGGCGTTCCATCCGAGGAGAATACTTGAAACGCGGGTGTTATCTATTATTGCAAGAATACTCGGCAGTAACAGGAAAGCGGAAAGGCAAACGCCAAGAACCGCCTCAAAGATAAGCACAATAAAGCGGGAAAATTTCACCTTTATATCGCCCGAGAAAAGACGCACGAAGAAATAAATTACCGTGAAAACGACCATTCCGAAGAAGAAAAAGTAATTTGTAACGGCGCAAAGCGCAACGCTTAAGGCGAAAACCATACGGCGGTTTTCGGTTATCAGCTGCTCAAGCGCCAAAAGCAAAACGGGGAAAGCGATAATCGCCTCGTGAAAGTGGTTAAAAAAGATATTGTAAATTGAAAAGCCCGAAAAGGCATAAAGGATTGAGCCGAAAACCGCCCAGTTCCGGTCCGCGACAAAACGTTTGATATAAAGATAGGCGGAGAGGGCGGCGCAGGCGGTTTTCAGAATGAGCAGCGGGCCCATAAGGTGGGGCACAAAGTCACTCGGGAAGGGGAGCGTAAGCCAGAAAAAGGGCGAAAAGATCAGATAAAAGCTGTAAGAGCCGATAAAATTGGCGCCGAGGTCGGTCTGCCAGTCCCAGAAGAAGTTTCCGCTGCGGATCATGTCGTGCGCATGACGGTAAAACGGAATTTGCTGAACGTTGAAATCCCCCAGAAATACAAAATAGCCGCCGTTATAAATCATCAGTGGGACAAAGATAGCGCTCGCCAGCAGCAGCGCCCAGATGATCGGCTGACGGGAGCGGGGACGGGCGACCGTCGCGCCGCTGGGCAGCGTGATAATCTTCGGCTTGAACACGCGGTCGAAAAGCGGCGCGCGATATTCGTTTTTCTTCATTCTGCCGCGCCTCCTTATTCGCCCGCCTGCGGGACGGAAGCGCCGTTATAAATCTGATCGAGCACGTCCTGCGTGACGGCGCCGGTCGGGCCGTCGTAGACGATTTCGCCCGCGCGGATGCCGATAACGCGCGTGGCGTATTTGAGCGCCAGATCAACGTGATGGATGTTGATCAGGATCGTAATATTCATCTCTTCGTTAATGCGCTTGAAGTCGCTCA
>OLSB01002262.1_pt1 | contig 16394 bp, 19 predicted proteins | sample 1672071 | NCBI WGS metagenome assembly OLSB01 (sample SAMEA3136642, study PRJEB25190) | human gut metagenome | biome: human gut; feature: human-associated habitat; material: faeces | place: Austria | collected 2013 | reverse complement strand
AGATATGAAACTTCAAGTGAAGGAACATCATTCTTTATAGAAATACCAATGTAAAACAAAAAAATCTCTTAATTTAATTAAGAGATTTTTTATTTATATTTGCATATTTCGTTATATATTTCATTCCAGTTATATACTCTTTTTATTTTCGGGTTTTGATAATCTTTATTGTATCTGCCATTCATTAATAATACTGGTATTTTTAGATTATTGTATACGTTTTCACAATTACAAATATTATCATCTATAAAAATGTCTATTTTATTTTCTAAACATTTTTGTGCTTTATCTTCTCCATCTACTACTATTTTGTCTACATTTATTTTATTGTTTATTAACCAGTCTTTACAAACCTCATGTACTTCTTTTAGACTTTTGGTGTCTCTTGCAGTTATAATTATTATTTCGTTTCCATCGTCTTTTAATTTATTTATTCTTTCTTTTGCATTTTCCTTAATTTCTGCCTCTTCATAAATACTTTTTAAATATTTTGAAAAAAACTCTTTTATATTTTCTTCATTCCACCCAAAAGCTTTAGTTAGGTTCCACTCTTCTCTATTTATATTAAATAAAATTTTCTCTTCTTCGTTATAAATTTTTGCATATTTAAATAAAATTTCATCTGTTTTTGTAATTGTATCATCTAAATCTATCCCTATTCTCATGTTTTCTCCTCTTACATAATTTTAGGTGAACTTTTCAGTTCACCTTTTAATTAATTATCATCATCTTCTAATGCTCCAAATAACTCATCAAATTTAGCCTCCAGCTCTTTTTGCACATCATAAGATAATACATCATCATCTTTTTTGCTTTCTTCTTCAGGTTCTTGTGGAAGCATTGGTGCATCATCTTGAGCTGATTTACTTGGTTCATCTACATCATCAAACAAATCGTCTAGACTCTCTATTTTTGTTTCTTCTTTTTGTTCTTCATTATCTTCTACATAAGGATTATATGGATTATATTTTCTCCATTTTCCTCTATCTATATTATCAATATCGTTATGGCTACATGCAAATCTATTTACTAATTTAACAGTATCATATTTGAAGTAATAATATTTGTGTGCTTTTATTGGTTTTATTCCTTTTTCGAATATGATACAAAGGTCATTATCTAATCTTCTTAACTCGTCTGGTGTCATAAGTGCTCTTGCCATAATTTGATCTGATTTATTAAATCCTTGTTTCCACATGTGTTTGTCTTTACTTACAGACCAGCTATCTCTGCTTATAGTCTTCTCTCCTAATTCTTTAGAGAAATATTCAACAGTTTTTTGAGAGTTACTTCCTAAGAATATTGTTGTATCACAGTTACCTATAATTGTTTCATAAGATTTATCGTATACAGCTTCTAATTGGTCTAAATTTTGTAATATAACACTAAATGATATTTTTCTACTTCTTGAAGTTGATATCTTTTTATCAAAATCAGGTATTCTACCAATGTTTGCAAACTCGTCTAATATAAAATATGTAGGTTGTGGAAGTGCTCCTCCATTCAAGTCTGCAAAGTCATATAAATGTTGTATCATTTGTGAAAAGAATATTGTAAGTAAAAAGTCATACGCCGCGTGTGTATCTGATGAAATAACATATAGAGCAGTTTTCTTTCTACCTATATCTTCAAAGTTTATTGTATTTGTTGATGTTAAATCTGCTATGTCTCTTGAATCGAACTTACCAAGTTTTGATTGTAAAGAAGAAAGTATAGAACTATATGTTTTTTCTGGTGCTATCTCAATAGATTTATAGTTCATTCTTGCTGGATGGTCATAAGGTAGTTGGTTCATAAGTTCTGTAAGTAAGTTTCCTCCACCACTGTTGTTTGCTGCTCTAACTAATTCTGCACAGCTTGCTAAGTTCTGTTCTTCTGGTGGTCTTGTTGCTAATAAGTAATATATTAGAGCTTTTAATAGCATTTCTGCCATATCATCCCAATATGGGTCTGATTGATTTTTTACATCGCTTTGACCTTTAACTATTGTGTTTGCAATAATATCGACATCAATTTCATTTTGTATATGGATTAATGGATTGTATCCATCACTGTTTTTTGGATTTACTAAATTGAATATTTTTATATCATATCCTTGTGTTTTTAAATAACCAGCTGTTTTATCATATAACTCACCTTTTGGATCTGTAAATACATATGATCCTAAAAGCTGGTACGCATTTGGTATAACATATGATGCAGATTTACCAGAACCAGAACCGTCCAACAACTAATACATTTACGTTTCCTCTTTTATCTACTGGTAAATAGTGTTTTTCTGCAAGTAAAATTCCTTTTTTAGGGCTAAGTACACTATATTGTTCTCCAGATGCCCAGTCACTTGAACCGTGTTCAATATCTGAATATTCATTTTTTGGCATTGATTTTACAATTCCTACTGCTAACATAATTAAAACCCCTATTGTTACATAGCCCTCCACCTTCCAAAAAATTGGTGAATATGATGGTAAAAATATTTTTGAGATATTTGATCCTATTGTATTGAAATTAGAAAATAATACTTCAAAAAATTTACTACTATCAAATATTCCATTAATTGTTGATTCTTTTACACTTACTGCTATAGGCGCAGAAAGCAATATGGATAAAGCTATCCATATTGCCACTGCTATTATTAATGCCATTTTACTTTTTTTCAAAGCATTTTTTATTTTATAATTCATACTTTATCACCTTTTCATTTGTATAAATATTATCTGCCTTCTCCTGCTGTTTTTTCTGCTCTTCTCTTTTTAGGATTTCCTCCTGGTTGCGCAGAAATTACTACACCATTTTCCCTATCTGGGGTTTTTGCATCATATTCAAATGCTTTTTCAGGTGGCCATTTAATAGTCATTACAATTCCTCCTCTAATCTGTAAAAGTAGGGGTTCCTCCCACTAATTTAAATCCTTCATTTGTTATATCTCTTACTTCAAATGCAAAATAAGTTTTGTTTGGTTTTAATTTACATTTTCCTTTAACTTCATTAGTTTCATCATCAAAATATAACACTGGTTTGATTTCTTCTGTTGTTTCTGGGTCAATTATAGAAATTGGCCTTTTTAAATTTGGTGTGTATTGAACTTCTTTATACTCTGTTTCTTTTTCATTATATAAAGTCTCAAATTTAAATGGCATTGGTTTTTTAGATATTATAACTTTATCTCCTTCCAATATACCATTATTTATAACTACTCTTTCTTTTCCAAAAGAAAGTATTGCTAACTTATTCCCTTCTGGCTTTGGTTCATCAACATAAAATGTTTTTTTCTTTTTTTCTCCAACCAACTCTTCTGTAAAATCTAATCTTTCAACAGTAAATTTAGGAGAATTTTCTTTTAGCTCCTCTTTTGGTGTTTTATTTACTTGATATATTACTGTATTTACTTCTGGTGGATCTGTTATACTAAAGTGTTTTCCTTGTATTATTTCTTCCATGCGATATTCGCACCTCATTTCTACATATATTAAAATAAAATGTATTTTGTCATTTGTATAATTACAATTATAATTATACCTTAATTTTATATTTATGTCAACATGTTTAATCGTTACTATTTAGTCTAAAACAATATATTGCAAGCGTTGTTCTAAGTGTATATTGCACGTTTGTGTTTTTAATAGTTCTTTGTGTTTTATTTTGCTGTTCTTGGATTAAATTTTGAAATACTTTTTAGTTGTTCAAATAATTCTTTTTCTTCCTCTGTAAGTTTTTTTGGAACTACTGTTTTTACTTCGGCTATTAGGTCTCCTCTACTGCCTCTTCCATCTTTATATCCTTTTTGTGGAATCTTTACTTTTTCACCACTTTGTATTCCCGGTGGTACATATATTGAAATTGGATCTTCTATTGAATCTATATTAACTCTTTTTCCAAGTGCCGCTTCCCATGGTGTTAAATATAAGTCTGTTACTATATCATATCCTTGTAATCTAAATTTATCATTATTTTGTATATTTATTTTTATAAACATGTCTCCGTTTTTTCCACCGTTTTGCCCCTGTTTTCCCTGTCCTAGTAATCTTACTTTTTCTCCATCTCTAATTCCTGATGGGATTTTTACAGAAAAAGTTTTCATTTTTCCGGTTTACTGTTCTTAATGATATTTTCTTTTCTGTTCCAAAATAGGCATCTTCGATTCCCACTGTTATTTCAGTTTCTATATTTTCTCCTTTTATTGGGAATTTTTTGTGAACTTTACTCTCTGACTTTTTTTCTTCTTGATTTGTTCCAAAAAACATATTAAAAAATTCACTAAAAACTGAATCCTTACTTCTTGTGCTTTCTTCATAGTCTTGTTTTATTTGTTTTTTGCCAACATGTGTATTCCACATTCTATCATATCTTCTTTTTGTAGAACCTGTTGATAGTACTCTATATGCTTCATTTATATCTTTAAATCTTTCTTCTGTTCTAGTATCTCCACCATTCAAATCTGGGTGGTACTTTTTTGCTTGTTCTCTAAAAGCTATTTTTATTTCTTCTGGTGTAACTTTATTATTATCTAGCCCTAAGATTTTATAATAATCCTTAAATATCATTTCAACATCCTCCTACAAAATTCTTTTACAAATTTTGTACTATTAACTTCTCTCTTTTTGTTCTTATCTGCTGCATAATTCAAATTTAACTTTGCATAATTATATCATATCTGCACTTTGTTGTGAATATTTAACTTGCAACTTTTTTAAGTTTTTTTGTTGATTTTTTTTATTTATGTAGATATAATGTTGATAGTAAATTTATAAGGAGGAAAAGCCATGAGAAAAGGCATTCATTCTGGGGAAAATGCTAAATACAAGATAATTGCTGTAGATGATGAGTCTGGTATCTTAGATACTCTAGGAGTTTTTCTAGAAAAAGAAGGTTATACTTTTACTGGTATTACAGATCCTATTGAAGCAATTGAAAGAGTGAAAACTGAACATTTTGATTTAATGCTTTTGGACTTTATTATGACTCCTGTACATGGTGACCAAGTAGTTGAAGAAATAAGGAAATTCAACAAAGATTTATACATACTATTACTTACTGGTCATAAAGATTTAGCACCTCCATTAGATACAATTAAAAGATTAGACATTCAGGGATACTGCGAAAAAAGTGATAAAATGGACCAACTACTTTTATTAGTAGAGTCTGGAATAAAAGCAGTAGCTCAAATGAATTTAATTAGGCAAATTAATGAAGAATTAAAAGATACATATGATAAATTAGAGCAAGCATATATGGAAAGTATAGAAACTTTAAGATTTACTGTGGAAGCAAAAGATCCTTACACAAGAGGTCATTCAGATAGAGTTTCTGAATATTCTGTTTTAATTGGTAAAAAGCTTGGACTTTCCGAACCTGATTTAAAAATATTAAAATTAGGAGGATTATTCCACGATATTGGAAAAATAGGTGTTCCTGACAGTATTTTACTAAAAGAATCTAAACTTACAGATGATGAATATTCAGAAATTAAAAACCATCCTACTATTGGGGCTCATATATTATCAAATGCAACTATTTTTAGAGATATATTACCAATAGTAAAACATCATCACGAACGCTATGATGGAAATGGTTACCCAGGGAAATTAAAAGGAGAAGACATTCCTTACCTTGCTAGAATTGCAGCAGTTGCAGATTCTTTTGATGCTATGACTTCAAAAAGAACTTATAGGGATTCTTTACCTTTAGATGTTGTAAAATCCGAGATAGAAAGATGCAAAGGTACCCAATTTGATCCTGCTATTGCAGACGCTTTTTTAGACATACTAGATACACAATATGCAGAAATTTCTCAAATTCAAAGTAAATATTTATAATATCAAAATATATACAGTAATAAACTTTTTTATACTGTATATATTTTTAAATAAAAAAGGGGGTGAATATTAATGACAAGTTCAGAAATAAAAAGTAAAGCAAGAGAAAGTCTTACAAACAAATGGGGAAAAGCTGCTCTTATAACTTTTTGTTATTTTGTAATAGAATTCTTAATTAACTTTATGATATCTGGTTCAGAAAGGAGCTTCCCTCTACTTTCTTCTTTATTAAGTATTGGCGAAACCGTTATTTCTGTTCCTCTAGCTTATGGAATTATGATGTCTTTTATGAAATTAAAAAGATCTGAAAATGTTGAGGCTTTTGATTTCTTTACAGATGGATTTTCTAATTTCGGAAGAGCTTGGGGAATAATTTGGGGTGTTGTAAAAAAACTTTTAGTCCCAATAATATTAATTGTTGTATTATACATTATACTTATAGCAACTTCTGTATCTTTTTCTTTATTTGCTATTAGTGGTGGATTATTTAATTCAACTTCAGTTTCTACTTCTGCTTCTGTTACTACAGGTCTTCTATCTGTTGTTTGCGGAATAGGACTTATAGCACTTTATGTTTGGGTTGCAATAAAATCTTTATTTTATGTATTAGTTTATCAAGTTGCTTATGACAATCCAAATCTTTCTTCTAAAGAAGTAGTTGAAGAAAGCGAAAAATTAATGACTGGTAATAGAGGTAAATATTTTGTTCTACAGCTTTCTTTCATAGGATGGGCAATTCTTGCTTGTTTAACTTTTGGAATTGGCTTTTTATGGCTAACTCCTTATATTACAATTTCAACAATTTGTTTCTATGAAGCTTTAGCCGGAAAATCTGATGCTCCTATTGAAGTTGATTCAGAAGAAGTAGAATAAAGAACAAAGCGACTTTAGTCGCCCTTTGTTCTCGCCGATTTGAGTTTCCGAATGTAATGAGGAAATCTCAAAGGCAATAGCGATTATAGCATTATATATACTAGGAAATGAGAAATTTCCTAATAAATAAAAAAACACAATTTGTTTTGCAAATTGTGTTTTTTTATTTATTCTATTCCTAAGTATTCATTGTATGAGCATTCTCTATCTATTATCTTATCTTTTCTTAAATCTATTATTCTATTTGCAACTGTTTGTGTTAGTTGATGGTCATGTGATGTAAATATCATGTCTCCCTTAAATTTTTGCATTCCTTCGTTTAATGCTGTAATGCTCTCCATGTCTAAGTGGTTTGTTGGTTCATCAAATATCAAGAAATTTGCTCCAGATAACATTAATTTAGAAAGTACACATCTTACTTTTTCCCCACCTGATAATACTTTTACATTTTTCAATGCTTCATCACCAGAAAATAACATTCTTCCTAAAAATCCTCTTACATAGGTTTCGTCTGGGTCTTTTGAATATTTTCTAAGCCAATCTACTAATATTTCGTCATCTTGAAATAAGTAAGAATTGTCTTTTGGAAAATAATCTTTTGTTATCGTTTGTCCCCAAATCACTTCTCCAGAATCTGGTTCTACTTCTCCTGCAATTATTTGAAACAAAAGGGTTGTTGCAAGTTCATTGTCTGATAATACTGCAATCTTGTTATCTGCTTTTACTGAAAACGAAACATTTTTTAATACTTCTTCTCCATTTATACTTTTACAAACATTTTTTAATGTTAATATTTCTTTTCCCGGCTCTCTATCTGGTTTAAAATCTATATATGGGTATTTTCTATTTGATGCTTTTATTTCTTCTAATTGTATTTTTTCCAAAGATTTTTTTCTTGATGTTGCTTGCTTTGATTTTGAAGCATTTGCGCTAAACCTTGCTATAAAGTCTTGTAATTCTTTTATTTTTTCTTCTTTCTTTTTGTTTTGTTCTCTTGCTTGCTTTAATGCTAACTGGCTTGATTCATACCAGAAATCATAGTTTCCTGGGTAAACTTTAATTTTTCCAAAGTCTACATCTGCTATATGTGTACATACTTTATTTAAGAAATATCTATCATGTGATACAACTATAACTGTATTTTCAAAATCTATTAAAAAGTCTTGTAACCAATTTATACTTTTTAAATCTAAGTCGTTTGTTGGTTCGTCTAATAATAAAATATCTGGATTACCAAATAAGCTTTGTGCAAGTAATACTTTTACTTTGTCTTTTGCTTCAATTTCTCTCATTAATTTATAGTGTTCAGAACCTGGTATTCCCAAATTGTTTAATAGTGTAGCACTGTCTGACTCCGCATTCCATCCATCTAGCTCTGCAAATCTTTCTTCAAGTTTTGCAGCTTTTAATCCGTCTTCTTCAGAAAAATCTGGCTTTGCATAAATTTCTTCTTTTTCTTTCATAATTTTATAAAGCTCACTATTTCCCATTATAACTGTATCTATAAGTGTATACTCTTCATATGCAAAGTGATCTTGTTTTAATGTTGACAATCTTTCGCCTTTATCCATTGAAACTTCGCCTTTGCTTGGTTCTAACTCCCCAGATAGGACCTTTAAAAAAGTAGATTTTCCTGCTCCATTTGCCCCTATTAATCCATAACAGTTGCCTTTTGTAAATTTTATATTTACGTCCTCAAATAGTACTCTTTTTCCAAATCTAACTGTTACACCATTTGTACTTAACATTTGTTACCTCCTATAACATGTCTTTTTTCTTTAACCATATAAACGCAATTATTGATATTAGTATAGAAATTCCTGTTACTATTGCAAATCCATGTATATCATTTGAAAATGGCAATGGAACGTTCATTCCCCAAATACTTGCTATTAATGTTGGTAATGATAAAACTATTGTAATAGATGCCAACAATTTCATAACAACATTTAGGTTGTTTGAAATTACAGAAGCATATGCATCCATTGTTCCACTTAGAATGTCACTATATATTTTTCCCATCTCTATTGCTTGTCTATTTTCTATAATTGCATCTTCTAGTATATCATCATCTTCTTCATATGATTTTAGTATCTTTCCTCTTGCTGTTTTTTCCATTACTAGCTCATTTGCTTTTAATGATGTTGTTATATATACCAAGCTTTTTTCTACGTTTAGAAGTTGTATTAGCTCTTTATTTCTCATAGATTTCTGAAGTGCTTGAACAGTTCTTTCTGTTTGTCTATTTATTTTCTTTAAATCATTTAAGTAATATGATGCATTTAAATATAATATTTGTATTAAAAATCTAGTTTTCTTATATGTGCACATTCCTTTTACTCTTCCTTTTTCAAAGGAATCTATTATTCTATTTTTTCTTAGTGAAACTGTTATAAAAAACTCATCTCTTACTACAATCATACCTAAGGGCATTGTAGAATATGACTTTCCGTCGCTATCATCTTCTATTATTGGAACATCTACAACAAAAAGCGTCATATCGTCATCTATATCAATTCTGGCTTGCTCTTCGTAATCTAGAGGATATCTTATAAACTCATCACTTATATCTAGTTCAGAACAAACCATCGCAATCTCCTCATCTGTTGGGTTTATTAAGCTAATCCACGACCCGGGCTTAAACTCTTTTATTTTTTTAAAATCATTAGTTTCCAAATCTGTTTTATATATATTTAGCATAAAATCACCCCTTCTATTTTTTGCATTTTTGCACAACTATTTAGTATTATACCACATTATATACATAATTGTGTAGTTTTTTTATTTTTTCTTTGTTTTTTACAAAATTCGACATTTTTTTGTTTGAAGTGTGTGTTATAATAATACTCAAAGAAGGTGTTTACTATGGATAAACGAATTGAATTATTAGAAGAAAGAACTGTAATTTTTTTGGAAAAAACAAAAAAACAAAGAGAAAAATATAAAACCGAGAGAAAAACATTATTTGATTTTTCTGAGGAGAGGAACAACCTAGATGCTTGGGAAGAATATTTAAATAAAATAGAAAAAGAAATCATATAAAATTCTATATGATAAATATTAATATCTAAAGAATAAGGGGGAATGTACTATGAAGTTAAAAAAATTGCCAATAATAATTATAGGTATTTTAGTAATATTTATGGTTAGCTTTTTAATAAGAGAATTGATTATATACAATGATGGAAAGCTAGACAAATCTAATTATGTTCCAAGAGAAGAAATTATTACTTTGCTAAACAAAGGAGCAATATATAATAATTATTACTATTGTCCTAATAATGAAGATAGAAAAGAGGCATATAGGACTGAGTATTACATAAAAGATAACATCCAAGCAATTTATTTAGATTCTAAATTAATTGAATGGACTGACTATAATAACTTTGAAAAAATTCTGCTTACTGGAGCTGATGAAACAGCAACAGTTGTCAAAAACATCTCTAAAGATAGTGATAGTCAATGTGGATATGATTATTCAGTAATATCAAAGCCAGAAATATATAATAATACTTACAAGTATCTAGGAGAGAAAGAAGAAGATGGAAGGAAAATAATAGTTATAGAATTATCAACTAATAGAGGGTTAATAAAAAAACTTGATAAGTATTACATTGACAAGGAAACCGGTTTGATATTAGGTAGATTTACTTCAAGCAAATTTCTATTTATAACAACACACTTTTCAGGTAGTGCAAAAAACAGAAATATAAAGTTTAATATAGTTACTAATGAAAACATAACAAAACCGGATTTAAACAAATATAAAATTGTTAATTACATAGAGTAATAAAAAATAGCATTCACATTAAGGTGAATGCTATTTTTTATTATGTTAAAATTATCGCTTCATAAGAAAGGCATTTTACTAGGGTAATAATAATTCATTGATTTTTAATAGGGTTATTATTACATTTAAACATTCCTTGTTTCATAGCCAGCTTTATGCAATAAAAAAGCACAGCGAACTGTACTTTTTGGTGCACCATCTCGGACTCGAACCGAGGGTCTTCTGATTAAGAGTCAGCTGCTTTACCAACTAAGCTAATGGTGCATTTATTTTATTTAGCTTGTTTATTATAATACCATTTTTTTGCTTTGTCAATACAAAAGGTCGCTATTTATAGCTATTTATAGCGACCTAAAAAATTTTTTATACTTAATTTGATTCTGTATTAGAATTTGTATTTTCTCCTGTTCCTGGTTCTGGTGTAGTAGGCGTTGATGGTGTAGATGGTGTTTCCGGTGTTGTTGGCGTTGTTGGTGTTGTTGGTGTTGTTGGTGTTGTTGGTGTTGTTGGTGTTGGCTCTGGTTCTTTCACTGGTTGTGTTGATACTTCTGTAGTTTTGCTCGGTCCCACTTTTATTATTTTGTTCATTGGATCATAAGTATCAGATGACAAAACTGTTCTAGACACTTCTTTTCCATTTAATTTTAATATTTTATATGTTATACTTTTACATCCATTCATTCCATTTTGTGCAACCCTTTCTTTCCCTGGGGCAAGTAAACTATCATTTTCACGCACTACTTTAAACGGTGTGTAGCTTAGGATTTTGCTTGATATTTCTACTTCATATTCCACATCTTCTTTTATTCCAAACACATCTATCCTTGCTACTCCACTTCCTATTGAAGTTTTTAACATTATTGGATATTTTCTTGTGTTTTTAAATTTAAAATCATATGCTCCATAAACAACTGTTGCATCTTTTCCTGCTCCAACATATCCTGCTAAAAACATGTGGTTGTGTCTTTCTACTATTTCTAGATTTGCATAAACAACTGCATCATATAGTGTTGAAGATATTTGGCATATACCCCCCGCTAAAGTTTGAACAACTCTTCCTCCTGCAAATCCACCAGCTTCTCTATATCCTGCTTCTGCTGTCCTTTTTCCTAATGTTTTATTGTATGAAAAAGTTTCTCCTGGACTAACCACAACTCCATTTAATTTGTTCATTGCTAATTTTAAGTTTGTTGTTCTTGGAGTATTGCTTGCATCATATTTTGTACTAAAAGTAGAAAGTAAATCTGGGAAAGCTTCACTTCCTATTTTATTCGTTGTTATTTCTGGTGTAGTTATTTTTAAATCTATTACATATTCTTCTTTATCTTCTTTTAACATTTCTCTTGCTGCTTCTAAATCAAAATCTACTCCATCTACATGTGGATAGACTTGGAATGGATCTTTTGTATAGTATGCATTTTTGGCTTCTTTGTGAACTTCACTATATATTTTATCTATATCTATTGCTTCTGGTTCTACATTAATTATTTCTAGTTCTATTGGTTCATTTTGTTTTTCTAATTCCAATCTTTTTATTACTTCTTCTTTAAATTTTTCTTTATTTATTGTATTTCCAGCTTTTCCTTTTGTAATTGTTAATTTTTTATCTTCAATGCAATAGCTAGGCTTTTCTACTGCGCCTGGAATTTTTACTGCAATTTCATTTATTATATTATCTAGTAATTCCTGATTATAATCTATTCCTACTTCTATATTCTTATTTTTTATTTTGCGTTTGAATATTTCCAAATTGTTCTTGAATATATTTCCATCTCTTCCTATGCTATATGCATCTTCTATAGCTTTATTTGTATCATATTTTGCTTCTATTTGTGATAATTGAAATTGATATTCAAAATCATTTGTTTTTACTATTATATTTTGTTCCACATTTTTTTCTATCTTTTCTAATATTTTTTGCTCTGCTTCTTTTTTTGTTAATCCGCCTACTTCTATTCCTTCTATAGATATATTTGATATTATTTTCGTGTTATTAATATTAAATAGCGCAAATCCTGTACTAGCAAATATTGCTACCACTAAGATTATTGCACATATTAGTATTGTTATTATTTTTTTCTTACTGCTTTTTACTGTATATTGTTGTTCTGCATTTTCTTTTAAAGGTTCTTTTACTTCTTGGTTATTTTCTTCTGAATCTTTTGGCTTTACCTCTTCCTTATTTTCGATTTCTGGTTTAACTTTTTCATCTTTTTTTGTTTCTTGTTTGCTCTCAACTTTTTTTGTTACAGCTTCATTTTTTTCTTTTGTTTCCACTTCTTCTTTTATCTCTTTTTTTTTGTTAGATTCCATTTAACCTCTCCTTATAGAAAAAAGTATAATTTTAGATTATATTATCATAAAAGGTAGTTTTTTACAATATTCTTTTACAATTATCTATAATTTCCCACATTAAATTTTACTCGTTTTCTATAATTATATTACCATTCTATTTAGAAAATATTTCTGTAATTGTTTTTCCTAATGCAGTTGCTATTTTTTCCATCTTTTCTAATGATGGATTTTTTCTTGAACCCTTTTCTAAGTGACATAAATATCCCACAGAAACGCCAGATAAGTCAGCAAGTTTTGTTAGAGTCATCCCCTTTTCTTTTCTTATTTTACTTATTTTATTATATCCCATAGGATCACCTCTTTGTCTAATTAACAATATATTATCATGTACCAAATTGACAAGTCAATAGTTTTTTTGTTAATTTTTTACATTTTTTAAATTTACTGGTAGACAAACTTATTTTTATTCTGTATAATATTGTCATAATTTAAGGAAAAAGGAGATTTTATTATGATCGGAGATATGATAGCAAAAGTCAGAAAAGAAAAAGGAATAACAAAAACAGAACTTGCAAGAATAACTGGTATTAATATAGGCCATTTAACACATATAGAAAAAGGTGAAAGAAACCCTAGTCACAAAGCATTGAAAAACATTTGTAAAGCATTAGATATTCCTTATCAACAGCTAATGTATACATATGATAAAGAATTAAATGAAGATCAAGAGACTTACAATTTTATAAAACATATTTCTTATGATAAAGTTCCTGCTATCGATAAAATAACAAACTTTATTGATTGTCCTTCTAGTGTTCCTAGTGCATCTTTCGCATTAAAACTTAATGATAATTGTATGGAACCATCTTTTGCAAAAGGCACTTACTTATTTATCGAATTAAATCCAATTTTAAATAATAAAGATATAGGAGTTTTTTGTCTTAACAACAAAATATTAATTCGTAGATTTTATTCTAAAAAAGGAAATATCGTTTTAAAAGCAGATAACAAGGAAGTTGATGATATAAAAATTACAGACTCAGATACTTTTTTAATTATTGGAAAAGTGCTTAATAAAAAAGGCATTTAACCATATATACGTGTAGAATAAATATCACTAACTTTGCTCGAACCAAGATAAAGGAGCATAACTTTGTTGTATATGTAAAACTTTGATTTTTTCTATGCAATAAATAAATTGTATTTTTTGAAATTTTTTGTAAAAAATACTTGCATATTATATTTTTTAACAATATAATATCATTAGCAAAAGACAAATTAGGAGAGATATAAAATGGAGTTAACAAAAAATATATTTTTTAATACTGATAAATTACTTCAAAATTCAAAAGTAAAAATTTCTTACACTGGTACTTTTTTTGAAGATGGTTCTGAAGAAGTATTTATTCATTATGGTTTTGGAACTTATTGGGATAATTTATCTGAAATCAAAATGGAAAAAACAGAATTAGGATTTCAAGCTGAAATCGAACTTATAGAAAGCGATACTTTCAATTTCTGTTTCAGAAACGAAAAAAACGAATGGGATAACAATAATTACGAAAATTATATTTTTGAACTTGAACCTCAAAGTACAGATTTGATAGTTCAAGACATAGACTCTTCTTTAGACAGACCTAACAGATTAAGAAAAACTTATTTATGGAGTAAAAAAATAAGGCTTGCAATATATAAAATAATTACATATGTTCCAAAATTGATATCTGGAAATTATAGAAGAAAAGTAAATAATGAAGATTAAAAAACTGCTCTACTTAATGTAGAGCACTTTTTTATATTACATATCCTCCATTAGGTGAAATTATTTGACCTGTTGTAAATTCATCTTCAATCAACCATTTAACACATCTATAGATATCTATAGGTTTTCCTATTTTATTTAGAGGTGTTTCGTTCTTTATTTCTTCTTTTATTGCTTCATCTATATTACTATTCATATCTGTATCTATTACTCCTGGCGCAATCGCGTTAACTCTAATATTTGATGGTCCTAGCTCTTTAGCCAAAGCCTTTGTCATCCCATTAATTCCTGCCTTAGATACTGAATATGCAACTTCACAAGAAGCTCCTATCATTCCCCATATAGAAGAAATATTTATAATACAGCCGCTTTTATTATGTATCATATTTGGTAATACTTCTTGTATTGCAAAAAATGCCGAATTTAGATTTGTTCCCAACATTTCATTCCAATCATCATCTGTAATGTCATTAAACATTTGAAGCTTTGCTATTCCTGCATTATTTATTAAAACATCTATATTTCCAAATTTACCTAAAGTAAATTTAATTAATTTTGTTACTTCTTCTCTTTTAGAAACATCTGCTTTATATATTTCAATTTTTATTCCTTGTTTTTCTAATTCTTCTTTTGTTTTTTTTGCTTCTTTTACTGATTTATTATAATTTAAAACTACATTATATCCTTCTTTTGCCAAATTTTCTGCAATGCATTTTCCTATTCCTCTCGATCCGCCTGTTACTATTACTGTTTTCATATTTTTCCTCCTTAAATAAAAAATTAAAGCAGACCATTAAAATAACGTTCTGCTTTAATTAAACTGGAGCCGCTAGTCAGACTTGAACTGACGACCTACTGATTCATACCACTACAATTTTCATTGCCTTAACGTTTGTGGCCTGGACTTTCTCTTTACCATAGTTTTTATAACCTTAGGTACACCGTATAAAGTCTCTACACTCAAAAATTTCTTTTCTAGCTCGGGATTAGCATATTATAAAACTTAGCCTTCCCCGAATTAGCGGTGTCCACTTTATGCGTTTCCACATAAAGGTGCAAGATGATTCTGAATAAAATATTCATCCTACAAGTCAGTTGCTCTACCAACTGAGCTACAGCGGCATATTTAATTGGTGACCCCGACGGGAATCGAACCCATGTCTCCGCCGTGAAAGGGCGATGTCTTAACCGCTTGACCACGGGGCCTTAAATAAACAAATACTAATTCTAAAATTAGTATTTGCTTTTGGTGAGCTATCCGCGACTCGAACGCGGGACAACTTGATTAAAAGTCAAGTGCTCTACCACCTGAGCTAATAGCCCATAACCACCAAAGAATAATTTTTTAAGCAACCGTTTTCCAACAGTTGCTTAACTATATTACAATATTTTTTCACAAATGTCAACGTTTTTTTAAAATTTTTTTGATTTTTTTATGAATTTAGCTTTTCTAATAGCTCTTCAACATCAATTCCATGTACCATACATGCTTCTTCTAACGTCTCTGCTTGTGACGCTGGGCATCCCAAACAGTGCATTCCCGCATCTAATAATATATTTGCTTTTTCTGGTGCTATTTCTAATAATTCTCCTATTTTAGTTGTTTTTTCTATCATAATCTTTCCTCCTTCAAAAACTCGAAATGTTTTTGCCCCATTTGATTCATCCGGACATATTTTTTATATTTTATAGTCCTTATAGAAAAATTTTATCACATTTTTTTAAAAAAGTATAGACAAATTTCAAATTATATATTATTATGGTAAAAAATGTAAAAGGTGGTGGTTTAATTTAGTAGCTTAATTCACATTTTCTTTATATCATATATTATTAATATTTTTATTACTTTTTATTCTAT
>OLSB01002261.1_pt1 | contig 16397 bp, 12 predicted proteins | sample 1672071 | NCBI WGS metagenome assembly OLSB01 (sample SAMEA3136642, study PRJEB25190) | human gut metagenome | biome: human gut; feature: human-associated habitat; material: faeces | place: Austria | collected 2013 | reverse complement strand
TATACCACAGGAGGACCTTCTCTTGCTCCTTATTTGTTACCCATGTATTGTACCTCAACAGAAGAGCATTAGCGAATTGAATTTGCATTGGTTACGGAATGCTTTGATATGTCTATTTTTGTCATTATATCGTTCAAAAATGAAGAATGGCTGATATATCGTTACTGCCTAAAAGTTTAACTTAACCGTGATATCTGGTGCATTTAGTTTTCGCTGATAATTCGATATCTAAATATCTGTACGCACAAGCAGCTTGTATTGCGAACTATTTCATGGTTGTTGGAGCATTATAGACAATGCAGGGGTATTTTTTGTTTGAAACACATTTACGTTTTAGGTAGCGGCAGCGGATGTATGCTGTGACGGCATCTATTGTATCCACAACATTTAACGGCACATTGTGCGGTGACGCATTACATAATCACGGGTGCATTGCATTAGCCGTACTTTATGCATATTCCAAATCTTTATAGGAGGATGAAATGAAACAAATAAAGAAGTTTGCGGCAGCTTTGCTCGCAATCGTCATGTTTGCTACGATATGTCCGTTTGGCGCACTTGCTGACACGGACAGGCAGCGTGATGAAACCAACGCTATTCCCGAAGCCGTTACTGACGTAATAGCTGCAATCAATGCCTTGTCGCCTGTTGAGAACTTAGCGTACGATCTGGATGACCTAGAGCTTGCAACTTCTGCAGTCAACAATGCTGAAGCGTTGTATGATGAGCTATCCGATGAAGAAAAAGCCATGGTTTCCAACTATGTAATTCTTCTTGAGGCAAAAGATGTAATTGCGGCTCGTCAATTTGAGAAGCTTGTCTATGATAGGCTTGGAGTGCTTGAAGAGATTACTCTTTCGAACATTCCAATTGTTGAAGAGGTGCATGATGCATACGATCTGCTCAGTACAAGACAGAGGTCTTATGTAAGAGAGTACTATATTACACTTTTCACAGATGCGATAAATGCGATTAACCATGAGTGGGATGAAGTTCATGCAGTGGAAGCGCTCATCTCCGCTCTTCCGCAGGTAATTGAAGCCACTGATGCAGAAATCGAATCTGCTCAAGCAGTAATTCTTCAAGCCAGAGGTGCATATGAAGCGCTTGACGACGTTCAGAAGAACGAAGTTCGAAATTATTCATTCTTGGTTAGCGCTGAAGCAGCGCTCGAGAATGCAAGCACCATACTCAATGTTATTGATTTAATCTCACAGATACCGGAAGTAATAATTCCTGCGCATCAGCAGATCATTGAAGCAGCTCGCGAGGCATATGATGCTTTATCTGAAGAGAATATGCTTCTTGTAACTAATTATGATTATCTTGTTGAGTCTGAGATGGTACTTGATGTTGTGCTGGCAATAGAAGCTATTCCTGAGATAATCAATGTTGAAAATGGTACGAGCATTCGTAAAGTTCGCACAGCACTGTCGAACCTTGATGAAGAAGGAATCGACTATCGCGTGGGCAATATTATCGATCTATCAAATGCCGAGGTAGTACTCGAGGTAGTTGAACTGATCGCATCGATACCGTTTGTGATTTCGCCAGAGGATGCAGATGCAATTGCGGATGCAGGTGATGAATACAGCCTGCTTAGTGAAGAGCTTCAGGATAGGGTTGGCAATACTGATTACCTTCGTGATTCGGAGGCTGTAATAACGGTTGTTAGTCTTATCGATGAGGTATTGGACCTTGAGCCCACTATTGCAAACAAGCCTTCCTTTGTTGCCGCTGAGGAACAGTACTACGAACTCACAGAAGAGCAACGCCCAAGAGTAGGTAATTATAGGAATTTGGCAACAGTACTTGCTATTATCACTAATCTTGAAATCGAAATCGCGGATTGCAAGAGTCTGATTGCAGCGATACCTTTCGTACTTGTTCCCGAAGACATGGAAACAGTCGCAGCTGCCCGTAGTGCTTATAATGCGTTGAATGCTGAGCAGAAGACGTATGTGGATAATTACGGTTATCTTGTAGAATCTGAAGCGGTCATTAGCGCAGTATTATCCATTGATGAAATTCCAATGCCTATTATGCCGGAAGATGCAGAGACCATCGCAGTCGCCCGTGAAGACTATGATGAACTCGATGGCGTTGCTAGCTTGGAACGAGTAGGAAATGCAGATCATCTCTTCTACGCCGAGGAAGCACTTCCTGTGGTTCTTCTCATTGACGAAATACCCACGGAGGACTTGCTTCTTGCAGATACCGATTTCGTTTCGAATGTTGAAGCAGAGTACGAAGATCTTTCTGATGAAGCTAAGGAATATGTTGGTAACAGACAGACCTTGTTTAATGCGATAGACATTCTGAACGATCTGTGGGCACAGGTCAATAATGCCATTCAGGCTCTTGAGTTGGTCTACTCTTTGAGCAACAGGTCACTTTATGTTGAGGACAATGGTGTCATCACCGCAGCCCGTGATGCGTATGATGCACTCAATGCCGATCAGCAGAATTATATTATCACAAACTATGCATATCTTATTCCTGCACTTGAGGAAGCGGAGCGTGTCATAGCGGTTGTTAATGCTGTTGCTGCAATACCCAAGCCTCTTGGAGCTATGGATGAGAATGGCGAAAGACATATAGAGGCGGATCGCAGGGCAGTGGATGCAGCTAACAGCGCTTACCTCGAATTGTCAGAATCAGAACGAGAACGCGTTGGCAACGACGAGATCCTTGATGCGGCATATGCAGCAATCGATGTAGTGGTAATGATCGATGCACTGGAACTCGATCCGGTAATGATTGCATACACAGAGCAGATAGAAGCAGCTCGTGAAGCATACGAGTCACTTTACGATCTTGCTAAAGAATACGTTGGCAACATTGATGAGCTTATGTTTGCTGAAAGCGAGCTTGAGAGGCTGTGGAATGAGATAAACAATGTAATTGATCTCATTGACAGGATCACATTCCCTGTCTGCTTGAGCGATGCTCCATATATCAATATGGTTCGTGGTGCATATGACGCTCTTTCAGATGAACAGAAGACTTTCGTCACCAATTATAATATGCTTCTCTATGCTGAACGCGAACTCTGCACCCTTTATGGACAGGTTGCAATCGTAATGTCATGCATAACAGCATTGCCCTATCAGGTAACTCTTGATGATGCAGATACTATCAATGCTATCTGGAGAGCATATTATGCTTTGACCGCAGAGCAGCAGGCTGAAGTAACAAACCTCGCTAAGCTTCAGAATGCGACGGAACAGCTCGCTCAGCTGCGCGCTCAGGTTGATGAAGTAATCAGGCTCATCGATGCTATTCCGGAGCTTAATGATAATAACTTCGATTCCTTCGAAGCGGCAGTTATAGCTGCTCGTGAGGCATATGACGCAATTGCAAATCCTGTTGATGCAGCATATGTTGTCAACTATGATGTGCTCATTGCGGCTGAAGGGGAGCTCGTTCATATCGTCATTGATATGATTGACTCCATGAATTCCGGAGAACTCAACGATATTGATCTGGTCGATATCAGAGCTAATTTTGAAGCAGCGCTTGCCGTGTACAATGAATTGAGTGAAGAGCTTAAATCGAGAGTTGTAAATAGCGGCATCCTGACTGGGCTTCAAGAACTCTATGCACAAGCAGAAGTCGGTATTAGCACAGTTTCGCAGCTGTTTGATTATGTGCTTGATCTTGAAAATGGACTTCCGGATCCAGAGGATAATCCTGATGAGTTCACCGCACTCTATAGGAATAATAGCTACTACACTGATTTAGTTATGGATGCATTTGATTTGGTCTATGGACCGGACAATAATCTTTCTGAGCAGCAGCAGCGCTATATCGCTCACATGCTTGAGAATGATATAATTGCTATGAGTGCCTACGATGGAGTACTCTCCTCGTATAACCCTGGTCACGAACCATATAATCAAGACAATTATAATGAAGATGGATGGCTGGTTCTGAACGATTATGTATATTCACTGTATGTACCTATGCGGGCAGATGTTAACGGTGATGGTGTTATCGACCTTAGAGATGCAGTTCTGCTTATGCGTGCAGCAATAGGCACTTATGAACTCACGTCAGTTGGTTCCTTGGCTCATGATATCAATGGAGACGGCGTGATTAATATCACCGATGCTATAACAATAATGAGACAAGTTTTGGCTTCATAAGTGGAGGAGCCGGATATTGCAGGATGAGTTTTCTTTACTGCAATATTCGGTAGGTCGGGGCACGAAAATGTGCCCCGACCTATAAAGCTTTTATGAATAAAGTGCAATTATTGTATTGATATGCTTAGGGCACAGGAACTTTGTTCCCGGAATGGGTTCGATTCCTGTAAGTATGTATATGAATTGAAGGATAAACGCAATCATCTTGCAGTGAAACTGAAAGTTTATTGCGTTTGGATCTATTATGTGCCGGCAGTATGCAATGCATAGAATATCTTACTTGAACAAATTCAAAGATATTTTCACTATATCACGCGATTGGTTTTGGAGATAAAAAAGATGAGACTTTGTTTGGATTGTATGAATATCATTAATCATGATGAAGAAAGTGTCTGCCCATTTTGCGGCAGTACGCTAAGTGACTCCGCACCGAAGGAGGCATACCATCTGACGCCCGGAATCACATTGAAAAGTGGACGCTATATCGTTGGGCGTGCAGTAGGTTACGGCGGATTCGGAGTGACATATGCAGGATTTGATACTGTCCTTGAAAAGCGCGTGGCGATAAAGGAATACCTGCCAAGCGAGCTGGCAACGCGTTATCCTGGAACAAGGAGTCTCAGCGTGTTCAATGACGGTGACTCCACGACGCAGTTTGAAAAAGGTCTTAGTGGCTTTGTGAGCGAAGCACAAAGACTAGCAAAGTTCAGCAGCGTACCGGGGATAGTCAGCATATATGACACCTTTCGTGAAAATGATACTGCATATCTCGTCATGGAACTATTGGATGGCGAGACGCTTAAAGCGTATCTTGCGAAGAAGGGAAAGCTATCATACGATGAGACCATGAAGATAATTCTCCCTGTACTCGGAGCATTACAGCAGGTGCATAAGGAAGGAATAATCCATCGCGACATATCCCCCGACAACATATTTCTGACTACGGATGGACAGGTAAAACTGTTGGACTTTGGTGCGGCAAGATATGCTAATGTGAATGCCAGCAAGAGTCTGTCGGTAATATTGAAACCTGGATATGCACCGCCGGAGCAGTATCGCAGCAAGGGAGCGCAGGGCTCCTGGTCAGATGTATATGCAGTTGGAGCAACGATATACAGAATGCTGACAGGGATAGTACCCGAGGAATCGATGGAAAGGGCGGCAAAGGATAATCTAAAGCTACCGAGCCGACTTGGGGTAAAGCTTCCAAAAAATGGTGAGACAGCAATAATGAATGCGCTCAACATCAATGCTCAGAATAGAGTGCAGACGGCGGCAGAGCTGGAGTCGATGCTGCTTGGCACAACAAAGGCCATAAGGATAGAGGAAAAACAAAACGGGAAGGCATGGATGCTGCCCAAATGGTTAAAATGGACGGCATGTGGAATAGTGGCGGCAGGAATGCTGTTTGTTATTCTGTTGCTTACGGGAGCGATAAAGCTTGGGAAGAACGCATGGGTGAGCAACGAGGTATCAAACAGCATAGCGGCGCCTAATCTTGTGGGAGATGAAATAGAGTCAGCAAGGAAAAAGCTGGATGAATATAATGCCGGCTTAGAGATCAGTATCATTTCTGCAGAATATGACGATCTGATTCCAGCCGGAACGATACAGTCACAGATTCCGGAATATGGAACAATAATTGATAAGAATACAAGCATAGAAGTGATTTTGAGCCGTGGTAAGGAAGAAGACATAGCCAGCGGAGCTGTTCCGTTTTTGCTTGGAATCAGTATGGATGAGGCGGAGAGGCAGCTGAGAGAGCTGGGGTACGAAGTCACCATAACAGAGCGGCATGATCAGATCTATGCAAAAGGAACCGTCTGCGAAACGAACCCGGAGGCAAATACAGCCCTTGAGCAAGGAGAAACGGTAGAACTGGTGATAAGCCTTGGAGCGAGCGTCACCGGGATACAGATAGAACCAACAAGCACAGAGATAGAAACAGGAAGCACAATGCAGCTTAATGTGATAATAGAGCCTGCGAATGCCGAGAATAAGACAGTAACGTGGACGAGCTCAGATCCTAGCATCGTTACGGTCGATGAAAGCGGTAAGATAACAGCGGGAAGCAGTGAAGGCAGGGCAAAGATAACCGTAACGACAGAGGACGGTGGTCATACAGCTGTGTGCAAGGTTACCGTGATCAAGGAGAACGTATCGCCGACTTCAAAGCCGAAGCAGACTCCAATTCCGACGCAGGGTCCAGTGCCAACGCAGAGCCCAACGCCGGCGTCGACTTCAACTCCGAAGCCAACGCCCCCATCAACGCCGCGCCCTTCACCAGATTCAGGGGTTCAATTTAACAATCAGACTTTTGAGAATGCATTTAGGCAAAAGTATGGTTTGACGGGTACAATAACCAATGCTCAGATACTGAGCTTCACCGAGCTTGAGCTTGTAGATTGTGGACTTACTGACATCAGTGATGTTGCAATGTTTAAAAACTTGGAAAAACTGAACCTGAAGAATAACAATATTTCAAACATTAGCTCACTCTCGGGACTTACAAAGCTTAGCGTACTTAAGCTTACTAAGAATAATATCTCGGACATAAGCGTGTTGTCAAGGCTTACTAGGTTGACAAATCTCTATTTGGAAAGAAACAATATTTCAAATGTTGCACCGCTTATGGAAATGAGTTCATTGTTGCTGTTGCACCTTTACTATAATCCGATACCCCAAGAGCAGATCGATTTACTGAGAGAGGCTCTGCCGAACTGTGTAATTGGCTTTAGTAATTAATAAGAATTCGTTTGCAACGGGTGAAGCATGGTTGGCGAAATTGTCGCTGCATATGGAGATGTAAAGTGTAGTCATAAGCTATTCTGTTACTTAGTTGTACCGGCTCCGCTTTTAATAACGGAGCCGGTACAGAAAATCAATGCTATGTTCGTTTAGGATATTCTTCGATTATATCGCGTTTTTTGTACACACAGCTGTTTGATATTTGCTCAACTCCAACACCAGAAACACTGTTATAGTCAAAAAGGGAAAACTGCCAATCGCTGCAGGTGTCAAGATGAGCAAATATTCTATCCATGACGTCATCATGCATTTTATCCTCTATGCCATCTTCGAATTTAATTATGAAAGCACTTGTGAAGAAATCATCCGATATAGTCTTTCGTACAAGGTAGATGCTTTCAATCGTTCCATTATCGATCGATTGGATATATGTGAGGATTTCATTTAGCATATCACCGGGCAGATGTTCCTCTGAAAGCTTATCGGTTTTTCTCAACTCACCAATCTTGCTGTATTTATCTATCGTGAACTGTGCAAGCTCCTGAGCCTTTCGCCTGTATTCTTCAATCGCGTCTGCATTACCGGTAAGGAAACAGAAGGAACCGATCTGTGACAGCCCCTCATCGATATTATTTGGATTTACATCTATTGCCCTATAAATGTAATCGATTCCGCTCGGGTCAAGCTTATGCAGCAGATAGCATCCCTTAATGAGGAGAGCGTTTCCGATTGCAGCCGGCTGAAGAGCGACAATTACCCTGTCACAAAGCTCGATAGCTTCATCCAGCCTTCCGAGTAGTCTAAGCGCAGCAATTACGTCGGCATACGTTTCTGCTATGAGCGGTTTACCGGCAGACTCCCATTCGTCAACCGTATTTCTTGGCTCAATATAATAGTTACTGCGTATGTAGTCGTAATTCTTCACAAGGTTTTCGTAAAGCAGACTGTCAGCATAGTTAAGAGCCTTTTCACATTCTGCCGTGTACGCAGTGGAGTCATCCCTATTGATGATCTCAGGTTCTTCAATGCCAAAAGCTTGAATACGCATTCGGAAAATCGGATGTGATGCGTTGCGAGGCATTATTTCGACCTTGAATAGGTCATACCAATCGTTTGTGCGAAGCTCCATAGCTTTTTTGAAATCACGAAGCTCATCGGCAAGGATATGCTGTGCAAGTTCATCGCCTGTGAATAACTCGGCTTTAGGCATGGCGTCACGTTCCAGTCAAACAAGAGATTATACTTCATCTTAAGTAATGCCGACGCAGCTATTCTTGCATCTCCGCAGCGAAGCATTGCGCGATCTGCTGCGTATTCTATGGCTGGAGAAGCGGCGTATAGGAATAACGCATACTCCATGCTATACCACATATCGAAAGCGCGGTAGAATGCTTCGGTCACCCCAGATAAAGCGTGATGATTCTTTCCTCCGTGAAGCCAGGCATTATATTGTTTCTCTGTTTCGTAACGTTTGCTTTCACGCGAGACATGAGCAAATTCGTGCAAAAGAACACTATATACTTCGGCTTGCGAGAGTGAACCAAGCATAATTACCCCAAGCTGCACGGAATAGCTATGTCCGACTTTTGCAATTCCGGCATTGAAATCAGGAAGCAGCGCAATCCTTATCCTTTTGTTATCGCAACCGAGTTCTTTTGCGGCTTTTTCGGCAAGTGCATAAAGTTCCGGATATTCATTCTTGCTTATATATGTCTTATCATCTGCGAAGCATAGATGCTCATCGGAGAATCTGATACGTGAAAAGACAGCAAGGATGGCATACTCCATCGCTACAAATACCATAATCAATGCAAACATTTCTGTCGAGTTCCACAGTACCCCGGCCAAAAAGGCAATTGCAAGTGCCGCAATAGCAAGCAGAACGGAATACATCGAAGTGAAGAACCTTATTACACGCAGGGCGAAAAGATTCTTGCGTGCAACCGTTTCTGCATTATTCCTATGAGATAACAGGTACTGCTGCAACTCATTAATATTTTGCGTTTTCTTCGTAAACCTGCGCTCTATGATTGTTGAAAGCACAGCATTGGCTGCAAAGCAAAACAGGATAAAAAGCACCAAAGCTAACAGCACTTTGTTTATTAGGGTAAATTGATCAAGGCTATACCGACTGTTAATTGCTGCGCCGAGTAGTTGTACACTAAAGTTTACAAATAACGATATTACAATAAGCAGTATTCCTCGCGTTCGAACCTGCTTGGCCGCTTGTTCGAAGTTGGGATCGCTGTTGTCTTGAACGCCAGCAATGTGCTGCTTCGTGCGCTTTACATGATGAATACAGGCGGCAATCGCAATGATAGCTATTCCTGCAATCAAAACACTTGCTATTATATTCCTTATTACTAACTCAACCGGACGCGATTCGTTGAAAAAGCCTTGGCTGACCATGGAGCTTGAAGTGACTGCAAAGCTGGGAAGCACAGCAGCCAATTGTAATTTTTTATTATTAGTTGACATATTCATTCGTCTATTGAGCGAAGCCCAACATAAAAACTGCAAATAGGTTTTCATTGTTAATGCATATGCGTTTCGGGCAAGATGATGCGTGACCAAATCATGATGATGCCTATGCATTTTGATGGATCAACGCCAGTCGCCGAGAACAAATCATTTTTTTTGCATACAATAGGTAAAACCATTGGGGCGTTACCCCTTGACAGACGGCACTGCTATTTCGTTAATATCACGAATAGCTTTTTCAACATCCAGAGTGTACCATATGCCATCCCGATAAAGCACCTTGCCCTGCACCATTGTCATGCAAACATCGGAGCCTGAAGCCGAATAAACGACAGTTGAAACAGGCTCATATATTGGCTGGAGCTTTGGATGATGCACGTTCAGCATGATAAGATCTGCATCAAAGCCTGCCTTAAGCATCCCGATTTCATGTTCGCGTCCCTGAGCTTTTGCGCCGTTTACGGTTGCGAGCTTTAGTGCTTCGTACGCAGGCAAAGAGGTCGGATCGAGTGTGGCACCCTTTGCCAGAAGGGATGCCAGCTTTACTTCCTTTAGCAGATCAAGATTATTGTTGGACGCGCAGCCGTCGGTTCCAAGGCATACGTTAATGCCGTGAGCTATCAGCTTGGGAATATTTGCAATTCCGCTTGCAAGCTTGAGGTTGGAGGTTGGGTTATGGGAAGCGCTTCCACCTGCCTTGGCAAGGATATCCATATCCTCGTCAGAAAGCCAAACACAATGGGCAGCAATGATACGGTTATCCAATACCCCGTGCTTTGCAAGTACCTTTATAGGGCTCATGCCGTAGCGTTTTATGCATTCGTTGTGTTCGTTTTCAGTCTCGGAGACATGGACTTGTATGATCAAGTCATTCTCCTTTGCGAGCGCTGCAACCTTTTCCCACACATCGGGCCGGGATGTGTATTCGCCATGTATTGAGGCGTCCGCTCGTATCCTTCCGCCGCCCTTGCCGTGATAGCTGTGAAGCAGCTCCATTGTCTCGCGAACGGCGCGATCGTTTTCAAAGCAAAAATCGTCACCAAATGCGGTTATTCCGTTGCTCAGCGAAGCTCGTATGCCGCTATTAAGAACTATTTCGGCGGTATCGGGCTCATAAAAATACATGTCCGAAAAAGAGGTGGTTCCGCTTGCGAGCATCTCGGCAATTGCGAGCTGTGCGCCGGCAAGGACGGCTTGCCTCGTCAGCCTGCCTTCTGCCGGGAAGATCTTATCAAAAAGCCAAGTTTGGAGCGCATAGTCATCCGCATATCCGCGGAGGGCACACATCGCAGCATGACAATGCGTGTTGATGAGTCCGGGCATTACTATATTTCCGCATGCATCAATGATCTCTCTTGCCTGAACGTTCTCCGGTTCACAGGGGGAGACGAAGGAAATCTTTCCGTCGGCAATCCCTATGCACCCGGAGTCAAAGACAGGAGAAGCGTCATCCATAGTAATGATTCTGGCGTTCGTGATAAGGGTATCGAGCATCAATCCACCCTCCGAAGGAATTCGATGACATATTTGCAGAACCTTGCGCCTGCCGCTTTTCCGGCAGCTATGACCTCGTTGCCGTCCAAAGGCTTGTCCAGAATACCTGCAGCCATGTTAGTCACCAGCGTGATGCCCAGGATCCTCATGCCGCAATGCCTTGCCGCGATGCACTCGGGAACTGTGCTCATGCCCACAGCGTCTGCTCCAAGCATACGCATGGCGCGGATCTCAGCCGGGGTTTCGTACTGAGGACCGGTGCAGTAAAAGTACACACCCTCGCGTACGGTTTCGCCGTTTTCTTTGGCGATATCGCGGAAGATCTGCATGTATTCTCGATCGAATACCTTGCTCATATCGGGAAAACGCACACCGAATTCGTCGATGTTAGGTCCGATAAGCGGATTCATGCCGTTAAGCTTTATGAAATCGTTAATCAGCATCAAGTCTCCGCAGTTGAAGGCGGTATTAATTCCGCCGGCAGCATTTGTAACTATCAACTTCTCTATGCCGATGAGCCTTGCAAGCCTAACGGGGAACACGACCTGCTCCGCGCTCCATCCCTCGTAGAAGTGCAGCCTGCCCTGCATAAGCAGCACGTTCTTTTCGCCAAGCTGTCCGGCGATGAAGCGCCCTTTGTGTCCGATCGCAGTACTGACGCCCATGTTCGGGATCTCACTATACTCTATAATAACAGGATTTTCGACATACTCGCCGAGGTCGCCCAATCCGGAGCCCAGAATAATGAGAATTTCGGGCATAACGGAACCGAGCTTGTCCTCAAGCACCTTTGCGGAAGCACGGTATTCTTCGATTGTAAACATTATAACCTCCTATATTATCAGATGGATGATAAACAGAATAATTACGCCGGGAACGCCAAGAACACCTGTGACAAGTGCGGTAAGCCAGTTGATGGGTATTTCGAATATGGCAAGGTTGAAAAGCCCGGCGAATACATAGTTAAAGATAAAGAGAATCACTGCGCCGATCAAGGCATTCAGCAGCAGCTTAAAAAAGAGTTTAAGGCTAAGCTTAAAAATTTTGAATATCAAGAAGATAACAAACAGTACGATAATAAATGTTATTATACCGGTCCCCGGCATACTCAATCCCTCCTTTGGCAGCAATAATTGCGATTATTCTGCGCTTTTGGCTTCATAAGCCGTACGGCGCTTGTTCAATAGGTATAAATACCTGTTCTTTGCGGCTTCAACCTCGAAGGCGACGAACTGCACCTCCTCACCGCAAGCAGTATCAAAACGCCTCATAGCGTTATGCCAGGTTGCCAGAGCAACACTCAGTTCATCGGGTCTTTTCTTGCTTTTTTTGCTAAGCACAGCATATTCCTCCGTCGGCTAAATTTATATGTAGTTTATGTATGCCTTGGGAAAATATGCCTGATCGCCGCTACTTTCCGGAAAGGTAAGCCTTTTGCCCCGGGGTCAGTTCGTCAAGCCCGAGATTCATTGCGCGGAGCTTCATGTTGATAACTTCGTCGTCAATCTGTTTGGGAACATTATAGAGCCCAGGGGCAAGCTCCTTTCCGTGCAGCGCAAGGTACCTTGCGGACAGAGCTTGTATAGCAAAGCTGAGATCCATGATCTCGGCCGGATGTCCGTTTCCTGCGACAATGTTGACGAGCCTGCCGTCAGCAAGAAGGTTGAGCCTGCGTCCGTCCTTCATCGTGTAGCCAGTGATAAAGGGCTTGCGCTCATCAATGCTCACAGCCATGGAGGCGAGATCGTTTTTGTTTATTTCAACATCGAAATGGCCTGCATTGGCAAGAAGAACATTGTTTTTCATCCGCTCAAAATGGCGTCCGATTATGACGTCGCGGCAGCCCGTGGCGGTCACAAAGATGTCGCCAAGAGGCGCCGCATCGTCCATCTTCATTACTCTGAAGCCGTCCATTGCTGCCTCGAGAGCGCGGAAGGGATTGACCTCGGTAACTATGACATTCGCCCCAAGCCCTTTGGCGCGCATGGCTATGCCGCTCGAACAGAAGCCGTAGCCTGCGACAACGACAGTCCTTCCGGCAACCATGTTATTGGTGGAATTCATGATGCCGTCCCATACGCTCTGGCCGGTGCCGTGGCGGTTATCGAACAGATGCTTGCAGTCCGCATCGTTAACGGCCAGCATGGGGAATGGCAGGGTCCCGTCGCTCGCCCTTGCGCGGAGCTTATGAATGCCTGTGGTCGTTTCCTCGCAGCCGCCGATGAGATCGGTCGCATATTCAGGGTGCGATTCGGTGAGCATGGTTACGAATTCTCCACCATCATCGATGATGATATGGGGCTTAAACTCCAGAACTCTTCGGATGTGTTCATAATACTCCTCTTCGGTTGCGCTAAAAAAGGCATGAACATCCATTCCTTCTTCGGCAAGCGCTGCGCAGATATCGTCCTTGGTAGAAAGTGGGTTGCTTCCGGTTATTGAAACCTCCGCTCCGCCGTCGCGAAGCACAAGCCCCAGGTATGCGGTTTTGGCCTCGAGGTGAACGCAAACGGAGATCCTCATGCCCTTAAAGGGCTGCTCAACGATAAATCTTTCGCGCAGCTCGCTCAATACCGGCATAAAATCTTTGACCCATTCGATTCGCTTCCTTCCGAGGGGGGCAAGCGAAATATCTCTGATAGTGCTCATAATCATTTTCTCCGTATTCGGGATTCCCATAGTGAAGTAGGGTGTATAAAATTATAGCATTATTTGGCTTGTTTAGCAATGCGGCATGAAACGGTTTTATTTCCGTAATAGAGCCGAAAGCAATTTTACGACTAATTATGTACTTTGTGTGAATTTGGAGAATAATGGATAAAAAAGGCTTGTAACCGATGCTGCATGTTTGCTATAATATGTCTGAATCCGCAATCGGATTTTCTTAATTATGGAATGTCACTCGGGAGGAAAAGGTAATGAAGTGCAGAGCTTGCGGAACAGAAAACGGTTCCAATGTCACTTATTGCAAAAACTGCGGAGCACGGCTTACCGGCGTGGGTTCAGTCAACGATTTTGACATGTTCGATGAAGACTCTGATATTATTGACGATACCGGAGTGTTTGATGATGCCAGCATATCCGACTTGGAAAAAAGATTTATGAACGGTGTTGAAAGCTGGGAGGCAACGACAGATGTAGGAAAGAAGCCCGGAGCTGCGCAGCCAAGAGCTTCTTCGCGCGGCGGCGAACGCAGTTCTGCCAATGAAAACTACGAGCCCCGTACGCAGCAGGCGCAAAGTCCGAGAGGCGAACAGCGTGCCAATAACACTCAGAAGCAAACCGCCGGGCAGCGAACACAGAATTCTCAGAGCGCACAGCGGCAGGCGGTGTCAGGCAGCCGTGCGAGAGCCAACTATGAGACTCGCAGAGCTCAGCCAATAAAGGCCGGAAGCAGACCGCAGAAACCCGATCGGGAAGAGGGCGTGTCCGAAGCCGATGGAAAGGCGGAAGTCAAGCGTAAACGCAGCATCATCTCCATTTTTCTCGCAGTCATTGCACTGCTTGTCGTTGTGCTTGTCTCTGCTATCGTATTTCCAAGCAGCAAACCGTCCGGAAGCAAGTATGCGGCAACCATTGTCCCGAGTTCCGACAAGGAAGGCTTTTACTGCTTGACGGTCAATGCGGATGTCGGTGACAAGGTCGTATTCCGCTCAAGCGCTGACGTGACCAGTGAGCTGGAGGTGTCCTCCAAGAAATCGGTGACTTTTGATATTCCGGTCAGCGATCTGCTTCCCGTTGCTCCGATAAGTACGCCGACATATGATGTTGTTCCGACCGTCGGCATCATCAAAAAGGGCGAGACCGAAGCCTTCAAGGTGGATGTGCCGTCTGTGACCATAACCGTTCCGCAGTTCGCAATAGTTTTCGATCATGAATTGGAGCTTGAGGAGATGCTTAACTCAACTCCGGATCCGGACGATACGACGCCGAAGCAGCATGTCATTGATGTTGATACCATTGAATGTGTCGAGGGCAGAATAACGATTTCAGGCAAAGTTCCGATTTCTGATATAACCGTTAAGTTCGATGGCGAAGAGACTGAGCTGATCGGTATGAGCTTTTCATACAGCACAAAATTTGAAACCAAAGGCAATCATTCCATTGAATTTGAAGCGACCCTTCCTGGTTATCTTACCGTCAGGAGGACGTTTACCGCAATAGTGGCTGAGGATCTTACTGCGCAGCAGGTAGTCTATATTTCAGACAGCTTTTATACGCGCGTTTCCAACGAGAAAGAAGAGATCACAGTCGTCGGTACAGTGCCGGTAGGCGCAAAGCTAAGCATTACCTCCAATGACCCTGAATTCAGCCTAAAGGAGGAGCCGACAGTCGATGACAAGGGCAATTTCAGCTTCACTGTAAATCTGCCGATTGCCGGGAAGAATTATGAGATGAATATTGAAGCCACACTCAAGAGCGGTAATGTTATCGTTCGCCCGTTTGCCGTTCAGCGTCCGCCAATATTCAACGATTATGTGCCGACGGTTTGGGCATGCAATTACAGCGATATGAGCAAGCCGATCTATTTCGGGACCAAAGGATTTGTTATATCAGGCTATATTACCGAAATGATGGACAGCAGCGACTATCAGTACGCAAAGCTGCAGCTTTCCGATAATCACATAATTCATCTTAAGTATTATAACCACTATGCCGGGTCAAGTACACTGGAGGCCGGAAAGAACTATACCATGTACGGCTATCCAATCGGCTTCGACAGCGATGGCGTGCTCGAGGTGTTCATCTGGTTCGTGAGGGCATAGAAGCGGTATGAAGGTTTGGGGCAGAGTCCGAAAGGATAACAAAACGATAGCCGAAAGCGTTGTAGAAATTGAAGCAAAGTCCGTTGAACAGGTCGAGGACTGGTCGGAGCCGATAGGCGAGATATGCCATGAACTCGACCTCGGCAGGCCTATAATTCTGCAAAAGCATATCAATGATTTTAACAGATTTTCCCATACTTTTTTTAAGCCAAGGGACTTTCTGGAACCGGTGAATCTTGACAGGCTTGAGATAGAGCTGTTTTGACAGGTTATGCATAGTTTCGAAACGACGGAGTCATAATAAAACCGATAAACCTCGCAAGAGGTCAAAAAAGGAGTTGAAATTATGGATACACTGTCGTTGATCTTGATCATTATCGGTGCACTCAACTGGGGACTGGTGGGCATATTCCAGTTCGATCTCGTTGCCGCAATATTTGGCGGAATGAGCGGGGTCGTGTCAAGAATAATCTATACCATCGTGGGTCTCGCTGGTCTTTGGGGCATCACCCTCCTGTTCAGGCGTAAGAACAGAGCGGCTTTTATGACCGAACACAGAAACCATGAAGATGATGTGTAACGGCAAGACAGTCTTTGCTACTTGACAAAACAAAGTCTTTAGCGGCAAGAAATATGATTTGCCGCTTAGCGAACAAAACCAAAACAACCGCTGACATAGACAGAATTGTCTTACAGCGGTTTTGTTATTTTCGTGAATTCCCAAAGTAACTTCCACAGTGGAACCTGAGTGGAAATTAGT
>OLSB01002260.1_pt1 | contig 16406 bp, 18 predicted proteins | sample 1672071 | NCBI WGS metagenome assembly OLSB01 (sample SAMEA3136642, study PRJEB25190) | human gut metagenome | biome: human gut; feature: human-associated habitat; material: faeces | place: Austria | collected 2013 | reverse complement strand
TAAAGGATAAGAAATTACGAGAAAAGCAAGAGATATTAAATACTAGAAATAGATTATATTATAAGAGAGCTAATATAGAGAATGAGAGTGAAAAAGACCAAATTACAAAGCAGATAATACAGGTTACAGAAGAACTTAAAAAGGTAAAAAAAGAAATAAAAATGTGTGATGAAGTTGTAGATAATGCAGTTAAAATGAGAGAGCAAATCAAACAAGTAGATGAAAAGGAACAAGATAAAGTGCAGAAGAAAAAGACAAGAAGGTATGAAAAAAGCTAAGATATGTTTAATATGACAAAAATGAATAGAGTAAATAAAGTAAAATTTATGTACTCTATTTTATTATAAGTCGAATAAAGGGCTTTTTATGGAAAAAAATGCAAATTTGTGCTATAGTATTATACAGGGAGGCAAATATGGTAGAAGGAATGCAAGTAGAATTATATAAGATTGATGATGAAAGGAATATCTTTATTATAACAATAAGTGAAATTAGTGAAGAATTAAAAACACAATTAGATAAATATATTTGTAGAATCTGGGCAGGAAAGAATGAAGAAGATATTAAACATGTAAAAAAAGAAATCTTAGAATATATAACTAAAAAAGATAGAAAGAAACAGATTGGTGCCATAGCAGAGTTCTTTATTCATTTCTTCTTAAATTATAAAGGATATACACCATATTGTTTATTTCAAAATCTAGAAGAGAATTCTTTAAAAAAGGGTTTTGATGGATACTTTTCTTTTGAAGATCAGGAATGGATTGTTGAAAGTAAATCTACAGAAGATAGATCGGTAAAACATCATGAAAAAGTAAGTGAAGCATATAATGACTTAAATAATAAAATAACAGGGAGAACAAAAAATAATCCTTGGAAAAATGCATATAATCATGCATGTAATATAAATATTTTAGCTCCTGAAAATGTGAGAAAGCAGTTAGATAATTTATCTAAAGAGTTTATAGATAAGAAATTTCATAAATTATCAGAATATAATATTATTCCTTGTTCAACTAAATTTATTGAAGAAAGAGATATTGAAAGATCAGATAGTGTGCACAACACAGTATTAGAAAAAATAAACTCATTTGAGTTCAATAAAATTTCGTCAATTTGTATGAATAATGGAGGAGAACAATTTTTTATAGAATATTTAAGGAGTTAAATCAATGGATAGTAAGGAGAAAAGAAAGTTAACAAGTTTAAAAAATATTGAATTGTTTGAAAGATCAATAAGAAAATTAAACTTAAATCAAGAACTTACAGAAGACGAAAAAGAATATTTATTAACAAGTGCTATTATATTGACTAAAGAATATGAATTGAACAACGTGTATTCTGGATATTTAGAACTTGCATATTATATTATTCTTAAATATTCTATTAATTATAATGATTATAAACCACTATATGATTTTTCAATTAATTTTGGATACTATCCAATATCTAATATAATTAATAAACTGGAATTAATAGAGTTAAATTCAATAAATGATATAATAATAAAAAATGGAATAAATAATTTCAAAAAAAATGAAATTGTAGAAACATATGAGCAGAAGTATAATCAAGAAAAATTATTAGATAGTAATAATGGTGAAATAGCATATATAGCACCAACGTCATATGGTAAGAGTTCAATTGTTGCAGAAAAAATATTAGTAAATAAATTTGATAAAATTGGAATTATAGTTCCCACAAAATCATTAATTAATCAAACATATAATTATATAAAACAACAAAAACTTAATTATAAAATAATAATGTTTGATGAAATGTATGAAGATGATAGTAAATTTATAGCCATAGTAACACAGGAAAGAGGTTTAAGATTATTAGAAAGAGATGATTTTTATTTTGATCAAATATTTATTGACGAAGCACACAATTTGCTGGCTGATGATGATAGAAGCATACTGTTATCTAGGTTAATTAGTAAAAATTATATAAAGAATCCAAATCAGAAAATAGTATATCTTTCTCCATTAGTAGATAACAGCAAAAATTTAAAATCGTATTCAGATGGCAACGTAGACGAATATAGAATTAATTTTAATTTAAAAGAACCAGAAATATATGAATTAAAACTAAATGGAAGTGTTGTAAAATATAATAGATTTTTAAATGAGTTTTATAGTGTAAAAAGAAAAACAGATGTAATAGAATATATAGAAAACAATGAAAAAGAGAAAAATTTTATTTTTATTACTAGACCAGTTAAAATTGAAAAATTTGCAGTTGAGTTAAAAGAACATAAAGGAACTGAAATAAACACAGAAGAATTAGATTTATTAATAGATACCATGAAAAAATATGTTCATAAGGATTTTAACATTATAGAATTAATTAAATATGGAATAGTATATATTCATGGGAAGATGCCAGATCAAATTAAAGATTATTTAGAGTATAAATATAAAACTGTAAAAGAATTAAAATATTTAATAGCTAATCATGTAATATTAGAAGGAATGAATTTACCAATTGATAATTTATATATAATGACGGTTAATTCTTTAGATACTAAACAAATAATAAATTTAATTGGAAGAGTCAATAGATTAAATGATGTATTTACAAATGATAAAAATAATTTAAATAAATTACTACCAACGATTCATTTTATAAATACAGAAGAATATAATAGAAAAGATTCTAATATGTCTAATGCTATAGAAAAATTGAGAAGTTTTGCATTAGATGATTTGGTTGAGAATCCTATATTAGTAGAATATAAAGAAGATAATTTAAAACTCACGGAACAAAGAAAAGAAAGACATAGAGAAATTATTGAAAGGGAGGAAAAATTATATTCGGACGACAATTCAGAAAATGCTAATTTAGAAAAAATATTAATAGAATGTGGAATAGAGAAGTATTATGATAATATAACTGAATTAATAGAAACAATTAAAGAGTTAAAACAAAGAATAAATGATGATCCTGGATGGAAAGAATTAAATATTATTGATAAGATTTGTTCTATTTTTATAGATCCAATTCTAAGTATTAATGATTTTGAAATTAAAAGATTAAAAAATTCAGAAGCAAAAGATTTTTATAAGAATTTTATTAATAAACAAAGATACCAATTAAAAGATAGAATAAAAGATCAATATGAGTATTTTAAGAGTATACAGTATAATGATGTAAAAAATGAGTTTTACATTGGCAATAGTTATGGAGAAATAGCGAAAATAACTGAGGATTATAAAAGCAGCTTTAACAAAGTATATATTAAATTAAATACCAAGACAGATAAAGAATTAGTTAATTTAGCTATAGTTAAGTTAAAAATAGAAGATGATTTTATAAGTTTTAAAATAAAGAGTTTCTTACAGGCAATGTTAAAGTTTGAATTTATTAGTGAGGAAGAATATAACAATATTGTTTATGGAACAAATGATAAGCATAAATTAATTTTAATGAAAAAAGGACTGACATATAATTTAATAAATAAATTTGAAAATGACAAGCAATTAAATAATTTATCATTTGATGAATATAATAATATTATTGCAAATAACGACTTTAAAGAGTATTGTAGTACATTAGACGATTTTTTAAAATTTGAAATTAATAAATATATATAAATAGAAGTAGAAATACTTCTATTTTTTTATGCAAATTTCTATGAAAATATTGCAATAAATAAACATGTATGATATATAATATGTAAGCTTATAGTTTATAAAAGAAAGGTGAAGAAATGAATGAGTTTGGCAAATTCTTAAAAAAAGAAATTTCAAAGAATAAATTAAGTCAAAATAAATTTGCTGAGAAAATAGGAATTTCCTCTTATTATGTTGGTCAAATGATAAAAGGTGAGAAAAGACCGCCAAGTAGAGAATTACAAATGAGGATAGCAAATATTCTAAATTTTGATGAAAATAAAAAAGTGAAATTTTTTAATTTAATTGCGAAAGAAAAGAATGATATTCCAAGTGATATTTATAATGAAATGATGACTAATGAATCGAAATGGAATGAAGTAAGAGAAGTATTAAATAAAGGAGAGAAATAATATGATTAGAACAGATATTATCACAACGATTGGAAGAAAATATTTAACTAGTAATATAGAAAACGAGGAGTTTAGCTATGGTAAAGCACTTAAATCAATAGGAAAAGACTATAAAGAATATTTATCAGAAGATGCTAAGAGGACTTATAAAGATTTAGATATTAGATTTGCAAATGAAAAGTTATCAATTTTGGTAGAAACAAAACAAAACTTGTCAGGAAGTGATCTTACTGATGGAATTGTTCAGTTGCAAAATTATATAAATTTTGAAAAGGAATTTTCTAATAATCAAGTTATTGCTATTCTTGCTAGTACAAATCAAGATAAGATATATGTGTGGTATGATATTGCGGAAAGAATTAGTATGGATAATATAAAAAAAGAAGAGAAAAAATTAAAAACTTTTAAAGAATACGAAAATATATTTTTTGGTACAAAGAATGACAAGCTAAAAGTCATTCAAAATACATATGATTTAAATGAATTACTTCACAAATATGGAATAAAAGAAAAAATAAGGAGCCAGTTTGTTGGTACATGCTTATTAGCATTAAAAAATGGATTAACTTATAAAAATTTAAGTACAACTCAAATAATAGCTGGAGTAAAAGAAAATCTATCAAAATTACTAAATAATAATTTGAATAAAGCTAGAAAACTAGTTTTACTTGACAATAATGTTTTAAATTCACAAGATGTAACAGATTTAAGAAATGAGCAAATGCAAGAAATATTAGATAATATAAAAAATAACATATTACCATTTATTAATGACGAAAGTACACAAGGACAAGATTTGCTAAATTTATTTTTTACAACATTTAATAAATATGTAGGGAAAGCAGACAAAAATCAGGCATTTACGCCAGATCATATAACACAATTTATGTGTCATGTTGTAAACGTAAATAAGAATTCCAGAGTGCTGGATCCATGCTGTGGAAGTGGAGCTTTTCTGGTTAGAGCAATGACAGAAGCAATGGATGATTGTGATACTAAAAAAGAAAAAGATGAAATTAAAGCTGGTCATATTTTTGGAATTGAATATGAAGATGTTGCATTTGGATTATCAACTACAAATATGCTAATACATGGCGATGGCAATTCTAATATTATACAAGGAAGTATGTTTGAAAAAGAAGAATGGATAAAAACAGCTAATATAGATACAGTCCTAATGAATCCACCATATAATGCAACTAGAAAACAAAGCCAACCAGAATATGTTCAAAATTGGAATGATAAGATAACAACTGATCCATCTAAAGGATTACACTATGTTTATTATATTGCCAATTTATTGAAAAGAGGTAAACTTGCGGTATTATTACCAATGCAATGTGCAATAGGAGCTTCTGGTGATGTGAAAATGTTTAAGGAAAAAATGCTAGAAGAAAATACTTTAGATGCAGTTTTTTCATTACCAATAGACATGTTTTATCCTGGTGCAAGTGCAGTAGCTTGTTGTATGGTATTTAGTTTAGGAGTAAAACACGAGCGCGCGCCAATTCAAGAAACATTTTTTGGATATTATAAAGATGATGGCTTTGAAAAAAGAAAGAATTTAGGCAGAGTAGAAAGAGAAGAAGATATATGGAAAAGCATTGAAAAGAAATGGTTGGAATTATATAGAAATAGAAAAACAGAATTAGGATTATCAGTAACGAAAAAAGTTTCTGCTGATGATGAATGGCTAGCAGAAGCATATATGGAAACAGATTATTCAAAGTTAAATCAAGAAGATTTTCAGAATGTCTTGAATGGATATATTGGATATTTAATGGCAAATGGGAGGTTATTATAGATGAAATTATCTGATTTATTTTTTATATATTCAGGTAGTAAGCTAGACTTTGGAAAGCAAGAAATATCTGAAGACGGAATTAATTTTGTGTCAAGAAATTCTAACAATAATGGCGTTGTTGGTAGAGTGGTATTGGAAGAAGGAATGAAGGTATATAGAAAAGGCGATATAACTGTTCCATTAGGTGGATCATATTTGTTATCTGCTTTTGTACAAGACGAAGATTTTGTTACTGCTCAAAATGTTAATGTTTTAAGACCGAAAAAAGATATGAGTGATATTGAAAAATGGTTTTATTGCTATGTACTTAGAATGAATAGATTTAAATTTTCTGCATTTGGAAGAGAAGTTAATAAGTATATACAGGACATAGAAGTACCTGATAAAATACCTGATTGGGTATATCAGACAGAATTTGAAGCACCTCAAACAAATAATATAAAAAAAGATTATGAGTTGTCAACGAAAGACTGGAAGATATTTAATTATACAGATATATTTATTATTAAGAAAGGCTTTTATAATAAAAAACCAAGTCACAATATTGAAGGTAATATACCTTTCTTGGGTGCGACTGAGAAAAACAATGGAGTTACAGAATATTATTCTTTAGAAGACATTGAAAATGCCTCTAAAACGGGAGATGAAAAAAATGCTCCAATAGAAGAAAAGATTTTCCCTAAAAATGCAGTTTGTGTTACTAATAATGGTTCTGTTGGATTTGCATTTTATCAATCAACAGAGTTTACGTGTAGTCATGATGTAAATCCTCTTTATAGGAAAGATGGAATAGAGTTAAATCCACATACTGGACTATTTATTGCGACTGTTATTATGGAAGACAGATATAGATGGACATATGGGAGAAAATGGAGACCTGAAAGAATGGTTAAATCAACTATTAAACTACCAGTTGATGATGCAGGTAATCCTGACTGGAATTTTATGGAGCAATATATGAAGTTGCTACCATATGGAGATAGAATATAAGGAGTTATGATTAATTGAAAGAAAAAATAGATGAACAATTTGTTGTAAATAAGATTATTGAATTTATGATAAATAAAGAAAATGGTAATTGGCATGAAGAAAAAGTAGAAAAGAGTGAATTACATAGGCATGGAGTAGACATTAAGTTAGTTGGAGGAAAGAGAAATAGTGAATATTTCTATATTGAATGCAAAGGTAAATCTTATGCAAAATCTGCCAAATCAATAAATCGAGAAGGATGGCTTAATGCACTAGGTCAAATAATCACAAGAATGGATGTAAAAAGATATTCATTTTCAAAAGAAGATGGCAAAATATCAGGAATTAACCATGCTTATAAATATGGATTGGGACTATATTGGGAATCAGCTCAAGTAGCGTTAAGAAGAATACCAAAAGAAGCAGCAGAAGTATTATGCTTACACATTTTTTCTATTAATGATAATGGAGAAGTTAAATATTTTACGCCAAGTATGTTTGGAAAGGAATATACTAAAGAGAAATTTTAAAGTGTGATTTAAAAATCCTAAAGTGCAATTTTTGCACTTTAGGATTTTATGAGTATTAAATAACTATTCTTCAAAACATCCCATAACTAGCTGACTTCCATCTACAAATCCATTTCTATAATACTTTTCATTCCAGTAATATAAGTAATCCATAAAATTCTTATCAAGCTGATCGAGTTGCTTTTGAACATATTTCTGATTCTGCTTAGGCACATTCTTAAGTATTTTCTCTGCAATTTCTTCAAAATAGATGCAATATTTTTTATCTTGTGGAGTCATTTCACAAAAAGCAGTTTCCTCTCTGAACTCTAGCCATTCTTTTAATATATCATCTTCATTTACTTCTCTAAAATTTATCATATCCAATTCCTCCTACACATATATAATTTCATTAAAAACAATTTCTTCAGCAGCGTTTTTAAAGTTGTTCATTAATCCAACCCATTTTAGTTGATCTGTTCTTTTTAGTTTTTCATCAACATTATTTTCTTTAGCCATTTCTCTGACGGTTATATTTACTATGTGATTACATCTTTCATCAATGCCATTTAGGTAACTTGATAGAGCTCCATTCATCATCAATTCAGTATATAATCCGCGTTTATTTTCTTTAATATATTTTAATCTAGCTCTACCATATTTGCCTAAAACAACATTTTCTTGATTTTTTAATGCTAAATCAGGAATTAAATAATCTCCTTCTTTGTGACAAGTTATTTCTTTCATAATCAAAACCTCCAAAATAAATTTTTAGGTTTCCCATTTATATCCTTTTTTTATTACGAACATCTGTGTAAAATTCTTGGGGAAATAATGGGGAAAAAATTTTCAAAAAAGTACAAAAAATTACACAAATGTTTGCTATGTCAAAAACCCCGAAGATATTAAAATACCAGTCAAAACCCTTGACTTCACTAAAGTACAGAAAACAGGCAGGTCGCCCTCATAACCCGAAGGTCGATAGTTCGAGTCTATCCCCCGCAACCAGATTTATCAAGGGATTTAAAGTTCCTTGATTTTTTTATTTTTGAGAAAAACGGCGGAAAAACGGCGGAAGTGTTATAAATAAAAATATATAAAGTCATATTGATAAAAAATAACAAATAATATATAATTTATCTGAGGTAAAAATTATGGAATCAAAAAATATACAAAGATATACTAGCACATATATACATAATGCTCTTAATAATATGAAACGTTTATTAAAAGCACAACAAGATATAGAATTTATAGATAGTATAATGGACAAAAATAGTTCGTTTATTCAAGAACAAAATAGTAGAAGAACAAAGGATTCGCACCCTGTATTACATTTTACAGCATATGAATTATTGGTGGATTTTAGAAATTTTATGGAAAATTATGAGAGATTCTTAAGTGAGGAAGGGTATATAGGAGATTTTAGAAATACAGATATAAAAAATCAATTCTATGCCAGACTTGCTAGTGAATATCAATATTTTTTAAATATTTTACCTCCGAAAGAGAAAACTCATACACAAAATGTAAGTGAGAAAAAGACACTAAGACAAATTAGAAATGCAGATGCCCATGGGGATATTGAAATTGTTTTAGATGGTTGGGGAAGCGGAAAGACAATATTAAGATTTAAGGTAAATACTAAAAATATTCAAATGATTGAAATTAAGGAACAAGATTTTATAAGATTAGTAAGTTCTCTATATAGTAGAACATATAACGAAATGGATATCAGTGACATATTTTTACTAAATAAAGAAAAAACATATGAATTATCACGAGCTATAACTACAGAAGATGAATTAATTGATTTTTTAGAAAAAAGATATATTCTAACAGTCAATATTAAAGGGCAAAAAAAAGAACCTAGAAAACAAAATAAAGGTAATAAAGAGTGGCTAACAGAAGATGAAAAGCAAGAATCACATGAAGAAAAAATAGTTAGATTATTGCTTTTAACAGATGATAGATCTTGTTGCACAAATGAAGATATTACTACAAGAAACAGAGATAAAGATATTAAAATAACTGATATAAAAGAAATTGATGATGAAGATAAAAAATGTATAATAGATTTTATTAGGAACAATCCAGGATTTTATACAGAAAGAGTAGATATACAGAGAAATTTAATTGCAGAAGTATTAAGAAGAAAATATATACCTAAAGAGAAATGTGAACTTGCAAGAATTACAAAAATGTTATCCATATTTAACAAACCAATTCAATATTTTGAAAGAAAAAACATGGAATATTTTGAAAATGATATAGAAAGGCAATTTGCAATATTAAGTAAAATTGTATTTTTAACCAATAAAGAAAAATTATTTGATGATAGAATTGATTACAGTGAAATAGATATTAGTTCAGTAGATATAAGATATATTGCAAATGCAGACAGTTCAACAATACAAGAACAATTTTTTAGAAGATTAAGAAATTCTTTAACACATTATAGATATAGAATTCTAGGTGATGAAAAAGATGGATTAAATAGAAAAGTACATTTATGGGATGAAGACAAGACAGGAATTACATTTGATGCTAACGTTGATTTAAAAGAATGTATAAAAATTATTATGGAAATGGAGTTTTTAAAACAAATAAGCGATAAGCATAAAGAACAAGGAGATGAAGAAACACAATATTCTGAAACCAATAGTGAAGAATTTGATTGTATAAATATAGCTAAAAATCCAAAACAATTCAGGTATTTAGATATAGATAAGAGAAATAATAAAAAAATAATAGAAAGTGCAATAGAAAGTGATAGAAGTATACTTTTATATATTGGAAATCAAATCGAAGAAGATAGAGAATATTTAAAAGACATTTTACTTAGATACCCAGATGCTATTATTTATTTGAAAAAATATAAAAATGATGAAGAATTTGTAAGAATAGCTTTAGCAGCTGATGGATATTTGTTAGATTGTGTTGATGATAAATATAAACAAGAAGAAGAATTCGTATTATTAGCATTGGAAAGTTGTAAGGATAGAATGGTATTGTATGATGTACCAATGAATATTGTATATAAAAGAGAGTTTATAAGAAAAGCAATATTGATTGATCCGTTAGCAATTGGAATAACGAGTCCAGAAAATATGGATGATGAAGAATTAGCTATGTTAGCTGTAAAAGGAAATGGTCTTGCGATAAGATGTATAAGTTTAAGGCTACAAAAAGATAAAAAGATTGCATTAGAAGCAATAAGGCAAAATATTTGTGTAAAATATTATATCTCAAAAGAATTATATGATGATCCTGATTTTTGTGCAGAAGTTGAAAAAATAGAAAAACAGCATGAATTAGAGATAGTTAAAGCTCAAGAAATTGAGGAATTATCAGAAAATGTTGGAATTGACCCAAAAAATGAAGCAGAACAATTTATGCATAATATTAAAAATATAGGAAGAGGGGAACCAAAAGTTGAATAATTATTATAATGCACTTTCAGAAGTATCTACTATTTTACAACATCTTGAACTTAAGGAACTGAAGAAAATACCAACTGAAATAATAAAAGACATTGAAGAAAATAAAAATTTAGAATATACATATGAAATTGATAACGAAAAAAAACTAAGTGAACAAAAAATGCTACCAGAAACACAGGCTATATTATCAATTTTATATAGAGATTATATAGCAACTGAAGAAAAAAGAAAAAGAATTAAAGAAACAGAAAAAATGCAAATAATAAGAACAGAAAAAGAAAAAGAACAAATATATGGTAATAAAGTTTTATTTAATACAAAAGATAAAATAACTGCTATGGAAATTGTTGATGAAAAACAAACATTGATAAAAAAGATAAAAAATAAAATAATTAATTTATTAAAGAAGTTGATGAAAAATTGAGATAATATTAATTTTTAAATAAAAAATAGGCGGGATCATTTGTGAAATCTCGTCTATTTTATTGTGCTTTTTCAAATATATCATTCATAGAATTTGCAGCTTGTTTAAATTCATCATCAAAGAAATGCGAGTAATAAGCATCAGTAACTTGAACACTTGAATGACCAACTTTTCTACTAATAACTGAAATTGGAACTCCACATTCAATCATATGAGAAATACCAGAATGTCTAAGTCCGTGGAAAGTCAAATGTTTTAAGTTGTATTTCTTTATAATTTTTTGAAATATTTTAGTTGGAGTATCAGGATGAATATCTCCACCAAATTCTGTTGTAAAAACTCTATTTGTTTGTATCCATTGTGAACCAAGTTTCATTTGTTTTTCTTGTTGTTCCTTTTTATATTTTTTTAGAATTTCTATAGTAGATGGATTAAGAAAGTTAATTCTATCACTATTTACACTTTTTGTTTCTTTCTCAAAGATTTTTCTATCAATATATTGAGTTGCCTTATTTATAGTAACTTTTCCGGTTTTAAAATCAATATCATCCCAAGTAAGTCCTGTAAGTTCACCACGTCTACATGCTAAATCTAATGCAGTAATAATAATTGCTTGATACTTTAAAGGTTCTTGCATTAAACATTGAAGAAGTTTAACCATATCTTCTTTTGAATAACAACTAGCATTTGATCTTGCTCTTTTTGGTTTTTCAATTTTTGTATTTGGATTGAAATTTAAGTAATCCCATTTAACAGCAACTTCTAGCATATTATTAATTAGAGCATAATAATCTTGAAGAGTAGTAGGGCTATATGGTGTGCCTTTAGAAGAAAGATGTTCAGTTCTTAAATAGGTATAAAATTTATCAAGAATTTTAGCAGTTATATTTCGAACTTTCACATAGCCAATGTGTTTATTTATTAGAATCATTCTTTGACAATATGTATAATATGTTTTAGGAGAAAGAATTCCTTTTTTATAATTTAAATATTCTTCACTTAAATCTTGAATTGTTAAATTATTTTTTGGAACAAAAGAGCCATCTTTTAATTGCATTTTTAATTTTGCTTCTCTAAGAAGAGCATCTTTTTTGCCACCATAGAATGTCTCGAAATGTCTATTTTTCTTATTTCCATTGTAACTTAAAGGTATTTCTATTTGATATTTTTTATTTCTTACAAGTTCTCGTACACTCATTTTTTCACCTCCTTTCAAAGATTAGAATTTTATATTTCTTTCTGAGCTGTAATCCATGTGGCAAAGTCAGAATCAGAAAGTTTTTTATTTTGATATTTATCTTTTTGCCTTTCGTAATTTAATTTATACTTATCAAATAATTTTTCATATTTTAATTTTTCTTTTTCATTAGAAGCTCTTTTAATTTTCATTGTAAAGAATTGCCTTGTATTATAATTAGATTTCTTAACAACATCAGAATTTAAACTTTCTCTATAAGTTTTTTTAACTCCAAATTCTTTACAAGTTTTACTTGAATTTTGAGGGCTTATTCTGTAACAATAAACTTCATCAGATCTACTTTCAGGAATAAAATACATATGACAATTTTTACATTTTCTTATAGTGGTTTTATTTTTTATAAGTTCAAGTAAAGAGATAATTAATAAATCTTTCATTGTTTTAATGTTATATGATGTAAATAATGCAATATCATTTTGTTTAATTGGTTCAAGAACATTTTGTAGAGCTTCGGGTTTACTATTAAAATTATTATTTGTTTTGAAGTCTTCATAATTAATATATTGATTTCCAATTTTTATTTTAGGCTCTATTTTAGACAAAGGATAAGTAAAAGACAAAATTGGATTTTCAAGAATGTTAAATAAAAATAATTTTTCATTAAGTTTAAGATTCTTATAAATCGATTCTTTAGATGCCTCACTATATACTTCAACCAATTTTATAATTTCTTTTAGTTCTAAAAGATAAGTTTTAATATAATCAAGGGTGAATGTTTTAATATTTTCATTAACTATATAATCTTTTAATACCTGATTTCCATCTATGATATCATTAAACATATCACTACGGCTTTTTTGTGATAACCTCTTAAAATATTTAACATCAAAATTTAGAATCTCATCTTTTCTTTTTATGAAATCTTTTAATTCTTTTTTGAAATTTTCTATTTCAATCTCTTTGATATTCTCAAAGCAAATATTTATTTTACCAAGATCTGAAAATAAAGGCTTGATTATAGTAAGAGTTGCTGAAATTTCAGAGTTTTCGTGCTTTATTTCTAAACATTTATTAATATATTGATTTAATGTTTGTTCAATAGAAGGGAAGCATGAACATAGTTGTATTAAAGCTGTTCCTAATTTATTGTTAATAACTGTATTCTGCATACTTTTAAAATCTTTATCTTGAATATCAATATATTCGAATTTATTAAAAATATTTAATGTCATACAAATAGATTCTTCATCAAAAGTAGAAAGAATCATAGCTTGTTTGTTATCAGTAATAAAATGATTTTCTAACTCTTTTAACTTCTGTAAGTATTGTAATTCCATAAATAATCAATCCTTTCATGTTAGAGATTACTAAAAAGATTTTCTACATTATTGACTAACATTGTTAGGGTTTATATAATATAACCATAATCATCTAACAAAGATAGTATACAATTATTTTTGGAAGATGTCAATAAAAATAATGATAATAAAGAAAGAGGGTGAGAAATATGAACAACGAAGAAAAGACAATTGAACTTGCTAAAAAACTTAAAAATGAAAAAGCAAAAGAGTGGGCTAGAAAAAACAAAGACAAAATTAAAGAAATCAACAAAAGATATTGGCTTAAAAAAGCTAAGGAAAAATTAGCTGAAGAAAAAAAGAAAGAGGAGGAATAGATGATGGAAGAAGTGTTAAATGTAAAAGAATTAACTCAATATCTCCGCTGTAGTGATTCGACAGTGAGAAAGTTAATTAAAAACAAGGAAATACCAAACTTTAGAATTGCCAATAGGATTTATTTTAAGAAAGCCTTAATTGATATGTGGATTCAAAACCAATGCATGAGAAGTGTGGAGGTGATGAAAAATGAATGAAATGAAAAATAGAGAAAAACGAATGTATCACATAAGCCAAACCGAATACATTTATTTTCCTCTACGAGTTCATCATAAAACTTATTTACAGTATACATCAGACAATAGAAAAAAGCAACATCTTTTGGTTCATTCGAGGTGATTTTATGGCGAAAAAGACTAAAATGCCTATGAATGAAAGTTTTGAAAGTAGTTTATCTAGATCAGGATTTACAAAAATATGTACTGATATGTTGGAATCAAAGGCATGGATGTCATTAAAGCCAAGACATAAAGGATTATATTTGACATTAAAAAGTAAATACAAAAAGAATCCTAGAACAGGTGAAGACAATAGAAACGAGATAGTTATGACAGCTACAGAGGCCAAAGAACAATATGGAGATTTAAGAACATTCAGAGCTGATATAGATATTCTAATTGACAGAGGATTTATTAAACAAACTTTTTCTGGAGCTCCGTTTATGAAAGCAAATAAATATGGTTTTTCTGATAAATGGAAGCTATATGGAACTGATAATTTTTATATTCCAGAAGAAGATAAAAGATATAAGAAAAAGAAATAATAAAATAGTAAGGGTATGGTAATATTATAAAACATGTGTGATTTCACATATAGTGAAGTAGCAAATATAAAACAATATAAAAAAAGCGAAAAATATTGATATAAAAATACTTATAAGCAGAATTGCAGTTGTGTGATTTCACATAACGATAAAGCACAAAATTATTTTTGATATGTGTGATTTAACATATATGTGTTGTGTGAAAAAACATACGATAAAAATTAAGGAGGTAAGAATGAAAGTATATAATACAGATTTTGAAGAACAAGAAACTATAGTACATATAGATTATGCAAGAAGTCAAATACATTTGTATAGTTGTAGAAAGACAGTAATAAAAAAGCTAAAGGATAAATTAGGTGAGCCTAATAAAGTATATAAAATTAGAGAGCAGGTGAGTGGAGCGAGTTGGACATTAAATTTTGAAGACAAAAGAAAAATAACATCAGTTTTATCTCGACCTACACTGATAGGAAGTGTTAAATAAATCAAAAATTTGATGCTAACTCTATCGAAAATCAAAAGAATTAGATAATAAAAATTAAATAATAATAAATTACATATCTAGAGATATAAAATATAAAAATATATCGAAATTAAATAGAATTGATTAAATGTTTTAGAAAGGGTAATCCCCCCCGACATACAAGAAGTCAATTCTTTTCTTTTTTCACCACCCACAGCCCACCTACATTCACACAAAAGTGAATTTTTACGTGAGTTTTTTGGAAAAGAGCGGTCAACCATTGGTATACCAAGTGACGACCGTTTGGATACCCAGGTTAGGATAGGTAAGGTAAGGAGAGATTAGTAAAGTATAGTTTAGTATAAAATATATTGTTGAAAAAACTTCTTGAAATATTCAAGAAAATCTTGAATAAAAAAAGGTAAAATGATAGAATATTTTTGTAATAAAAAATCGTTTTATGGAGGAATAATTTATGCAAGTAAATTATGATAAACTTTGGAAATTGATGATAGATAAGAAAATCAATAAGACTCAATTAAGCGAGAAAGCGGGAATTACTACAAATGAAATGGCTAAAATGGGCAAGAATGAAATGGTAAAGATGGAAACTTTAGTCAGAATTTGTAAAGTTTTAGATTGTCAATTAGATGATGTCGTTGAGATTTAAAATGTAAATAAATATAGATTAAGCTAGTAGAATGGAGAAAGAATGAGATATTTAGGAAATAAGGAATCTATTATGCCTGAAATAAACAAATTGTTATATGAAAAAGGATTAATAGGTAAAAAGTATAAATTATTTGATGCATTTTGTGGATCAGGAGCAGTTTCTGATAATTTAAAAGACAAATTTGATTTAATAATAAATGATAATTTAAAATGGAGTGTTATATATACTAAGGGAAGAATTGTTGCTCCTAAATGTACCTTTGATAAACTTGGATTTGATCCGTTTGAATTTTTAAATTCAAATAAAAAAATTGAAAAAAAGGTGTTGACATTTGTCCCCGTTTACCATATAATATGTCTTGCGTCGGACAACGAAGCACAAATAAATAAAGAAAAACAGCGGGGTGTGGCTCAGCTTGGCTAGAGCGCCTGGTTTGGGACCAGGAGGCCGCAGG
>OLSB01002259.1_pt1 | contig 16407 bp, 10 predicted proteins | sample 1672071 | NCBI WGS metagenome assembly OLSB01 (sample SAMEA3136642, study PRJEB25190) | human gut metagenome | biome: human gut; feature: human-associated habitat; material: faeces | place: Austria | collected 2013 | reverse complement strand
GGTCGTGCCGACGTCGATCCCGAGTAAATACTTCTTCATAACAGCCAGCCAAAACACCAACGATATCCTGCCAGGAGCATCCTCTGGACAGATCGTTTACAGGCTTTGCAATTCCCTGAAGCATCGGTCCGTAGGCTTCTGCCTTGCCCAGGCGCTGCACCAGCTTATAACCGATATTGCCGCAATCCAGATTCGGAAAAATAAGGACATTCGCTTTACCTGCAACTTCACTTCCGGGTGCCTTGGACTTTGCAATGGAGGGAACAAGTGCCGCATCCGGCTGCATCTCACCATCGATACACAGTCCGGGATACTGCTCATGGGCAATCCTGGTTGCCTCTACTACTTTATCTACCAGCGGATGCTTTGCACTTCCCTTCGTGGAATGGGAAAGCATCGCAATAATCGGCTTTGCTCCGACCAGACTCTTAAAGCTTCTTGCAGAAGAATCGGCAATTGCAGCAAGCTCATCTGCTGTAGGATCCTGATTCAGGCCACAGTCTGCAAACAGGAAGGTTCCGTTCTCTCCATATTCGCAGTCCGGTACACACATCAGAAAGAAACCGGATACCAGCTTCACGCCGGGCGCTGTCTTCAGAATCTGTAAGGCCGGACGAAGGGTATCCGCAGTTGCATGGCATGCACCTGCTACCATTCCGTCTGCATCATTTGCCTTAACCATAATGACACCGAAGGTCAGGGGATCACTTAACAGGATCTCTCTTGCCTTCTCTACGGTCATTCCTTTATTCTTACGGGTTTCGTATAATAATTGTACATAATCTTCCAGCTTCTCACAAAGGAGTGGATTCACAATCTTTACTCCGGTCAGATCAATCTCCAGCCACGTTGCCCCGTCCATGATCTTTTCTGCATCGCCAATCATAATGATATTGGCAATTCCTTCCTGAATAATCTGGGCTGCTGCAATCAGCGTCCTCTTATCGGTTGTCTCCGGAAGGACAATGGTTTTCCTGTCCATTCTTGCCTTATCTTTAATAATATCAATGTACGACATCACACTGTCTCCTTTCACGGCTTATGTAAAAATAATAGCCCATTCTGCCTTTTCCGACAAGTCCCCTATTGGAAAAACTTTGTGCAATTTTCGAAACATTTTCGCCTCTTTTTTTAATTGCCGATCCGGTCTTTCCTATGATATAGTTGCTAAAAGGAGTACACTATGAAAACAGCCGCAGTAATTGCAGAATACAACCCCTTTCACAAGGGACATGAATATCATTTATTAAAAACCCGTGCGATGGCAGAGGCTGATTACATCATCGTTGTAATGAGCGGTGACTTCGTACAGCGCGGAGCCCCGGCCATGATGAACAAATATCTTCGTACGAAAATGGCTCTTGCAGGAGGCGCCGATGTCGTGCTCGAACTGCCTTCACGTTATGCCCTTTCCAGTGCCGAAGGCTTTGCAGAAGGAGCCGTTTCCCTGATCGACCGTCTTCGCGTGGTCGATCTGCTTTCCTTTGGAAGTGAATGTGGAAATGCGACACAGCTTTCTTATTATGCACAAAGACAGCTTACTTTAGAGCAGGATCCGGAATACCGCAAAACGCTCGCTTCCTATCAGAAGCAGGGTCTTTCCTATCCTTCCGCTGTCCAGAACGCCTTACTGGATCCTCCTGAAGCAATGTTTTTTCCAAACAATATTCTCGGGATTGAGTACTGTAAGTCGTTGATCCGCCGTCACAGTTCCATTACACCGGTTTCGATTCTGCGATACGGAGAAGGCTATCACAGTCCACAGCTTTCTGCGGATTCCGGAAGCTACTCTTCTGCATCCGCACTCCGTAAGGTAGCCGGAATTCATGAGGATTCTCTGGATTTTCTCCTGCGGGATACGGTCTTCGTCTCCCAGATTCCGGCACAGGTACTTCCAATCTGGAAGTCGGATTCGGAAATCCATTACGGAATCTCTGAAGCAGATTTTTCCCTGCTTTTGCATTATAAACTGCTCTCTGACCAGGCAGAAGGCTACTCCTGCTTCGAAGACTGCAGCGAGGAGCTTTCCCTGAAAATCCGGAAGTATCTTCCTCAATACCGTGATTTTTCCGGCTTCTGCCAGCTATTGAAGTCCAAGGATCTCACTTATACCAGAATCAGCCGCGTATTGATGCACATTCTGCTCGATCTGCATAAGGATGAAGCCTTTCTTAAGGATTCTGACTCTTGTTTACAGATTCCCTATGCAAGACTTCTTGGTTTCCGTAAGAGTGCTTTGCCTCTTTTAAACCGGATCAAAAAAGAAAGTGAAATTCCACTGATTGCGAAGCCGGCAGATGCTTCTTCCCTTTTATCCAGCGATGGATTGTCCCTGTTTAAAGAGGATGTCCGGATTGCCCATACCTACGAGGCTGTTGCTTCCAGCAAAAATCAAAACCTATTATACAATGAATACCGGCAGTCCCCAATTGTCTGGTAAAGAAATGGAGGTATTTCATGAAACCGTTTATGGATCAGGATTTCTTATTACATAGTGAAACTGCACGAAAGCTTTACCACGAGGCAGCGGAAACGATGCCGATTCTGGATTATCACTGTCATATCAGCCCGAAGGAAATTGCAGAGGATCGTCATTTTGACAACATCACCTCTCTTTGGCTTGGCGGTGATCATTATAAGTGGCGTTTCATGCGCGCCTGTGGTGTGGAGGAACGCTTTATCACCGGCAATGCTCCGGATAAGGAAAAATTCTTCAAATGGGCAGAGGTTCTTGGCAGAGCAGTCGGCAATCCACTCTATCACTGGAGTCATCTGGAATTACAGCGTTACTTTGACTATCACGGCATTCTGAATAAAGATTCTGCAGAGCAGGTCTGGAACCTTTGTAATGAAAAGCTTGCCGATCCCTCCATGAGTGCCCGCTCCATCATTGAACGCTCCAACGTCACCTTGCTCTGTACCACGGATGATCCGGTAGATTCCTTGGAATACCATATGCAGCTTGCAGAAGATAAGAGCTTCCCCGTCCAGGTTCTGCCGGCATGGCGTCCGGATCGCGCCATCTCCATCGGGAAATCCGATTTTCCGGATTACATTCATACCCTTGCGGAGGTTTCGGGAATTTCGATTACAACCTTTGAGGATCTGAAAAAAGCTCTCTCCATCCGGATGGATTATTTTTCTAACCTGGGATGTCTTGTCAGTGACCATGGTCTGCCTTATGTCATGTTCTCTCCTGCCTCTGACTCTCATATCGAAGAAATCTTTAATAAAAGAATGCAGGGACAAATGGTGGATGCACAGGAAGAACTGCAATATGAAACGGCACTCCTTCTTTTCCTTGGACGGGAATACCGGCACCGCAACTGGGTGATGCAGCTTCACTATGGTGTACGCCGTGACAACAATCACAAGATGTTCGCCCGCATCGGTGCCGATACCGGCTTTGACAGCATCGGGGATTCCGCTCCGGTTTCCACACTGGCAGAGTTCCTAAACGCTCTGTGTGAAACCGATGAGCTTCCGAAAACCATCCTCTACAGCCTTAATCCACACGACAACGAAGCAATTGACTGTATCATGGGATGCTTTCAGGATTCGACTGCAGTATCGAAGCTGCAGCACGGAAGCGCCTGGTGGTTTAACGATCATAAGAACGGCATGCAGAACCAGTTATTATCTCTGGCTGCCTCCGGCAACCTGTCCGGCTTTGTCGGAATGCTGACCGACTCCCGGAGCTTTATCTCCTACACGAGACATGAATACTTCCGGCGGATTCTTTGTAATCTGCTTGGTGAACTGGTAGAAAACGGAGAATTTCCGGATGACCTTGCAACCTTAAAAGAAATTGTGAAGGATATTTCCTACCGGAATGCTGTCCGCTATTTCGGATTTGATCTTCCGACTGATGAAACCATTGAAAAGCAGATTTCTTTTATCAAGACTCAAAAATGATCCACTGGATCATTTTCCCATATACATGGCAGCATAAAATCAGCCGGTGCATATCATGGTATGCACCGGCTTTTCTATCATTACTTATAACTATTCAGGAATACACAATTTAAGTCAGTTCTCTGGCTATGGCTACCGCTGTACTCTTCCGGAAGCATCTCCTCCTGCGAGAGTTTCCACTTCCCTCCGCGATACCAGATTAAAGTCCCCCGGAATCGTATGCTTTAATGCAGAAGCCGCTACCGCAAACTCCAACGCATCCTGAAATTTCTTACCATCCAGCAATCCGCAGATTACACCGGCTGCAAAGGAATCTCCTCCACCCACACGATCCACAATTGGGCGGATCTGATATTCTTTTGAATGATAGAACTCCTTCGTATCCCTTGCATACATGCACGCAGACCATCCGTTATCGGAAGCCGAATGGCTGACACGTAAGGAAGAAACACAATATTCAAATCCAAACTTTTCTACCATCTGTTCAAAAATCGAACGGTATCCGGCAAGCTCGAGGTTACCGCTTACTACATCGGTCTGTGCCGGCTTAAAACCAAGTACAAGTTCCGCATCCTCTTCGTTTCCAATGCAGACATCCACATATTTCATCAATCCGGTCATGACATGCTGTGCCTTTTCGGATGTCCACAGTTTCTTGCGGAAATTCAGATCCACAGAAATCTTCACACCATGCTTCTTAGCTGCAATCAGTGCTTTCTCGGTAAGCACTGCCGCAGAATCCGAGATTGCCGGAGTAATTCCGGTAAAATGGAACCAGTCAGCATCAGCGAAAATGGCATCAAAATCAAACTCCTGCTCCGTTGCTGTGGAAATTGAGGAATGAGCACGGTCATACACCACCTTGGACGGACGCATGGCAGAACCGGATTCCAGATAATAAATGCCAAGACGTTCCCCACAGCGTGCAATATGCGCCGTACCCACATTATACTTACGCAGCGCAGCGATGGCGCACTCCCCGATCTCATTGTCGGGTACTGCCGTCACATATTCGGCAGCATGTCCATAATTGGCAAGGGAAACAGCAACATTTGCCTCTCCGCCTCCATAATGAATATCAAATTCATCTGCCTGAATAAACCTTTCAAAATTCGGGGTCGACAGCCGAAGCATAATTTCCCCCATCGTAACTACTTTTGACATGAGCGGATTTCCTCCTTCTTCTGTACGGCCTGACGGCATAATTCCGTAATCCGGTCAAACGCGCCTGCCTGAATCAGATCCTTCTTCACCATCCAGCTTCCTCCACAGGCAAATACCTTCGGAAATCTTAAATAGTCCTCCATATTGGCAGGGCTGATTCCACCTGTAGGCATGAAACGCACATTACCGTAAGGTGCACTCAATGCCTTAATCATCTTGACACCGCCTGCCGCTTCTGCCGGGAAGAATTTCACTTCCGTAAGCCCCAGACTCAATGCCAGTTCGATTTCCGACGGAGTCATGATTCCGGGAATCACCGGGACCCCCTTTGCCTGACAATACTTTACGGTTACCGGATTCAATCCGGGACTTACGATAAACTTCGCACCTGCTGCAACAGCACTGTCCGCCTGTTCGGTCGTCAGTACTGTTCCTGCCCCGACCAGCATTTCCGGATAATCCTCACTTATTTTCCGGATCGTTTCTTCTGCCGCCGCTGTCCGGAACGTCACCTCTGCACAGGAAATTCCGCCGTTTAATAATGCTTCTGCCAAGGGAGCGGCATCTCCTGCATCATCTAATGCAATGACCGGAATAATTCCGATCCGGCTCATTTGTTCGAAAACTGGATTCACTCTTTATCCTCCATTCTTTTGCTGTCTGTAAATTGTCCAGTGCCTTCCCAATGAACGCAATCTTTCCAATTACAGTATAGCTTTTTTACCGGAGGATGTCTTTTCAAATCCATTACAAAAGATTACAAATCTTGTTCTGATCGTTCTTCTGCCACAATCTGGTTTCGCCCGTTCTGCTTTCCGATATAAAGCCGCCGGTCCGCACCGCTTACCATGCTGTCAATGTTAGCAAACTGTTCTCCGGCTTCCACAATACCAAAGGTCATCGTGATATGAACTTCCGTTTCTTCTTTATAGGAAACCGAATGTGCATCCAGTTCATGGATAAATTCATTCATTACCTCTTCTGCTTCATCGATATGGAATTCCGGAAAGACCAGCAGAAATTCCTCACCACCCCATCGCACCGCATAGCCCTTGCCACGCATAAAATATTTCAGTCTCTTTGCAATTTCGGTCAGCACCACATCTCCACAGTCATGACCATAGGTATCATTGACCCGCTTAAAGAAGTCAATATCTCCAAGTGCCACACAATAGCTGATACCCCGCTTCGCATAGTCCTCATAAGTCTGCTGCAGCTTTTTTTCTCCACAGCGGCGGTTATTGAGTCCGGTTAAGGTGTCCTCTTCCACAAGCTCACGCAGAGATTTCTGCATACGTACCGCATTTCTTCCCATCTCTCCCAGCTCATCGTCACGCTTTAACACCTCATAATCCAACGCATCATGAAGGTGTCCCTTTGCAATATTCGCCATATATGTTTCGATCTTCTTAATCGTATCTACAAGACCTGTTGTGTAGTGGATGGTCACAAATGCAACCAGAATCATGACAAGAATTGCGATCACAACCATCGGCATAATGGAATTACGGATCAGCTTCTCCACATTCGCCGAAGGCTGTGCAACAAAAATCATTCCGATACAGCTTCCATCCTCCGCAAACAATGGTGCATAATAGGCAAAATAGCGCTCATCCTCCACCATAACAGATGAATAAAACATATCATCAGCCTTATCTAATACATCCCGCTTTACCACAGGGCTTACCTGCGTCCCGACCACACGCTCACCCTTATGGTTCTCAAGCGTTGTTGCTACCCGGATATCCTGATAAAAAAGTGTAATATCCACGTTGGTAACCTTTTTAACTGAATCGATCAGCTCATAATCCCCATTAAGGACATGCTCACCCTTCATAAAATAAATTGCATCTTCCGTTTCTTCCACATGATATGCTCCTGGATACAGTTCATCTATAGTTACCTGAATCGTGTTGCAAAGATCCTTTAATCCTCCCTGCACCTCGTGGTACATGGATGCTGCAAACCGGTTAGCGCTGAATATGGTAATGACAAGACCCATCAGGATAATGGGAAGCAGATTCATCGCCAGAAACGTACCATGCAGTTTTGTCACTTTCAGCTTTTTCATTCCGTTCTCCCTGATCATTCCCCTGTTTCTTTATTGTATCTCATGAAGATAAATCTGTGCACGGTTCTGGATAATCTGTGCAACCTCACCTGCATTCTTCTGTCCGTTAAAATAAGGCTCTGCCTCTTCAGAAATGATATTAATCAGTGTATCATCATATCTACCGACATTCTTAAAGGTCTTAAGGATCTCCATAAAGTGATCTACCTCTTCCCGGGTCATCGGTTCGATCGTAACCTCTACATCATCAATATAGATAATATCATCATAATATTCCTTATTTCCATTCTCATCCATATAATAAGGACGATCCATGGCTTCCTCGGCCCGTTTCTCCAATACCTTCATGCTGAGAGGAAATCCGGGTGCTTCATTCTGATAGTCTTCTGTCAGATAATACCTCAGGAACTGCCATGCGGCATCCTGATTCTTAGACTTTGCAGAAATTGCAAACTGCATGGTCGGTACAAGAACGGAGCCATCCTGATCTGTGGAAGGAAAGCCAATCATGGTAATCGGTTCCCCGAAGGTCCCCTTCTCTGTATAGTTGAGATTACGGAAATCACCCAGATACATCTGCTGGGTAATGACCTTTCCGGTTCTCCACAGGCTGTCATAGGAACTCCAATATTCATCGGTATAATAGTCATCAGAAATTTCAACCGGGAAGCGTTTCAGGAATTCCAATAAATTCAGAAAGCCTTCATTGTTAAAATCACAATCCCCTGTACTGTAATTCACAAACTGGCTGCCGGCAAAGCTCATACACATATTCAGCATCTCACTTCTGGTTGCCCCTGCAATAAATTCCGTTCCTTCCGGCTTGGAGTCCCAGAGAGCCATCGCCTCTTCTACGGTCCAGCCACGTTCTTCCCCGACATCTGAGGTCTTTGCAACAATCGTTCTTATAGAATAAGACGGTATAAGACGATATAGCTTTCCGTCCCTGGAAAAAGCTTCCATTACATTCGGCATCAGGTCATTACGGTCAATCTCCTCATCTTTTTCGATAATGGGAAGAAGATCTGCAAACAGGCCCTTACTGATATAGCTGTCCGTTGGCATGGAATCATCCAGCAGGATAATATCGGGTACTTTACCGGATACAATATCCGTATTCATTCTGGAAATGCCTTCCTCATACTCACCTGACTCAGAGGAATAATCAATCAGACTGATCCGGTAGGTATCGTTCTTTTTATTAAACTCAATTACCCGGCTTTTTACCGTCCAGTCTGTGCTTGCCATGGCAAGGGTAATCACCTGGCGCTCCTTGACATCCTTCGGATCTACCTTCGTAAATTTAGAAACTCCATCCTGCCAGTCAGAGGCACTGGAATACGAACCATAAAACTCGGTATCACTGATCGGAATAATATTATTGATCTGCCAGACATCAATATCGGAATCCACATAGCTCATGAGCTTCGTAACTGTAGTATCCCCAAGGTTATATCCATAAACCGCATAGTTATCGGATACATAAAAATCATATCCGGAACCCGGATAAAAGCTGAAGCTGTAGCTGTTTCCCGCAAGCTCTGCAGCCGTTCCGATTGTACCGTTTGCAAGATCCAACGGATAAACCTTCATTCCATTATCCCCATAATTAATGGCTGCATATTTCCCGTCTCTGCCACGGACAACAGATGCACCATCCAATACATTTCCGGCATCCTGTCTGATGACATTGCCTACCATGTTTCCATTCTTATCAAACTTCAGAATGCTGCTTCCGCAGACAAGATACAACGCATCCTCTTCTGCAAACAATCCATTAATATAAAGCCAGCCCTGCTGTTCAACAATCTTCTTTATTTCCGGAAGTTCATTCAGATTTACACTGAACACGGTTTCATCATCCAGTGTTTTCTGCTCTAAGTAATACAGATCCTCACTGGTATCACTGCCGTCATCATATACATACACGTTGCGCAGGCAGTAAAGATTCCCCTGTGAATCTGCTGTAAATGAATTAATGGACTGATCCGGTGCCCCCTGAAGCTCATGTCCTTCCCCAAAGGTGCCGTCCTCCAGAATTTCATAAAAAATCATGGAAGAATAGCTTTCCGCAATGTCCTCTGCTGCCTCCTCCGTACCGGGCTCCGGTTCTGCCACAGTCTCTTCTGTTGCCGTATCGACATCCTCTGCTTCTGCTTCTTTTTCAGTGTTTCCGCCGCCTTCAATATCTGCTCTTGGCGTTACAGCCCCATCCATCTCACGCCATTCATAGCTGTAACCATAAACCTTATCCCCGATCTGAATCAGTCCGCTGGGTGCTGTACCACTTCCATTATAGGAAATAACCTCCTGCTTATACACATAATCCCTGGAAACTGCCTGTTGCTGCAAGTCACCCTTTTCTTTCTTTCCGCATCCGGCAAAACACCCAATCACAAGTGCCACAACCAGTAACGATACTATTACCTTTTTCATAATTGTCCTCCTTTCCTTCCGGGAATCAGAAATTCTCCCATTTTTCCTTTTCCCGCCTGCTCTTCTTTCGAAGACCATCCCTTATATCTATGATACGGTTGCCTAAATCTTTCCAGGTAAACGTCCGATGCCTCCATTTCCAAATAAAAAAGACAATCAGGATCGTCCCCGGAATGAGTAAAAACAAAAACTGAAAAATCAGTATCAATGCACACACATCTTCATAACCGCGCGCCACATTCTCCCAGAAAGGGAACCGGATTGCGGCATTCTGCATGGAACGTGTGCCGAATTCCAGAATCACCGGAATCAGCGACTCCACCTTGAACCGTGTCGTGTTCTCCACAACGACCATATCATCCTCTGCCACGCCAAGCTGATCCTTCACGGCATTGTAGACGAAATGCCTGACCGGGTTTGGGGCAAGAACCTCATAATTGCTGATGCCCGCTGTTGTTCCATAAGCCTGCAGGGAATCATCCGACAGATACACCGTCGTCTTATTTAATCCGGCACTCTTTGCAAATTTACTGCCATCCCGTTCAATGACTCCTGCCACATAATGTGGCACACCGCCAATCATCACACTTTTCCCGACAATATCATTGGATCCGAACAGCTGCCACGCACCCTCCGTATCCAGAATAATACTGTCCTGCATGAGATCCTCGCCGGTAAAATATCCTCCGGAAAGGAGTTTCACCGGATGAAACAGGAAATAATCTCCTCCGATTCCAATCGCATCGACATCGGTGAGCTTTCCCTTTTCACTAAGAACCGTCACCTTTCCCATGGCACTATAGCCATCTACCACCAGACGCCTGTCATTCTCTTCACTATATTCATCGGCAGGAAGTGTCTCCTTCAACATCTGTTCAAGCTTCTTTTTAAACCCTATAAACTCCATGTCGGTAAGCTTCACCTGATCTGTAAAGTAGCAGCTTACCTGAACACTTTTTCCGTCCTTATCCCATCGCTGTGCAGCCTGCTGGTCTGTCAACTGACTGGTCAGATGGTGTGACCAGATGGTTAAAACAAGAAACAGCAGAAACGATACCACCGCCATCAGGCTGAACACAATCTGCTTTATTGTAAAATTGGAGAAAAAACGTTTAAGCCTTATTCCCACTGTAAATTCCTTTCCTCAACTGTCCTGCATTTTCTTATGGTTCTTAACGCATTCCTCATCAGGAGTTATCCGCAAGACGAACCTGCTTTCCTGCTTCTACCGGCTTCGTAGATGTCGTAATAACATATTCCCATCCATAAAGCGGGGCAGAAATTGCAGAATTATTATCATCTGAAGCCAATACTTCCACGCCGACCCGGGTTGCAATATAACGGTTTCCTAACGGACTGCTCTTGGATTCCACCGTCAGAATAAACTTACCATCGTTATCCTCACGGATAGCACTGTTCGGTACCACCAGTTCATATTCCTGACTACGCTGTCCTACGGAAATACTTAAGGACTGGTCTGCCTGAATGGTTGATCCACTCACATCAAATACCAGCAACTTATTGGTTCCCGGGTTATCCGGATCCGGTTTAATCGCAGACAGCATCACCCTTGCATCATCATAATACCAGGAATTCTGCAATTCTGCCATGTCACCGATCTGCACCTTCTTAGCCTGTTCATTGGTCACGGAGATGGAAAGGGTAAAGCCCTTGCCCTCCGGCTGGATTACTGCCATGACGTCCTCCGGCTGTGTGGTCTCACCGGCCACATATTTCACCGTAGTAATTGTTCCTGCCACCGGTGCTTTGACTGCAGAACCCATGGACTTTTCCTTCAGCTTCTCTATCTCTTCTTTCTTTTTCTGAATGTCCTTATTCGTCTTGGACAGATCCAGTTCCGCATTGATGTCTGCCGCAAGAGAGGTCTGTTCTTCCTTTAATAAGTCATAGACTGCCTGTGCATTCTTCAATGCCGCATTTGCATCAGCCAAACGGTTCTGCCACGCCACGCTCGTCTGACTGTTGGCTGTTGTTATTTCTAAGATGTTGCGGTTTGCCTGATTCAGACGGTTCTGCGCATCCTGTACACCACCATCTGAGGATGCCGTGATTGCCTGTACTTCGGCAAGCTTATTCTGTAATTGTGCAAGTTGATCCTGTTTCTTTGCAAGTGCTACCAAATTAGCCTCAATGCCGGAAACCTCTGAGATAGATGCTTCTATATCTTTATAATCCGCATATGCCGCCATAAAAGATTGAATAGATATCTGAGCATCATTCCCCCATTCGGACCAGTTAATTGTTTGACACCAGTCAAATGCCTCTTTATTATCAGTAAAACTCTTTGATGTTTTACTATTAAGCTCAGCCCGCGCACTATCCAATTCTGTTTTAGCATTTTTTAATTTTGTCTGTAAATTTTTAACAGTCGTTAATGCTGAATCAGTTCCAATTTCAGTATTTCCATTTGTAATCAATGTTGTCAAGTCTTCAATATCTGCCTGTACATTCTTAATCTGATTATTGAGACTGGCAATCGTTGCTGCCTTGTCCTTCTCAAACCGGTTCTGTGCCTCGGTGAGGTCTGTCGTTGCCTGATCCTTCGTCAATTCCTCATTCTTGGTGCTCACACCGGCATTATTGGTATCCTTCGTGCTCTGCAAGGTCAGATCATCCACGTTTTTCTGGCATTCCTCTACCCGCTTCTTTGCAGCCTCAAGACGGTTCTGCATATCGGTCACCTTGCCCTGTAACTGGCTGAAGCTGTCGATATTTCCATTTGCAACCTTCGTAATGACCTCCGGAGAGACATTCGCTCCGAACAATCCCTTCATATAATTCAGTTCAAGATCCTCCAGCTCCTGTTCAGCCTTCGTAAGTTCATCGCTCTCGGATTCTTCCAGATAATAAATTACCTGATCCTTTTCTACGATATCCCCCTGCTTTACCGCTACACTGGTGATGACACGGGATTCCTTCGCAATGACATTATACGGATCAGAAGCCTCCACCTTGCCGGTTCCGCGCACCTTTGCCGTGATCGTTCCGGTCTGCACATACTGTGTTGCCACCTCCGGCAGGGAATAATTCATAATCGTGTTGGAAAAGAACGTCAACAGCAACATGATCGTTAAGAATATGATTGCTGCGTTCTTCACCCATTCTCTTCTTTTCGTTGTATTCTTCTCTTCCATCGTTTCTCTCCTCATCCAGCACTATCCCTTAATTCCACCCTGATACGTGATTCCTTCTACCAGATAATCCTCTCCGTAAAGGAACACCAGAATGGGCGGAACCATATAAATTGTTGCAACAGCAAATGCAAGTCCGATTTCCCCCGAATTAATCTTCGATAAAAATACGGACAACGGATGCTTATTGGAATCCGACAACAGGATCAATGGCTGTTCCACCATATTCCAATAATCAATAAAAATCAAAATCGCAATAGAGCACATTGCACCCTTACAAAGCGGCATACAGATTTTCGTAAAAATCTGCCACTCGCCTGCACCGTCAATCTGTGCCGCCTCCATCACGGAAACCGGAATTCGCCGCATGTACTTCGTCAGAAGAAATACCGCAAACGGTGAGAAAATTCCCGGCAGCCAGATCGCCCAGTTGGTATCTAAAATATGCAGCCAGTCCGAAACCAGATAATTGGGAACCAGAGTCACCTGATACGGCATCAGCATTAAAATAATATAAACAAAGAAAATCAATTCCTTGATTCTTCCCCGGTATCTTGAAAATCCAAATGAGGCACCTGCCGCTACCAGTAACTGAAAAACCACAATCGGCACAACCAGGATTACGGAATTCCAGAATTTCAGCAGATAATCCGGACTCTTAAACAGAACCGTTACATACTGACTGAAGGATACCATATCCGGAATAAATTTTAAATTTACCTTAGATGAAATAAATACCTTACCTCCGGAATCCGTTGTGGCAAAAACCTGTCCATAGTTGGCGGCAATCTCTGATGATGACATAAACGAATTGGTAATCGTTAAGATAATCGGCATCAGGAACAGTACGGCAAAGCATCCTGCCACCATCGTTCCCAACAGAATCCGTATCATCCGACGGGTATTTTTAATTTTCTTCCTGCGTTTCAACCGGCGGCTCCAGAGCTCCGCAGGATCCCTTCTCTTCAAGCTCATCCTTCCACATCCTTTCCAAAATAATTCTCGGTAAGGAAAAGGATACCGATAATGATGACCATCACAACTGCCATCATGATGGCCGCTGCAGACATTTTCTGATAATCCAGCTTGCTGAACGTGTTGTTCATAAAATGCTGGAGCATATACATCGTCGGATAAGGATAATCTCCCTTTAACAGATAGATTTCCCGGAATACCTTAAAAGAATTAATCAATGACATAATTGTCACAAACAAAATGGTCGAGGACAGATACCGGAGCTTGATATGCCAGAAAATCTGCATCGGCGTTGCACTCTCCAATACCGCTACCTCTAAGATATCCTTCGGTATACTGCTCAGGGCAGACATAAACAAAATCATATTATATCCCAGGTTTTTCCACAGAAACAATACAATAATTACTACCTGCGCATAATCAGAATTCAGCCAGTCAATCTTGTCCTTTCCGAACCAGCCGATGACCTCATTCATCATTCCGTTATAATGGAACAGCACCTGCCAGATCAGTACCACTGAAGCAATCGGCACCATCATCGGACTTAAGAAAAAGGTCCGGAACTGGCTTTTAAAAGGGATCTTACTCTCCATCAGAATTGCCAGAAGAAGTGATAAAACAACCGCTAATGGCATTGCTATTGCCGAAAATGTCATCGTATTAAATGCTGCCTGACGAAATGCTGCGTTCTCAAATACCATTTTAAAATTGTCAAAGCCTACAAACTCTGCATTGATCGGATTATCAATCACCGAATAATAAATTACAATAAAAAAGGGCAGGACAAAAAACAGCAATACTCCCAGAATACTGGGAAGCAGAAAGCCATTGGCCATCCACTTCCCCGGATTCTTATGACTACCGGTTTTACCTGCTCTGATTGCGGAGGGATTTTTCTCTCCTCTTTTTCCTGTATGCTTAGCGATTTTCATTGACATAAACCTGAATTCTGTTCTGAATGACATTCGAAACATCGGAAGCAGATTTCTGTCCCTTAAAGAACGGCTCCGTTTCCTCTGAAATAATGTTAATCAGTTCTTCATCTACATTATTCTGCCTTTTCTTTGCGGAAGCAATCAAGCCCCTCACCTGATCAATGTCTTCCTGTTTAGCTGCATAAATATCTATTTCAAAATCGTTACCATAGCCCCAGGTGGTCTTTGGCTGTTCCACCTGTTCGCCATTTTCATCCGTATAATACTCCGGTGTCATATCCTTCTCAAACTGAAGCTCCAGTGCGGATTTCAGAATCGGGAATCCACTCCATCCAAAGCCGTCCACGAGACTGTTCTGATAGTCTTCCGTAAGCAGTGTCTGTAAAAACGCCCACGCTGCTTCCTTATTCCCGGATTTGGAAGAAATAGCAAGACAGCCGCCGACCGCACTGATCAGATTCCCTTCACGGTCCTTATTCGGATATCCTACATAAACCGGATTCTCCCCCATCATGCCTTCCAGCATCTGACATTCCTCTACGGAGCTTACCGATTGCATCAGCAGAAGCAGTTTATTATTCCGAAGTTTGGTTGCTTCTCCCTCTTCCCCGGCATCATCGTTATACTGTTCCGGAAGGGTCTTCGTATATTCCAGAATTCTTGCAAATTCCGGACCGTCAAAGGAACACTTTCCACTCTCCCAGTCAATGAACTCATCCATATTATTATATACCAGAAGATACAGCATATACTGCTGGGAAGCATAGGGAAATACCTCGCTGTCCTTATGCTGATCGATAAAGTCCATCATTTCTGAAAGTGTCCATCCGGAAAGTTCTCCTAAAACAGATTGCTTACCAACGATGGTATAGATTGAAAATTCCGTTGTGAATCCATATAACTTTCCATCCATCTCATAGGCTTCCAGCACGTTCTCAACGTAATTCTCCTTCTTTAAGCCGCTCTTTTCCATATAAGGGTACAGATCTTCAAACACGCCCTTTTCCGCATAGAGCGTATAATTCAGATTGGAAAAATCTACAAGGTCAGGACCGCTTCCCGATGCCACATCGGCATTAAACTGGGTCAACCCCGACTCCCAGTCATCCTGTCCATAGGTCTTCACGGAAATATGGTACTTGTCGCTGCTCTTATTAAAGTCAATTATGGCGCTCTTCACATTATCATCAAGCCACAGTGTTCCGAGTGTTACTTCTTCCTTCTGTGCAACCTCTGAGGATTTTTTCTTTTCCAGAAGCAAAAGCTCTGCTTCATTATTATTACCGTCATAGGTAGAGGTAATAACCCAGATTCTTCCATCCGGCAGTTCACCGAAGTAATTCACATTATTGCCGTTCACATCAGCATCCAGCCAGTCAAAAAGCTTCGTAAAGGTTCCTGCTGTCACATCGGCTGCATAAACCGTATTCTGATCATTTACCAGAAAGTCACAGCTGATACCTGTCATACAACCATTGATGTTCATCAGCTCCTTATCAAACTTCAATGGATCAGACAAAGCCTTTTTCGTAAGGTCAATCTTACGGATCTCCGTACCGGTATTTCCATAAAGAGTTACATAAATTTCTCCATACTTTGATGCAAACATCTGATTGATATAATCGGACAGGGATATAGCTGCAACCATTTGCAGATCCCCGGAAAGCACATAAATACAAGGTTCATTGCTGTTAAAGAGATAGTTATTTCCCTGTGCGTCAATATAGAAGCTTCCAAGGTAGGCATCCTTTGCGACACC
>OLSB01002255.1_pt1 | contig 16424 bp, 13 predicted proteins | sample 1672071 | NCBI WGS metagenome assembly OLSB01 (sample SAMEA3136642, study PRJEB25190) | human gut metagenome | biome: human gut; feature: human-associated habitat; material: faeces | place: Austria | collected 2013 | reverse complement strand
TTTGGGAGAAAACCGCGGCTGATTATTTCACGGGGCTTGCTTTAGGCTTGTTTGAAGATGCTAAAGAAGAACAAGTAAATCTTAACAGTGTGAATCTTATGTCAAGTATTGGTGAAGAACGTTTTGGTGGACCAAATAATAATTTTATTAAAGAGTATTTTAATTCTAAAGATCCTTCCAAGCCCGCCTATATAAATGCTTCAGGAACAGTATTTACGGCTGAAGAAACTAAACAAGGTATACTTGCTACGTTTAAACAAAAAATAAAACTATTTTCTTCGCGTGAAAATTTGTCTGAAATGTTATCTTATTCTAATTTTGATATGAAGGATATTGGTAAAAAGAAAACAGCAGTATTCTTAATTGTTCAAGATGAAAAGAAAACTTTGCATCCTTTAGCAACAATATTTATAAAACAATGTTATGAAACTTTAATTGATGTGGCTCAAGAATCAGGAGGGAAATTACCTTATAGGACTAACTTTATTCTTGATGAGTTTGCCAATATGCCTCCTTTAAAAGATGTTACGACAATGGTTACCGCGGCTAGAAGTAGATTAATTAGGTTTACATTTATAATTCAAAACTATGCTCAATTAGCTCAAGTATATGGTAAGGAAAATGGAGATACAATTCGTGGTAACTGCAATATTCTATATTTAATTAGTAATGAACTTGCAGCTTTAGAAGAAATAAGTAAAATGTGTGGTGAAGTAAAATCTAAAGAAAAGGAAAAGACTTCTTCAACACCGCTTGTTACTGTTAGTGATTTGCAAAGATTAAATTATGGGGAAGCAATATGGTTGAGGCTTAGAATGATGCCTTATAAAACGAAATTGACTGATCACTATAAAATGAGTTTTGGTAAAAAATATGAAAAAGCAGGATATCCTATTCGTGAGAAAAAGGAAGTTCAATTGTTTGATTTGAAGCAATTTGTCAAAGATATGAAAAAGAATCAAATGCAACAAATGCTAGGTGATGTGGGTGGTGGTCCTGAAATTAATCCAATGCCTTTTGGTCTACCTGGCCTCGGTGGCATCAGTGGTGGGGCCAGTCCGTTTATGAGTTCTAATAATGAAACTCCTCGAACATTTAATGTTGATGATTTAGTTAAAAGAATAGATGCTAAAATTGCTGAATTAGAAGAAGAGGAAAAGCAAGAAAAGGCAGCTCAAGAGAAACAAGAAAAATTGGATAAGAAAGAGAAAAAGAATGATAAGAAATTATATGAGGATGATACCGACGACGATAAATTCTTTGATGACTTTTTTAATGATGAAGATTAATAAAAGGAATACTCAAAAATGTGAACCATAAATGGGAGATATCAAGTAAAAAGAAAAAATCAAAGGTGAGCGATAGTGAATTTATCTAGACCTTTGATTTTTATCATATAGTTATATATATTCAAATAAAGTTTGTCTTTATTTATTATCAATTAACAAATTAACTAAATGTAGAACATCTTCCACATATTCAACAATATTTGCACCTACTTCTCCTATATTTGAACATAATCTATTATAAAATTTATAATCAAATTTTTATTGTCAAGATTATAAATTTTATACTGTTAAATAAAATTCAAAGTTCCTAAAGTTTTGTATTTTTTCTTTCTTGAAAATAAAGGGAATTTATGATTTTAGGCTAAAGTCCAAAATCGCAATAGTAGGTATTATTTCATGCTTGATTTCTTTTTAGCACTGTGATAGTATATGAAGTATAAGAGAAATTGGGTGATTTTGTGAAAAATTGTTATGTTCACATTCCTTTTTGTAGTGGGATATGTTCTTATTGTGCATTTCCTAAAATGTATATGTATGAAAAATATGTAGATATATATTTAGATGCTTTAGAAAAAGAAATTAATTCTATATATAAAGATGAAGTTCTTGATACACTATATATTGGTGGTGGAACTCCAACTAGTTTAGATGTTAATAGATTAACTAGATTATTGCAAATACTTAAGAGATTTAAATTAAGTAATAACTATGAATTTACTTTTGAATGTAATATAGAGAATACTGATAAGGAAAAATTAGAATTATTAAAATGTCATGGTGTAAATAGACTAAGTTTTGGTGTTCAATCTTTTAATAAAGATATGTTAAAATTATTAAATAGAAATTATACTAAAAAGGATATATTTAATACTATAAATATAGCTCATAAAGTTGGTTTTAAAAATATAAATATTGATTTGATATATGGAGTACCTAATGAAAATTTAGATATTTTAAAGGAAGATATATCATTATTTTTAAAGTTAGATATTACTCATATATCTACATATGCCTTAATGATAGAAAATAATACTGTTTTAAGTAATTTAAACTATAAAAATATAGATGAAGACTTAGAATATGAGATGTATTCTTATATTAAAGATAAATTAATAGAAAATAATTTTAATCATTATGAAATAAGTAATTATGCTAAAGAAGGGTATGATTCTAAACATAATTTAAATTATTGGAATAATAATTCTTATTATGGATTTGGACTTGGGGCAGTGGCATATATTGGTAACTATCGTATAACTAATACAAGTAATATGAGAAAATATTTAAATAATAGATATGAAAAAGAAAAAGTTTATGAAGATAAAAAAACTCAAATGAGTAATGAAATAATTCTTGGTTTAAGGAAAACTAGAGGCATATCATTAAAACATTTTGAAAAAAAGTTTAATGTAAAAATAGAAGATATTTATGACGTTAAGAAATTAATTGATAATCATATGTTAGAAGAAGAAAATGGTTATTTAAGAATAAATGATAAATATTTATATATTTCTAATGAAATATTATGTGAATTTATCTAGGTTTATGGTATAATTACTAATGAGAGTAGGTGCTTTATGTCATTAAATAATAGAGGTTTTATGATGGCTGAATTAATGATTACATCAGTAGTAATAATGATTAGTATAGTTTCTTTATATACGGGTTTTAATAAGATATATACTAACTATAAAGTAAGAAATAGTTATGATGATAGTAATTTGTTATATGGAACTAAATTAATTAAAGATTTTTTAATTGATCAAAATAAGATAAATTTACTCATTAAGAATAATAAGGATTATATTAATATTAGTTTATGTAATTTAAATTTTGAATGTGTTGATGATGAATCTACTTATTATAATGATATAAAAAGAATATATAATATAAATACTATTTATTTTTTAACTTATAAAATGAATGATGTTAAGATAAATGATAATAATTTTTTAAGTGATTATATTGATTATTTGAGGAAAGATAGTAATATAGATAAAAGTGATTATAGAAATGGATATAGAATTATTGTAGAAACTAAGGATAATAAATATGCTACTCTTGGTATTATATCTAATTATTAAGGGGGAGAATATGAAGTTAAATAATAAAGGTTATATGTTAGCAGAGATAATAGTATGTTCAATAGTAACATTTGCCATTGCGTTTTTTCTAATAGATATTGCTATTAATTTTAAGAAAAAAGCAGAAATTAGTTATCTTAATAGCAAATATATGGTAGATTATACATTAATAAATAAAAATATTATGGATGATGTAGAAAATTATGATTTAAAGAAGGTTGAATTTAAAAAGAATAATAATACTTACTATATAGATTTTAGTTATTTAGTTAATGAGGATATTGTATTAAAAAGATTAACTTTACATAGTGGGGATAATGTTATTAATTATAAATATGGTATATATGATAGTAATTATGTTAAAAATGATTATTATGTAGAAAAGAAATTGGATAATATGGGTATTACTAATATTGATTTAGTTAATAAGTGTTATGGAGATACTATAAATAAAGATAATATATGTATCAAAAATGATAATTATCAAGGTGTAAAATTAAGATATAATGGGTTACTTACTATTTATATTAAGACAGATAATACGTTTATAGATAAAAAGGAAATGTTAATAGTAATACCTTATAATAATTATGAAACTGTTATTATACCTAATGAGGAGGAGTTATAATGTTGGATTTTATTTTATCAAAAAAGTTTTATTTACCAATTATTTATATAATGATAGGAATGATTATTTATCTAATTATTTGTAATTTAATAAGTAGATTAAGTCATGTTAAGAATAAACATATTAATTATAAAAAACAAGCTACTATTATTGGCTTATTTAAAACTGTTATTAAAGTATTGATAGTAGTGATAGTATTTATGATGATACTTTCAGTATATGGAATAGATACTACTGCTATCGTGGCATCTTTAGGAGTAGTTGGAGTAGTAGTGGGACTTGCTTTTCAAGATATTTTGAAAAATTTACTCGCTGGTATTGCGATTATCTTTGATGATCGTTATTCAATTGGAGATAATGTTAAAATAAATGGTTTTCAGGGAGATGTTATTTCTTTAGGACTTCAAACGACAAAGATTAAAGCTTATACTGGGGAAGTGTTTATTATAGGTAATTCTAGTATTAATGAAGTAATTAATTATAGTTTAAATGCTTCAAAGCTAATAATAGATATACCTATTAGTTATGATATTGATTTAGATAAATTAGATAATGTTATGAATGAAATAAAAGAGAAAGTAAGTAAATTAGATAATGTTATAGGTAATGTTGAATTACTTGGTATTGAAGAATTTAATGATTCTTCTATTAAATATCGTATGGTATTGGATTGTAAATCAATGTGTCAATTTGGAGTAAAAAGAAATATCTTAAAAATGGTTAAGGAAGATTTTAATAAGAATAAAATAGATATACCATTTAATAAATTAGATATCTATATGAAGGAGAAAAATAATGGATAAGGTAGAAACTTTTAAAAAAGAATATAGTTATATAAAAGATGCGAAGATAAAGAAAGATTTAAAATATTTAGTTAGTATATTACCTGATTATTTCTTTGAAATACCAGCATCTTCAACGGGAAAATATCATCCTTCATTTTCTTTAGGTGAGAAAGGATTAGTAAGGCATACAAAAGTAGCGGTTCGTATTGCTTATGAGTTACTTATCACAGAAACATTTGGACAAGTATTTACTGAACATGAAAAAGATTTGATCATTATGGCTTTAGTATTACATGATGGAGTTAAATGTGGGATACCTGAATCAAAGTTTACAAGAGCAGATCATCCTTTGCTGGTTTCAAAATTAATTATGGAAAATAAGGATAAATTAAAATTAGATATAGACGATATAAGATTATTATGTTCACTTATTGAATCTCATATGGGACAGTGGAATAAAGATAATTATACGAATAAAGAAATATTGCCAAAACCAGTAACTAAATTGCAAAGATTTGTGCATATGTGTGATTATTTAGCAAGTAGAAAATTCTTAGATGTTCAATTTGAAAATAATGAGATTATTGGAGGTTAATATGAAATTAAATAATAAGGGGTTTACTTTAGTAGAACTACTTGGGGTTATTATAATTTTAATGGCTATATTATATTTAGCAATACCTTCTTTAACATCTTCCGTAGAAAGAAGTAAAAGAAAACAATTCGAGCAAAAGAAGGAATTGATTATTTCGGCAGGGGAACTTTATATAAGTGATATAAAAACAACAAAAAGAAAATGCAGGATAACGTTGGATAAATTAAAAAATGAAGATTATCTCAGCGGTATAACTATTATTAATCCTTTTAATGATAAAGAAGAAATAAAGGGAGAAGTTATTTATAATAAAGATAGTGCAGATATATATATATTTTGTATGGATAATGAATGCGATAACTATAAAGATATAGAGGAATGTTAAAAAATTATATCTTTTTTTCTAGTATTTATCAAGTTTGTTCTGTCATATCATAGATTAGAAAAGATGATTTTATGAATATAACTGATGATATGTTATCTAAAATAAATGCTATTAATAAGGAATACAACTTTGTATATGACGAGTTTTTAAATATTAAAAAGATAAAAAATGATTTATAATTTTTATCTTTTTTTTCTAAATAAGCATAATATTAGATAGGTGATAGTTATGAATATTATTAATAAAATATCTAATTATATTAGAGAAGATAATTTTCAATTAATATATTTAAAGGATATGGTTAATGTTATTAACTATGAAGAGATAAGAGAATTTACTGATACTTTAATAGTTATTAAAGATAAAAATAATTTATATAAAATAATAGGTAAGAATTTAGTAGTAAGTAAAATGCAAGATAATGAGATTTTAATTACAGGAGTTATTAATAATATAGAATTTAGGTGATTTATTTATGAAAAATACGTTCTTAAATAAAATAGATAGTATTATTAGTATTAAAATAACTGGTAAGAATGTTTATAATTTTATCAATAAGATTATTAAAAATAAAATTAATATTTATAATTTAGATATAATTAATAAGAAAGAAGCTATTGTTAAAATAAAATACAAAGATTATCTTAAATTAAAAAAGATGCATACTATTTATCATTTTAGTATATATAGTTATCATGGGAAGTTAAGGATAAGAAATTATATTAAAAGAAATTATATTTTTTATACTGCTATAATATTGGGATTAATATTATTGTTTATTTTATCTAAAATGATATTTAGCATAGAGGTAATTCATTCTAATAAAGATATAAGGAATTTAATATATAAGGAATTAAATTATCATGATATTAAGACTTTTACATTTAAGAAAGATTATCATAAATTAGAAAGTATAGAGAATAAGATACTTAGTGATAATAAAGATAAATTGGAATGGATAGAGATTAATGTAAGTGGTACTAAATATATTGTTAAGGTATTAGAAAGAAAATTAAATGATAATAATGTTGATAATAATATATATAATATTGTGGCTTCAAAGAATGCTATTATTAGTAAGGTTAAGGCTAGTCATGGAGTTATATTAAAGAATACTAATGATTATGTTAAAAGGGGAGAAGTTATAATATCTTCTAATGTTATTTTACCTAATGGTAGTGTTAATTTAACCAATGCTAGTGGGGATGTATATGGAGAAGTGTGGTATGAAGTTGAGGCTACTCATCCATATATTTATAAAGAAGAAAGTGTTACAGGTAAGAAGAGAAAAGTTTATGTTATTAAGTTTTTAAATAAAAGATTTTCAATATTTGATTTTAATCATTTTGATACGTTTAAATATAATGAAAAGATTATTTTAAAAGATAATTATAATATTATAAGGTTTGTTAAGGAAAAACAATATGAATTAAAGGTAATTGATGAATATTATACAAAGGAAGAGTTAATTAATAAGATAGTAGATATTGCTAAGAATAAGATAAGTAAAAATTTAGAAGAAGATGAGTATATTAAGAATTATTATATTTTAGAAGAGGTGGAAAATGAAAGTGGAATTACTTTAAAAATATTTTTTAGTGTTATTGAAAGTATTGGGGTTTTAGAAAAAGTTGAAAATATTGTACCAAATGAATAGTAAAAAAAAGATAAATATGTTATACTTGATACGGTATTAAAATGAATAACAAGGAGGATATTATGTTAGAGTTAAAGAATATTTGTAAAAGTTATAAAACAGGGGATTATTATCAAAAGGCTTTACATAATATTAATTTAAAGTTTAGGGAAAATGAATTTGTGGCTATTTTGGGACCATCTGGAAGTGGAAAGACAACTTTACTTAATATTATTGGAGGTTTAGATAGATATGATACTGGTGATTTAATTATTAATGATGTATCTACTAAAGAGTTTAAAGATAGTACTTGGGATGCTTATCGTAATAATAGTGTTGGTTTTATTTTTCAAAGTTATAATTTGATTAGTCATATATCTATTTTAGAAAATGTAGAGATGGGAATGACATTAAGTGGAGTAAATGCTAGTATTAGAAAAGAAAAAGCGATTGAGGCTTTAAGAAGTGTTGGCTTGGAGAAACATATTAATAAAAAGCCTAATCAATTATCAGGCGGGCAAACTCAAAGAGTGGCAATTGCCAGGGCTTTAGTAACAGATCCTGATTTGATTTTAGCAGATGAACCATCCGGAGCACTTGATTCTAATACATCTATTCAAATAATGGAATTAATTAAGAAGATTAGTAAGAAGAAATTAGTAATTATGGTAACTCATAATGAGGAGTTGGCTAATACTTATGCTAGTCGTGTTATTAACTTAAAAGATGGTGAAATAATAAGTGATAGTAATCCATTTAAGGAAGATGAACAAAGTGATAGTAATTATCAAATAAGAAAGACATCAATGAGTTTTTTTACTGCTTTGAAATTATCATTCAAAAATATTGTTACTAAAAAGGGTAGGACTTTACTCACAGCTTTTGCTTCATCAATTGGTATTATTGGTATTGCTTTGATTTTGTCTTTATCAAATGGATTTAATATTGAAGTAGATAAGTTTGAGGAAAATACTTTATCTTCGATGCCTATTATGATATCTTCTACATCGGTATCAATGGATGAGGAAACTGTTAACAAGTTAATGGATACAAATAAGAATGATGAGAATACTTTTACTTCTAAGAAGGAATTATATCCAATGGAAGATTATAAAGAAACTTTAACACATAAGAATATTTTTAATCAAGAGTATATTGATTATGTTGAGAATTTAGACAAAACTTTAGTTAATGGAATTGGTTATACTAGATATACTAATTTAAACATTATTACTAAAAAGAATGATATATATGCTCCTTTGGGATTATCTATGTCAGAGTTTGTATCAATACCTAAGAAATTAGATAGTAGTGATATAAATGGAGTTTTAGAAGATAATTATGATTTATTATATGGTAGATTACCTAAGAATAAAGAGGAACTTGTTTTAGTGGTAGATAAGAATAATCGTATTAGTAAGAAAATTCTTATGGCTTTAGGATTAGATGTTTCTAATGATAAAATTGATTTTAATGAGATAGATAAAATTAATCTTAAATTAGTATTTAATGACGATTATTATAAGAAGATGGGTAATTTTTATACTGTTAATACTGATTATGAAAAGTTATATAATATAGAAAATAATTTGAATTTAAAAATAGTTGGTATTATACGAGGTAAGGAAGAAAAGAAGCAGATATTGGGTAGTAGCTATGGATTATCTTATACAAATGATTTGCTTGATTATGTAATAGAAATTAATTCTAAATCTAATATTGTAAAAACACAGAGTGAATTAAATTATAATGTTTTAAGTGGGCAACCTTTTGAAGAAGGGGAGGATAGTACTAACACTAAAGAGATTATGATGTCATATTTAGGTAGTAGTAGTATTCCTGCTATTATTAATATTTATCCAAAAAACTTTGATGCTAAGGATAAGATATTAAATTATTTGGATGAGTATAATAAGAATTTAAATGAGAAAGATAAGATTATATATACTGATTTAGGGGCTTTGATATCTTCTATGAGTAGTAGTATTATGGATGCTATTACGATAGTACTTATTGCATTTTCTTCTATCTCTTTAGTGGTCGCGGTTATTATGATTGGTATTATTACTTATATTTCAGTATTAGAAAGAACTAAGGAAATAGGTATTTTGAGAGCTCTTGGTGCTAGAAAAAAGGATATTGCTAGAGTATTTAATGCGGAGACATTTATTATTGGAACGGCATCAGGATTACTTGGTATAGTTATAGCTAGAATCTTAGTATTTCCAACAAATAAGATAATATTAGATGCTACAGGTTTAGTTAATGTTGCTAAAATGAATCCATTACATGCGCTACTTTTGATAATTATAAGTGTAACTTTAACGGTAATAGGAGGTTCTATACCAGCACATATGGCTAGTAAGAAAGATCCTGTTATTGCACTTAGAACTGAATAGGCTTATGCCTACTTTTTTTCTTTTTACTATTGCTATTTTAGTGCATTAAAATATATAAAATGTGGACCCTTTTAAATGTAATTTTGATAAAATATAGTTATGTTAATATTATATATGATAGATTTATTAATTATAAAATTTAAATAATAAGAATTCAATATATTTCAAGAGTAAAACTACTAGTGAGTATAAACAGGTTTTATTAGATTATTTAAAAGAGGGGAATAATTTAATCATTAAAGATAGAATTTTATGCGAATATGATTTATTGATATCCTTTCAATATTTAATTTATTATGTGGGTAAGATATATGATATTGACGTATCTAAACCTAGTTATAGTAAAGAAGATATGAAGCTATATTTCTATAAAGGTAGTTTATAAGAACAAAAATCTTCTACTAATAACGCGAATAGCAAATGTTATAATATTTAAAAAAAGTAAAAATAATCTTGCTATTTATGAAATATAATGCTATAATTTATCTAGGATAAGGAGGATTTAATAATGAAAAAATTAAATAGTAAAGGTTTTACTCTTATAGAATTATTATCAGTTATTGTTATTTTGGCTATTATTATTGCTATTACTGCTCCAAGAATATTTAATGCGGTTGATAATTCTAAGAAGAGTGCACTTGATTCTAGTGCATCAACATTAAAAAGTTGGTACAATGAAACAAAATTAGCGGATAATGTTGCTAATGAAAGTGATAAGATATTAACAGGTTATGAAGCCACAGAAGCAAAGCAATGCTTAGATGAAGGTTTCTTTAAGGCAGCAAAACAAAGTTCTGCTCAATTTAAATTAGGTACAAAGGTAAGTGAAGGATGTTCATTTTACTATAAGAAAGATGGAGCAGTGGAATTTGTACTTGTTGCTAATGAAAATGGTAAGTTCTATTTAGGAGATGCTGTTAGTAAAAACGAAAGTTATAAATATATGTGGGCTAGCAGTGATGGTACTAATAGTTGGGATAATAAAGAGTTAGGATTTACTGATTAATTAATGTATTAAATGATAGATATTAAACTATCATTTTTCTTTTAATTATGATAAAATGATTTTAAGGATGTGATAACATGGCTACGATGTGGACAAATGAGCAACTTGATGCCATTAACAAGGAAGGGACAAATATAATAGTCTCTGCTGGAGCAGGAAGTGGAAAAACAGCAGTACTTACCGAAAGAGTAATTAGAAAGTTGAAAAGTGGAGTACCTATTACAAGATTACTTATTTTGACATTTACTAATATGGCTTCTAAGGAAATGAAGGATAGAATAAGGGAATCTATTAAGAATGATGAAAGTTTAAAGGAACAACTTAATTTGTTAGATACAGCATTTATTACAACATTTGATAGTTATGCTTTATCTATTGTAAAGAAATATCACTACAAAGTGGGGGTAAGTAATAATATTGAGATTGCCGAAAGTAGTATTATTGATTTAAAAAAGATTGAATTAATGGATAAGATATTTGACTCTTTTTATTGTAAAGATGATGCTTTATTTATTAAATTAATTACAGATTTTTGTATTAAAGATGATAAGGAAATCAAGGACTATATTCTAACGATTAGTAATAAGTTAGATATGAAATATGATAAAATAAATTATTTAAATAGTTATTTAGATACTTATTATAGTGACTCTTTTTTAGATAATATGATTTTAGAATATACTAAGTTGTTAAATAAGATAATTGATGAAATAAAGGAATTACTTACTACTATATCTAGTTATGTAGATAGTAATTATTATTTAAAATTAGAAACTAGTATGATTAATTTGCTTAATGCTAATGATTATGATTCAATTAAGAATAATATTAATATAAAACTTCCTATGATTCCAAGAGGTACAAGTGAAGAGGTTAAGAAATTAAAGGAAGAAATAAAAAATAATATAGATAAATTAAAGGAATATGCTATATATGATAATGTTAATCATATAAAAGAAACAATTTTATTAACTAAAGATTATGCTAAGATTATTATATCTATTTTATTGGAATTGGATAAGGAATTAAATGATTATAAGAAAGAAAATGAGTTATATGACTTTACTGATATAGCAAAACTAGCAATTAAGATAGTAAGCGAAAATAATGATATTAAGGAAGAACTTAAGAATTGTTATAATGAAATAATGATAGATGAATATCAAGATACTAATGATTTGCAGGAATTATTTATTTCTAATATTAGTAATAATAATACTTATATGGTAGGAGATGTTAAACAATCTATATATAAATTTAGAAATGCTAATTTATATATATTTAAGAATAAGTATGATAATTATGCTAATTTAAATGGTGGTATTAAGATAGATTTAAATAAGAATTTTAGGTCAAGAGAAGAAGTAATAAGTGGTATTAATTTGATATTTGATTACATTATGAATGATAATATGGGGGGAGCTTCTTATAAAAAAGAGCATCGTATGATATTTGGTAATCTTACATATAATGCTTTTAAGCCTAAACAAAATAATAGTTTAGAGATATATAATTATAATGCGGATAAGAGATTTTCTAAAGAAGAAACTGAGATATTTATTATTGCTAATGATATAATTAATAAGATTAAAAATAATTATCAAGTATATGATAAGAATAAAAAGGAATTAAGAAGTGTTAATTATAGTGATTTTGTTATTTTGGTGGATCGTATTACTAATAGTTATTTATATAAGAAAATATTTAAGTATTTAAATATACCTTTGATTATATATAAGGATAGTGTTATTAATGATTCGGTTATTTATACGGTTGTTAGAAATATCATTGGTTTAATTATTAAGGTGCATAGTAAATGTTATGATGAGGAATTCAAGTATTTATATGTTAGTATAGCTAGAAGTTTTTTAGTAGAATATAAGGATGATTATATTTTTGATGTAGTTAAGGATAATAAGTATTATGAAACTAGTTTGTTTAATAAGATTAAGGATATTGCTAAGAAGATAGATTATTTAACGATAAGTGATGTTTTGGATTTAATAATTGATGATTTTAATATTTATGATAATCTTATTAGAATAGGTAGTATCAGTGATTATTTAAATGATATTAATTATATGAAGGAATTGTTTTTAAGAATGAATAATTATAATTTGAATGAATTATATGATTATTTAAAAGGAATAAATGATAATAAAATAGATTTAAAGTATTTAAAGGTAGATAATTTTACTAATGGGGTAAAGTTAATGACAATTCATAGGTCTAAGGGATTAGAGTATAATATATGTTATTATAATATGTTATTTAAAGAATTTAATTTAAAGGATGTTACTGATAAGTTTTATTATGATAATAAATATGGAATAGTTATGCCTTATATAGATAATGGAATAAATAGGACGATTATTAGTAAGATGGTTAAGGATAATTATTATAATGAGGAAATAAGCGAAAGAATTAGGTTATTTTATGTGGCTATGACTAGGGCTAAGGAAAAGATGATAGTTATAGTAAACGATATATATGAAGGTGATATGAAGAAGAGATTTAAGAGTTTTAGGGATATAATTTTAAGTATTAGGGATTATTTATCTACTAATATTACTGATTATGATATTAGTAAAATAAATATTACTAGGGATTATAATTATGTGAAAAAGGATGTTTATAAAGTAGATAATAGTAATATGCTGAGAGTTAATGAATTAGTAATAGATAATGGTTATATAGAGGAATCGAGTTATTCTAAGAAGACTAATAATATTTTTTCTTATGATGAAAAGAAATTATTGGAAATAGGTGAGAGGATACATTATATTCTTGAGGTAATTGATTTGAAAAATCCTAATTTTGATATAATAAAGGATAGTTTTATTAGGGATAAAGTGAGTAGTTTATTAAGTAGTGATTTGTTTAAGAATATAGGTAATGCTAAGATATATAAGGAATATGAATTTATATATAATCATGATTCGGTTAAGAGGCATGGTATTATTGATTTAATGTTAGAGTATGATAATTATATAGATATAATTGATTATAAGTTAAAGAATATAGATGATCCTAATTATTTAAAGCAATTAGAAGGATATATGGAGTATATTAAGAGTATTAGTAATAAGGATGTTAATATTTATTTGTATTCGTTTATTGATAAAAAGTATAAAAAATTAAATTAAAAAAATAGCCAAGTTAATACAAAAAACCTCGTTTCAGTTTAGAAAACGGGGTTTTGTTCAATGATGGTTATTTTTCTATATAAGTGATAACTATTTCATTTATTTTAGATAAGGTGGTATTTGGTTTGATGTTTTGTTTAATTACCATGTCTTTTTTGTCTTCGTCATATAGAGGGTCATTTTCATCTATTTTTATATAAGTTGGTGAAGGAATATTAATATTATATTTGGTTAATTTATTGTACCAGGTTTTAAATTCTAATACTGTTTTATTTGTAAAATTAGGGAAAAGACATGAATTTTTATCTTTGTTTTCTTCTAAGGTACAATCATAATAAGTAACTTCTACATTGGTATTTGGATGTTTTGATACCGTTATTATAAGATCATTCTTGATATTATTAACACGATAGCCGTATGGATAATTTTGATTTATGATTAGTCCTTCTTGGATACTAGATTCTTCTTCTTTGAATGTTACATTAATATTATGTTTATTTGCCCACAAGATAACATCAGTTTTACTTTTGTTCTTGAAGTTTGGTAATGTTTCAATGTAATCTACTATTTTATAATTTCCTTTACCTATTAATGGCTTTTCGTATTCTTCATCGGTTGTATAGGTAAAAGTTTTTATTAATTCTGGGGCGATTAGTCCTAGATTAATTTTCATTTCTTTTTTAATATCATCTCGACTACCACGATAGTATATGTAATTATATAGGGTTAGTTTCATATTTTCATCATATATGTATTGGTCATAGCCACTTAGGTAGAGTCTTTCAATATTGATGGTTTCTGTATTTTCGCTTTTTTTTGAAACTACATCCATGAAAATATCGTATAGGGATAAAATTGTTTTAGTAGACATATTGGTATCCATATTTTTAGAAATAGTTTCTAGGATGCTGTAAACATCGTTTAGGTTATTAAGTGTTTTGACTTTGTTTAAAATGCCTTTAATGATGAGTTGTTGGTTTTGTCCTCTTATTACATCTGATAGGGTATTGCCTAAGTATTTTTTGCCACATGCATATTGTTCCGGAGTTTCTTTTCTATGTCTTGCTAGGGCTAAGACTTGTTCTCCATTTAATGTTTGGATTCCTTTTTCAACATAGATGGTGTATTTACCAAATCTTCTTTTGCTATCTTGTTCACAGAAATTATAAGGGACATCAACTTCGATACCTTTTAGTGTGTCTACTAAGTCAACGACTCCCTTAAAGTTGATTTTTACATAGTAATCAATTTTAATATCTAGAAAGTTTTCGATGGTTTTTATCATGCAAGAAGCTCCTTGCCAAGCAGCATGAGTTATTTTATTTTCATATTGATTTTTAAAGCAAGCAATAGGGACGTAGGTGTCTCTTGGTATAGATAGTATCGTGGCATTTAAAGTGTTGGGGTTGAATGTTAGTAATATTAATGCATCTCCGTTGAATGATGCATTTTTGGCAAGTTCATCTGCTTCCGAGTCAACTCCCATGATTAACAGGGTAAAAGGTTCGGATAATTTTTTGTTTGAAGTGTTGTTATTTTTGGTTTTATCGGTTTGGCTTTTTGTTGACAAAACACTTGTCTCTTCACTGATGTTTGTATATTTATCAATGCTGTTATAACTAGTGACATAATTACTTGGTAAGAAGCCAGCATCTATTTTTTTATCGTATAGGTCATTTAAAATATGAATGAATTGATCATATTTTTTGATTGTAACTCTATTTAGATTATTTTCTTTAATTATTTTATTGGGTAAAATATTGCCATCGATAGAGTTTTCGTCGTTTAGAATACCTATGGTTTTAATTGTATTTAATTTTAGGTTGTTTTCTTTTAGGGTAACTAGGCTGGTGGAATAAGTAATTTTGTCTTTACTAAAATTATTTATTATATTTAATACTTTGTTGGCATTATAAGAAATAAATAGAAAGATGATACTTAAGATAATCATGATGACTGAGGCGGTGATGTTTTTTGATTTTAATCTTACAAAGAAGATGATGTTAATTAATAGTAGGATAACTATAATTATGTATCTAATTATGTCTTCGATGCCAATGAAACTTAAGATGTTAATTATTAGATAGATGTTACATATGGTAAATAAAATGAAAACAATTTTATTAAATATATATTTGCTTTTTTTCTTTTTTTTAGTGTTTTTCATGTAATCAACTCCAATGTTATTATATAATAGTTAGCAATTTAAGTAAATAATAACATAGAATAATAAATAAAAATGACATTTTATGTAAAAATAATATTTTTTTTTAGTAATTATTTTAATGTGTTGTTATAACATGGTAATAGTTACTGTAATTTGAGATAGGGATGTTAGGCGTTAAATTAAAAACTAAATTCTCTTAAAGTTAAAAAACGAGAATTTAATATTTTATTCTACAAAAAACAAAAAAAACGCAAATTTTTAGACTAAATGCAGGTTTATAAAAAATGTTTTATTTATTAGACTT
>OLSB01002253.1_pt1 | contig 16431 bp, 11 predicted proteins | sample 1672071 | NCBI WGS metagenome assembly OLSB01 (sample SAMEA3136642, study PRJEB25190) | human gut metagenome | biome: human gut; feature: human-associated habitat; material: faeces | place: Austria | collected 2013 | reverse complement strand
CCTACAATTTTTGAAGCCAACTTTTAGTCGACCCTATCTAATTGCGGATTACCAAAAAGAATGCACTCCTCCCTTACTAGGTTTAATAGTAAACGGAAAGCTTGATTTATTCAAGTAAAATAATTGATTTCTAACCCCCTTTTTTATAAAAAATACACAAATGTTAATACATTGAATTATATATACAAATCCGCCTTCAAATTATATAACCACTTTTATAACTTTAGTTATAATTTTGTAAACTAAATATTTTGATTTTCACTCAAAACATAGAGCAACAATTATATTAAGTTAAGTTTCTAATTACAGATTTTATATTTTCAAATAATCATTCAATTCTTACAATCACTTGTCTATTGTAATCAACATCTTCATTAAGAATAATATTTTCATCAAAGTTATGCTCTGCTGTATGCTTATTATCTAACTTTACCTTGTAAATAGCGCCCATTTTAAACCATTCATACTCAGAATCAATATGCCCCATATCAATTGCTTGATATCCTTTATTTGATAATCTGTACACAAGAGCTTTTGCGGTTGGTCCTAAAACCAATAATATCAATTTATTTTCAGCATGCTTTTCTATCAATGATTCAATCTCATCAATTTTTGAATATGCATTCTTTGAAGGACAAATAATTCTTTCTACAGAATTCGCATTATCAAATAAATCATTGCCTACACCACTTCTTGAATTCACACCTTCAACCATCAATATATCTCTTTTATCCCATAAATTTTTTATATTCTTAAAATACATTTTTGAAAGACTCTTATCTACCAAATCCATATAGGGCCTTGAAATAAATGTTGATCCATACCATGGCGCTTTACATAAACTCTTATAATAAATATAATTGTTATTTAAATGTTGTTTCCAAAAATCTACTGCAGATTGATTATAACGATCTAATCCTTCAAACACATCCGATAAACAAACAACTAAAGATTCGTTACTATCTAAACTAATGATGTTTTTCAATTCATTCGCTAAATTTTCATCGTAATCTTGATAAGGAATACTATGACCTGTAATAATATCCATTTCCCCATCTCCAAAACGAGCAACCGAACTATTATGAGCCATAATATAATTTAATGTATCCAAAATACCTAATACCTTTATATTCAATTCATTATCTTCATTACTATTTAGTTTCATTAATGAATCCACAAACAATTTCTTAGTAAAATAACCATTATTGATTAAGTATTGAACATTCTTTACATTCGATACCATCTCATTGTACTGTTGTTCACTACATTCTTGAATTACTTGATCTGCTTCTTCTAAGCTTGAAACTACGAAGCCAACATTGTTTTTCTTAATGAAATCTACATTTGACAAATAGTCAGGAACAATTACTGGAATACCAGCAGACAAATAGGAAGCTAATTTATAAGAACAGTTTAACTTATAGTAATCTCTTTCTTCCTCTGGCTTTTCTGAATTACCCCAAACTAAGCCAAAACCACCTTTAGATAATTGAAGTAACAACTCTGTCTTATTTAACCATCCACCAAAATGAACTTTACTATAATCATAATCCTCCATTTTATTTCCAAATACATGTAAGTCCGTATTGTAATGCCAATTTTGTATAAAAGGAAAACGAGATATATCTCCAGTAAAGTATAATTTTCTTTCGAATAACGGACTATATAATGACTGATCTACAGTAAAATCCCACATTTTTTGAACAACATACTTTTTAACTGTCAAACCTTCTTCAACCAATTTTAAATACATTTGTTCAGATGGAACAACAATAACTTCAGCTTTATTGTATATTGATATAAAATTAGGCATTAAATAATAATTTAATTCAAATTGTAATGGTGGTACATCCTGTATAAACATTACAATTCGACACCCATACGCCTTTAATTTATCGACGAATGCAGTATCCCATTCGTAACCATTCCATGTTGGCGACTGATAAAAAACAACATCTCCAGGTGATACACGCGCAATAATTCCATCTAATCTTGAACTCAATTCATTATATGGTTCCGTATAAGAATCATAAATATATACTGCTAATTCATTAAATCCCAAACTACTTGCTATATTTCTTACTTCGTGTTGAGATATCAAAACAACACTTGTGGGAGAAAACCCATATATATTTGTAACATGAACATTCATATTTATTCCCCTTTCAATTCCAAAAAATACAAATTATAGTCAGACTTATGCAAATCCTCCATCTAAGAATGACATAAATCTCGCAACCACAAAGAAATCTTCTCCATTTACATAACCTAGTTCTTCTAAGTTTTGTATTGCGGTATAACCATCAGATTCATATAGCACAAAAATAATAATTTGTCCTTTCTCATCTTTTAACGATTCTAAATTCTTACAAGGTAAAACTTGCCCATTTAAATTATCAGGACGTTTTAAAACTCTATAATCATTCTCTGTAATATGTATTAAATTATATATTTTTCTCAGCGTATCATTTTCTTCACCATAGAAAATATGTTTTACTCCTGGCATAGATAAACGATACATCATTTTTTCATATTGATTAATTCTATCATTCAATCTTCCGATGCATCCATCAATTCGATTTCCAATCTCATAATCCGACCATGGTGTACGACACAAAGTCTTAAAATATTCCATATCAATTTTACTATTTGAATATAAAACTAAAACATCTGCCGCAAAATGATATATCCCTTGTTTTAATATATCAATATTCTCTTCTCTATGTGAATATACAAATTGATTCCAACTAGAATCCAAATATAAGATGTTATTATGAAATAAAACATTCAATGCATCTTGATCCGGATAAGTTGCTTCAGGATTATTCACCAAAAATTTTACAACCAAATCCTTCAAATTTCCTCTTTGTTTAATTTTCCTTAGATTCATACATAATACACCTGCATTAAAATACTGATTTCGATCAATCTCAGGATATTTATATAGTATATTAGGAATATGAAACTTGATCACGCCTTCATCTACAACCGCAGCCAAACAATAATCATTAATATCAAATTCCCACAATTCTTTAATATCTGTATTCACAAATATATCTGCATCTAAATAAACAATCTTTGATAAATCTGGCAATAAATCTGGCAACATACATCGAAACATTGTTCCAATTGTAAATCCATGGGTACGATTTTTTATACATTCAAATTCTGCACTATCTATTTCATGAAATTCTATAAAGTCCCCTTTTTGATGTGCCACCTGTTTTAATCTTCTTTTATTTTCTTCACTCACTGTCTCATCATGAAGGATATGGAAACATAATTTCGAATCCGTATGATCAATTATAGACTGCATAGCCGTTCCTACCCAAACACTATAATGACCATCCTTATCATGTAGTCCAAATCCAACATGAATAATACTCTCATCCTGTTCATCCAACACAGGTTGACTCAACTGATCCACTACATCAATTAAATACTTTTTAATATAGAAATCTGAAGATAATAAACCAGAAGAATTTGAATCAAATTCATAATGAATATTCTTCTTATAGAAAACATTGGAATAATTATGTTCCTTCAAATAAGCATATACATCATTACTTGTAGGCATAATTATATCAACAGAATTTAATATATACTCATATTCAATTGTTTGATGCAAAAGAATACAAACCTTCGTATTATAAGCCTTGATTTTATTGATAAGTAAATTATCATAGTGTTCACCATTTCCAGTTGGCAATTGTACAAACACCAGATCATTAAATTGTAGTGATGAAATAATCCCATCCAAACGCTTTGATAATTCACTCTCTGTATCTGTACTCACATCAAAATTAAAGATTCCCATCTCTTTAAAACCCAAAACATGAGCTGCATCCGCATATAGATTTTGTTTCTTCTTTAATTCTTGATCTTGTATAAACCCATAAATATTTGTAATATGTACATTCATTACCCTTTACCCCTCATAAAAAATGGACATGTCCACAACACATCCATTCTATCACACTATTCAATTAAGGTGACTCCCACTTTCCATATCTGATTCAAGAAATTCAAATTCAATGTAGCCAAACGATTATGCTTATCATACTTAATAATATAATCATCCATATTTACAAGTGGACCTCTTGTCACATGAATCTTATTGTTGAGTAATACACCATAAGACATACGAAGAATCTTCTTGTCATCCATCAACATCGTAAGAATACGAATCTCTTCATCAGTTAATGCAGAAATATCCTCTTTATATTTTAATTCGTGAATAAAAACACTCTCCAAAGGAAACTTTCTAAAAATACGATCCACTTCTACCTGTGACAATTTACTCACCACAAATACATAGCCACCGAATAAAGTTCGCAATTGAATCTGTTTAGAAACCCTATGATAAAACTCCATCTTAGGACTAAACGCAAAAATACCTTCGTTTTCATTCAAGTATTTACATACTTCCTCTTCCTTCGAACGAATGGTTAATAATACATACCAATGCTCATTATTCATACTTAAAACCCTTTCAATACATATGAAAATTATAAAATGTATGTTAAGTTATGTCAATTTTATGACAAACAAAAGGATATGCACAAGGCATATCCTAATTACTCTTATAAACTTTTCAATTCCTCTGTGATTGCATTGATAGCTTCATCGACCTTAGAAGCATCCTTACCACCGGCTTGAGCCATATCTGGCTTTCCACCACCATTTCCAGAACAGATTTGAGCCGCTTTCTTAACCAATTGACCCGCATGTACACCAGCCTTAACAGCCTCTTTACCTGCACCAGATACAAAGACAACCTTTTCTCCATTTGTGTTCACGAAGAATACAACCATCTTGTCATCACTAGCCTTTAAGTTAGAAACAATATCCTTCAATGCACCTGCATCCATTCCAGAAACGGATTTAATCAATACATTGACTTTCCCAAAATCTTTAGCCTCTGTAGCCCACTCTTTTGACTTCAAAGTAAAGATTTGGTTTTTCAAGTTATCGATTTCCTTTTGCATATCATGCATAGTCTTATAAGCAGCCTCAACCTTTGTATCAATATTCTTAATACCCTTTTGTTTAGCACTATCCGCAATATTTTCTAACATATCGTGTTCTTGTGCAAAATCTTGGTAAGCCGCAAACTTAGTCTTAGCCGTAATACGACGAGAATCTGAACCAATACTTTCCTCACTAATGATCTTGCATAGACCAATCTGAGCTGTGTTTTCAACATGACATCCAGCACAGAATTCCTTAGATACATCACCCATTGTTACAACACGAACTGTATCTCCATACTTCTCATCAAATAGTGCTGTGGCACCAGACTTCTTCGCCTCTTCAATAGGCATTACTTCTTTCGTTACTGGATATGCCGCACTAATATATTCATTCACAATGCGTTCTACTTCAGCCAATTGTTCAGCCGTAACCTTTTCATAATGATTAAAGTCAAAACGCAAATATTCAGGACAGTTAAAAGATCCAGCCTGGTGAATATGATCACCCAATACCTTAACTAAAGCCGACTGCAACAAGTGTGTACAAGAGTGGTTTGCTGTCGTTGCCAAACGATCTTTGACATTCACTTCACCATGTAAAGACATACCCTTTTCTAATACACCACTATTGATTTTTACTGTGTGAATATGCTGTTTATTACGCGTCTTTTGAACATCCAATACCTCTACTTCTACACCATCAGCCGTAAACATTCCCTTATCGGCAACCTGTCCACCACTTTCGGCATAGAAACAAGTTTCATCTAAAATGATCATACCTTCATCTTCTAAAGAATCAACCATTTTACCTTCTGCATTAAATAAGGCAATGATCTTACCATCACAAGACAAGTGATCATAACCGATAAACTCACTAGGCTCATTGAAGTTCATCAACTCTTCATTTTGAGACGCAAAAGAATCCTTTACATTACGCGCATTACGAGCACGCTCTTTTTGTTTATTCATCTCTGCATCAAACTCATCATGACTTACAGTAATTCCACTTTCCTCGGCAATTTCTTGTGTCAATTCAAATGGGAATCCATACGTATCATACAATTTAAAGACAACTTCACCACTAAGCTTACCATCCTTAGCCTTGCTGATCTCTTCGTCTAGTAATGCCTGACCAACCTTTAAAGTCTTCTTGAAAGTTTCTTCTTCCACCTTAATCAACTTCTGGTTGAACACAACATGCTCCTGCAAATAAGGATAGAAATCCTGCATTAAATCCGCAACAACAGGAACTAGTTTATACAAGAATGGTTCATCCAAACCTAATTTTAAACCATAACGAACTGCACGACGAAGTACACGACGAAGTACATACCCACGACCACTATTTGAGAAGTTAGCACCATCACTCAACGCAAAAGTCACTGTACGAACGTGGTCCGCAATAACACGGTAAGCCATCTTATATTCACCTTCATAAGGATGTTTTGCCATAGCTTCTGTTGCACGAATAATAGGTAAGAATAAATCGGTATCAAAGTTTGTTTCTCCATCCTGAACTAAGGCAACCAAACGCTCAAGACCCATACCTGTATCAATATTCTTCTGAGGAAGTTCCTTATAGTCTTTACGATCAATACTTGGATCACAATCATATTGAGAGAATACAACATTCCATACTTCTACATAACGATCATTTTCCATTTCATCAAAGAATAATTTTTCTCCCAATCCCTCAGGATCATATTTTTCTCCACGATCAAAGAAAATTTCACTGTCAGGTCCACCAGGTCCCTTACCAATTTCCCAGAAGTTATCATCTGTCTTTAAAATATGACTAGGATCTACACCACAAATTGTAGTCCATACTTCATAAGCACGCGCATCATCTGTATATACAGACACATACAATCTGTCCTTATCAATACCCATCCATTCTTCGCTTGTTAAAAATTCCCACGCAAACTGAATGGCCTCATCCTTGAAATAATCTCCAATCGAGAAGTTACCTAACATTTCAAAGAAAGTGTGGTGACGAGCTGTACGACCTACATTTTCAATATCATTTGTACGAATTGACTTCTGCGCATTCGCAATACGATTTGAAGCTGGTTTTTCACTACCATCAAAATATTTTTTCAAAGCCGCAACACCCGCATTGATCCATAATAATGTTGGGTCATTATGCGGAATCAAACTTGCGCCCGGCTCAATCATATGCCCTTTAGATTTAAAATAATCCAAGAACATCTGACGAATCTGATTACCAGTTAATTGTTTCATCTTTTCTTTCCTCCAATAAAAAAACGCTCCTATTTCTAGGAACGTATAATTACGCGGTACCATCCTAGTTCATTTTCCAAAATCGAAAAATGCCCTCAATTCACTCGTTAACGCCGACTACGTTTCAACTCCAAAGTAGCTTCAAACTAAAAATCTCGAAGAGCTTTCACCAAACGCCCTCTCTCTATACACAAGAACTTTTAATTCTACTTATCTTCTTCACTGTCGAATCGATAAAATTTTAACACTCTTTCCATATTTCTGCAAGACGAATCACACCATCTAACATCAATTCTTTACTCATACTCGCAAAAGACAATCCAATACGCCCATTTAAAATACTAATGGCAACACTTCTTGATTCACACAAATCTCGAAAGCGTGATATATCCACATCTAAATTTAACCAATACGCCATATACGTCTCATCCAAAATATACGAACAACCAATATACGTGTCCAACAATTTCTTTAAATATAAATGCTTCTCCTTATACTCACGAACAAGCTTTCTTAAATGCTTCTGCAAATACCCATCCACAATATACTGTGTAAAAGCCACCTGCTCAATTTTACTCGTCGTTGGACCAAAATAAGAAGCACTATACTTACGCATATACTCCTCATTTAAAATCATATACCCAATACGAAGACTCGGTAATAATAGTCTTGAAAACGAAGAAAAGTAAATCACATTCTTACTTTTCGAACACAGCGAAGTCTTGATTTTAGAAGCATACACAAGCTCCCCATTATAATCATCCTCAAGAATCAAAACATTCTCTAAGGAAACTAATTCCTCACGAATTCTTTCACTCATAGACTGTCTATTAGACGTAAAACAAGTCGTATTCACATAGACAACATCCACATTCAACCTTTGAATATCCTTCACAAAAGAATCTGGATTTAAATATTCAACATGAAAACCATACGACAAAAACACCTGCTTAGCCTGATCATCTACTAAAGTACTTAAACCAATCACCTTTGACTTATCTAACATCCCACAAAATATATACAACAAAGACTGATAGTTTGAACCAATCACCATCTGCTCAGGAAAACACAAAATATTCCGATTCTGATATACATACTTACATAGAGCCTGTCTTAATCCATACTCACCCTGTGCTAGACCATAACTTGACATCAACTGCTTATCATTCAAAACACCCTTCATATATCGTTTCCAAATTGTCGTTTCAAACGAATCAAAAGAAACCGACTGAATCCGAAAATCATAATCATACGATTTTTCTTTATGACTCGAACTATAATCCAAAATTTCCTGATGCAGTATGATACGCTCCGGATTCATACTCACCACATATCCCACTTTTTCTTGACTTGAAATAAACCCATCCAAAACCAACTTGTTATATGCATTTTCCACCGTGGTCTTAGACACATTCATCTTCTTTACACATTCACGAATCGAATCCACACGATCCCCATACTTTAAAATTCCAGAAAGAATCGACTCCTTATACAAATCATAAATTACTTGATATTTCTTCATGCAACTGTCCCCTAATTATTTTTTATAATTGTATATTTTTTTATATACAGAAACAAGTATAATAATCACTAAGTTACAGAAAGAAGGAAAGATCATGAAAAACAAACAAACATATGAAATCGTACTAACAGGACTAGGTATGGCACTTGTATTTGTCGCAACCATGTTCATCAAAGTACCAAACGCATTAGACGGATACTTCAATCTAGGAGATGGCTTCATCCTATTATTCGCAAGCTTTTTAAATCCATTTGAAAGCTTCTTGATTGGAGGCTTAGGAAGCGCACTAGCCGATGTAGCCGGAGGATACGGACACTACTTCTTCTTTACTCTAATCATCAAAGGACTAGAAGCTATCGTAGTTTCCCTACTTATGAAAAACTACTCTAAACCGAAACAAATCTTAAGCTACGTATTCGGATCTGTCATTATGGTATTTGGATACTTCATTGCCAAATACATATTAAAAGGAAGCTGGATCGTAGCCGCAAGTGAAATTTTAGCCAACGTAGTCCAAGGAGCTGCAGGTATTGTGATTGCACTTATTGCCTATCCAATGGTAAAGAAAATCGTACAAGATAAATTAAAATAAATTAGGGCGTATATCATACGTCCCTTTTTCTATAATTCAATTGTAAGGTATTTTAATCCACCATATTTAACTTGATAACGATAAATATTATACATAAGTTCTAACCACTCTGTATCTGTAATATGCTTATTGCAAATACAATCAATCATCATGTCTTCAGACTTTTTTAAACACTCCATATTCTGAACCCACTTTTTATAATTCTTACTATTCGGCTCTAGTGCCATGTCTATGAGATCATCATACTTCTCATTTACAGCCTTATATATAACCCGAATATTGTCAATCGTAGGCTTTTCGATAGTATCAATGTAATCAAAAAATCTCATATATTACCACTCCTTTGCATCGAACCACCCACATTATAAACCGCAAATGTATACCTTGTATAGAAAAAAGTGCCAATTAAGACACTTTTTTGAATAAGTTTATGATTTGATTTTCCAATGCATTCACATCAATTGGCTTAGAAATATGCCCATTCATACCTGCTTCCTTTGCCATTTTCTTATCTTCCTCGAACGCATTGGCCGTCATAGCTAGAATTGGAATACTTGCCTTTTTTAAATTTTTAAATTGGCGAATTCTTCTTGTCGCCTCATATCCATTCACATTTGGCATTTGAATATCCATCAAAATCAAATCATACAAATCTGCATCCACTTCAGACAACCGATTTATACAAGCTAAACCATCCTCAACACGATCCAATATTAAACCACTCTGTTCAAGTATGGCCATCGCAATCTCGGCATTTAATTCATTATCTTCCACAAGTAATACATGCTTACCTTGTAAGACAGATTTTCCATCAAGAACATCTAATTCTTGATTCAATTCTATACATTCCTCATCCGCTATTCTATGCTCAAAAGTAACAGTGAAACAAGTCCCCTCACCCCGTTTACTCTTGACACAAATATCTCCATCCATCATATCCACAAGATTTTTGACAATCGCCATGCCTAGACCTGTACCCGAAACTTTTCCAATCGTTGTATTGTATTCTCTAGAAAAAGAATCAAACAAAGTTGGAAGATAGTCTTCACTCATACCAACACCCGTATCTTTGACTTGCGTTTGAATTCTGACATAACCCGATCTTGTACAATTCAATTCCTTGACATCAATCGCAATATGACCACCCTCAGGCGTATACTTAAACGCATTTCCCACGAGATTCATTAAGATTTCACGAACCTTAAAGCCATCCCACAACACATGTGTATGATCAACATCCACACTCGTTGTAAATTCGATATTCTTTTCTTGTGCACTCGATTCGAATACGTTCTCGATTTCTTCGACTACAAGCCCGATTTGCTCGGCTCTTTCTTCGACAACCATCTTACCACTCTCAATACGCGACATATCCAGCACATTATTAATGATAGAAAGTAATAGCTTACCACTCTGCTCAATCTTATGTTGATAATCCACTAGGATTGGATCCGTCAAGTACTGTTTCATCAACTCATTGTAGCCAAGAATCACATTCATAGGCGTACGAATATCATGCGACATATTGTTTAAGAAATCTGTTTTTGCCTTATTCGCCTCTTCCGCCACAATATACGCCTCTTTTAATTTTGCCTCCTGCATACGTTCCTTCTTAATCAAATCATCAATGTTTCTTGTACCAATCACTGCCACACGACTACGATCTTTTTTATAAACATACACAATACGTGTCTGATGATAAATAATACGATTACCCATTTTAAATTCATAGGTCATTGAAAAATCATCTTGATTTGAACATAACGCATCTAACGAAAGCTGATCTAAGAAATTCTCACGACTTTCATCCGTCACAATCTCATCGGCATAAGACGGCAAGAATGCACACCACTGATTTTCATATTTACGACAGAAATCCGCAATACACTTACCATTCTCCCCCACTTCACGATAAGAAAAGATTTGACCACTATCCAATTCCAACAATAATATGGAAAAATATTCTTTACCAAGGCCCTCAATAATCTCTCTTTGAAGTTCTAATACTTTTTCCCTCTTTACAATTTCATCAATTGGACGAAAACCCATTATAATCTTAAAATGGTTCAAATCCTCATATAGAAATACTGCCCTTGCCCCTAAATTCGATACTCCATTCTCATCTGGGATAATTTGAAACTGCCATTCTAAAGAACCCTGTTCCTTTAATGTACGCATTAAAGAAGCATTCGATAAAAGATCCATATAATTTGGACAAGAATCCTTCATCAGTACATTATCATAGAAATAATTTAAACTTTCACTATAACTGTGCCCATTCATTTCAGCACAACTCGCATCCTGCTTAATCACTTCCACTGTATCTTGTTTCAAGTCACAAAGCACTAAAGAAGTATAATCCATAGTCAAGGCCGATAAGATATTATTCTGTTCCTTTTCACGAATAAACTCTGTCACATCCGAAATGTTTCCATGCAGTATAGAATCCCCCTCTATATCTATACTCTCACTCACATAGTGATATCCATCTTTTCCTAACAAACGAAAGACAGAATGAAAAAGATCAAGATTACGATCTTCTGGATGCACCATATTCATTAATTTATTATCAAATCGAGTTTCAATCTCTTCTTTTGACCAACCAAAAATCTCTTGAAATTTTAAACTCACATATAAAAAGGGATATCCATCCCCCAATGAACACCGATGATATCCACCAATACGCCCACACACTTCTTGAATTGTCAAATCATTATCTATTATCTTCATAAAAATCCCCTAATATCCATTACTCTATCAAACTCTCAATCCTATTTCAATCCATTAAAAACTATGGTTATATTCCCATTAAATAAAAGTAAACTAATTTGATTATATAGTAACATAAATTACGTTTAAGTTATATGTATGCGTTTACAATCAATTAAAAAGTACAAATTGTACTAAAAAGTGCAACTAAAAAAGGTACAGAAAGTACCTTAATTGCTTCTACACTTTTTACGACTATGAATATTCTTAGATACACTACGAATATTTAAAATTGGAGCCAAGAAAATGATAATTGGATAGATTTCCAAACGACCAATCCACATCGCAAAAGATAAGACGATCTTCGAAAAATCCGAGAACATGGAAAAGTTTCCCATTGGACTACAAAGACCATATCCTGGACCTACATTGCCAATACAAGTTGTAACGGATGTAACTGTTGTCTCAAAATCAAAGGTATTAAATGAAACCAAGAACAACAAGACACCGACAATACTAATGAAACTACAGAAATAAGCCATGATCTGATTGACCACCTCTGTATCCACTACCTTACCATCTATTGTGATGGCTTCTACTTTTTGTGGATGTAGTAACTTTTGAATATCCAATTTGATCTTCTTCACAATAATCAAAAGACGACTTACCTTAAAACCACCACCAGTCGAACCAGCACTCGCACCACAGACTGTTAACAAGAAGAGAATCATCTTACTAAGTCGTGTCCAGACACTATAATCACAACTCGAATGTCCCGTTGTCGTCATAATTGAACCCACTTGAAAACTTGCCCAAACGAATGGATTTGAATACATCAAAATTATACATGGATAAAATATTCAATGTGATACAAGAAATATGTTCAATCTTCTTGCATTTTCAATTCATAGTGATATACTAGGCAATACTGGTTAATCAAATTACCCTTTTACCGCTTATCCAGCGTTTCCTATTTCTTGAGCTGATTTACCCGATCAGCTCTTTTCTTCGTTTTAACAAACGAGTATAATGCCCTTAGAAAGGTGCATGATTATATTTTTAAATTGCACTACCTCACCCGCGTCTTTCTATAGACGCTTTTTTTAAGGAGGGTTATCATGAATCCACAAATACTTGAAGCTTTATGTACAGATTTTACGGCCATATATCAATGCGACCTTATCCAAGATACTATCGATATCGTCCGCTTTGACAAAGGAACCCATACCGATATGGCCATACAAACCATGGATCCCTATACACTTCACTCCTTTCATAAAATGATTCAATATTTTGAAAATCTTTATATTCAAGATTCCGCACAAGAAAGCTTATGGAAAGAATTTGAACCCCATGCATTAATGGAAAAACTAAAAGACAACCCCATCTATTGCTACCATTGTCGTTTAAAACCAAATCAAAATGGCAATGAGTACCATTCTTTTCGAGCCATTAAAACTAACGCATCCACATCCAGCTTTGAAGTTGTGATTGGTGTCAAAGTCATGGATGATCTCATGGAAAAACAATATAAGAATGAAAAGCGCCTTCAACAACTCCTTGAAGAAAAGAAACATCAAAAAGAAGAATTAGAAATTGCCTATAAACAAGCTTCTGAAGAAGACTCCATATTATTGGCATTATGCAATGACTATAGCGTTGTCTATGTATGCGATTTAGAAAAAGACGATTTAAAAGTCATCAAAGATACCAATCCACATATCGCATCCGGTTCTGAATTTAAATATTCAACAACCCTAGATATATATAGTAAGATACAAGCAATTTATAAAGGCAATGAATCCTATGTTGAAAAGTTAGAGCGTACCAATCTAATACAAGCCATGAAAGATAGGGATGAACTTTCTTTACAATTTTGTATCAATAAAGACCAAGCCAATCCATCCTATATGGAAACGCGTGTTGTGAAAATCAAATCCGATACTGGCTTCAAAATCATTCTAGGCTCACGTCATATTGATGATATTGTCAAAGAACGTGAAGAACAAAACAAACAATTGAATGAAGCCCTAAAAAAAGAGCGCACATATAACGAAATCATTCATGCGATTGGTTCAATTTATAAAAGTATCGCCACCATTGATCTAAAGAAACAAACCTATACCGTACTATCCTACAATAGTTCAGACAAGAAAATTACAGAAACCGATTTTAAAGGAAGTATGAACCAATTAAAGCAATACTTTTTAGCTAAAAATAGCACATCCCCTTTTGTAGATGAAGTCTTAGAATTTATTGATCTAGACACAATCCCTGAGCGTATGAAAGGCAAAAACATTCTTACTCTAGAAATGAAAGGCCAAGATGGAAAATGGCATGCCTGCTCCATCATCCCACAAACCTATGACAAGAATCATAATTTGACTAATGTATTGATGACTCTATCTGATATTGATGATTTCAAGAAAAGAGAGCTAGAAGCCAAAGAAAAACTAAAAGAAGCCGCCATTGAAGCTAAGCAAGCAAATCTTGCCAAGACAAACTTCTTACGAAGAATCTCCCACGACATACGTACACCATTAAATGGCATCGTAGGTATGATCAACCTATCTGAAAGATATTCAAATGACACAGATAAGCTCTATGAATGTAAAGAAAAAGTATTGACTTCACTCGACTATTTGTTGTCTTTGATCAATGATATTCTAGATATGAATAAAGTAGAATCCGGTACACTTGTTTTAGAAAACAAACCATTCAACCTAATTGATATTATAAATAAAATTATTGCGATTGTTGAAACAAACTGTGAACAACACAACATTCAATTCTTTGGCGGTAAAGATATGAGCAAGATCATCCATCGCAATTTTGTGGGTAGTGGTGAATATTTAAACCGCCTATTGATGAATATCGCAAGCAACGCCATTAAATACAACCGTGAAGGTGGTTCTGTTACATTATATTGCACCGAATTATCGAGTGATGATACACATGCCCTATATGAATTTGTATGTAAAGATACAGGTCTTGGTATGAGTGAAGAATTCCAAAAACACGCCTTTGAACCATTTACCTGCGAAGGTAAACCAACCACAACCGGATATAATGGTACAGGATTAGGTTTATCCATTGTCAAAGACATTGTAGAAATGATGCATGGTACGATTCAAATGGAAAGTAAAGAAAATGTGGGTACAACCTTTAAGATACTTCTTCCTTTACAGATAGATCCAAACCCACAAATCATAAAACCCATTCGAACTAAGCCATTAAATCTTACAAATAAAAAAGCACTCCTTGTTGAAGACAATGATATCAACCTAGAAATCGCAACCATTCTGTTGCAAGATCTAGGGCTTGATGTATCGACTGCTCGAAATGGACAAGAAGCCATTGATCAATTCAAAAAATCTAAACTTTACACTTTTGATTATATTTTTATGGATATTATGATGCCAGTTAAAGATGGATTAGAAGCAACAAAAGAAATACGTGCCTTACCAAGAAGTGATGCGAAAAGCGTACATATTCTTGCGATGAGTGCCAATGCATTTGAAAGTGATATTCAAGAATGCCTAAAAGCAGGTATGGATGGACATATCGCAAAACCAATCACTATGGAATTATTAAAAGAAAAATTAGCGAAATGAAAAGGGTGAGATATCACCCTTTTAGTCTGCATATGGCTTTAAATAATCTGCATTCAAAATTAAAATCTTATTATCGACTATACGAATTACATTCTCTTCTCTTAATCCACGCAAAATACGGTTGACGCTGTTTCTGGTAGAAATACCACAGAATCCTGCAATATCATCATTTGTGACCTGCATATCAATCAATATACCTTCCTTGATTTCTTTTCCAAACAAAGAAATCAAATTATAAAGAAAGGCATAGATAGCGCCACTCTTTCCATTCATTGTCATACATTTTTGGCGATACAGAGCTCTTTGTAGATTTTCACGATAATATGCCTCAACATATTCTTTTAATTTTTCATCTTGCTTTACAGCCCTTGAGAAATCTTCTCGACCTACCAAAAAAAAAGATGCCTCTTCACTTTCAACACGAATTCTTATACGATACGCAACATCTTCACGAAGTGTGTCGCTCATTAACGAAAGAAGATTGGGTCCTTTGGCGTAAGTTATATTATATTCACGCCCATCCTCTAAAATGGAACTCACCTTTACGACACCTTCCTTTAAGAAAATCATCTTTTCTAAACCGCACATTATAATATCATGGTTCTTTTTTGAAACAATTGGGACTTCCATCTTTTCTAGATATTTAAGCACATAGTCACAATTCATCTTCGTCACCTCTATTATTATTTCCATTTTATCATACTTCAGTAGATTCTTGTTAGCAATTGATATTTATTATATTACCAATCATGGATAATTGTTTTTGTATAATACACAACA
>OLSB01002250.1_pt1 | contig 16445 bp, 16 predicted proteins | sample 1672071 | NCBI WGS metagenome assembly OLSB01 (sample SAMEA3136642, study PRJEB25190) | human gut metagenome | biome: human gut; feature: human-associated habitat; material: faeces | place: Austria | collected 2013 | reverse complement strand
CTTCCCACCTTTTACTCCGCTTACTCCGCCGCAACCGGGGTGGAGGTCTCGCTCTCCCGCTTTCTGCGGTGGAATATATGGCTGATATTGTCAATGACTGAATAATACACTGGGGTAAACAGCAGGGTGATAACGGTCGAAACCACCATGCCGCTGATCATAGTGACACCCATATCCGCCATCATCTCAGCCGCGCCGCTCATACCCAGAGCCATGGGAACCACGGCCAGGATGGTGGTGAGTGTCGTCATCATCACAGGACGAATCCGCAGGGGACAGGCGTTGAGGATGGCTTCCTCGCGGCTCTCGCCCCGGGCCCGCCGGGTTTGGATGTAGTCCACCAGGATGATGGAGGCGTTGACCACCGTGCCGGCCAGCATAATGAGCGCCACCAGGGAAATCATCGACAGGTCCCGTCCGGTGAGCGGCAGGGCAAACAGGGCTCCCGCAAAGGCCACCGGCAGGATCATCATGACGATGACCGGCATGAGAAAGGACTCAAACTGGGAGGCCAAAATGAAATACACCAGGCCCAGGGCCACCAGTAGAGCCAGCAGCAGGTCGCTGAAGCTGTCCATCATGTCGGCGTAGCTGCCACCGCTCTCGGCGGTGTAGCCCTCCGGCATCGGATACTCGGCTAGAATCTCCTTGATCTGCTTGGTCATGGCGGTAGTATTGCCGCTGATGGTGTCGCCGGTGATGGTGATCTGGCGGGACTGATTGACCCGGGTAATGCTCTGGGGCGCCAGCTCCACGTTCACCTCGGCCACGGAGGACAGCGGTACATAGCCTCCGTAGGCGGAGGCCACCGGCATGGAGCGCAGCGCGTCCAGACTCCGGGCGGCCACACCGTCGCCCCGGACTACCACGTCCAGCTCCTTATGGTCGATGGTAACAGTGGTAGCAGTGGTGCCGGTGAGCTCGGCGCGCACCGCCGCGCCGATGGCGGCGGCGGTCAGGCCGTATTGGGCGGCCGCCTGGCGGTTCACGATCACCGCAACCTGAGGCACCTGCTCGGACACCGAGCTGGACACGTCAATGGCGTCCTCCAGCGCGGCGATGCGCGCAGCCAGGTCCTCACCAATCTGGCTGAGGACCTGATAATCCTCACCGGTAACCGCCACACTGATGTCGCTGCTGCTGCCCATCATGGCCGTCATGTCGGAGGCGCTGGTGGTAATCTCACACCCGGCGATATCCCGGAGATACTCCCGTAGGTCCGCCGCCACCTGGGCGCTGCTGCGGGTCCGCTCGGTCTTATCCACCAGATTGAGCATGATGGTGGCCGACTCCGCCTGGGTCTGATAATACAGGTCGTTCAGCTCCGGACAGTGGTCCTGGGCCACGGCCACCACCCGGTCGGCGATGGCGGCGGTCTCCTCCAGCTCGGAGCCGATGGGCGTACTGACCTGGATGGTAACCTGGCCCTGATCCATCTCGGGCATGAGGACCATGTTGGTGGACAGGCAGGCGCCCACGAACACCGCCACCAGGGCGATGGAGGCCGCCATGCCCAGGCCCAAATGCCGCACGAAGAACCGCAGCACCCCGGTATAGGCCTTCCGGGCCCGCTGCACCAGGGACGGCCGGCCCGCCCGCTTGGCGTCCCGGGCTTCCCGGCGCAGCCTCTGCCGCCGGACCTTCTCCTCGTCCAGCAGGAAGTAGCACAGCAGCGGCACCAGGGTCACGGCAATGGCCAGAGAGGCCAAGATCAGGAAGGCGATGGTAAGGCAGAAATCCTTGAAGATCATACCCGCCAGGCCGCCGGTGAGACCCAGGGGCAGGAACACGGCCACGGTGGTCAGGGTAGAAGCCGTCAGGGAGAGCATGACCTCCCGGGTCCCCTCCACGCAGGAGGTCATCCGGTCATGGCCCTCTCCGGCGTAGCGGTAGACGTTCTCCAGCACCACGATGGAGTTGTCCACGATCATGCCCACGCCCATGGCGATGCCTCCCAGACTCATCATGTTCAAGGTCAGGTCAAACACGTTCATGAGCACGAAGACCGACAGGATACATACGGGCATGGAGATGGCGATGGTCATGGTAGCGTCCGGCCGCCGCAGGAAGAGGAACACCACGATAGCGGCCAGCACCACGCCCAAAACGATATTCTGGATGGCGGATTCCACTGCCATGTTGATGTAGTCGGTGGCCAGATAGGGCAGGGTATAGCGGATGGAGGGGGCCTTGGCCTGAAGTTCGGCCATTTTGGCCTCTACGGCGTTGGCGGTCGTGACCTCGTTGGCGCCGGATTGCTTGGTCACCTGAAGGAGTACGCAGGCCGTGCCATCCACCTTGGCGATGGTGTCCGGATCGGTAGTCTCCAGCGCCACGTCCGCCACCTCGGACAGGCGGATGGTACCGCCGGCGGGCAGGGCCAGGAGCATATTGGCCACGTCGTCCACCGTCTGGAACTTGGCGTCGGTGGAGACCGTCAGGGTCTTGGAGCCGTTTTGCATGTCGCCGCCGGGGTAGAGCAGATTTTCCGCAGCCAGGAAATTACAGACATAGGCATTGGACAGGCCGTAGCCCGCCGCCCGGGTGGGGTCGAGCTGTACGGCGACCTGCTGGCCCACGCCGCCAAAGATGTCCACGGCGGCCACACCTCCGATGCGCTCCAGGGCTGGCCCCACGGTGTCCTCCGCCAGAGCCTGCAGCTCAGACAGGTCGTCGCCCATCAGGGCCACCATGGCGGCGGGCATCATATCGCTGATGTTCAGGTTGATGATGACCGGGTCGGAGCAGCCGTCCGGCAGGGAGAGGGCGTCGAACTGCTCCCGCAGCTTGGCGGCGGCGATATCCACGTCGGTGCCGTCCACATAGAGGATCTGCACGGTGGTGACGCTGTCGGCGGAGCTGGACTGGACCTCATCCACGCCGGAGACCGACATGATGGCCGATTCCAGGGGGCGGGTAACCAGCTCCTCCATGTCGCTGGGGCCGGCGCCGTTGTAGTAGCAATAGACATAGGCCGCCGGGTAGGACATATTGGGCAGCAGGGACATCTGGAGCTGGGTGGTAAAGACCACGCCGAAGACCAGGATCAGGATGACCGCCAGAAGGGTGGTCACCTTATGCTTGATGCAAAATTTTGAGATGGTCATCCGGCATCAGCCCTCCCCGGTTACGATCCGGACCAGGGCGCCGTCGGAGAGGTAGGCCTGCCCAACGGTGACCAGCTGCTGCCCGGCCTCCAGGCCCGAGGTGATCTCGGTGACACCGTTGCCGGTCAGGCCGGTGGTCACCTCCACATACCGGGCAGTGTCCCCCTCCACCACGTAGACATACTGGGTGCTGCCGCTGGTCAGGATGGCCTGGGTGGGTATCACGATGGTATCGGCAGAGGTGTCGGTATGGAAGGTCACGTCGGCAAACATGCCTGACAGCAGGCCCTCCACCTCGGCGGGAATGGATACCGTCACGGTATACAGCTTGGTCTGAAGACTGGCGGCCTTGTCCACGGAGCGGATGGCGCCGGTAAAGGCGGCGCCCACGGAGCTGACGGTCACGTCCACCGCGTCCCCGATCTTCAGCTTGGGCACCAGGGCCTCAGAGACGGTGACGGTGATCTTGAGCTGATCCACCCCGTCGATGACGGCCACCGGCGCGGCGCTGGAGACGAAGGCATCCTGCACCGCCGACAGGGACAGCAGCACGCCGGAAATGGGGGCGATGACATTTCCGCTTCCGTCCACGTTCTCCAGAGCGGTGGCGAGCTGCTCCACGTTGGCCTTGGAGCTCTGGATTCCCGCCTCGAGCTGGGCCAGGGTGGAGTCCCGGGTCACCTGGGCGGACAGCAGGGTCAGCTCCGCCCCGTCGATCTCCGCCTGGGAGGCGGCGCCGATCTCCTGAAGGGCCCTCAGATCGCTGAGGTTCTTCTCGTACAGGGCAATCTGCTTTTCAAACAGGGCGGCCTGGTCCTGATAGCTCTTCACGGTGGAATCATAGCTGATGCTGGCCGCCTGGTAGGAGGACAGGGTGCTGGCCAGATCCAGGGTGCAGATGGCCTGCCCCGCCCGGACGGTGTCGCCCACCTCCACATAGACCGCAGTGCACTTGGCCGCGGTGGCTACAAAGACCGACGCGTCCGTGTCGGACTCCACCTTGCCGGAGACCTTGTTCTCCGTGGAGATGGTGTTGGCGTTTACGGTCTCCACCTGGACGGCGGTGCCGGCGGGGGGCTCGCTTTCGGCCGGGCTGTTTTGCGCGCCTCCCCCGCCGCAGGCACTGAGGGAAACCAGCAGCGCGCCGCAGAGCAGCAGTGCCGGAATACGATGGCGTTTCATACGATGTAGGTCCTCCTTGTCAGTTCAGGATGCCGTGCTCCACAGCCCAGCGGTAGGTATTGTACGCGGAGAACAGGTCCAGCCGGGCCTGTTCCACCGTCTCCTCGGCGGCGCTCACCTTGTCGGCGGCATCCAGCAGGGCGTTGTGGGAGATGCTGCCCTGCTGATATTTGAGCTCCATGGAGGCATAGGTGTCCCGCTCGCAGGACAGGGCCGTCCGGGCGGCCGCCAGGATCTGCTGGTAATCCTTTACCTGGAAGTACAGGGTCCGGAAGGCCATCTCAAAGTTCTGCACCGTGGCGCTGTATGTATACTGGGCGGCCTGGCAGGTATGCAGCGCGGAAGCCAGTTGGTAGCGGCTGGTGTCGTAGTGGTATTTCTTGGCGGCGTCCTTGTAGTCCTCCTCAGCGTCCTGCAGGGTCAGCTCCGCGGCATACAGGCTGTAGCTGGCCGCCTTGGCCTCGGCCAGGTCGGTCTCCAGGTCCATGGCCGCCAGCGCCTCGTCGCTCACCTCCGGCAGCTCGCCCAGCTTCATCTCTCCCGTCAGCTCGGCGCCCACCATCAGCTCCAGCTGCATGGTGTAGTTGGTCCGGTTCATGGCCAGGGTCTGGCGGCCGCTGACCAGCGAGGTGCGGCCGGCCGTCACCTGCTGCAGGGTCAGGGCGGAGATCTGTCCCAGGTCATAGCGCAGCTCCATCTCCTGAATGGAGCGCTCCAGCGTGTCCAGACTGCGGCCCAGGGAGGCGTCGGTCAGGTCCATCTCCAGCAGCGCCACGTACAGGGACTCCGCCGCCATGACCACCTGGTTCTCCGCCGCCCGGAGCTGGCGGACGATGTCGGCGTTGTCCTGCTGCAGCTCGCCATCCTTGATGGCGTCAAAGGTGTCCCGCACGGCGCTGTAGTTCTGCGCCAGCATGGCGGAGGAATAGGAGTTTCCCTGGCCGAACTGGATGAGCATCCACTGGTAATCGGCGATCTCGTTGAGCTGCTTTTTCAGGCTGTCGTACATTTTGTCGTAGTCGAGCACCTCGATGGAGGCAATGTTCTCCTCCAGGGCCAGCAGGTTGTAGTTGTTTTCCCGCAGGCGGCCCTCCAGGTTCTCAAAGGACAGGACGCCCACCGGGTCCGGCTGGGCCGGAGCCGTCGGCAGGGCCGCTTCCGCCTCCCCGGTCTCCTCCGGCGCCTGTACGGCGGAGGCCTCCTCCGCCGGGACCGCCGTCCCGTCCTCCGTCTGCCCCGCTGCGAAGGCGGACAGAACGCAGAGGGAGATCGTCATGGCCACTGCCAGCAGCAGCGCGATGGCTCTTCGATTCATGCTTGTATTCCTCCTTGTTGGGTTCGTGCAGCCTCTGGCCGGCTGTCCAGGCTGCCGTACTCCAGGATCTTAATGCGTTCCTCCAGCCTTCTGCGCTGCCGCTCCGTCTCGCCCGGATGCGTAAGGGCCTCCACCATGGCCGAGACCAGCGACATGACGGTCAGGGAAAAGACGGACTCCACAAACATCCGGTCCTTTTTCCGGAACCGCCTGACATCAATCTTTTGATAGAGCTCCTCCGGCAAAAACTCCGGCTCTTTGGACATCGTCTGCAAAAAATCCATCCCGGGATTGACGCGCATAAACTGGATGCAGCGGCATATGGACGGGTCCTGGTTGTCCCCCCACTGCACCAGATCGTCATACGCCAGCAGGTGCATCTGGAACAGATCGCCCCCCGCCCGGTCCAGCAGCTTGCAGAAAACCTGGACGAAGTGGCGGTGCACATCGTCCAGCAGGTAGAAAAACAGGTCCTCCTTGCCCTCAAAATACTGATAAAAGCTCCCCCGAGGGATGCCGGCGATCTGGATGATCTTGTTGATGGATACCTCCGTATAGCTGGTGCGGACAAATTCCTCCCAGGCGGCCTCCATCAGGCGCCTTTGCTTCTCCTCCGGCAGACGGAAAAAAGTCCCGGTCGGCATGCAATTCCTCCCCATGTGACAAGCTGTCATAATTATAGAGAGACCGCCCTCTCCTGTCAACTGTTTTTTGTTCTTTTTGCTCCGGCCGGCACAGCGGTTGATTTCGGGCGGAAAACTTGTTAAACTGGGAGAAAACCAAAGCGGAGGCGCATCACCATGCTCAACGAGGTCCGAGACAACACCCTCTATTTCGACGGCTGCTCCACGGTGGAGCTGGCCCGCCAATACGGCACCCCTCTCTACGTGTTTTCCGAAAGCGAGATCGTCCGCCGCTGCTCCGAGCTGCGCCGCTGCTTTCTGACGGTCTGGCCCAACACCCGGGCGGCCTATGCCTGCAAGGCGTTCTGCACCCCCGCCATGCTTCGCCTGGTCCAGCGGGAGGGCCTGTGCATCGACGTGGTCTCCGGCGGTGAGCTGTACACCGCCATCCAGGCGGGCTTCCCCGCCGAGCGCATCGAATTCAACGGCAACAACAAGCTGCGCGCCGAACTGGAGCTGGCGGTAGACTACGGCATCGGGCGGGTCATCCTGGACGGTCTGCAGGAGCTGCCCCTGCTGGAGGAGATCTGCGCCGCACGGGGCAAAAGGATGAATGTTCTCTATCGGGTCACCCCCGGCATCCAGGCCGACTCCCACGACTATATCGTCACCGGCCGGAAGGACTCCAAGTTTGGCATTCCGCTGGATGACGACGTGCTGTATCCCGCCGTCCGGGCAGCCCTGGACTCCAAGTGGGTCAACTTCCTGGGCTTCCACTTCCATGTGGGCTCCCAGCTCTTTGACAACGCCCCCTATCTGGCCGCCCTGGAGGTGGTGCTGGGCCTGGTGCGGGAGGTCCGCCGCCGGTTCGGACACACGGTGGCCGAGCTGAACCTGGGCGGCGGCTTCGGCGTCACCTACACCGACGAGGCGCGCCCCCCCTACGCCTATTTTCTGGACCCCCTCATGGCCCGGCTGGAGGCATTCTGCCAGGACGAGGGCATGACCCGTCCCGCCGTGGTGATAGAACCCGGCCGCAGCATCGTGGCGGAGGCCGGTCTGAGCCTCTACACCGTGGGCTCCATCAAGGACATCCGGGGCGTACGTAAGTATGTGTCGGTAGACGGCGGCATGACCGACAATATCCGCCCCTCCCTCTACGGCGCGGTGTACCGGGGGCTGCTGGCCAACCGGGCGGAGGAGGCCTCCACCGACACGGCCACCATCTGCGGCAAGTGCTGCGAGTCCGGCGACATCCTCATCCGGGACGCCCGCATCCCCCCGGCCCGGCCCGGCGACCTGCTGGCGGTCTTCTCCACCGGGGCCTACGGCTTTTCCATGGCCAGCAACTACAATTCCAGCCCCATCCCCGCCGTAGTGCTGGTAAAGGAGGGCCGCAGCGAGCTCATCGTCCGGCGGCAGAGCTACGCCGATCTTCTGGCCACCGCCGTCATTCCGAAGTCTCTGCAATGTGCGCGGGACGCACACTGATTCAGGACGGGCTGGTGCTCGACCCGGCCAGCGGGGTGCAGGCCCGGCAAAACCTGCTGCTGGAGGGCGGAGACCTGGGCCGCTCGGTCCGAAAATACGTGCAAAACAAACGCGCGCACAGAGATTTTGACTCTGCGGCGCGCGTTTGTTGATCCTAATCACGTTTCAATCCGTCCTGCCGCCTTTCCAGATTCTCTCTTCATAACAATGCCCCCGCGCGCATATACATCCGACAGTGAGATTCAGATGCGGGGAGTGTTGTCAGCGTGAAAGGGAACATCGAGGAGCGGGCCTGCCAGTTGGCCCTTTACATAATCGAGAACAAGGCGACGGTGCGCGCGGCGGCCCACAAGTTCGGCATCAGCAAGTCCACCGTACACAAGGACCTTTCCGAGCGTTTGCCCGCCTTTAACCAGTCTCTGTACCACCAGGTCAAAAGCGTCCTGGATGAAAACAAGGCCGAGCGGCACATCCGCGGCGGCATCGCCACCCGCAAGAAGTACAAAGGCAACTAAAAACGCCCGGGCGGACCCCAGTCCGTCCGGGCGTTTCCCGTTCCGCTTACAGCTCCTTGAGGGCCTGCTCCACCAGGGCCCGCATGGCTCCGGCGTCCAGCGCCACGTCCGCGAAGTGCTCCAGCGCGTATACCGCCTGATGGATCAGCATGCCCAGACCGTTGAGGGCGGGATGCCCCGCCTCCCGGGCCCGGCACAGCAGCTCGGTCTCCGCCGGGTGGTAGATGAGGTCGCACACCGCCGCCGCCGGGGGCAGCTCCTTCAGAAAGCTCAGGTCCTCAAACTGCCCGCCGGTCCCGGCCATGCCCAGGCTGGTGCAGTTGACCAGCAGCTCGGCCCGGTCCGCCTCCCGCCGCAGAGTGGCCTGGTCGAAGCCTGCCGCCTTCATCACAGCCGGGGCATATTGACATAATTCTTCTGCCTTGGCCGCAGTCCGGTTGCACACCGTCACCGAGGCCGCCCCCTGCTGAACCAGCTTCAAGGCCACGGCCTTGGCCGCGCCGCCGGAGCCCAACAGCAGGACCCGCCGGCCCGCCGGGTCCACGCCTGCGTCGGCCAAAGCCCGGATAAAGCCCCGTCCGTCCGTGTTGTATCCGTATAATTTACCATCTCTTATACAAACCGTATTCACCGATTGGTACAGCGCCGCGTCCTCGTCCAGTTCGTCCATGCGGGGCACGAGGTCCAGCTTATGGGGCATGGTGGCATTGAATCCGGCGTACCCCGCCTCCCGGGCAGCATCCAGCCAGGCCGCCGCCCGCCCCGCCTTCACCGGTTGACATAAATAAACATAGTCCAGTCCCAGCGCCCGGATCATGGTGTTCTGGATCAGAGGGGATTTGGAGTGGAGCACCGGGTCCCCGATGACGCAGAGCTTCTTGGTGGTATTCTTCAATTCTACCTGCATGCCTTCGTCCACACCCCGTCAGTCAACGTTCTCTTTGCCTGCCTTCTCTTGCAAGAGAAAGTAGGACATCGCCGCCTCATAGCCGTAGAGGCCCAAGCCGCAGATCTGCCCCACACAGGCGGGGGCGGTCACCGAGGTGCGGCGGAATTCCTCCCGCTGGTGGATATTGGAGATGTGGACCTCGACGCAGGGCACCCGCACCGCCTTGAGGGCGTCCAGAAGGGCGTAGCTATAGTGGGTAAAGGCGCCGGGGTTCATGACGATGGCGTCGTAGACCCCCTGGGCGGCGTGGATGGCGTCGATGATGGCGCCCTCGTGGTTGGACTGGAAGCAGTCGGCGGCGGCGCCGTGGGCGGCAGCGAAGTCCTTGAGCCGCCGGCACAAGGACTCGTAGTTCTCCCGGCCGTAGATCCCCGGCTCACGCTGGCCCAGCAGGTTCAGGTTGGGCCCATTGATGATGAGGAATTTCATATGTCCAGCACCTCCAAAATCGTTTGCACCGTGGTCTCCGGGTCGGAAAAGTTGGTGACGGTGTGATGGGCGGCCGCCCGGTACACCGGCTCCCGCTGGCGAAAGCGCGCCAGAAAAGCCGCCCGGCCGTCCTGGGCCAGGGGCCGGCCCGCCATGGATTCGGCGTCGTAGGTCTCCCCCGGGTCCCGGGCCAGGAAGATCACCGTCCCCGTCTCCCGCAGAGGGTCCATGGCGGCAGGGCGCAGGGGCAGTCCTCCGCCGCAGGCGACGATCAGTCCCTCCCGCCGGGCCAGCTCCCCCGCCGCCTCCACCTCCCGGGCGCGGAAATAGTCCTCCCCGCTCTGGGCAAAGATGTCCGGGATGGATCGGCCCTCCCGCTCCACGATGAGGGCGTCGGTATCCACCAGCTCCCGCCCCAGGCGCCGGGCCAGCAGGCGGCCGCAGGTGGTCTTGCCGCAGCCCATCATGCCAATGAGTATGATGTTTTTCATGTCAGCCTCCGCACGTCCGGTAGTTGCCCAGGACCCGGAGGCTCTCAGCGGTCTGGGAAAGCTCCCGGAGCACCCCATCCATGGCCGGATCGGCCAGGTCGCCGGTGAAATCCACAAAGAACAGGTACTCCCAGCTCCGGCCCACAATGGGGCGGGACTCCAGCTTCATCATGTTCAGACCGTTGACGGCGAAGAGGGTCATGATCTCGTGGAGCGCACCGCTGCGGTGGGGCAGGACGAACAGGGCGCTGACCTTGTCGCTGCCCGATCGGCGCTCCATCACCGGCGAGACCACCACAAAGCGGGTGTAGTTGCTCTCGCTGAGGCTGATGTGCTCGGCCAGGATCTCCAGGCCGTAGAGGGCGGCCGCCCGCCGGGAGCAGATGGCGGCCTTCGTCACGTCGCCGCTGCCGGCCACGTACCTGCCCGCCTCGGCGGTGTTGAGCCGTGCGATGCCCTTCCAGGCCGGGTGGGCCTTCAGAAAATCCGCGCACTGACGCAGGCCCTGCTCGTGGGAGTAGACCTCCCGGACGGTGTCCAGGCTGGCCCCTTTGGGGGCCAGCAGGCAGTGCTCCACCTTGACCACCTGCTCCCCCACGATATAGTGGCCGTACTTGGCCAGCAGGTCGTAGACCTGACTGATGGAGCCGGTGGAGCTGTTCTCGATGGGCACCACGCCGTAGTCCGCCCGGCCCTCCCTGAGGGCCAGAAAGACCTCCTCCCAGGTCTCCGCCGCCTGCCGGGGGCGCTCCTCCCCGAAGAAGAGGGCGGTGGCCTCCTCGGCGTAGGCGCCGGGCACCCCCTGATAGAGCACCCTGGGCTGTGTCAGGGGCGGCCGTGCCCCGGCCAGGGCGGCGCGGATGCGGGCGTAGCCCTCGTCCCCCGCCTCGGTCACCAGCTTACGCTGCTGCCGCCGCGAGAGGCCCAGGATGGTCTCATACAGGGCGGTAACGTCGGCCTTGGCCGCTTGTCCCTCGGCCAGCTCCGCCTTCCGGGCCAGTACGTCCTTCTCCCGGGCGGCGTCCAGCACCGGGAGGCCGTGGGCCTGCTTATAGGCCCCCACCCGGCCCGTCACCTCCATCCGGCGGAGAAACAGGCGGGTCAGCTCTCCGTCGATGGCGTCGATCTCTCTGCGGTACGCTTCCAGTTCCGTCATACCGTCACCTCACAGGTCCAGCAGTGCACAGCTCGCCAGGGCGGCGGCCGCCTCGATGACCACCACCGCCCGGGGCACGATGCAGGGGTCGTGCCGGCCGTGGATAGACAGCCTGGCGTCACAGCCCCGCTCCAGGTCCACGGTGTCCTGCTCCAGAGAAATGGAGGGGGTGGGCCGGATACAGACCTCGAACTCCACCGGCATCCCGTTGGTGATGCCGCCATTGACCCCGCCGGAGCGGTTGGTCCGGGTCCGGACGGTCTCTCCCTCCATATAGAAGGGATCGTTGGCCTGGCTGCCCCGGAGGGCGGCGAAGCCGAAGCCTGCGCCGAAGGCCACCGCCTTGACGGCGGGGACGGCATACAGGTATTGGGCGAACAGGCCCTCCACGTTACACCCGAAGTCGGGGCTCCCCAGCCCGGCGGGCAGGCCGGTGACGGTACAGCGGATGCACCCCCCCACCGAGTCCCCGTCGGCCTTGGCGGCCAGGACGGCCTGCTCCATCTGCTCCGGGGTGGGGTCGGGAATGCCCGCCACGTTGGAGACGGCGGCGGCGACCGCCACCCCCCGCTCCCGCAGGATCAGCTTAGCCACCGCCCCGGCGAACACCAGGGGGGCGGTGAGCCGGCCGGAGAAGTGGCCGCCGCCCCGGTAGTCGTTGTGGCCGCCGTAGCGGACGCCGCCGCTGTAGTCGGCGTGGCCCGGCCGGGGCAGCGCCTTGAGCTGGGCGTAGTCCCCGCTGCGGGTGTCGGTGTTTGGGATGACGGCACACAGGGGGGTGCCGGTGGTCTTTCCCTCAAAGACGCCGGAGAGGATCTGGACCTCGTCGGCCTCCTTCCGGGCGGTGGACATGGCGCTCCCGCCCGGAGCCCGGCGGGCCATCTCGGCCCGGATGAAGTCCCAGTCCAACGCCACGCCGGAGGGCGCCCCCTCCAGGGTGACGCCGATGGCGGGGCCGTGGGACTCTCCGAAGATGATGTGTCGCATAGTGTTCAGCTCCTCTGTATCTGTCCGCCCAGGCGCTCGTAGTCCTCCCAGAAGCCGGGGTAGGACTTGGCCACGCACTCCGCCCCGGTGATGGTGACGGGGGCGGCGCAGCGGGTGGCCGCGACAGCGGCCATCATGGCGATGCGGTGGTCGTTGTGGCTGTCCACCGTCACGCCCCCGGCCAGGCCCTCCGGCTGTCCGGTGATGGTCAGGCGGTCCGCCCCCTCAACCACGTCGGCCCCCAGGGCGGTGAGCACCTGGGTGACGGCGGTCAGCCGGTCGCTCTCCTTGATGCGCAGCCGGGCGGCGTTGACGATCCGGGTGATCCCCTGCCGCAGGGCGGCGTGGGCCGCCAGAGGCGGGACCAGGTCGGGGCACTGGGATACGTCCAGCTCCGCCTCGCCGGGACCGCACAATTGCATATGGTAGGGCACGATGCACCGGTCCCCCTGGGCGGAGCGGGGGTTGAGCCCCAGAATCTCCACCTGACCGCCCAGACCGTTGGCGGCGTAATAGAAGGCGGCCTGGGAGTAGTCGCTCTCCACCGCGGCGCGGCAGGGGCGGTAGGTCTGCCCGCCGGGGACCCGTAGGGTCCGCCCGTCGGGGCACTCCGCCCGGATGCCGAAGCGCTCCAGGGCCTCCAGGGTCATGTCCACGTAGCCCCGGGACTCCAGCGGAGTGGTCAGCGTGATCCGGGAGTCCCCCTCCAGCAGGGGCAGGGCATAGAGCAGGCCGGTGACAAACTGGGAGGATACGTCCCCGGGCAGGGCAAAGGTCCCCGGCGTCAGCCTCCCTTGGACGGTAAGGACGCCGTCCTCCTGCCGGTAAGCGATCCCCTTCTCGTCAAAGAGATCGAAGTAGGGCTTCTGGGGCCGCTCCATGAGCCGCCCCCGGCCGGTGAAGCGCCCGCCGCCCCGCAGGGCCAGGGCCACCGGAATCAGAAAGCGCAGTGTGGAGCCCGACTCGCCGCAGTCCAGGACGGGCAGGTCCTCCCCCGGCGCTTTCAGCGCGGCCATGCAGCGGCGGGTGGCCTGGATGTCCTGGGAGTCCGCCAAATTTTCGATCCGGCTCTCCCCGTCCGCCAGGGCGGCGGCGATGAGCAGCCGGTGGGCCTGGGACTTGGAGGGGGGCGGCGTGATGGCCCCCCTCAGCAGGCCGGGGGTGATGGTCACATTCATTCCGCGCAGCCCTCCAGCAGTCCCAGCAGCTCCCGTTTGGACATCCGGTGCAGGACGGCCCTGCCCAGGTCCTCCAGAAGGACAAGGGTGATCTGCTCTCCCGTCCCCTTCTTGTCCAGGCCGACGGCGGCGGCGTAGTCGGCCTGGGTACAGGGAATTCGGGTCGGCAGGCCGAAGGCGGAGACCAGGGCCTCGACGCGCTCCGGCACCCCCGCCGGGGTCACCCCCAGCGCCGCTCCCAGCCGGGCGGCCAGGCACATGCCCGCCGCCACGGCCTGGCCGTGGGTCCAGGTCTCATAGTGTCCCGCCTTCTCATAGGCGTGGCCCAGAGTGTGGCCGAAGTTGAGCACCATCCGCTCGCCGGTGTCCCGCTCGTCCTTCTCCACCACCGCCCGCTTCAAATCACAGCAGGTATACAGGACCGATTCGATGTTCTCCATCACCGCCCGGCGGCTGGGCGTCTTCTCCAGGACCCGGAAGAAGGCGGCGTCCCGGATGCAGCCGTATTTGATGACCTCGGCCATGCCGTCGGAGAAGGTCTTGTCCTCCAGCGTGTCCAGCACCTCCGGGTCCATGACCACCAGGCGCGGCTGCCAGAAGGCCCCGGCCAGATTCTTGCCGGCGGGCAGGTCGATGGCCACCTTGCCCCCCACGGAGGAGTCCACCTGGGCCAGCAGGGTGGTGGGGACCTGCACGAAGTCCACCCCCCGCAGGATGGTGGCGGCGGCAAAGCCCGCCAGGTCGCCCACCACGCCGCCGCCCAGGGCCACCACGGCGTCGGTGCGGGTGAGGCCCATCTCCATAAAGGAGTCGTAGAGCACCCCCAGGTTGTGCAGGCTCTTGGTCTGCTCCCCGGCGGGCAGGGAGATTACCGAGGCGGTGTACCCCCTGGCCCAGAGGCTCTGGAGCAGCCGATGGGCATACAGGCCCCCCACGGTGTCGTCGGTGACCACCGCCAGGCGAGTGGCCCTGGGCAGCACCTGCTGGCACAGCTTGCCCGTGTCGTCCAGCCGTCCGGGGGCGATGTGGATGTCATAGGAGCGATCTCCCAGGGAAACAGGCAGCAATTTCATTTCTGCGCACCAGCCTTTCCGGCGAGTTTGGGCCCGGCTTACAGCACCAGGCTCTTGCCCATCATGGGTACCATGGTCTTGACCTTTTTCATCAGCGCGTCAAACTTCTCCGGCGTCAGGGACTGCTGTCCGTCGCACTTGGCGTGGGGCGGGTCGTTGTGGACCTCGATCATCAGTCCGTCGGCCCCGGCGGCGATGGCCGCCATGGCCAGGGGCTCCACCATCCAGTACATGCCGGCGGCATGGGAGGGGTCCACGATGACGGGTAGGTGGCTCATCTTCTTCACCGCCGGAATGGCCGACACGTCCAGGGTGTTGCGGGTGTAAGTCTCGAAGGTGCGGATGCCCCGTTCACAGAGGATGACGTTCTCGTTGCCCTCCGACATGATGTACTCGGCGGACATGATCCACTCCTCGTAGCTGTTGGACAGGCCCCGCTTGAGGAGAATAGGCTTGGACATCCTGCCCACCTCCTTGAGCAGCTCGAAGTTCTGCATGTTCCGGGCGCCCACCTGGACCACGTCCACCTCCCGCTCGAACAGGTCGGCCATGCGGGGGTCCATGATCTCAGTGACGATGGGCAGACCGGTGGCCTGGCGGGCCTCCATCAGCAGGTCCAGGCCGGGGGTGCCCATGCCCTGGAAGGAGTAGGGGGAGGTGCGGGGCTTGAAAGCGCCGCCCCGCAGCAGGGCCGCGCCGGAGCGCTTCACGTCCTTGGCGACCTCCACGATCTGCTCCTCCGACTCCACAGAGCAGGGGCCGGCGATGACCGAGAAGCTGCCGCCGCCGATCCGGGCCTTGCCCACCTCCACCACGGTGTCCTCGGGGTGGAACTTGCGGTTGGCCTTCTTGTAGGGCTCCTGGACCCGCATCACCCGCTCCACATGGGGATTGATGCTGATTTTGTCCATGTCCACGGCGGTGGTGTCTCCCACCAGGCCCAGGATGGTGCAGCCCACGCCGTTGGTGACGCCCACCTCCAGGCCCTGGGCCTTGAACTGTTCGGCCAGGGCGGCGATGTCCTCCTGCCGGGTACCGGGTCTCATAACGACTACCATAACTGTTGACTCCCTTTCCGCAATGGGCGCGGAACAGATATAAAAAATGCGCCCATTGACGATAAAATCAATGAGCGCAGCTCAAAACATGCCCATGGGCCCCCTTGCGGGGCCCGCCCATTCACTTTATCCCGCTGTATTTCTCCACACCAAAAAAGCCGGCGCCCATAAATCGAGCCCAGCCAAAATAGGGAAAGGAGCGGGATGCAGTTGTGAGGAGATCGTGTCGCATACTGGCAGCCTCACTTTGAATGGTTAAGGGCATTGTACACCCAACCGGCGGAAAAGGCAAGGGAAAATTTTAATACGTTGAAGCGGGAACTGCTGCCCCCCGAGCCCATCGGTGCGCTCATGGAACCGGGAGCGGAGGAGAAGATCTACCCCAAGAGCCAGGGGGCAAGGGCCTTCCTCAAGCACGCCCGGATCACTGTGGCCTTGGACCTCGCCTATCTGGCGGTCAACCTGACGGCGGTATTGGGGTTCCACTCAGCCAGCCTCTCCATCGGCATCATGCCGGTGGCGCTCTGGTTCATCGGCTCCAACATCGTGGTGGGAAACAGGGTGGAGAAGCAGCACCTCTGGGGAACGGATGCCCTCCTGGTCCAGAAGTGGACGGGGTATCTCTGGGCGTCCTTTATCGCGGCCTTTGTCTCGGTGATGGCGGGCAGCCTGCTGAGACACTAGCTGCACTCAGGCGGGTCCCCGGAGGCCGCCTCCACCTTTGTATAGAGGAGGACCGCCCCCAGCACCCCCAGGAAGAGCACCGCCCGGGGGTCGATCTTTCGTTCCGTCTTGCCTTCCATCCTGATTTCCATGGGCATTCGGCTCTCTTTCTCTGTGGGTTCCTGGACCGCAAAAACGGGGGCGGCCGCGGCCGCCCCCGTCTGTTCC
>OLSB01002249.1_pt1 | contig 16449 bp, 12 predicted proteins | sample 1672071 | NCBI WGS metagenome assembly OLSB01 (sample SAMEA3136642, study PRJEB25190) | human gut metagenome | biome: human gut; feature: human-associated habitat; material: faeces | place: Austria | collected 2013 | reverse complement strand
GTGGGAGTTTTCCTGCTCCAGATAATATTTGTCGGACTTAACTTCCTCTCTGTCGACGCAAACATGCTTTATGTTATAAAAGGTCTTATAATCCTTGTTGCATGTGCTATTGATATGAGAAAATACCTGGCTCGTAAATAAAATAATTAAATGACAGAGCTGCGGTAGAAAAATTACTGCAGCTCTGTTTTCGGATAGGGAGCAAAATTACTTATGAGTGAACGCGGACATCGGAACGGGGGTTATTATGAAGAATAAAAAAGCTGATACGGAAAAAACAGAACGCCGCAAAGGCGGACTGTATGCAAAGGTGAACATGTCCGTGAAAAGCGCCAATATTATGGTGGCAACGCTTGTGATATTGCTTGTTGCGGCGCTTATATTTGTGGTAAGTCACAGCGGATTTACAGTGAAATTCGATACGGACGGCGGTTCGCATGTTGAGAGTGTTAAGGTTATGCATTCGAATTATATAAACGTTGATCCGCCGGTAAAGGAAGGGTGGAAGTTCAAAGGCTGGTATAAAGACCGTGCCTGCACCGAAGAATGGAATATGTCTGAGGATACAGTGACAGACAGCATGACGCTTTATGCCGGCTGGGAAAAGGTATGAAATCTTACGGGATTTGTATTGATTTTATTTAAATTTAATGGTATACTTTTGGTATGGTATTGCAGAAACTTATATTTTGGAGGAAGATGCAATGAAGTATACCGTTTTGGTGGTCGAAGATGAATTTGAACAGCGAAGAGCAATTGTAGAAAGAGTTAAGTGGGAAAATGCGGGCTTTGAAGTTGTTGGAGAAGCGGAAAACGGAATAGAAGCGCTTGATCTTGTTGAAACACTTGAACCCGACCTTATTCTTACCGACATAATGATGCCTATAATGTCGGGGCTTGAACTTGCCGTAAAAGTGCGGCAGATTCGCCCTGCCACTCAGATGGTTATATTAAGCGGATATGATAGATTTGAATATGCAAAAGCAGCTATTGACTGTAACATTATAAGTTATCTTTTAAAACCTATTTCTTCAGATGAAATGAGCGAGGAGCTTTTTGAAATACGCCGTCGCATGGATGAAAAGCTCGGAAGTGTTATTTCCGCACCGGACGAAGACATCAAAAACAAGCTGCACAGTCTGTCTCTGGAACGTTTTTTACTTCCGCTTATGCTTGGCAGCAGTGAGCGTTTGCCGAATGAAGAGGAACTTTATACAAAAGCACGGGAATTGGGAATAGTTGAAGACGGAAAAACTGCGCGCTTTTGCGTACTTGTTTCAAAATATGCCGATAATGAGGGGAATCAATGCACAGAGGAAAAGCATACGGATTTTGTCGATACAGTGCTGGCGCATTATATGTATTCGGTGAGTTTTGTTGTATACGGCCGAGTGGTTACACTGTGCGTGACGGAAAAAGAAGATGAAATTTCAAATATAATGGAGCTTCCGCTGAGAGAGCTTGTTCAGACAGCAAAGAGAATGCTGCATCAGAGCTGCACTATAGGCGTAAGCCGTGATTTTACGGCTTTGAAAGATTGTGCCGGAGCATATTTTCAGGCGGTAACCGCAAGACGCTATACGGCAGACGGCGCAGGAGAAGTAAGATTTATAAATGACCAGGAACATAATGACGAACTGGAAATTGACAAGGTGGAAAAAACCGTTTTAAAGCTTGAGCAGCTTTTAAAAGTCGGCAACAGAGATGAGCTTCGCAGTTTTATTGAAGATCTTTTTGCTAAGAGCACACCTGAAAATGCGGACTTGCTGGTGGCGCAGATTATTGCTACGATATACAGAGTTGTCAGCAACGTTACGGATGATAAGTCCGAAATATTAAAACTTTTGTCCTCCAATCCGATTTTTGCGCGTATTACATCTCACAGTAGCGAATCGGGTATGAAAAATGAGTTAATTGATTTTTGCGACAGTGCAAAAACCATGATTTCAAATATGCAGAAGAGAGACAGTGAAGTTCTTTGCGACAAAGTTGTGCAGATAATAGACGAAAGATTTTCGGACGAAGAACTTTCGCTGACGGGAGTAAGCAATGAACTTGCCGTAAGCCCGAATTATTTGAGCGCATTAATAAAAAAGACCAAAAAGAAAAATTTTATTACACTGCTTACGGAACGCAGAATGAATGCGGCTCATGATATGCTTGTATGTTCCAATATGAAAATTCTTGAGATTTCGGAAAAGTGCGGTTACAGCGATCAGCATTATTTCAGCTATTGTTTTAAAAAGTTTTACGGTGAATCGCCGAATAAGGTTCGGAATACAAACAGGAGTGATAATTAAAATATGAAAAAAAAGATACACCGTAAAGCGGTGAGCTTATCAGCAATATCTGTGCTTTCAATAGCAATCGCCATGATTACGGCGGTTACACTGTGCGTTGCGGTTTTTGTATCTTTGTACAGCAATGCGCTTATGCGTGACGTACGTGTAAATTCGGAACAGATTGTGGGACAGACAGAGCTTGCCGTAAATAATTTTTTTGATTCTATGAAAAGCAAACTTATGCTTATCCGCGATGTGGTTGAAAACACGGAAAACGATGATGAACTCAAAAGCCGTCTGTCGACGCTTACTTATGTGCAAAATGATATTTATGCCGTGACTATTTACGGAGAAAACGGAGAAATATTAAGCTCCATCGGAAATGCCGCAGAGCTTAAAAAAAATATATATAAAGATTTGTCTTTTGACAAAGAACTTTTTGACTCCGGAGATGAGATTGTGTTTTCCGAGCCGCATGTTCAGACCCTTTTTAAAGACAGTTATCCGTGGGTTATAACGACTGCTCTTAGAATGAGGAAAAATGTTTTGGACGGCGCATATATAGCAGTTGACTTCAAATTTTCCGAAATCGCTGCTTATATAGACAATGTCGGAGTCGGGAGACAGGGATATTGTTTCATTGAGGACAAAAACGGAAATATTATATATCATCCGCAGCAGCAGCTTTTGTTTTCCGGACTTAAGAGTGAAAAAACAGAATATATAAAACAGCTCCCGGACGGCTTGACAAGCGAAGAAAATGTAGTTTACAGTATAAAAACCCTCAGCGGAAGGCAATGGCGTATTGTCGGGCTCAGTTTTACGGGAGAGATTGCAGCAGAGGGGGAGAGACAGATAGCGCTCAGTATCCTTGTGTCTTTTGTATGCTGTGTGATTATTTGTCTGGTAGTTCTTGCGGTTTATTCAAAAATTGTTAACAGACCCGTAAAGGAGCTCATAGATGCCATGAAACATTTTGAGAAAGATACGGATAATTTCAGTTTTAACGAAAAAGATGAAAAAGTAAGTGAGATTAAGATTTTGTCGGATTCTTTCGGTCATATGTCAGTCAGGATAAAAGAACTTATGGAAAAGGTGCGCCGGGAGGAAACAGAACTTCGCAAAACAGAGCTTAAAGCTTTGCAGGCTCAGATAAATCCGCATTTTCTTTACAATACGCTTGACTCAATTCAGTGGATGTGCGAGCGCGGGGAGACGGATAATGCTTCAAAAATGGTAGGCGCTTTGGCAAAGCTTTTCAGAATAAGCATAAGCCGCGGACATGAACTTATAACAATAAAAGATGAGATAAACCATGTGAAAAACTATCTTGTAATTCAAAGTTTCCGTTATAGAGAACAGTTTTCTTACAGTTTTGAAGTTGATGAAAAATTGGAGACATTTCTTTGCAATAAGATAACTCTCCAGCCTCTTGTTGAAAATGCAATATATCACGGAATAGATCGCTTGGTTGATGAGGGTGAAATAAAGATCACCGTAAAGGAAGCGGAGGATGATCAAAACGATATTCTCATGATTGTTGAAGATAACGGCGTAGGAATGAGTGAAGAACAGTGCCGAAAGATTCTGTGCAAGGAACGCAGCGATTCAAGCGGAATCGGGGTGAAAAACGTAAATGACCGACTGAAAATCTATTTCGGTGAAAAGTACGGACTTACGGTAAAAAGCGAACTTGACGTCGGAACCGTTATGACGGCAAGAATTCCGAAAATAGCAAAGGAGGAGCAAAATGAAAATTAAAAAGATTTTATCTGCTCTTTTATGTCTTCCGCTTTTACTTATTTCGTCTTGTTCGGGAGGAAATAATGCAGAAAAAAAGGTTGCTGTTATCGTAAAAGCGCTTAACTCGGATTTTTGGCACAGTGTAAAAAGCGGTGTGGATGCCGCGGCAACGGAATATAATGTCGATGTTACATTTTGGGGACCGGGAAGCGAAGAAGATTACGAGGCGCAAAACAGACTTATAGATAATGCGGTGCGTGACGGAGCCGATGCAATAGTTTTGTCGGCAATAGACTATGAAAAAAATGCAGAGGCGGCAGAACGCGCAATGCAGGCGGGAACACGCGTAATTACAATAGACAGCGATATAGATTCCGACGGCGTGAGTATGTTTATAGGAACAGATAACGTTGAAGCCGGGCGTAAGGCGGCAGAAGCGGCAATAAACGGTTTCGGCGACGGCAGACAGATAAATATCGGGATTGTAAATTATTATAAAAGCACGGAAAATGGAATGCAGCGCGAAAAAGGCTTCAGAGATTATTTAAAAGACACGGAAAATGCAAATATTGCTGTGTCTGTCAATGTAAGCAGCAATACGGAAAGTGTTTCCGAGGCAGTGAGTGCTCTTTTGAATGAACATCCGGAAATAAATGTTTTGGTTGGATTCAATGAGTGGATGACGCTCGGAATCGGATATACAATAAAACAGCTTGATTTGTCTGACAAAGTATACGCTGTGGGATTTGATAGGAATTCGGTTTGTATAGGTATGCTGGAAACAGGCGAAATCGATACGCTTATAGTGCAAAATCCTTTTGCCATAGGGTATCTCGGTGTTAAAAATGCGGCGAAGGTGATATCCGGAGAGACAGTTTTCGGCAGGGAGTTTTATACGGAATCTGTTGCGGTAAATAAGGAGAATTTATTTGATGCTGACATTCAAAAACTTGTGTTTGAGTTTGATAAACATTAATTAAAAGGAGGGTAAAAACATGTATGAAGCAAGTGAAAACAGGTATGAAGAAATGACGTATAACAGGTGCGGAAACAGCGGCTTGAAGCTTCCGACGTTTTCGCTTGGGCTTTGGCATAATTTTGGCGATACATCACCGTACGAAAATATGAAAAAGCTGTGTTTTACCGCGTTTGACAACGGTATAACTCATTTTGATCTGGCAAATAATTACGGCCCCGAACCCGGAAGCGCGGAAACAAACTTCGGGAAGATTATGCGCGAAGAAATGCATATGTACCGTGATGAGATGATAATAAGCACAAAAGCCGGTTATGAAATGTGGGACGGACCTTACGGAAACATGGGCAGCAGAAAGTATCTTTTGGCAAGTCTGGATCAGAGTCTTAAACGTATGGGACTTCAGTATGTTGATATTTTTTATCATCACCGCCCCGATCCTGAAACGCCGCTTGAAGAAACGATGGGTGCTTTGGCTTCTGCGGTTGAAAGCGGAAAAGCGCTGTATGTCGGCTTGTCAAATTATGACGGCGAGCGACTTAAAGCAGCCTGTGAAATCCTTGCGGATCTTAAATGTCCTTTCATAATAAACCAAAACAGGTATTCGATTTTTGACAGAACAATAGAAGAAAACGGTCTTAAAAAAGAGGCTTATAAGCTCGGAAAAGGTATAATTGCATTCAGCCCGTTAGCTCAGGGGCTGCTTACGGACAGATATTTAAACGGTATTCCGAAAGACAGCCGTGTTGCAACGGACGGAAGATTTTTAAAAGAATCGGCAATAGCTCCGGAAAGATTAAATCAGATTTCAGCACTTTCCGAAATTGCTGCGCAGAGGGGGCAAACGCTTGCCGAAACAGCGCTTGCGTGGATTCTGCGTGACGGAATAATAACATCGGTTCTTATAGGCGCTTCAAAGCCCTCGCAGATTCTTGACAATATCAAAGCAACTAAAAACACGCATTTTTCCGATGAGGAGCTTGAAAAGATAGACAGAATATGCAATATTAAATAATCTGTTTATTATTCTGCATGTTCTTTCTTTTGCTTCTTCTCACGCGGTTTATATGGCGTTCGAAGTCACCGCTGTTTATAAGCTCTGTGAGAACGAACTGCTCGAAGGTCGGAACGGTGCAGGAATAGAAACCGAGTTTTTCTTCAAATGTTTCCAAAAGTGAATCAGGAATAACCATATATCCCACTCGCAATGAGGGGGATATTGTTTTTGAGAAAGTATTGAGATAAATTACATTATTTCCTTCGGACAAAGCAAAGAGCGTTTCCGTGGGTTTTGAGGAAACAGAAAATTCTGATTCAAAATCATCTTCAATTATGAATCTGCCGCTTTGCTCCGCCCAGCGGATATATTCATGCCTTTTTGTTGCCGATGCGGTGCAGAGACTCGGATAGCTTCTGTAAGGAGTTGTGTGCAAAACGGAAGCGCGTGTTGAGGCGAGAGCAAGGCTGTCTATTCCGTCATTTGTAAGCGGCAGCATTTCAAAATCTATATCCTCTGCCTGATATACTTGTTTGATTTTTTGATATGAAGGCTTTTCAATGGCAAACATTTTGTCGCGCCCCAGCAGATCAACAATAAGCCCGTATAAGTATTCCGCTCCCGAACCTATAACAATTTGATTTATATCGGCGTAAATTCCGCGGTTGCCGGCAAGATAGCGCCTTATTGCTGTTCTGAGCTCAATGCGCCCGGTGTTCGGAGATCTTTCAAGAAGAACATCGTGATAATCGGAAAGCACGCGTCTCATAGTTCGGCTGAGGACGGATATCGGGAATACGGCTTCTTCGTTTGTCTCATTCTCGTGCAGAATATTTTGCGTATTAACGGAATCCGTTACGGCAAAACCGTCCGATCTTTTGAAAATTACATAGTATCCGCTTCTCTCACGTGATGCCGCATAGCCTTCGTCACACAGACAGGCATATGCGTGTTCTATTGTGATTGTGCTGACGCCGCTTTCCTCGGCAAGCAGTCTTTTTGACGGAAGTTTTGCACCGTATCCGTATATACCGCTTACAATGTCATCGCGCAGCTGTTTGTAAATCTGTAAATATGCGGGTCTTTTGTTTTTGTCAATCGTATATTTCATCTGGCTATATATTTTTCTCCTGTTTTGGATATTTTATATTATCAGAATTATTATATAATATTATCATCCAAAAAGCAAGGAGAAAATAGTTATGAATGAAAAAAAACAAAAGAAAACGGCTTTGTGGCTTTGCACGACCGCAATGTTTATGGCAATGAACATTGCACTGAGTTCATTCGGTGTTCCCGTGCCGGGAGGACATCTATATCTTAATGATGTTGTAATATGTCTTGCGGCAATTATTCTGGATCCTCTTGCGGCGTTTATGGTCGGCGGTGTGGGAGCATTTTTGGGTGACCTTTTTTTCTATCCCACCCCAATGTTTGTGTCGCTTGTGACACACGGACTTCAGGCAGCTGTAATTTCATTGATTTCGCACAGAGCGTTAAAAAAACGTCCCGTTTTGGCTTCGGGAATAGGTGTGACACTGGGCGCTGTAATTATGGTAGTCGGCTATTCACTCGGCAGAGCTTTTATTTACAGTACTCCTGAAACGGCGCTTATAAAACTTCCGTATCAGATTCTTCAGGCAGCAGTTGGTGCGGCGGGAGGAATGCTTCTCTGCTGGAAATGCGGACTTCATAAAGTTTATACAAAAATGTCCGCGAAATAAGAATAAACAAGAATATGAAAAATGGGCTGTTTAAACAGCCCATTTTTTCAAGTTTTCTTGCGTTCCGGAGCTTTTTAACATCCCCGTTTTTTATTATTAATTCTGTTCAAGCTGCGCTTTGGCTGTCTTTACTATGTCGCCTACGCCGTCTAAAACAACTGTGGGTTTGTATGCGTATTTGTGAAGGGTTTCGTGTGTTGATATTCCGGAAAGCACGAGCACTGTTGACATGCCGCTTTCCATGCCTGAAATTATGTCCGTATCCATTCTGTCTCCGACCATAACGGCATCTTTTGAATGACAGTCAAGCATTTTAAGCCCCGTTCTCATCATAAGCGGATTCGGTTTGCCGCAAAAATATGCCTGCGTACCCGTTGCCATTTCAATGGGGGCGGTAAGAGCGCGGCATGCCGGGGCAATGCCGTTTTCTATGGGGCCCGATAAATCCGAGTTTGCGCCGATAAGTTTAGCGCCTTTCATAACAAGGTTTACGGCTTTTGTAAGTGTGTCTATATTATATGATTTTGCTTCTCCCATCACAACATAGTCGGGATTTACATCGTTCATAAAAATTCCGACATTGTAGAGTGCGTTTGTAAGCGCTGCTTCCCCAAGTGCATATACGCTGCATCCGGGCGCCTGGCTTTTTAAAAATTCGGCAGTTGCAAGAGCGCTTGTGTAAAAATGCTCTTCGGCTACGTCAAGACCCATTCTTGCAAGTTTTTGTCTCAGCTCAAACGGTGTGCAGCTTGAGTTGTTTGTGAGAAATAAAAAGCGTTTATTGTTTGCGTACAGCCAGTCGATAAATTCTTTAACACCGGGAAGAACTCGGTTCCCGTGATAGATAACCCCGTCCATATCGCATATAAAACCTATTTTTTCATTGAAATTAATTGTGTTTGACATTATTGTGCTCCTTTTAAAACATTGATGCAAGCTTTGAAGCCGCGTCTTTTAAATTACGTATACCGTCGAATATATTGTCCGCTGAATACGGTTCAAGATAGCGATCGGCTTCAAGGGTAAGAAATCCATTATAACCGGTGTCTTTAAGTGCTTTTACTATTTTTTTAAAATCTATTTTCATCGAAAAGGGTATCTGATGTGAGTCGTGATGCAAATCGTTGTCGTGAATATGCAAAGCCTGAAGTTTACTGCCGAGAGTGTAAATCATATCGGGAGCCGAGGTGTTCAGACCGCGCATTTCCGCGTGGCCTATGTCGAGGCATGCCACAAAATAATCGTCGTTCAAGGCGTTGAGATGCTCCGTGAAATTTTCGGGCGACGAGCATGCGGCAGGCGTTGCCTCGTTCTTTTCATTGTCCCAGTTCCACATATTTTCGGTTGCGATTTTCACACCGTATTCCTTGGCAAACGGCAAAAGCTCTGCATACATTTCGGCGTTTTCCCCGGGTGTTTTTAAATTGCATGGATGAATAATGCAGATTTTGCCGCCCGCCTCCGCCGTACATTCAATGGCTCTTTTCAGATAAGGCATAATGCCATCGGACGGGAACGGCGCGTGAGACTGGTTGCAGCATATGCCGCAGTCAAGGCCCGTCCTGCGCAGCCTTCGCGCAAACGCAAGATATTCCCTTGAGGCGAGGGGGTGACTCGACTGATACATTTTCTGCGTATCCCAGTTGTAATCTATCATTCTGAACATAGAAAAATCCCATGCGTCAAAGCCTGCCTTCGCTATATACTCAATTGCTTTTTCTTCGCCCGTTATCCGGGCGGCGGAACCTATTTCCGTTGAAGTTTTCATATTTTATCACCTCCGCTAAAGTATATCACATTTTATTTTCATTTGCAATGATTAATAAAAATTATTAAATTGCTTTAAAAGCGCACTTGTGTATATAGTTGTTTATTTTGCAAAAATGGCAGAATGTTTTGTAAGAAAATGCACATAAATCATTGACGGCAAAAAAAACATTTGGTATAATACATACAAAAGAACGCTTTGAAATACATGAGGTAATTGTAAAAATACAAACCAAAACAGCCTTTTGGCGCGGTATTTTCAAACAAATCTTTTAAATTAAGGAAAAAGTTATATTTTTTGCAAACAAATCTGTGTTTGGCTGAGGAGGCGATTTTATTGAAACACGAAATAACGATGGGTGCAGGAAATAATACGAAAACTATAGTAAATTTTGTGAAGAAAAATATAAATCAGATAAATGTTTTTGACGCGCATACAGCCTTGGAACTTACGTATTTTTATGAGGGTGAAGGTATTTATACCGTCGACGGGGAAGAATGGGAATTTTGCCAAGGCGACGTTTTTCTCGTTCAAAGCAATATATCCCATGCAATAACAAAGCTAAATAAATCCGGTGCTTTTTATAATGTGAATTTTGAACCGCGCCTGCTTTGGGACAGCAACGGTTTTTTCGGAAGCGGTTTTATGCATATTTTTACAAGTGCAGCGCACGACAAAAAATACAGGCTTGCACGCGGCAATCCAAAATTTTGTTTCATACAGGAAATTTTTGAGAAGATAAGCACAGAATTTACGGACTGTGCACCCGGTTTTGAATATATGGTTAAAGCTTATATTCTTGAGCTTTTGACCGGAATTTACCGTTACTACGGCTTTTCGGAAGAAAATGATGCGGATTTGAGTGAATATAACATAGAAGGTGTATCAAAATCCGTTGATTATATAAATGAACACCTGACAGAAGATCTTTCGGTTAATACTCTTGCACGTACAGCGAATATAAGCCAGACGTATTACAACACACTTTTTAAAAAGCTGAACGGTATTACGCCTTGGGAATATGTGATTTCGAAACCGCTTATAAGTCTGACTTATAAGCGGCAATGTAAATTCGATGTATCGGCTTGCAAAAGAATGCGGATTTAACAATACAGCTAATTTTAATCACGCTTTCAGAAAATATACCGGCTGCGTGCCGAGTAAATACAAAGGAGAAAGAGTATGATGAATAAGAAAATTGCCGCTCTTGCCGCGGTGCTTGCGATTGCTGCTCAGACAACGGTTTTGGGAGACGGAATCAGCATATCCGCGGGATTTGATGCGGAAAGCGGGAAAATATCGCTTCGCGGCAGCGCGGACGGGGAGGTATTTATAAGCGTGATAAAAAAGGGCGTTATGCCGTCGGAGCTTTCCGACGAAAATCTGCCTGTGCTTGTTAAACAGATAAACGCCGACAAAAGCTTTGCAACCGAGCTGTATTTGCCCGAATATGCCGAAAGCGGTGTAAAATATGTTGTTTATGCGTCCTGCGCGGACGGCGAGGCAAGCGCTTCGTTCATATATATAAATGACGACGGAAACGAGATTGTACAAAAGCTTAAAAATGCAAAAAACGCCGCGGAGTTTACGGCGTGCATGAAGGAAAACGCTTTAAAGCTCGGCATCGATGAGGAAAATGCGGTATATTCCGAGAATGCGGACAAGATAGCCGCGGCGCTTAACAAAGCAAAATTCGATGATGTATATGAGTTTAACGTTATTTATATGCGCGCGCTTTCGTGCGCGGCTCTTGCGGGAAAAACGGAGGAGGCGCTCTCGGAATACGCGAAAACGCTCGCAATAGACGTGCAGCGGGATATTTACGGTGACGAAAGGCTGAGCGAAAACGATAAAAAAACGCTGACGGATATTATTCATGACACGGATTTCATGCCGCGGATTGAGTTCGCGGACTTTTTCTCATCAAGACTTGAGGGACTTAAAGGCATGGCGGCGCTGCGAAACGCTTCAAGCTGGGGAGCGGTCAAGAGGATAATAACGGAGGATTTTAAAGACGAATACGGTTATTTGACGCAAAGCGAAAAATATATGCAGATAAAAGATAAGGACTCCGTGTTCAAAAAAATAAAGGAAACAGGCATAGGAGACGGGGTTGAACGTGCGTTTGAAGCCGCGGCGGACGCGGTTTTCAAAGCGGAGCACGGTAAAAAAGGCGGTTTCGGCGCTTCTGCAGGCGGAAGCGGCGGAGGGGTGACAACGCCCACGGCGCTCCCGGAAAAAAACGGCGAACATACGGAGGAGACCGCAGGCTATAAGGGCGTTTTTGCCGACGTCGCAAAGGAGCATTGGGCGGCGGAAGCCGTTGAAGCCCTTGCCGACAAAAAGATTATAAGCGGCTTTAACGGTTTGTTTGAGCCGTCGCGTGAGATTTCGCGCGCGGAGTTTGCAAAGATTATTTCATTGGTTTCCGACGGCGCCGCGGCGGGGAAGGAAACGGATTTTTCGGATGTCGGCAGGGAAGCCTGGTATTTTGAATATGTTAAAGACGCCGCTTTGAAGGGACTTATTTTGGGCAATGACGGATTTTTCAGACCGAATGAAAGCATAACGCGCGAGGATGCGGCACTTATTGTTTACAGGTGGCTTACCCAAAAAGACGGAAGGCTGCTGACAAAAAAATATTTTTCCGACAGAAGCAGCATTTCGGAATATGCGAGAGAAGCCGTTGAAGCGCTTGCCGGAGCAGGTATTCTGAAAGGAAACGAAAACGGCGGGTTCAAGCCGAAAAACAGTATTACGAGAGCGGAGGCGGCGCAGCTGATTTACGCTGCTTTGCAAAGCGCCGCGAGGAAGGGAGAATGATTTGTGTGAAGAGATTATCGGCATTTGCTTCGGCTTTGATTATGCTCATTACAGCCATACCCTGCAAAGCGGCGGACGGAGATTTTACAAAAGCCGTATGCGCATACGAGTTTCTTGAGCAGATGAACATAACCTCGGACGCGGACGGCGGCGGCGCGGTTTCGCGAGGAGAATTTGTTTCAATGCTTATGAAAGCCGTCGGGGGCGAGGTGCACGGCGGAGAAAACATTTTTTCCGACGTGCCGGAGGAAAGCGAATATGCCCCGGCTGTTTCGGCAGCTGCCGCAATGGGAATAATAGAGGGCAGCGGAGGAGGGAGATTTAATCCCGAAGAGCCGACATCTTCCGCCGCGGCGATAAAGATGACGGTGTCGGCGCTCGGTTACGAAAGAGAAGCTTATGCGCACGGCGGATATCCTGCGGGGTATTTTGCGGTTGCGTCCGATATAGCGCTGGACGCAGGCATAAAAAAATCCTCCGCCGGCTTTGAGCGTGCCGACGCATATATTCTTTTATATAATTTTCTCACATGCGCGCCCGCAAAAATAACGGCGGTTTCGGGCGATGGCATTACAACGGAAAGAGACACGGAGAGCTCGTGGCTTAAGAGAAATTACGGGCTTTCAAAATACGAAGGAATTGTAAATTCGGCAGGCTTTGCTTCGGCGGTTCCGCACGGCACGGATATTGAAAACAAAATAAACATAGGCGGAAGGGTTTTTTCGTGCGACGGCGAAAAAAGCGAAAAGTATCTTGGATTAAAGGTTTGCGCATGGTATGACGGTGACGGCAGCGTGAAGTACGTATATGTGCTGCCCGTGAACAAAACCGCGGAAATTTCGGCGCGCGACGTTGAAAGCTGCGGCAGGGACACGCTTTTTCTGTATGACGGGAGCGCGAGAAAGGCGGTTAAGCTGAGCCCCTCCCTGTCATTTGTCGAAAACGGAAGATTTAAGGAGCATACGGATTCCGATTTTATTTTTAAAAACGGAGCTTTAAAGCTTACAGATAATAACGGAGACGGGAAAATCGATGTTGTAAGCGTAAGAAAATACGGTTACGGCGTTGTGAGCGCAGTTTCCGCCGCCGAAAGAAAGATATTCACAAAGGACGGCAGGATTTTTAAAATACCGTTGGAGGGAGAAGGCACCGTACGGCTTTTTATGACGGACAAAAAAGGCGAAAGCTTTAAATGCGACATTCGGGATTTGAGCGAAGACATGAGCCTTGTTGAAGAAGTGAGCAGCGACGGGCTTTACACGGTGCTTACGGCGTCCGACAAGAAAGCCGCGGGAATTGTCGGCGAAGTCGGAGACGACTTTGTAACAATTTCCGATATCCCGTATAAATTAAGCGACACGTTTATCGGGCGCGGCAGGCTTGCGCCCGGCAGCGATGTGACGCTGCTTGTTGCATCGGACGGTACCGCGGCGGGATTTGCCGAAACGCAGAAAAACAATATGCAATACGGATACTATCTTGATTTTCACAGCAAAAACACGCTTTCGGGCGGTGCCGCCATTAAGCTTCTTACCGAAAAAGGCGAGATATTGTGTGCGGAGCTTGAAGAAAAAATCCGCTTAAACGGTGAGCTTATTTCAAAAAACGATTTAAAAATCCCGGGACTGCTTTTAAAGTCGGGCATACCGCAGTATCAGCTTGTCAGATACTGTATAAATTCGGACGGCAAGCTTTTAAAGCTTGATACGGCAAAGGATGCGGGCGGAAGCGTTTCGGACAAATACGACGGAGCTTTTGTCGGAGATGACAGCTTAACCGTTTTTCTCTCCGGCGTAAAAAGCTATTGGCACAATTCCTACAAGGTGTTTTCTCCGCATCTTTCCATGTGCGGCGAGCCGCCTGTTATCTTTCGCGTTCCGCTTGAAATTTCCGCGGGGGCGTCAAAAAGATATGACGATAAGTATTTTGAGGCAATAAGCACGCAGGCGCTCGGCTCCTACGGCATTTTCACGATATCGGCATATGATGTCAACCGAGTTTTGCAGCCGTCCGCAATGGTTGTGTTCAGCGAAAACAGCGGCGGAGGAGAGGTGCGTGAGAAAACGCCGCTTTCAATTGTTGAAGGCGTGACGCGCGGAATAAATAAAGACGGGGAAGAAAAATATTTTATCAGCATGTGGACCGACGGCGTTTTTTATAAACATTCCGTTTCAAACGAAAAATACAGGGAATTTTCCGCCGGCGGAGTATTTCCGTCACCCGGAGATATAGTAAGGGCGGAAACGGACGCATACGGCGATATATCGGCAATGTCGATTGACGCAAAATACGACAAAAAGAAAAAAATATCCGTTTTGACAGACAGCGCGCCCGCGGACGGGCAGGTGGAGGATTCCTGCGTAAGCGGCACCGTCTTTTCGGCAAGCGGAAAGGCGCTTATTATAAAAACAGACAATTCGCCGGGCTTCAATCCGGCTTACAGCGATTTGCCGATGGACGGGCTTGAGGCTTTTTATTTAAACGATAACGCCTCGATTGCAATATTTGATACAAAAACCGAAAAAATTTCTCAGGGGAGACCGGGAGATATCGTAGGCTCGCTTTATGCCGGTGATGACAGTGCGTCGCGCGTGGTTTTAAAGTGCTTTACTCACGGTATACAGCAGCTTTTTATTTACAGATAGAGCTGTACACAACAGAAATAAGGAGATTTCAGCATGGAACAAAAAAAATGGTGGGAGACGGCGGAGCCGATGATAATATCCGCCGTACAGTGTAATTTCGGCGAAAACAGCTATGATATTTTAAGGAGGCATACCGTAGGGCGCGGCTTCAATACCGAACAGCTTTATCACCTTACGGCATCAGGCTCGATGTCATATTATAACGAGGAAAAGGACGGGGCGGCGCTTGACGAATATCTCAAAGAGGCACATAAGTGCGGCATACGCGAGATACAGTATATAAATGTGCACTGTATTCCGCAGGAGGAGAACGAAAAGCATACGGACTGGGTGCAGCTGGACAAAAACGGCAATGAAATCATGGCTTACAATGTATATTATTATTTATGCGTGAACGGGCCGTGGCGCGAATATATTCTGGAGCAAATCCGCGGGCTTTGCGGACATGACGCGGACGGTATTTTTCTTGACGGGCCGATAATGATGCAAAACGGCTGCTTCTGCGAAAAATGCAGAGAAAAATTTAAAAACAAATACGGCCATTCAATGTACGAGGGCAGCGCATATGAGAGAACGGAGTTTAATACAGCTTCCGTAACGGAGCTGATGCGCGATATTTCCGGCATTGTAAAAAAAGCCGGGAGGGATATTTTGCTTTATGTCAACAATTCGTCGCTGAGGGCGGATATAACGGGCTGCAATACACGGCGCGTGTACCCGTATGTCGATATGCTCGGGACGGAGGGCGGCTTTATATGGCTCAATAACAAAACGCCTCTTTGGCTGATATCGCCCATGGCAAAGCTGCTGAAAAGCCGGAGCGAGGGTAAACCGTGCGTGACGTTTATCGCCGGAGACTATAAGCCGTGGTCATACTATATGCACACGGCGGCGGAGACGAAGCTTTTTTACGCACAGGCACTGGCAAACGGCACAAACGTGTGGTACGGAATACACGGCCCGACAAAGCTTATGGAAAGCGGCGGAGGAAAAGCAGCCGCCGAAATGAATGCTTTTATAAAGAAAAATGCAGATGTTTTCCGCGATACGAAAAGCACGGCGGTTATCGCGATGCTCTGGTCGCAAAGCACGGCAAATTATTATTCTTCAAGCTTCGGACAGGCAGATTTCACAGAGGTGTTAAACGGCGCCGTGAGAGAAAACACGGGCGGAGACCATTACAAAGCGTTTATGGGTTTTTGCGATATTTTAATGCGCGGTCATGTGCAGTTTGACGTGATAGACGAAGAAAATATAAACTGCGGCGAGCTTGATAAATATGAGCTTTTGATAATGCCCACATGCGCATGCATGAGCGCGGAAACAGCCGATGAAATACACAGATTCGTTCAAAACGGGGGAAATATTATTTCAACATTTGATACTGCCGCGTACGATTCGAAGGGCGAAAAGCTGGAGGAGTGCAGATTGGCGGATATATTCGGCACGGAGGGCATTTGCGAAACCGTGGAATACGAAGAAGGAACGGGA